>Ga0160473_100523_pt1 | contig 26093 bp, 25 predicted proteins | sample HID1975I_E11MG_FD_108217 | JGI IMG/M metagenome (GOLD analysis project Ga0160473, IMG submission 108217) | Enriched soil microbial communities from UW Madison campus, WI, USA - HID1975I_E11 MG | ecosystem: Environmental > Terrestrial > Soil > Unclassified | place: USA: Madison, Wisconsin... | reverse complement strand
CTCCTCAAATGATCTATTTATATATCATTTTGTCTGTGCCACATTGCAAGTGTGATCGGCCATTTTTCGCCGCCGTCTCAGCCGCTTCCGGCTGGCTTCCTGCGATGAGTTTTGACGTGGTACTGGAACCTGTCCGAACGATAATGCGAATGGATCAGCTGAACCGGCCGGCCGTGGATATCGCGCATCACGCGTTCGACCTTCAACAGCGGCGCCCCGCCCGAAACACCAAGCGCCGCCGCGACAAGCGGCTCTGCGCCAACCGCCGTGATCCATTGTTCGGCGTCGAACACCGCTGCGCCGGCGCGCTCCAGCAGCGTCAGCAGGGAGGTGGTCGCCAGATCCTTCATCGAGAAATGCTGGGCGATGTCACCCGGAATATAGGTGACGAGGTGCGAGAAGGGCTCGCCCTGCAGCATCCGCCGGCGCACAGCGCGCTGAACCGACGCGCCCGTCTCGATTTCGAGGAATTTCGCGGTCGTCGCGTCGGCCTGGATGTTGGCGACGTCAATGACCTCGATCTGCGTCTCCAGCCCCATGATGTGCAGGCTTTCCAGCAGGTTGTCGAAGGACCCCTTGACCACCGGGATGGCCGGCGCCGAGGTGACGATCGTGCCGCGTCCCCGGTGACGGTGCAGAAGGCCATCGGCCGCCAACTCGTTCAACGCGCGTTTCACCGTGATCCGCGAAACGTTGAACATCCGCGCCAGATGCTGCTCGCCCGGCAGCATGGCGTCGGGCGGTATGACGCCCGAACGGATCTGCTCGCGCAGGACCAGATAGATCTGATGGTACAGCGGCGTCGGCAGGCTTTCGTCCAACTGGGTCGCCGCCGGAAAGGGCCAGTGTTCGATGTCGCTCATGCCGAGGGCTCCCCTTGAGACCGTTTCACCACGGTCTTCATATGTGCTCTAAGTATAACATTATGACAGAAATGGCTTAGTAGAGATATGTCAATTCCTGCGCCCTATATCGCCCTGGCCCTGCAGACCGCATGCGACGCGGTGAACATCGATCAGACGACCGAGGCGGCTCGCGAACGCATGGCCCGGTCGCTGGAACGTATCCGCATCCAGATCCTGGGCTCCAAGCGCTTCATCGGCGCGGACGTGCGGCTGGTGGTCCTGCCCGAATATTTCCTGACCGGCTTCCCGATGGGCGAGCCGGCGGCGGTCTGGGCCGAGAAGGCGGCGCTGGAGATCGACGGGCCAGAGTATCAGGCGCTGGGCCGTATCGCGGGCGAGGCCGACGTCTTCATCGGCGGCAACGCCTATGAGTGCGACCCTCATTTCCCAGGCCTGTATTTCCAGACCTCTTTCGTCGTCGCGCCCTCGGGCGAGACGGTGCTGCGCAACCGGCGCCTGGTGTCGATGTTCGCGCCCAGCCCCTATGACGTCTACGACCGCTATGTCGAGGTGTATGGCAAGGATGCCCTGTTCCCCGTCGCCGATACGGAGATCGGGCGGCTGGCGGCCATATCGTCGGAAGAAATCCTCTATCCGGAGATCGCGCGCGCGCTGGCCCTGCGCGGCGCCGAGATGATCGTCCATCCGACCAGCGAGGCGGCCTCGCCCATCCCCAGCCCCAAGAACATCGCCAAACAGGCGCGGGCGATCGAGAATCTGGCCTATGTGGTCTCGGCCAACAGCGCCGGGATCGACGGCATCTCCATTCCGCGCGCCTCGACCGACGGCAGCTCCAAGGTCATCGACTATCGCGGCCTGGTCCTGGCCGAGGCCGGATACGGCGAGAGCATGACGGGCTACGCCGAGATCGACATCGCGGGCCTGCGCCGATACCGCCGCCGGCCCGGCATGGCCAACATCCTGTCGCGACAGCCTATGGGCCTGTGGCGCGAGGCCTATGAGGGCTTCGACATCCAGCCGCGCAACAGCCTGCTGGACGAGTCGGGCGCGCCGGTCACGCCGACGCCACCCTTCTATGCCGAGCGTCAGCGCAAGGCGATCCAGGGGCTGGTGGACAAGGGCGCGGTGTGAACCATCCGCGACCGATTGAACCCAAATAGAAAATCGAGGGAAAAGGCGTGATGCGCGAGGATGTGAAGGGATACGGCGAGTTTCGCCAGGGCTGGCCGGTGGTGGTGGCCGCCATGCTGGGGATCGGCCTAGGGCTGTCGCCCGTGCCGCTCTATACGACGGGCGCCCTGGCGCCGCATCTGGCCGAGGCCTTCGGCTGGGGCTTTGGCCAGATCATGGCTGGGCTGACGGTGATGACCCTGACGGTGCTGCTGGCGGCGCCGGTGGTGGGGATGCTGGCTGACCGCTTCGGCGTGCGGCCGGTGGCCCTGATCTCGGTCGTCCTGTTCGGCCTCAGCTTCATGGGCTTCGCCCTGTCGAACGGCTCGCTGACCCTCTATTACGCAACCTGGGCGGTGATGGCCGTGGCGGGGGCCGGCACTCTGCCGATCACCTGGACCCGGGCGGTCAACAACTGGTTCGAGGCGCGCAAGGGCCTGGCGCTTGGCGTGGCGCTTCTAGGCACCGGCCTGTTCGGCTTTCTGGTCAAGCCGCTGACGGCCTGGCTGGTGGCCGAGTTCGGCTGGCGCGGCGCCTATGTCGCCATCGGCGCCCTGCCGCTGATCCTGGCTCTGCCGATCGGTTATTTATGGTTCAGGGACAAGGGCGGCGCGGCTGGCGAGAGCGTCGCCGAACGGCGCGCCCGCCAGGCGGCGCTTTCGGTCGCCACGCCGGGCCTGACCTTGGGCCAGACTCTGCGCGAATGGCGCTTCTGGGTGCTGGGCGTCGCCTTCCTGCTGGTCAGCTTCGCGGTCGGCGGCTCCATCCCCAATATGGAGAAGATCCTGGGTCAGGCCGGTTTCGGCGCCTCGGACATCGTCTGGCTGGCCTCGCTGATCGGTCTGTCGGTCATCGTCGGCCGTATCCTGGGCGGCTGGCTGATCGACCGCTTCTGGGCGCCGGGCGTGGCCTTCGTCTTTCTGGCGATTCCGGCCATCGCCTACTGGCACCTGGCCTCGGGCGGGACGGATGTGACGGTGACGGCCCTGTCGATCTTCGTCATCGGCTTCGCCGCTGGCCTGGAATACGACCTGATGGCCTTCCTGGTCGCCCGTTACTTCGGAATGAAGGGCTATGGCGGCGTCTATGGCGCCCTCTATGGCTTCTTCGCCCTGGGCGCGGGGTTTGGGCCGGTGGTGTTCGGCGCCGGCTTCGACCAGAGCGGCTCCTACGCCGGACCGCTGCACGTCTCGGCCGGCCTGCTGCTGGCCTCGGCCGTGCTGCTGCTTCTGCTGGGCCGCTATCGGAAGTTCGAGACGCCGCCGGCTGTCGTTCAGGCCTGAACCAGTTCGATCAAAGTGTCGTCGGGGCCGATCAGGGTCCCGACGGCCTTTCCGCCATAGGCCGCGCCTTCGCGCACGACCGGAGCCGAGAACCACGGCGCACGCACCGCCTGCAGGTCTGGATGGACGAAGGTCGTCAGGGCTACGCCGGGAAACAACTCGGCCACGCGGCGCGGGCGCGGAGACGCCGCTTCCGGATACTGATCCAGCTCCAGGAAGCCGTCGCCCTGATGCAGCGCCATGGCGATGGGATGCTTGCGCTCCACCGGCAGGTCAAAGGCCTTGGCCAGCATCGTATAGGTAATCGCCATCGTGGGGCTGGTCTCCACGCTCAGAGCCGCCTCGACCCAGGCCTTGGACGCCTCCAGGTCCGAACAGGCCAGAACCATGATGAACAGCCGGTCGATCAGGCTCTCGGCGCGCGGCAGGCGCATCCCCGGCGGATCGTCCTCGATCTGGGTCAGGTAAACGATCTCGCCGTCCGGGCCGCTCACCTGCATGGCGTGGATCATCGGCATGCCGTCCAGGCGGCGCGGCGGGCCGATCACCTCGAAGGGGCAGCCCGCCCCCTGCATCCGCTCATGCACGGCCAAGACGTCGGCGACGCAGATCTCCGTCGCCGCCCAGCCGAAGGTGCGCAGAGGGCGATAGTCCGCCGGCGCCTCCCCCTCCACGAAACGCAGGTAAAGCGGCGCGCCCGATTCCGGGCGGCAGACGATCTGGCCGCGCCCGGCGACGCCCGGCGCGGCCCAGCTCTCCGCCAGGCTCGGATCGACCGTGCCGGTCTCGACCGTCTCATAGCCCAGCCATTCGCCATAGCGGCGGGCGGCGGCCTCCGGGTCGGGCGTCGTCAGGGTGGCGGCCCGCAGCATCCGCATCAGGCTTTTCTCTTTCCGCGGCAGAGGTTGGTATGCAGATAGATCATTTGAATCTTCCTGTCGCGACGGAGCCGTCATGCCCGCCTATCTGATCGTCACCGCCGTCCTGCATGACCGGCAGGCCTTTCTCGACGGCTATGGCGCGGCGGCGGCCCGGCTGGTCCAGTCGCTGGGCGCGCGCTACCGGCTGATGCGGCCGGACGGCCAGGTGCTGGAAGGCGATGGGCCGGACCAAGTTTCCGTCGTCATCGAGGAATGGCCTGACAAGGAGACGGTTCTGCGTTTCTGGAACAGCCCCGAATACGCCGAGGTGCGCAAGCTGCGCGAGGGCCTGGCCGACTGCCGCGTCGTGGTGGTGGAGTCCGACACGCCGCTGTGATGGTGTCTCAGACGCCTTCCGACAGTTCGACCGCGACCTCTTCGGACCTGATGTCGCCCTTGGCGTCGGCGGTGACGGCCTCGCCCTCCTGCTGGACGATGCGCAGGACGCGGACCAGATATTCCTGCATCCACAGACCGCGCTCGGCCGCCTGGTCGGCGTCGGGGCGGAAGGCGTCGATCTCTTCGCGCGTCATCACGCCCTTGGCTTCCAGGATGCGCTCCAGCGTGTCCATGCGCTGACGGGCGACGGCCAGTTCCTGGACAGCGGCCATGGCGATCCCCAGCACCCGCTCGACCTCCTGCTCCAGGAAATAGGGGCGCTTGCCCGCCGGCTTGGCCGAGGCGACATCGAGGGCGAGGGGCAGGCTCATTTACGGGCTCCGATGACGTGCCAGGCCGCCTTGCGGCCGAAATCCTCGCTGTCGTCGTCGGCGGCGTCGGGGAACAGCTCCCGGTCGACCACGGCCGTCACGCCGACGTGCAGCAGCCTGTCGCGCTCGAACCCCACCTCGACTAGCCAGCCGTCCAGGTCGATCTCGTGCAGCGTGCTCCAGAAGGGCTCATTGTTGTAGAAACAGTCCCAGTCCCGCATCGCCTGTTCGAACAGGGGCATGTCCGGCGTGTACTGCGGCTGCTCGACGTGCAGGACGAAGCCGCCGGGCGCCAGGACCCGATGGCTCTCGGCGAAGATGGCCTTCATCGAGGCGTATGACAGTTCGTGCAGGAACATGGTCGTCTGCACCCAGTCGAAATGGCCGTCGGCCCAGCGGGACAGATCCGAGCCGTCGGCCTGGACGAAGGTGACGTTCTCCACGCCCAGCGACCTGGCCCGCGCCAGGCCGTAGCGCAGCATGGGCGCGCCGACGTCGATGGCGATCACCTCGGCGTCGGGAAAGGCCTGGGCGATCGGCACGATGTTGTGGCCCAGGGTGCAGCCGATATCCAGGATGCGGCGCGGCCGGAAATCCGGATGGGTCTTCTTCATCCAGGCGGCTACGGCCTGGCCGCCGCCGTCCAGATAGCGGCCCAGCATCCCGCCCGTGGTGGCGAAGATGCCGTGGTCGTAGCTGGCCGCCACCGTCACGTCGCCCTCGAACAGTTCTGAATGATAACTGCCGGGCATGCAGTGATGGTCGACCGCCGAGACATAGCGCGGGATCGGAAGGTCGGGATCCAACTGCAGCCGGGGATCGTCCTGGGTCAGGTCGCGCACCTTGGCGGCCAGAGTTTCAGCCTGGCGGGCGGCGGTCCAGCGGCCGGCCTGCTGGCGCTGCTCCATCGTCAGGCGGCGCAGGGCGGACCAGGTCTGGAACATCGGGTCCTGCGTCAGGGCCTTGCGTACGTCGTGACGGGAATCGGGTTGTCCGGACGTCTTGACCAGGTTCGGCTCGACCCGCCGCTCCCACGCCGTCTTCACGAAGGGCATGACGCGCGTGGACAGGTGGCGGTTCATGTGCGCGAGGAAATTCAGCCGCGCGATCTCGTCGTGATCCGTGTCCGGAAAGACGGCGTGGCGACCGACAGCCTGATAGTCGGGCGGGCCGTCGTAAACCTGGGCGGGGCCGGCGTTCGCGATGGAGGGGGAGGCGGTCATGGCAAACCTCGCTTCCGGGCTTTTCCAAGCAAATGGTCTATGTTTATATCTTTATTCTGACACGGCAGCGCAAGGCTGTCGAGCGATAGGGAGCAAGCGCATGGCCGGCACACGGATCATCGCCTATTTCAATCTCAAGCCGGGCGTTTCGGTCGCCGACTATGAGGCCTGGGCCCGATCGACGGACATTCCCACGGTCAACGGCCTGCCGTCCATCGAGCGGTTCGAGGTGTTCCGCTCGACCGCCGTATTGGGGTCGGACACGCCGCCGCCCTACGCCTATTTCGAGATTATCGACGTGGCCGACATGGACGCCTTCGGCCAGGACGTGGCGACGCCCCTGATGCAGAAGGTGGCCGGCGACTTCCAGGGCATGGCCGATGTGGTCTTCGTCTTGACCGAGCGCCTCTGATGGGCCGCTTCGCCGGCAAGGTCGCCGCCGTCACCGGCTCGGGCCGCCGCAAGGGGCTGGGCGAGGCCATCGCCCTGAAGCTGGCGTCGGAAGGGGCGGCGGTGGTCGTGTCCGACATCGGCGCTTCGCGCGACGCGGCCACCCCCGGCGCCATGATCGGCGCGACGGAGGAGATGGAGGCTGTCGCCGCCGACCTGCGCGCGCTGGGCGTTTCGGCCTCGACCTTCCCCTGCGACGTGCGCGACCCGGAACAGGTGAACGCCCTGGCCGACCATGCGGTCGCGACGCATGGCGGCCTGGACATCTGGGTCAACAACGCCGGCATCGGCTACATCATGAAGCCCCTGCTGGAGGTGACGCCCGAGGATTGGAACGCCGTGATCGGCGTCAATCTGACCGGCGCCTTCTTCGGCCTTCAGGCCGCCGCCCGCGTGATGGCGACCACCGGCAAGGGCGGGCGCATCGTCAATATCGCCAGCCAGGCCGCCAAGTCCGGCTTCCCTCACGCCCAGGCCTACACCTCGTCCAAGCATGGCCTGGTTGGCTTGGTCCGCTCGGCCGCGATCGAGCTGGGGCCGCTGGGGATCACCGTCAACAACGTCTGCCCGAACCACGTCACCACCGGCCTGGGCGCCTGGCAGAACGAATATTTCGCCAAGGTCACGGGGGCGGATTCAGTCGAGGACTATCTGAAAAAGATGGCCGCCCGCATCCCCATGGGCCGTCCCGGCCTGACCCAGGACACCGCGAACGCCGTCGCCTTCCTCTGTTCGGAGGAGGCCGCCTACATCACCGCCGAGAGCCTCAATGTCTCGGGCGGAGAGGAGCCGCATTGATGAACCGCCCGCCCGCCACGCCGTCCGCCCCGCCCGAGGGTTTCACCTGGCCGAACGGGGCGAAGCTGGCCCTTTCCGTCGTCGTCAATGTCGAGGAAGGCGCCGAGCAGAACATCGTCGACGGCGACAAGGGGCCGGAACCGGTCGACGAGTTGTCGGCCTCGCCCAAGCGGGCGATGCGGGTCCACGGCAATGAGAGCAACTACCAGTACGGTATCCGCGCCGGCGCGCCGCGCGTGCTGCGCGAACTGGATCGGGCGGGGATCAGGGCGACCTGGACGGCGGCGGCCCTGGCGCTGGAACGCGCGCCCTGGCTGGCCGAGGCCATCGTCGCGCGCGGCGACGAGGTCTGCTGCCACGGCTGGCGTTGGGCGCACCAGTTCTGGATGAAGGAAGAGGCCGAGCGCGACTATGTCCGCAAGGGGCGCGACTCCCTAGAGCGCACCACGGGCAAGCGCCCGGCGGGCTGGCTGTCCCGCTATCTCCATACCGACATCACGCGGCGGCTGCTGGTGGAGGAGGGCTTCACCTATCACATGGACGACTACTCCGACGACTTCCCCTACTGGGACCTGGTCCAGATGTCGGACGGGTCGAAGACGCCGATGGTGGTGCTGCCCTACGCCATCGATTCCAACGACATGAAGTTCTGGCTGGCGCCGTCCCTGACGCCCCAGAACTGGACCGCCTACGCCATCGACACCTTCGAGCAGCTCTACGCTGAGGCGAACGAGCTGGGCGCCCGCTACATGAGCCTGGGCTTGCACCTGCGGATCATCGGCCGACCGGGCCGGATCGGCGCCTTCAAGGCTTTCCTGGACCATGTGAAGACCCGACCCGACGTCTGGATCGCCTCGCGCGAGGAGATCGCGGCCGCCTTCGCCGCCGCCGTCCCGCCGCCTTCGGCCTGAGAGCGGAATCCAGATTGACCGGACAAATCCTGCCTCCTACTTTGTCCGGACATTTAAGCGTGAGTCCGATGATCCACCGTTCCCTTCTCTTCGTCCCCGGCGCCCGGCCCGAGCGTTTCGAAAAGGCCCTGGCGGCCGGCGCCGACGTGACCTGCATCGACCTGGAGGACGGCACGCCGCCCCAGTCCAAGGACGAGGCCCGGGCCGCGACCGCCGCCTTCGTCGCCGAACGTCCGGCGGCGGTGCGCATCAACGGCGTCGGCACGCCCTGGTTCGAGGCCGATGTCGAGGCCCTGAAAGGGATCGCAGGCCTGACCTTGATCATGCTGCCGAAGGCCGAGAGCGCCGAGCAGGTCGCCCTGTTGTCTCAGAAGCTGGGGCCGGGCCACGCCCCGCTCTGGGTCGTGATCGAATCGACCGAGGGGCTGAAAAACGCCTGGGACATCGCCGCCGCGCCGGGGCTGCAGGGCGTGCTGTTCGGCGGCGCCGACTATTCGGTCGATATCGGCTCGGACATGGAATGGGACGCCCTGGCCTATGCACGGGGCCGGCTGGTCGCCGCCTGCGCCCGGGCGGGGGTCCAGCTTCTGGACGTGCCCTATCTGGACGTGCGCGATCCCGAAGGCCTGATCGCCGCCACCCGGCGGGTGCGCGCCATGGGCTTCACCGGACGCGCCTGCATCCATCCCGATCAGGTCAAGGGTGTGCATGAGGCCCTGACGCCGACCGCCGCCCAGGTCGAACACGCGAACAAGGTCATCGAGACCTTCGAGGCGGCCCAGGGCGGCCCAGCCCTGCTGAACGGCAAGCTGATCGACCTGCCCATTCTGAGGGCCGCCGAGCGCGTCCTCGACACCGCAAAGAGAAGCTGAGAGACGAACCATGGTCCAGAACGTCAAGGAAGTCGGCCCGCAACGCTATCGCGAGACCTTCGGCCGCTATTTCGAGGAGTTCGTCGTCGGCGACGTCTATGAGCACCGCCCCGGCAAGACGGTGACGGAATATGACAATCACCTGTTCACCCTGCTGACGCTGAACACCCATCCGATGCATTTCGACGCCGAGTTCGCGGCGGCCTCGGAGTTCAAGAAGAACCTGGTGGTCAGCCCCTACACCCTGGCCCTGCTGATCGGCATGAGCGTGACCGACACCAGCCAGAAGGCCATCGCCAACCTGGGGATGGACGAGGTCAAGTTCACCGCCCCCGTCTTCGCCGGCGACACCATCTATGGCGAGAGCGAGGTGCTGGAGAAGCGCGAGAGCAAGTCGCGCCCCGGCCAGGGCATCGTCACCATCAACACCATCGGCAAGAACCAGCGCGGCGAGGTCGTCTGCACCTTCAAGCGCAACCTGCTGATCCCCGCCCGCGGCAACGCCGTCGAGGACAGGGTGGGCCACTACTGATGAGCGAGTCCCACATCACCGAGGCCGACGAGCGCGCCATCCTGGACGCCATCGACAAATGGCTGGAGCAGAAGGTCGCCCCGGTCGCCATGCAGATGGAGCATGACGACGAATACCCCGCCGAGCTGGTCCAGGACATGATCGACCTGGGTCTGTTCGGCGCTCTGGTCGATCCGGAGTACGGGGGCCTGGGCCTGTCGGCGACGACCTATTCGCGCATCGTCGCGCGGATCAGCGAGGAGTGGATGAGCCTGACGGGCGTGTTCAACTCCCACCTGATGATGTGCATCGTCGTTCAGAAGTTCGGCACCCAGAAGCAGAAGGACTACTGGCTGCCCAGGTTCGCGGCCGGCGAACTGCGCGGCTGCCTGGGCCTGACCGAGCCGGACGCGGGCACGGACCTTCAGGGCATCCGCACCACGGCCCGCCGCGTGGGCGACAAATACGTCGTCAATGGCGCCAAGACCTGGATCACCAATGTCGTCAACGGCCACTGCCTGGCCCTGCTGGTGAAGACCGATCCCGACGCCAATCCCCGCTACAAGGGGATGAGCATGCTGATCACGCCCAAGATCGACCCCGAGACGCGCGCGCCCCTGCCGGGCGTCCACGCCGGGCGGAAGCTGCCCAAGCTGGGCTACAAGGGCGTCGACACCGGCGAGATCGCCTTCGACGGTTATGAATGCGACGCCGAACTGTGCCTGATCGGCGGAGAGGAGGGGCAGGGCTTCTTCATGGCGACCGGCGGGCTGGAGATCGGCCGCATCAACGTCGCCGCGCGCGGCGTCGGCGTGGCCCGGCGCGGCCTGAAGGAGGCTGTGCGCTACTCCCAGGAACGCAAGACGATGGGCAAGCCCATCTGCGAGCACCAGGCCATCCAGACCAAGCTGGGCGAGATGGCGACGAAGGTCCGCGCGTCCGAGCTTCTGGTCGAGGATGCGGCCCGTCTCTACGACCGGGGCGAGCGCGTGGACATGGAGGCCGGCATGGCCAAATTCTTCGCCTCCGAAACCGCGCTGGAGGTCGCGACCGAGGCCATGCGCATCCACGGCGCCTATGGCTATTCCAAGGAGTTCGTGGTCGAGCGCCTGTATCGCGACGCCCCCCTGATGTGCATCGGCGAGGGCTCCAACGAGATCCAGCGCATCATCATCGCCAAACAGCTGATCGCCAGGAACAAGATCTGATGAACCGCCCCCTGGAAGGCGTGCGCGTCGTCGCCGTCGAACAATACGGCGCCGGTCCCTACGGCACCCAGCTGCTCAGCGAACTGGGCGCCGAGGTCATCAAGATCGAGGCGGTGTCGATGGGCGGCGACGTCAGCCGCGCCACCGGCCCCTTCTTTCTGGGCGAGAACGACAGCCACTTCTTCCAGACCTTCTCGCGCGGCAAGAAGTCGGTGACGATCGAGCTGAAGACGCCCGAGGGTCGCGCCGCCTTCGAGCGTCTGGTGGCGACGGCCGACGCCGTGGTCAACAATCTGCGCGGCGACCAGCCGGCCAAGCTGAAGATCACCCATGACGACCTGAAGGCGATCAAACCGTCGATCGTCTGTGGCCATCTGTCGGCCTATGGGCGGGACAATTCGCGCAAGGCCTGGCCCGGCTACGACTATCTGATGCAGGCCGAGGCGGGGTTCATGAGCTTGACCGGAGAACCGGACGGCCCGCCGATCCGTTTCGGCCTGTCTATGGTCGATTTCATGACGGGCTCGGTTTTCGCCCTGGGCGTCGTGTCTGGAATCCTGGGCGCGCGCCGGACTGGCGTGGGTTGCGACGTCGATGTCTCCCTGTTCGACGTGGCTTTGCACCAGACCTCCTATCCGGCGACCTGGGCCATGAACGAAGGCTATGAGATCGAGCGGATGCCGCGCGCGGCCCACCCCTCCATCGCGCCGTCGCAACTGGTTCGGACGGCCGACGGCTGGGCCATGCTGATGTGCCAGACGCCCAAATTCTGGGATGCCTTCTGCGCCATCGCCGAACAGCCCGCGCTGAAGACCGACCCGCGCTTCGCCGACATCCCGACACGCCGCCAGAACATTGAGGCCCTGACCGAGGCGCTGGACGCGGTGATGCAGACGAAGACCACCGACGAATGGCTGACCCTACTGGGCGGCCAGGTGCCTTTCGCCCCCGTGCGCGGGTTGAAGGAGGCGCTGGACAATCCTTACGTCGCCGAGGTCGGCATGCGCGACGTGGTCGATCATCCGGAACGACCGGGCGGGCTGCACCTGCTGGCCTGCCCGATCAAGATCGACGGCCAGCGGGCGCCGGGCGTGCGCGCCCCGCGCATGGGCGAGCACAACAGCCAGGTGTTGGGCGAACTGCTGGACGAAGGCGCGGCCTGATGAAGCTGGAAGGCGTCAAGGTTCTGGACCTGTCCCTGTTCCTGCCGGGACCGATGCTGACGCTGATGATGGCGGACCATGGCGCCGATGTGATCAAGATCGAGCCGCCGGGCGAGGGCGAGCCGACGCGCCACGTCGGCTATGGTAAGAACGGCGCCTCGGTCTGGTTCCGCAACACGCACCGGGGCAAGCGCAGCGTGGGCCTGAACCTGAAGACGCCCGAAGGTCTGGCCGCCTTCCACGCCCTGGCGGCCGAGGCGGACGTGATCGTCGAGGCCTTTCGCCCCGGCGTGGCCGACCGGCTGGGCGTCGGTTACGACGCCGTGCGCGCCTATAATCCCGGCGTGGTCTATTGCGCCATCAGCGCGTTCGGCCAGGATGGCGCCTATCGCGACCTGCCCGCGCACGACGTGGCGGTGCAGGCGTTGGCGGGCGTCGTCTCGTTGAACGAGGGTCAGGACGGCAAACCGGCCATGCCGCACATGCCGGTGGCGGACGCCTTTTCTTCGCTGGCCGCCCTGTCGGGGGTGCTGATGGCCCTGTTTCGGCGGACGACGACGGGGCAGGGGGACTATCTCGATGTCTCCATGTACGACAGCACCCTGGCCTGGACGCCCAATGTCACCGGCCGCATCTTCGCGACGGGGCAGGCCCATGTTCCCAAGGACGAGCGGTCCTGGGGCGGGGCGGCCTTCTACAACCTGTACGAATGCGCCGACGGCCAGTGGGTCGTCTTGGGCGGGTCGGAGCTGAAGTTCGCCAAAAACCTGCTGACGGCGCTGGACCGGTCCGACCTGATCGCGGTCGCGGCCCTGCCGCCGGGTCCGGAGCAGGAGCCCCTGCGCGACTTCCTGCGCCAGACCTTCGCGACGCGCACGCGGGCGGAGTGGGAGGACTGGTTCAAGGGACGCGATGTCTGCTTCGCCCCGGTCCGCACCCTGAAGGAGGCCTTTGACGATCCGGCGACGGCGCAGCGCGGCATGATCGCCTTCGACGCCGAGGGGAATGAGGTGGTCGGCACGCCGCTGCGGTTCCGGAACGAGCCTGCGCAAATCGATCCGCGCCTGCCGCGCGAACCAGCGGCGCCCGACGCGGTTCGCTGGCGATGAGCCGCCAGCCTTCAGGAATCGCGGCGATAGCTCATGGCGTAGACGAAGCGCGACGCCGGATGGGTTGTGTCCGAGGCCAGCATCAGCCGGTCGTCCCGGTCATAGTAGCGGCGCAGGGTCTGGAGCGCCGCGCCCCCACGTTCGGCCTTCAGCAGGCGCGCCGGCTCGACCCCCAAGGACAGGGCCGCGATCTCCTGCTCGATACGCTGCACCACCACGCCGAAGTCGCGGGCGATCAGTTCCTGGATCGCGCCGTCCCAGGCGCGCAGCCGGGGCGCCAGGTCGGCGTAGGCCGGGGCGATGTAGATCTGCGACAGGGCCAGGGGCTTGCCGTCCTTGCGGCGCAGGCCCGCGACCACCAGCCAGGGCTCGTCCGAGACCAGACCCAGCCTTTCCTGCTCGGACGGCTCCAGCCGACGCAGGCCCACGCTGCGGATCTCCAACTGGGCCTCGCGCGCGTACTGCATCAGCTCGGTCACCCCGCCCAGGGGCTGGACGAAGGCCGGCGCTGCGCCGGTGCGCAGGACGGTGGTGCCCACGCCGCGACGCCGCTCGACCAGACCCGCCTCGAGCAGCAGCCGCAGGGCGTCGCGCGCCGTATGCCGCGACACGTCATAGACCTCGCACAGCTCCACCTCCGGCGGCAGTTGACCGCCGACCGGATAGCGACCCGAAGCGATGTCGGCTCTGAGGGCGTCGGCGAGCTGGCGATAGCGGGGTTGGCTCATGTCTGACCCTCGTGACGTGCGTCTGTCTTCTGCCATCAGGTCCGGACAAAGGGAAAGCCTTTCAACGGCCTTGGCCGAAGGTTTGGCTCGCCCAGTCTCGGCGGCGGACCGCGCCCGGGCGCGGCGGCATCTGCTGGATTGGCTGGCCTGCGCCGTCGCGGGTTCGGTCGAGCCGGGCGCGGCCGAGCCGCGCCGCCTGGCCGCGCTGGAAGGCGAGGGACCTTGCTGCGTGATCCGGGGCGGCCGTCGCGGGCCCCAGGCGGCGGCCCTGGCCAACGGCCCGGCGGGCGCGCTTCTGGAAATGGACGACGTGGACAGGCGCGGCCTGCTGCATCCGGGGCCGGTGGTGTTCCCCGCCGTGCTGGCGGCGGCGGACGCGGCGGGCGTGGATGACGGGACGGCGGCGCTGGACGCCGTCGTACGCGGTTACGAAGCCATGATCCGTGTCGGCCGAGCCGTGGGACCGGCCCATGCCGCGCGCTTTCACGTCACGGCCAGTTGCGGCGGCTTCGGCGCGGCGGCGGGCGCGGCCTCGATGCTGGGCCTCGATCCGCTGCAAACAGCCTGGGCCCTGGGCAATGCGGGCCAGCAGGCGTTCGGCCTGTGGCAGGTGCGGCACGAACCGGTCTTCACCAAGGCCCTGCACGACGGGCGGGCCGCCGCCAACGGCCTGGCCTCGGCCCTGTTGGCGCGCGACGGCTACGCTGGGCCGCTGGCGATCTTCGAGGGGCCGCACGGCTTCTTCCACGGCCTGTGCCCCGACGGCGCGCCAGAGGCGATCCTGGACGGCGACGACGCCTGGGCCATCCATGAGGTCAGCTTCAAGCCCCACGCCGCCTGCCGCCACGCCCATGCGGCGATCGACGCCGTGCTGGAACTGCGTGAACAGGCGGCGGGGCGGCCGCTACGGTCCTTGCGCATCGGCGCCTATGGCGACGCCCTGACCTTCTGCGACCGGCCTTCGCCCCGCACGCCGGGCGAGGCCAAATTCTCGCTGCAGCATGCGGCGGCCGTCGCCTGGCTGCACGGCGACGCCAGCCTGGCGCGCTTCACGCCCGAGGCCATCGCCGACCCCGCCGTCGCCGACCTGCGCGCACAGGTCGAACTGTTCCGGGACGCGGGGTGCGACGCCCGCTATCCGGCGCGGTTCGGCGCCGTGGTCGAGGCCGTGCTGGCCGATGGAACGGTCCTGCGTGCCCAGGCCCTCGACGCCTTGGGCGATCCGGAAAAGCCGCTGGACGACGCCGCCCTGATCGCCAAGGCGCGCGCCCTGTTCTCTTGGGGCGGCCTGACCGACCCTGCAGCGGAGGCCCTGATCGCGGCGGCCCTGTCGCTGGGCGAGAGCGCGTCCCTGGCCGACCTCTGGGCAGCCGTTCCTGTCGAGGAGGCGGCGCGATGACCGATCCGAGCGCCAATCCCACTGAACGTCTGGTCGACCACGCCCTGTCCCTGCGCTGGTCCGATGTCGATCCGGCGGCCCAGGCGGCGGCCCGAACCTTCCTGCACGACAGCCTTTGCGTCGGCGTCGCCGGCCGCAACGCCCCCTTCGCCGATGCGGTGCTCATCGCCGCGCGCGCCTGGGGCGATGGCGGCGTCTGCTCCGTTCTCGGCCGGCCCGACGTGCGCCTGCCCGCGCCCCAGGCCGCCTTCGTCAACGCCTTTCAAATTCACAGTCAGGAGTTCGACTGCGTCCACGAACCGGCCGTGGTCCATCCCCTGGCCACCATCGTCTCGGCCCTGTTCGCCGAGGTCGAGCGGTCCGGCCCCTGTTCCGGCGAGGCGGTGCTGACGGCCCTGGTCGCGGGGGTGGACGTGTCGGCGTCGCTGGGCGTCGCCGCCTCGAACCCCTTGCGTTTCTTCCGTCCGGCGACGGCCGGAATCTTCGGCTGCGTCGCCGCCCTGGTCAGCCTGGCGAAACCAGATCGCCAGGTCGCGCTGGACGCCTTTGGCTACGCCCTGTCCTTTGCTTCAGGTTCGATGCAGGCCCATGTGGAAGGCAAGGCGACCCTGCCGGTGCAGATGGGGCAGGCGGCGCGCAACGCCGTCTCGGCGGTTGACCTGGCGCGGGCGGGTCTGCCGGGTCCGTCGCAGTCCATCGACGGCAGGTTCGGCTATCTGCCCCTGTTCGAGGGGGCGTTCGATCTCGAGGCGGCGCTGGCCGACCTGGGCCGCCGCTTCCGCATCGCCGAGGTCAGTTGGAAGCCCTATCCCACCGGCCGCGCGGCCCAGGGCTGTATCGTCGCGACCGAAATGCTGATGCGCGACCACGGCCTGACGCCCGCGACGCTGGAGCGGCTGACCTACAGCGCCCCGCCCATCATCCACTATCTGGTCGGCCGTCCGGCGACGGTGGGGATGAGCGTCGCCTACGCCCGGCTGTGCGCCGCCTGGCTGTCGGCCGTCACCCTGACGCGCGGGCGGCCCGTGGGGCTGGACGATTTCTCGGCGGCCTCCCTGGCCGATCCGGCCGTGCTGGACTTGGCCGCCCGGATCGAGGTGATCGTCGACGACAATCCCGACCCCGCCGCCTTCGCCCCGGCCGAGGCCGTGACCCGCTTCACCGACGGGCGGGAGGTGCGGCTGACGCTCCAGGCCCAGTTCGGCGCGCCCGACTGGCCGCTGAGCCGCGAACAGCATTTGTCCAAGGCCGCCGCCTGCCTGGCCTTCGGCGGCCTGTCCCACATTCACGCGCCGCTCGCGGCGCTGATCGATCAATTCGACCTGTTAGACGACGCCGCCAGGGCTTTCCGCCTGGCCGCGGGGAGAGACGACGCATGACCGACCTGCACCGCCACTACTGGCAGGACATGACGCCCCAGGGCCTGACCGCCGACCACCCCATCGGCGACGCCTTCACCCGCTACGCCACCACGGTCAGCCGCGACGAGCTGACGGCGCATCAGAACCGCCTCTTCCTGCGCTGCGTCGACAGGGCGTGGAAGACCAACTTCTATCGCCGCCTGTGGGGCGACAAGGGCATTGAGCCGGGCGACATCCGCTCGCTGGAGGACCTGCCGCGCCTGCCGATCTTCGACAAGTCGGACATCATGGCCAGCCTGGACCGCACCCCGCCCTTCGGCGACTTCGCCGGGTTCGAGTCCTATGAGCAGCGCCCGCCCGTCATTCTGCACACCACCTCGGGCACCACCGGAAAGCCCCAGGTCCTGCTGTTCGGGCCCAAGAGCCGCGAGGTGCAGAACATCCTCCTGGCCCGCCTCTATCGCTTCCAGGGCCTGCGCCCCGACGACATCGTTCACTCGGTCTACGGCCACGGCATGATCAACGGCGGCCACTATGTACGCGAGGCCGTGACCCACTGGACCAGCGCCGTCTTCCTGTCGGCGGGCACGGGCGTCGAGACCCGCTCGGTGCAACAGGTCGAGATCATGAAGAATTTCGGCGCCACCGTGATCGTGGGCTTCGCCGACTACATCAAGAAACTGGCAAGCGTGGCCCGCGAGATGGGGCTGGAGCCCGGCCGCGACATTCCGGTGCGGATGATCTCGGGCCATATGGGCCGCGAGGACAAGGCCGCCATCGGCGAGGCCTGGGGCGGCGCCCAGTGCTTCGACTGGTACGGCGTCGGCGACACCGGCCTGATCGCCGCCGAGGGTCCGGACCGCGACGGCCTCTATGTCCAGGAGGACGCCCAGTATCTGGAGGTCTGCGACATCGACACCGGCCGGGTGATCGAGGACGGAGGAGTCGGCGACATGGTCTGCACCTGCCTGTTCAAGGACGATCTCTATCCGATCATCCGCTTCAACACGCACGACGTGACGCAGTGGAAGCCGGGCAAGTCCTCCATCGGCGTCGAGTATCGCCGGGTCGAGGGCTTCATGGGCCGGTCGGACAATATGGTGAAGATCCGCGGCATCAACATCTTCCCGCAGGGCGTCGGGCCGATGCTGGACGAACACCCGGCCTTCGCCAAGGAGTTCATCTGCCGGGCCACCCGCGACGCCCAGGATCGAGACAGCTTCATCGTCGTGGCCGAGGCCACCGACCTGTCGCCCGCGACAGCCCAGGCGTTCGGCGATATCCTGAAGCGCAAGATCGGCATCGAACCGGTGATCGAACTGGTCGAGCGCGGCGTCACCGCCGCCCTGACCCAGATCGACGTGCGCCAGAAGCCGATCCGCCTGATCGACGAACGGTTCAAGACGTAAGGGAGCGCCCGCCGTGGCCTTTTCCAATCCGGTGGTCGAGGCGGGCGTCGCCGGCCTGGCGGCGCTGTTTCGCCGGCGCGCCGTCACCCCGTCGGAGGCGGTCGAGATCTATCTGAGCCGGATCGAGCGCCTGAACCCGCGCCTGAACGCCTTCCTGGCCGTGGACGCCGAGGGCGCGCGTTCGGCGGCCCTGGCCAGCGGCGCGCGCTGGGCGGCCGGGCGCCCCCTGTCGCCGATCGACGGGGTTCCGATCGGGATCAAGGCCAATATCGCCTCCACAGGTCTGCCGCTTCACGCGGGAATCGAGGCGTATCGCGATCAGGTCGCGGATCATGACGCCGCCTGCGTGGCGCGTCTGAAGGCGGCGGGGGCGGTGATCCTGGGCGTGCTGAACATGCACGAAGGCGCGCTGGGGGCCACGACCGACAATCCCGCCTTCGGGCGGTGCCACAATCCGCATCGGATCGGCTTCACGCCCGGCGGTTCGTCGGGCGGGTCGGGCGCGGCGGCGGCGGCGGGCTTCTGCGCGGCGGCGCTGGGCACCGACACCATGGGCAGCGTCCGCATCCCCTCGGGCTATTGCGGGATTTTCGGGCTGAAGCCGGGCCGGGGGCGCGTCTCGACCGAGGGCGTCATGCCCCTGTCCTGGACGCTCGACAACGTCGGCCCCCACGCGCGCTCTGCCGAGGATTGCCGCCTGATGTTCGAGGCGATGGCCGAGGGACCGCCCGCGCCTTCCGCCAAGGGCAGGCCCTGGGCCGTGCTGGATTTCTCCGGTCAGGTCGAGGTCGATCCGGCTGTTGTCTGGGCCTTCGAGGACCGCATCCAGGCCGCGCGCGACCAGGGACTGACGGTTGAGACCCTGCGACTGGACGATTACGACTTCGGCGCCGTGCGGCGCCTGGGCCTGCTGATCTCCGAGGTCGAGGGCCATGTGGTCCATGAGGCGCGTTTAGCTGAACGCCCTGACGGCTTCTCGAAGGAATTCGCCGACGGTCTGGCCTGGGGCGCGCGCCAGCCTGCGCCGCGCCTGGCCAGGGCCTATCGCGATCTGCAGGCGACGGCGGCCAGGATGCGCGCCCGACTGTCCGCCTATGCGGGCCTGCTGTCGCCCACCGCGCCCCAGCCCGCCTTCGCCTTCGATGATCCTGTCCCGGCCAACCAGGCTGACTTCACCGCCCTGGCCAACATCACCGGCTTGCCGGCGGCGGCCTTCCCCTCGGGCCTGACGGGGGGCATGGACGGTGGGCTGCCCCTGTCGGTCCAGGTCATGGCCTGGACAGAGGCCGACGCCATTGGGCTGGCCCAGACTCTGGCCCGGCCCGTCTTCACCCCGTCGGATTTCGCGGGCTGACGCTTCAGCGATAGGGAAAGGCTGGCGTCCGCTTCTGCAGGAAGGCGTCGCGGCCTTCGTGGAAATCCTCGCCTTCCAGCGCATCCAGGAACCAGGCGCGGGTCGTGTCGTCGTCCTGAATCTGACCGTCCAGGATGCGGCGGACCACGGCCTTGGTGCGACGCGCCGACCACTGAGAGGCTGTGGCGATGGACTCGGCCTTGGCCGCGACGGCGGCTTCCAGCTCTTCCGGCGGGCAGGCGGCGTCGATCAGGCGGATGGCCAACGCCTCTGTCGCGCTCAGGATGCGGCCGGTGTAGAGGATGTCCTTGGCCGCCGAGGGGCCAACGGTTTCGACCAGGCGGCGGGTGTCGCCCAGGGCGTACATCAGGCCCAGCTTGCCCGGCGTGATGCCCAGCCTGGCCTTGTCCGACGCCATGCGGATGTCGCAGCACAGGGCCAGGCCCAGCCCCCCGCCGACGCAGGGGCCGGGAATGGCCGCGATGGTCGGCTTGGACAGGTTCGCCAGGGCCTCCATCGCCTCGGCGATCTCGGCGGCATAGGCGGCGGCGCTCTCGCGGGTGGCGTAAACGGTCTCGAACTCGGCGATGTCGGCCCCGGCGGCGAAAGCGCCGCCCGCCCCGGTGACGACCAGAACCTTGATCGCCGCGTCCTTCTCGACGGCCGCGATCGCCTGGGGCAGGGCGCGCCACATGGCCTGGGTCAGGGCGTTGCGTTTGTCCGGCCGGTTCAGGGTCAGGACGCCCACGTCTCTGGAGACGGTCAGGATCAAGGCGTCGTCGGCGAAAGATAGGGACAAGGCGGCTCCTTCAAGGCTTGTCGCGAAAAGCATATTGAGTATATCTTTATATCATTCGCTGAACCGTTCGACAGCGTCAACGAAATCCCTGAGGGAAAACGTCATGGCCGATCTCCGCAAAGAAATGCCCGTGCTGGCGCGCCACGAAGGCGTCTGGGAAGGAGTCTACATCCACGTGGACACCGACAACAACGTCATCGACCGCCACAAATCGCGCCTCCAATGCCAGTTCCCCAGCGAGACCGAATACTACCAGATCAACACCTACACCTGGGACGACGGCCGCACCGAGGAAATCCATTTCCCCTCGACCTACCGCGACGGAAAAATCTGGTGGGACAACGACCGCATCATCGGCAACTGCTGGGAGGCCGACCCCCAGACCATCATGCTGCGCTGGGAACGCAAGGACATGCCGAACGCCTACCTCTACGAGATGATCCAGCTCTCGGCCGACGGCAACGAACGGGCCCGCACATGGCACTGGTTCGAGAACGACGAACTGTTCAAGCGCACCTGCATCAAGGAAAAGCGCGTCGCCTGACCCGGGCGGGAAGCTGAAGTGGAAAGGCCCTCGAGGATCGCTCTTCGAGGGCTTTTTTGCAGGTCAGTGACCGGCCGGCCGTGCTGGTTGCGGATTGGCGCGGCGCTCGGCGTCGATGCCGGCGCGGGCCACGGTCCAACTGGTGGCGTTCGGTCGGGCGTCGTCCAGCGGCGGCGCCGAAGCATAGTTCGGATAGTCCGCAGCGATGGCGTCGCGCAGCACCTGGGGCAGCTCCTCGATTCCTCCGACCGGCTGGGACATGGCGTTGAACACCATCAGGCCGGGGCGGCTGCCCATCTTCATGAAGGGCATCCAGGGGGCGATGCGGACCCAGGACAGGACGGCGTTCGCAGTGTCGGTGCGGCTGTCGATCAGCTCGCGGCGGTCGGCGGCGAAGTCGAAAATCTCCATCGCGTGATAGTGGTTGCCGACATAGTCCTGATAGTCGCCGGCCAGCGGATTGGGATAAAAGAGCGGGATCTCCATCGGCATGAAGACCCGGTCGCCCTGAATGCGGAAGGGGGCGACAAAGGGGCGTCCCTGGGCGTCGCGCTCGAACATCGGGCGCTGGTTCACCGGATCATTGGCCACATGGGCCACGGACACCTCGGCGCCGGTCCATGGGTTCTTCCAGCTGTCGATCCGCTGGCCGGTGACGGGGTCGAGGTAGAGCATCAGTTCGCGCGACACCAGGCGGAAGCCCTGGCCCCGCACCGGGTCCTGAACCGCGCCGCACTGGCGGATGTTCATGCCCTCGACCTTGAACAGCAGGCGGTCAGGTTCGCCCTCGACCCGCGACCAGACGTTGCCGCTCCAGTGATAGACTACGGGCTTTGCGTCGATGGTCGAGCAGTTGATCTTGCGAAGGGCCGCCAGGGCGTCGCGCGGCTGGCTCAGGTCCAGATCGGCGGCGGCGGCGGGACACGCGCCCAGAAAGGCGGCGACCAGGCCAGCCATGAATCTCTTCATCGTCATCCTCCCAGAAATAGAGCGCCCCGGAACCCGCGAAGGGGCCGGGGCTCCTCGACTTGCGGACCTGGATCATGCCCCCGAGCCGCCTGTCATGCGATACGGCCCGGCCGATGCGTTCGGCCGGGCCGTTCGCGGTCAGAACTGATAGCCCACGGTGAAGCCGATCAGGCGGCGATCCGGCGCCGTGACCAGCGGCGAGGCCACCGAATAGTTGGTCGCGTCATAGAAGCGAACCGCGGCGGTCGGCGTGTCGTCGTCGAACAGGTTGTTGACGAAGAACTGATAGCTCAGCCGGTCGGACCGCAGCGCCAGCCGCAGGTCGACGGTCGTCTTGGCGTCGAAATGCTGCATGTTGTCGGCGCGGACGAAGGTCTTGGTCTGGTGCTGAACATCCAGGCGACCTTCGAAATCATAGTCGCCGAAGGCGTGGACATTGATACGCGGCGAAACCGTCAGGCGATGGTCCGGCACATAGGGCAGGCTGCGGCCTTCGAAATCCCACGCCGGCAGGCCCAGTTGCGCCAGGGTTCCGGCCAGCGAATCGTCAACGAAGGAGTCGTAGCGCGCATGGGTGTAGGCGTAGCTGCCGACGATGGTGAAGACGTCGCTCACGCGCAGTGTGCCATCCAGCTCCAGCCCATAGACCGTGGCCTCCGCGACGTTGCAGGTATAGGTCCGCTGGGTCGAGTTCGAGCCGGGGAAGGCCGTAATCTCGTTCTGGCAGGCCGTCTGCTGGTCTTCCCAGGCGGTGTAGAACAGGGCGATGTTGGTGCGCAGACGCCGGTCCAACCAGTCGAACTTGCCGCCCAGCTCGTAGTTCCAGCTGTATTCGGGATCGAAGGTCCGCTGGTCGTCGAAGATGTTGATGTTGGTGTTGAAGCCGCCGGTCTTGGCCCCGCGCGCGATCGAGCCATAGACCATCTTACCCGGCTCGATCTGATAGTTGAGGATCAGGCGCGGCGTGACGAAGTCGAAGCTCTCTGACAGGTTCAGAACCCTGATGGTGGCGGGGTCCGTCGCTGTGGCTGACGTCGGCGCCTGGGAATAGGTCTGGTCCTCCTGCTGATAGCGCAGTTCAAACGTCGTCGAGAACTTGTCCGTGACGTCGTAGGACAGCGATCCGAAAACCGACAAGCTCTCGGTGTCGGTGATCATGCGCGGGAAGCCGAAGGCGGCGACCGTCGCCGGATTGGCGAAGCCGCTCAGGCTGCGCTGAACCGCATCCACTTCACCCTTGTAGTAGTAGGCGCCGAGCAGCCAGCTCAGTCGGGTGTCGCCGGTGGAGGCCAGCCGCAGCTCCTGGCTGAAGTCCGTATAGGCTTCCACCGCCGAGGAGGTCGCAAGGCCGCTGGAGCCTTCCGCCAGCGGGGGCGCGAAGGGCCAGCCGAAGTTCGGACAGCCGCCGGCGCGGTCGCAGATCGTGTTGTCGCCGTCATAGGTGTATTCGGCGTTGCGCTTGCTGTACGCCGTGATCGAGGTCAGGGCCGCCGGGCCGAAGTCGTAGTCCAGCGTCAGATTGGTGCGGAAGGTGTCCTGACGCGTGCCGTAGTCGCCGACCTCGCCGCCGACATGGCGGGTATTGACGTAGATGGCGTCCTTATCGACCGGCCCCAGCTCGCCCATATAGAGCAGGTTGCGCGTGATCGAGGCGTGGGCGCCGGCCGGCGTCGCCGGATAGACGTTGTTGCGCACCACGACAGAGGCGGGCTGGCCCGAATCCTCCTCGCTGTAGGAGGCGCGCAGCACAGCCGAGAACCGGTCGCTCGGCGCCCAGTCCAGGGTTCCGCTGAAGCCGTAGGTTTCGGAATAGTCGATCTTGCCGCCGTCGATGGCGCTTTCGTACCAGCCGTCGAACTGCCGCGAATAGGCCCCGATGCGGAAGCCCAGGTCCTCGGTGATCGGCCCGCTGAGGCCGCCGGTGAACTTATACAGGCCGTTGTCGCCGACCGTCGCCTCCAGGTCGCCGGTCATGACGGCCGACGGACGCTGGCTGATGTAGTTGATGGCGCCGGCGAAGGTGTTCTGGCCGTAGAGGGCCGACTGAGGGCCGCGCACCACTTCGATGCGCTCCAGCGCCGCCATCTCCAGATCGACGCCCGCCTTGCCGCTCAGATAGACGCCGTCAAGGAAGACCCCGACGTTCAACTGACCGAAGGTCTGGGCCGCGCCGCGGATGATCGGCAACTGGTTCTGGGCGCCGAACAGCGGGGTGAAGCTGAGGCCCGGCGCGATCTTGGCCAGGTCGGCCAGGCGTTCGATGCGGGCCGACTTCAACTCTTCCGATGTCACGGCGGCGATGGCCAGCGGCGTTTCCTGAAGCGACTCTTCGCGGCGGCGGGCGGTGACGACGATGTCATCAACCGTCTGCACCTGCGTGCCGTTGTCCTGGGCCATGACCGGCGCCGCGAAGGCCAGGCTGCCCAAGGCCACGGATGCGGTCAGAGCCGCCTTGAAGGTATTGCGAAACATCGGCGTCGTCCCCTGCAACCAATTTAAATGGTATATCATTAGCTCGTTTCGAGACTGTCCGTCAAAAAACGCCGTCAGGAAACACTTTCTGCGCAGCTATGAACATAATTTCATCCTGTGCGGTCTCCGCGTTGTCATTTTGACACGCTTTTTCGACCGAAAGGTCCGGACTTTAACGTTCAAGATAGACCCAGGGCCGCTCCACGCGATCCCGTTCGCGCAGGGCGTGTATGCGCGGCGCCTGTTTCAGGGTCAGGGCGATCGCATCGAGGCCTTCCAGCAGCATTTCGCGCGCCTCGTCGTCGATGGCGAAGGGCCAGGTCGCGCCGCCCGCGCGGCGAATCTCGCACGCGATCAGGTCGACGGTCAGGGTCGGCTCGTCCTTCGCCGCCGTGGCTGCGATCTCCTCGGCGTGGCGGGTCGCGACGACGGCGGGGACCATGCCGTTCAGGATGCAGTTGTTGCGGAAGATGGGATTGAACGACGGCGCGACGATCGCCCGGAAGCCATATTCCGCCAGGGCCCAGGCGGCGTGCTCGCGGCTGGATCCGCAGCCGAAGTTCGCGCCCGCGACCAGAATCTGCGCCCGGGCGTAGCGGAGATCGTTCAGCACGAACGTCGGATCGCGATCGCGTCCGCCCGGCGTCAGATAGCGCCAACCCGCGAACAGGCCGTCCGCCAGCCCCGTCTTGGCGACCGAGCGAATCTCGCGCGAGGGGATGATGGCGTCGGTGTCGACATTGTCGCGCATCAGCGGGGCGGCGACGGCGGTCAGGGTTATGAAGGGTTGCATCAGAACGCCTTCCGCGGATCGGCGATAGCGCCGGCGACGGCCGAGGCGGCCACGGTCTCTGGCGAGGCCAGATGAGTGCGCGTCTCCGGGCCTTGGCGACTTTCGAAATTGCGATTGGTGGAGCTGACCACCCGCTCACGCGGACCGAAGCTTTCGCCTCCAGCGTAGAAGCACATCGAACAGCCGGATTCGCGCCATTCGAAACCGGCCGCGAGGAATATCTGGTCCAGTCCCTCGGCCTCGGCCGCCAGGCGCACCTGGGTCGAGCCGGGCACGCAGATGGCGCGGACGCCGGGCGCGACCTTTCGGCCCTTCAGCACGGCGGCGGCGCGGCGCAGGTCCGACAGACGGCTGTTGGTGCAGGAGCCGATGAAGGCTCCGGTGATCGGCAGGCCTTCCAGCGGCCGGCCGGGCGTCAAATTCATGTAGGTCAGGGCGCGGGCGTGCGCCTCGCGCGTATCGCGGCCGGCGGGATCGAAGTCAGGGACGGCGCCGTCCAGCGGCACGACCTGCTGCGGACTGGAGCCCCACGTCACCATGGGCGCGACCTCGGCGGCGTCGACGGACAATTCCACGTCGAAGCGGGCGTCCACGTCGCTGGTCAAGCCGGTCCAATGCTCGACCGCCCGGTCCCAGGCCTCGCCCGTCGGAGCGAAGGGGCGGCCGGCCAGATAGTCGAAGGTCGTCTGGTCCGGGGCGATGATGGCCGAGAAGGCGGCGAATTCGGTCGCCATGTTGCACAGGGTCAGCCGCGCCTCGATGTCCATCGCCCGAACGGCCTCGCCGGCGTATTCGACGATGCAGCCCTTGCCGCCGCCGACGCCGAACCGGCCCAGCAGGTGCAGCGCCAGATCCTTGGCCGTCACGCCGGGCGCCAGGCGTCCGTCGATGGTGATACGCATGGCGCGAGGCTTCTCGACCCGCAGGGTCGAGGTCGCCAGAGCGTGTTCCGCCTGGGTCGAGCCGATGCCCCAGGCCAGGGCGCCCAACGCCCCTTGCGAGCAGGTGTGGCTGTCAGGACAGACCAGCGTCAGTCCGGGCAGAACCACGCCCATCTCGGGCGAGATCACG
>Ga0160473_100514_pt1 | contig 26298 bp, 30 predicted proteins | sample HID1975I_E11MG_FD_108217 | JGI IMG/M metagenome (GOLD analysis project Ga0160473, IMG submission 108217) | Enriched soil microbial communities from UW Madison campus, WI, USA - HID1975I_E11 MG | ecosystem: Environmental > Terrestrial > Soil > Unclassified | place: USA: Madison, Wisconsin... | reverse complement strand
TAACCAACAATGAGAAAGAACCGACACCCCTTCATCCCCAGATTTCCATCTCGGGTGACCGGTCTACCGATCAGAAGAGGCGCTGGAAGGACCCGAGAAACTCAGGTCACCGCCGCCGGTGCCTGCTATCTATGAGCAGACACCAAAGGCGTCAACAGGTTTTTGCAATTTTATGTCACTCCCCTGGCGAACCGGCGACGACAGGCTTTACCCTATGTGCACGCCGCCTCCGCTAAGGCGCTGACATGCAGACCGACGCGATCATCGACGCCGACCCGACGGAACCACTGGCTCTCGCGCGCCGGGTGAGGAGTGCCGTGTTCTGGCGCTCGGGCAGTCAGCTGGCCGCTCAACTTGTGATGTGGAGCGCCACTTTCCTGGTGATCCGTCAGCTCACGCCGGCCGACTACGGCCTCTTCGCCATGTCGCAGATCGTGCTGAGCCTCATGGCTCTGGCAAATGGATACAGCTTCACCGGCGCCCTGGTTCAGTCCGAGACGATCGACCGCACCCGAGTCGCCCAGGTGTTCGGGGCGCTGCTGCTGATGAACTTCGGGCTGGCCGCGGTGCAGTTCGCCCTCGCCCCCCTCGCCGCCACCTACTTCCGCCAGCCGCTCGTCGCCGACATGCTGCGACTTCAGGTGCTGCTGCACCTCTTCACGCCGTTCATCATGATGCCGCAGGCGCTGCTGTCCCGGGACATCGACTTCCGTACCCAGGCGCGGGTCAACTTCGCGGCGGCGGGTCTTGCCGCCATTGTCGGCCCGGTCTGCGCCTATGCCGGGTTCGGCGTTTGGACGCTGGTGATTGCCCCCATCACCTTGTTCGGCGCCCGGGCGATCGGGCTTGCCGTCCTCGGCCGCTGGCTGGTCTGGCCGAGCTTTCGCTTCAAGGGCGCCGGCGCGATCTTCGGCTTCGGCGGTGCGATCCTGGTCAGCGAGCTGCTCTGGTTCGTGCAGACCCAGGCAGACATCTTCATTGCCGGCCGCCGGCTCGATGCCCACACCCTCGGCATCTACACGACCGCGCTCTTCCTCAGCCAGATCCTGGTCAACAAGTTCGTGCCCGCCCTCAACGACGTGGCCTTCCCGACCTATGCGCGAATGCAGTCCGATCCCGCCGCGGTTGCGCGTGCCTTCGTCAAGTCGGCGCGAATCATCCTGATCGCCGCCGTCCCTTTCTGCCTAGGCCTGGCCGTTACCGCCGAGCCGCTGGTCAACACCGTACTCGGACCGAAGTGGCTGGCGACGGCGCCGGTGGTCCGCATCCTCGCGCTGTCGATGCCGTTCGTGACCCTGCAGATCCTCTATCATCCGGCGACGAACGCGCTCGGTCGGCCCGGCATCGGCGCCTGGGTGTCGGCGGCCGGAGCGGTGATCATGCCGACCGCGTTCCTGATCGGCGTACCCTATGGCGCGATGGGCATGGCCTGGGCGTGGCTGATCGGCTTCCCGCTGCACTGTCTCGTTGCGAGTTGGCTATCGCTGCCGATCATCGGCGTGAGCGCTGCCGCGCTGTTCGTCGCGATCCGCCCGGCTCTGGTTGCCGGCACGGTGATGGCGCTGGCGATCGTCGCGATCGATGCGATGCTGCCGCCCCTCTCGCCGCTGCTCCGCCTACTGCTGCTCACGGCCATCGGCGCCGGCATCTACGCGGCGGCGCTGGCCGCGATCGCCCCGAGCGTCTTCGGCGAAATTGCCGGCCTGATCCGCGGCCGCCCGTCGCGCGCCTAGACTTGCTTCGAGGCCGGCCTCAGGCCGACTGGATGTAGCTGCGCATCGCCTCGGCTTCCTGCTCGATGCGATCGATGCGCTTCTTGACCAGGTCGCCGATCGACACGAACCCGACCATCGCACCGCCGGAGATCACCGGCAGGTGACGGATACGCCGCTTCGTCATCAGCGACAGTGCGCTCAGGATCGGCGCGTCCGGCGCGACCGTGATCGGCGGCGCCGTCATCACTTCCTCGACGCGGCGGGAAAGCATCGCGGCGCCGTCCGAAGCCAAGCAGTAGAGCACGTCGCGTTCGGACAGGATGCCTGCGACGCGGTCGCCATCCATCACCGGCACGGCGCCGATCCTCCTGGCGGCGAGCAACGCCACGGCCTCCGATACCGGCGTGCCCAGGCCCACGCTGATCACTTCTCCGGTCCTGGTTTCGAGTATCGACGCGATCGTCATCTTTCGTCTCCTCGTACCCCGTCTGCCGATCTTCGCGCCGGCCTGCTTGATGATCCCACGCACAGCGGCCAAATGGAAGCGATGCAACACCGTCCTTCCGCACTTTCCGATCCCGTCCGCGCCGGGCTGGCCTGGGCGCGATTCCGTCGCCTCATGCGCTGGATGGTGCTCGTCGCCGTGGCGGCAGTGGTCGTCGCCTTGCTCTATTTGCGCGCGGGCGGCGGCGTGCTCACCGTCCACATGATCATCGCGACCACCGCAGGGGTCAGCCTCACGGTCTTGCTCGGCACCGCGCTGATGCTGCTGGTGTTCCTGAGCCACGGCACCGGCCACGACGCGGATGCCGGCGCTCGGCATGAGGACGAACGTTGATGGCCGATGGGCGCGAGCCGATCCTGCGCGTGGTGCCGCGCGCGGGCGACATCAACTCGAACGGCCACATCTTCGGCGGCTGGGTGCTGAGCCAGATGGACCTCGCCGGCGGCGTCGTCGCGGCGCGCGAGGCGCAGGGGCCGGTCGCCACCGTCGCGATCGACACGATGGAGTTCATCGCGCCGATCCTGCTCAACGACCTGATCTCGGTCTACGCCGAGGTCGAGCGGCGCGGCCGCACGTCGCTGGCGATCCGGATCGAGGTTGTCGCCACCCGTGACTGGGGTCGCAGCGAGGTCAAGGTAACGCAGGCGCTCTTCACCTTTGTTGCGCTCGATCCGAATCACCGGCCGCGGCCGCTGCCGCCGCACTGAGGCTCAACCGTTCGGCTTGAGGCGGTAGCGCAGGGTCGCCGACCCGTTCGCCGGCACCGGCGCAGCCCACAGCCGCAATCCATTCTTGGTGTCGAGCCGCACGCTAGGCCGCTCCATCGGCCGTTCCGGGCTCGTCCGGATCAGGACCTCGACCTTGACGGGAAAGGGGTTGGCGTTGGTCAGCGTCATCAGGCGCTCGCGGGGATCCGCACCCGGATCGGTCAGGGCGATCCGGACCTGCTCGCTCACGCCCGCCGCGATCTCGACGTCCTCGCCGACGGCGGTATCGCGCAGCTGCCCCTCGCCGACCAGTATGTCGCGCGCCGCGGCCTGTTCGAACAGCGCCACCCTGCCGGATGGCAGGGGCACGCCGAGTTGTCGGGCGACCACATTCTTCGTCCGCAGCAGGATCGCCGTTGGCTTGGATTGGGCATCGCCTAGTTCCGCCGAAACCGTGGCCGTGTAGAGCCGCTCGAACGGCACCCCGGTCTTCTGCACGAGCGCGATCTGCTTCTGGCTGTTGGCGGCGATCGTCACCCGCTCGGGCACACGGTAGAGCTTCAGGTCACCGAGTTCCTCCTGCACCGCCTGGAACCGGGCGGCCGTCACGACAACGTCCGGCGCCGCCATCTGGGGTGCAGGCGCCGGTGGAGGTGGCGGCGGCGGGGGTGGCGGGACCGGCGTCATCGACTCGGCGGCGCTGCGGGTGCTGTCCATCGGCCAGCACTGCAGGCGCAGTTGCGGATCGGGGCCGTCGTCCCGTGCACCATCGTCGCGCGTCCGGTTGAGCGTACCGGCGACCGCCTGGGTATCGGCGGCGGGAAAGCTCTCGCCATTGCCGTTGGCGAGCGTAAGCCACGCGAACAGATCCAGCGTCCGCCCGTCCGGCGCCACGCGCGCGACGTAGTTGGCGCTCCAGTCGAAGCCGCTGGAGAGATAGGAAAGACTGACCTTCACCGTCGCCGCCGCCGGGCTGCGCGTCGTCACCGACAATGTGGGCCGGGACGAGAGACCGGGCGGCAACTGATCGTAGACCAGTTTCTCCGGCAGCCCCGAGCAGCCAAGCGCTTCGAAGCCCGCCTTCGTTTCCAGGATCACGCCAAGGTCGGGTCCGGCGCGTATCACCGCCGGTTCCTCGACCACCCTGCCCGTCTCCGGGTTGGTCCGGCGGATGGTCACCCGTCGACCCAGACTCCCATCGACCAGAGCGGCCGCTGACAGCTGGCGGGCGTCCCGATTCTTCTGGACGACACCGCCAGGCAGCCCGGTCACGATCGCACTGACCGGCACGATGCCTTCTGCAACGCCCTCGAATCGCAGTTCGCTCTCGCCTGCGGGAATCGTCACCGTCCGCGTTTCGGTGACCAGCGCGAACCCGGCCAGCCAGCGCAGATCGAGCGTCCCGCCGCCGCTTCGGTCCGGATCGCGATAGATCGTCACCGACACCCTTTCCGGTCCGGGCGACACAACGGTGGTGGCGACCGCCGGCGTTGCCAGCAGCGCGATCGCCGCGACGAACGGGCTAAGGCCGCCTGGGCTCAATAGCGCGTCTCGAAGGTGGCGGTCAGGGTCGTCTCGCCATTTCCTGGAACCGGCACGTGCCACAGCGTAGCGTCGCTCGCCTGGCGCTCGCTCTTCAGGCTCTCCGACGCGATCCGCGTGTCGCTCCAGCCCCAGTCCAGGCCACCCTGCACCAGATCGACGGTCACCGCGTCGGGCCGTGCGTTGGTCAGCGTGTAGCGCATCGTCGTGCGCCAGCGGCTGGTGCCGATCCGCTCGCGCGCCTCGACCACCGGCTTTGCCTTGACGTCGAACGCGTCGCCGGTCTTGAGCGCGAGCTCCGATCCCATCGGCGAATGCGGGATCGCATTTTCGCCGATGAACTGCGGGCTGCCGCGAGCATCGCGCATGTAGACCCGCACCGTTCCCGCCGGCAGCGCGTCGCCCAGTCCGCCTTCGGCCGAACTGGAGAATTTCAGCACCGTATCTGCGCTCTGCGGTTCCTCGTTCGTCGCGAGCCAGCCGACGCGATACTCATAGGCCTTGCGCGCCGCTGCCCCGCTCACGTCCAGGAAGCTGACCTGCTTGGTCTGGCGATCGGCGATCGTCGTCCGCTCCTTGAGCGGATAGAGATAATAGTCGCCCAGCCGCTCACGGGGGGCGCTCTGCGTTCCCGCGTTGCGGATCCCGCCCGGGCGCGGCGGCGGTGCCGGGATCCAGCGCTGCGGCTGCGGCGCGCCCTGCGGCGATCCTGCGACCAGCAGGGTGCCGGCATTGGCAAAGGTCGTGCCGGTGCGATTGGTCAGCGTGATCCAGCCCTGCACGTCGATCCGCCCGGCTTTCTCGTCGAACAAGGCAACATAGTCCGCCTTCCAGCCGATGCCCGGCGTCAGATAGGAGAGCGCCGCTGCCCGCGTTCCGGCGCGCGCGCTCTCGACCGTCACGGACAATGTCGGCCGCGCGCGCAGGTTGTCCGGCACCTTGTCGAAGATCACCCGCACCGGCAGGCCGTCGTCGCGCAGCACCTCGATCCGCTGGCCGATCTGCAGCACGACGCCGCCGTTCACCGCCAGCACCCGCGCCTGCTCGCGGGTTTCGGCGCCGCTACCGGGGTTGGTGCGGACGATCGTCACCACCTGGCCGACCGCCTTTTCCATCAACTTGTCGGGCGAAAGCAGGTCGTAGTCGAAATTCTGTTCGACGATGCCGATGTCCTGCCCGTTCAGGCTCACCGTCTCCGGCCGGATCATCGCCGAGACGTCGGGAAACTCTTGGCGACTACGGCCGGCTGGCAGTGCGATCTGGCGCACGTCCTGCACCAGAGCGAGATCATCGTTGTAGATCGTGACGGAGACATCGCCCTGCGCGCCTTGCGCGAGCGCCGCGGCCGACGGCGCCAGCAACAGCAATGGCAACCAGCGCATCCCCGTCTCCCCCTTATTGACCGTCAGGATAGGCCGGCGCAGCCGGGGCCGGAAGCGAAAAGAGGCGACGCTCGCGCGCCGCCTCCCATCGGTTGAATCTGGTTGGAGAGACTTACAGCTCCGCAGGCGCGACATCCGTCCGCGGCCGGCGGGTGCGCCGGCGACGCGGCGCCTCCTCACCCTCACCCTCGGCGGTAGGCGCAGCATCCGAAGACGCCGGCTCGACCGGCGGCGCAAAGGAGGGGGGCAGCCGGTCGATCTCGATCCGCTCGGCGGCCTCGACCGGCGGCGTCTCGCGGCGGACACGAGTGCGGCGCGGACGCTCGGCGGCCGCTTCGGTCACCTGAACGGGTGCCTGCGCCTCGGCAGTCTGCGGCTCGCCCAAAGGCAGTTCGCCGGTAACCTGGTCCGCCGGGCGAACCTCGGTCTGCCGCTCATGCTCCTGCTCCTGCGGCCGCTGCTCGGCCTGGCGGGCTTCCGGCTGGCGCTCGGGACGCTGGTCGCGGCGACGCTGGTCGTTGCGATCGTTGCGGTCACGGCGGCCATCCTGGCGACCGTCATTCTGACGACCCTCATTCTGGCGACCCTCGCCGCGCGCCTCGTTCTGCCGGCCATCGCCCTGACGATCATTCTGCCGATCGTTCTGCCGGCCGTCCTGGCGCCCGTCATTTTGACGAGCTTCGTTCTGGCGGCCCTCGTTCTGGCGCGGCGCCTGCTGGCGATATTCCTGCCCGCCGTCGTCACGATAATCGCCACGATCGTCGTAGGCGGCGTTCATCTCGCCGTCGCCATCCTCGTCGTCATAGTCCTGCTGATCGTCGCGCGAACGCGGCCGCTGCTCCTCGAAGCGCGAGCGGCTTTCGCTCAGCACCCGGAAATAGTGATCGGCGAACTGGAGATAATATTCCGTCATCACCCGGTCGCCCTGCATCTGGGCGTCGCGCGCGAGCGTCTTGTATTTCTCATGGAGCTGGTTGGCGTTGCCGCGGGCGCGGTTGTCGAGGCGGTTGCCCCGCTCCGGTCCGTTGTTGGTGCCGTTGGGCGGCCGCGTGCCGCCGCGACCGCGACGGCGGCCGTTCTGACGATTGTTGATCAACTGTTCGCTGCCTTCGTCACAGGTGGTCTGTCACCACTCCAAATCCGGGCCAGCCCCGGATATTCTAATGCGCGAGCCCGAAGTGTGTGAATCCCGGCTCCGCCAGGGTTCACGACCACCGCACGTCAGTGCCGCCTGAGCGGCGCAGCCATTTGGGTTCGCGAAGCCGGGGCTCGGCATATGTGCTGCAATGCCCCGTTCGTGGTACCCGATGTAGTGCGCCCCCAATTGAAAACCAAGTGAAATGTGCACCGCGTCATTTACCGTGCAGGACCAGGCAGCGGTCTCGCCCGGCAAGATCCTCGCGCAGGGCCACGTCGAGTCCTTCTGCTTCGAACAACCGCCTGGCTGCTTCGCCCTGCTCCGCGCCAATCTCGACGCAAGCGACACCGCCGGCGGCGATCTGTCGGCCGATCAGCGGCGCGATGCGACGATAATCATCGAGCCCGTCCGTTCCCGCATAAAGCGCCGACGCCGGCTCGAACGCCGCCACTTCCCGCGACAGCACCTCGTCGGTCCGCACGTAGGGCGGGTTGCACAAGACGAGGTCGAACGCGGCACCCGTCCCCTCCCATCCCGCAACGATCAGTTGCGCCCTCCCCGCCATTCCGAGCCGCGCCGCATTACGTTGCGCAATCGCCAGAGCCTCGGACGAGGTATCGATGCCGACGCCGTGGGCCTCCGGCCACTCGGCGAGTGCGGCCAACAGCAACGCACCCGATCCGGTACCCAGGTCGAGCACGGTGCGCGGCCCGGGGCCCCCGGCAAAATGATCGACCGCCGCCTCGATCAGCGTCTCGCTGTCGGGTCGCGGAATCAGCACGCCCGGCGCTACCGCCAGCGTGATCGTCCAGAAATCGCGGGTGCCGGTGATGTAGGCGACCGGCTCGCCATCCAGCCGCCGTGCCAGGAGCGGCGCGAATCCGTCCGGCACGGGATCGTCCAGCCGCGCGAGCAGCAGCACGTCGCGTCCGATCCCGAGGGCGTCGGCCATCAGCAGCTCGGCATCGAGCCGCGGCGTCGGCGAGGTGGCCGCAAGCGCCGCTGCCGCCTCGCGCAGCGCGGTCCGGATCATTGCGGGTCGGGACCGCTCGGCCCCGTTCCGCCCTGAACCTCGAAGGTGATGCCGGGACCGCCATCGACCGGCTTCGGCTTCTTCAGCTTCTGCAGCCGCCGCTCGCGCTCCGAATAGCCGCGATCGGGCGAACAGGCGACGATCTCCCCGTTCGGCTTGGCGCCGCAGTTGCGGATCGCGGCGACCACCGTTCCCTTGAGCGCGACCAGCGGGTCCTCCGGCACATCGGCGGGCGCCGAAGACAGCAGGATCAGCCAGAGGATCACTGGTCGATCTGCGCCAGCCGTGCCGCCTCATCCTCCGCGATCAACGCCGAGACGAGTTCTTCCAGCCCCGGACCTTCCAGTATCTCGGACAGCCGGTGCAGCGTCAGGTTGATACGGTGGTCGGTCACGCGGCCCTGCGGGAAGTTGTAGGTGCGAATACGTTCGCTCCGGTCACCTGAACCTACCATGGACTTTCTCGCGCCCGCCCGCTCGCTCGCCAGCCGCTCGCGCTCCTGCTCGTATAACCGGGTCCGCAGCACCTTGAGCGCCTTGGCCTTGTTCTTGTGCTGCGACTTCTCGTCCTGCTGGATGACGACGAGCCCGGTCGGCAGGTGAGTGATGCGCACCGCGCTGTCGGTGGTGTTGACCGATTGCCCGCCCGGCCCTGACGACCGGTAGACGTCGATGCGCAAGTCCTTGGCCTCGTCGATCTGGACGTCGACATCTTCGGCCTCGGGCAGCACCGCGACCGTCGCCGCGGACGTGTGGATGCGCCCGCCGCTCTCCGTGGCGGGCACACGTTGGACACGGTGGACGCCGCTTTCGAACTTGAGCTTCGCGAACACGCCCGATCCGGTGACGCTGGCGACGACCTCCTTGTAGCCGCCGAGATCGGCCGCACTCGCCGAGATCAACTCGACGCGCCAGCCGCGCTCCTCGGCATAACGCTGGTACATGCGGAACAGGTCACCCGCGAACAGCGCCGCCTCGTCGCCGCCGGTGCCGGCGCGGATCTCCAGCATCGCCGCGCGTTCGTCGGCGGCATCGCGCGGCAGCAGCTTGAGCGCCAGTGCCCGCTCCGCCTCCGGCAGTCGTGACTGGATGTGCTCGATCTCGTCGGCCGCCATCGCCCGCATCTCGGCGTCGCCGTCGGCGGTCATCTCCGCCAGCGTCTCGAGTTCGGCGCGCAACCGCCGTACCTCGCCCGCGGCGACCGCCACCGGCTCCAGCTCGGCATATTCCTTAGACAGCTGCACGAAGCGCTCGGCCGGCAGGTCGCCCCGCGACATCGACCCTTGCAGTTCGTCGCGCCGTGCCTCGATCGCCGCGATCCGCGCCGGACTGATCGATACCATCAGGCCGTCACCGCTTCGGCCAGCCGGTCGATCGCGACCCACTGCTGCGATCCGTTGGCGAGGTCCTTCAGGCCCACCTCGCCCCGCGCCAGTTCGTCGTCACCGAGCACCACGGCATAGCGGGCCCCGCTGGCGTCGGCCTTTTGCATGCGCCGCTTCATATTGCCCTTATAGGCCATGTCGCAGGCGATGCCGGCGCGGCGAAGCTGCGCGATCAATCCCGTCGCCGCCGCTTCGGCCGCCACGCCCATCGGCACGATCGCCACAGTCACCCGCTCCGGCAGCGGTGCGGCAATCAGCATCGCCAGCCGCTCGATCCCCGCCGCCCAGCCGACGCCAGGGGTAACCGGGCCGCCCATCGCCTCGACGAGCCCGTCGTAGCGGCCGCCGCCCAGCACTGTCCCTTGCGCACCGAGCCGGTCGGTGACGAACTCAAACGCCGTGTGCCGGTAATAATCGAGCCCGCGGACCAGCCGGGCGTTGCGCGTCCAGGCGACGCCGGCAGCATCCAGTCCCTTCGTCACGCTCTCGAAGAACTGCCCCGCCTCGGCCGACATGAACGCATCGATGTCCGGCGCCGCGGCTGCGATCGGCCGATCACGCGGATCCTTGCTGTCGAGGATGCGCAGCGGATTGCGGGTGAGCCGGTCCAGGCTCTCCTCCGACAAGGCATCGCGGTGCGCCTCGAAATGGGCGACCAGGGCGGCGCGCCATGCCTCGCGCGTCTCACCATCACCCAGCGTGTTGAGCTGCAACGTCACGCCGTCGGCCACGCCAAGTTCGCGGAGCAGCTGGTCGGCGAGCACGAGCAATTCGACGTCTGCCGCCGGCTCGGCCGCGCCGATGATCTCGGCGTCGAGCTGATGGAACTGGCGGAACCGACCCTTCTGCGGCCGTTCGTAGCGGAACAGCGGCCCGTGCGTCGCGACCTTCAGCGGTGCATGCTGCTGCCAGCCTTCGCTCAGATAGGCGCGCGCGATGCCGGCGGTGAACTCCGGACGCAGCGTCAGCGAATCGCCGCCGCGATCCTCGAACGTGTACATCTCCTTGGAAACAACGTCCGTGCTCTCGCCGAGCGAGCGGGCGAACACCGCTGTCGCCTCGAACACCGGCACCTCGATGCGGGAGAAGCCGTATAGCCGCCGCACGCGATCGAACGCGTCGACGACCGCCTGAAAGCGGATCGCCGGCTCGCCGAACAGGTCCTGGGTGCCCCGGATCGGCTGGGGGATCGCCGCCTTGCTCATAAGAGCCGGCTCCTAGCCCATCTCGTCCCGTTTTTGGAACCGCTTTCAGGGGTGAGCAGAAAAGGCTTGAGGGGCCGCCCGGCCGCACCTAATGCGCCGCACCATGAACATAGAGCTCATTCCGATCGGCGATGATCCGCCGCACAGCCTGAACGTGATCATCGAAGTCCCGGTCGGTGGCGAACCCGTCAAGTACGAGTTCGACAAGAAGTCCGGCGCGCTGTTCGTGGATCGCATCCTGCACACCCCGATGCGCTACCCGGCGAATTATGGCTTCGTGCCGCACACGCTCTCGCCCGACGGCGATCCGCTCGACGCTCTGGTCGTCGCGCGCTCGCCGTTCATTCCGGGTTGCGTTGTGCGTGTCCGCCCGATCGCGGTGCTGAAGCTCGAGGACGAGGCCGGCGGCGACGAGAAGCTGCTGACCGTCCCGGTCGACGGCACCTTTCCTTATTACACCAAGATCAACGAGAGCTCGGACCTGCCCGAAATCGTAATGCAGCAGATCGAGCACTTCTTCACCCACTACAAGGATCTCGAGGCCAAGAAGTGGGTCCGGGTCGGCCAGTGGGGCGACGCCGACGAGGCCAAGCGCATCATCGTCGAGGCGATCGAAGCCGCCAAGGAAGCCAAGGCCAAGCGCGGCACGGACGAGGGCGTTACCTCGCTCAGCTAAGACGTAGCAGGTAGGGGCGGATCGTCCGGCTTCGTCCCTACCCCGCCGCCATCGCGGCGAGCGCCTGCCCATCCAGCCGCCACGGCTGCCACCCGGCCGATGGCCGCGCGCCGAGGCTGGCGTAGAAGTCCATCGCCGAACGATTCCAGTCGAGCACCGCCCAGTCGATCCGCGCGCAGCCGCGCCGCGCCGCCTCTCGCGCCAGTTCGACAAACAACGCCCGTGCGACACCCATACGCCGCGCCTGTGCATCGACGAACAGATCCTCCAGGTAGATTCCGTGGCGGCCCGTCCAGGTCGAGAAGTTGAGGAACCACAGCGCCAGCCCAACGGCGCGACCGTCCACTTCGGCGATGTGGGCGAAGACTTTCGGGTCGACACCGAACATCAATTCGCGCAGCGATTCGTCGGTTGCCTTCACCGCATCGGGCTCACGCTCGAACGTCGCCAGGGCGACGATCATCCGCAGAATCTCGCTCTCGTCGCCGGCGACCGCTGGTCGCACCGTTACCCGATCGCTCATGCTTCCTGGGTCTTCAGCCCGACGTAGACGCCGTTGACCATGCCGGCGAGAGCGAGGAGGTTCGCGTCGAAATCGGTCAGCCGGAAGTTGGCGAGCACGTTCCAGGCATAGATCCCGCCGAGCACGATCGTCCAGGTGATCATCTGCAGGCGGTGCAGCTCGATCCGCTCGCCCCCGCTTATGTCCGCCAGGAAGCCGCGCGACAGCGGCTCGGTACGGGTCTTCGGTCCGTCAACAACCCGCGCCGCACCCGCCGTCGCGCCGGCGATGCCGAGCAGAACGAACGTCGCCGATCCCACGACGTCCAGGAACTGACCCGTCACCAGCCAGATATAGACGAAGCCGCCCACCGTCAGCGCAAACCACCACGCCATCTGCACCCGCGCCAGGCTGTACCGCGAGTAACGCGACCGGCCGTCACGCAGCAGAGCCGTCGACCGGGCGAGCCCGGCGACACCGATCAGCATCAGCACGATGCCCGCGGCCGCCAGCCACATGATCGCGGGTCGGTAGACGCGAAATCCGAGCGGCTGGGAGGTGCCGCCGTTGCGCGCCGGGGTCACCCGCAGCGTCGCCGTTGGCAGGGGCTGACCGTCCTCGGCGATCCCGATCGTCACCGGCACCAGTCCGCGATCGCTCCGTTGGCCGAGCAGGCTGCGCCAGTATTCAGACGAGTCGGCCGATGCACGCTCATCCGGCCGAAGCGAGAACGTCACCGTCTGCGGCTCGGACGTGCCGCGCACGGTTCGGATCGGGACCGGCGCACGCTCCCCGTTCAGGAACAGCGCCAGCTTGCGCTCCCCGGAAACCGCATCACGCGCCTTGAGCGCCGATGCCACCTTCGTCGCCGCCGCTTCCCGCCTGGCGCGGGCCGCCGCCAGCGCCTCGGGAGCAACAAACGCGCGGGTCGTTGCGGGCGCGGCCAGGTACATGCGCCCCGTCCTGGAAGATCGCCGCCACACCGGTGCGCCGGCGGGCACCGCCCGCGGCGTCTCGGCCGCCCGAAGCTCCTGCTCCGCCTGTGCCAGCTCCGTGCGAGCAGCGGTGAGGGTCGCGGTCGGTTGTGCCAGCGTCGTTGCGGGGATGACGTTGTCGACCGCCAGACAGATCTGCCCGCGCAACTCCAGCTCCGCCGACCCGATGTCCAGGATGCGCAGCCGGTCGGAGGGACCGCTCGCCTGGAGCGGAGGACAGGCGGCGGCGGGTGGCGGGACCAGGCGCACGGCGATCGACCAGATCAGGGCCGCGCCCAGCAACAAGGTGCCGACCAGCCCGAGCCACGCGCTCGGCCGGGCGAGCAGATCCGACAATCGCCCCATCTACGTCTTTCCCCCCGGAGTGTGCTGCTATTCGGCGGCGACCGCGGTCGTCTGCCCCGCATCGCTGGTCGCCGCCTCGATCTCCGCGGCCTTCGCCTCGACGAGCTTGACGATATGCTCGATCATGTCGGCGTCGCGGACATGATGGTCGGTCACCCCCGACAGATAGACCATGTGCTTGCCCTGGCCGCCGCCGGTGATGCCGATGTCGGTCTCGCGCGCTTCGCCCGGCCCGTTGACGACGCAGCCGAGGACAGAGAGCGACATCGGCGTCCGGATGTGCGTCAAGCGCGCTTCTAGCGCCTGGACCGTGCGGATGACGTCGAAGCCCTGTCGCGCGCACGACGGGCAAGAAACGACGCGGACGCCGCGGTTGCGAATGCCGAGCGACTTCAGGATCTCGAAACCGACGCGGACCTCCTCCTCGGGCTCGGCCGAAAGCGACACGCGGATCGTGTCGCCGATCCCGGCCCACAGCAGATTGCCCATGCCGATCGCCGACTTGACCGTCCCGCCGATCAGCCCGCCGGCTTCGGTGATACCCAGGTGCAGCGGGCAATCGACCGCGTCGGCGAGTTGCATGTAAGCGGCGACCGCCAGGAACACGTCCGACGCCTTCACCGCCACCTTATATTCGTGAAAGTCGTGGTCTTGCAGCAGCTTGATGTGATCGAGCGCGCTCTCGACCAGAGCCTCCGGGCACGGCTCCGCATACTTTTCGAGCAGGTCCTTCTCCAGGCTGCCGGCGTTCACGCCGATACGGATCGCGCAGCCATTCGCCTTGGCGGCGCGCACCACCTCGGCCACCCGCTCGGAGGATCCGATGTTGCCAGGGTTGATGCGCAGGCATGCCGCCCCGGCATCCGCCGCCTCAAGAGCGCGCTTGTAGTGAAAGTGGATGTCGGCGACGATCGGGACCCGCGAGGCGCGCACGATCTGCTTCAGCGCAGCAGTCGATTCCACATCGGGGCACGACACGCGGATGATGTCCGCGCCGGCTTCCTCGCAGCGGCGGATCTGATCGATCGTCGCGCGCGGATCGCTCGTTGGGGTGTTCGTCATCGTCTGCACGGTCACCGGCGCATCGCCGCCGACCGCCACGTTGCCGACCATGATCTTGCGCGACTGGCGTCGAGCGATGTCACGCCACGGGCGAATGGACATGGAAAGGGATCGCTTCCGGTTGGTAGGGCCTTCCCCGCTATAGGGTTTTCCGACGGCGATGGTAAGGGCGTGGCGAACCGAACCGGAGACGCCCGCATGCCCAAACCCGACAGCGAAAGCCGCTGGACCCTGGTCGTCCACGGCGGATCGGGCTCGTTCGCGCGCGGCACACTGAGCGATGCGGAGGATGCCGACGCCCGCGCCGGGCTGGCCGCGGCGCTCAATGCCGGGGCGGCCCTGCTCGCCTCCGGCGGCACTGCGCTCGACGCCGTCGAGGCGGCGGTGCGCGTGCTGGAAGACGATCCGCACTTCAATGCGGGCCGCGGCTCGGTCTTCACCTATGACGGCATCAACGAACTCGACGCCGCGGTGATGGACGGTGCCAGTCTCGACGCCGGCGCGGTCACTGGCGTCACCGCCACCCGCAACCCGGTGAGCCTTGCCCGCGCGGTCATGGACATGAGCCCGCACGTCCTCCTGTCCGGTGCGGGCGCCGACCTCTTCTCGGTGGAACAGGGGCTGGAACAGGCCGATCCGTCCTGGTTCAGGGTCGAAGAGCGCTGGCGCCAACTCGAGGAGTTGAAGGCGGCGGGCGACGATGGCTCGTTCGACATAGGCATGAAATACGGCACGGTCGGCGCCGTCGCCGCAGACATGACCGGCCACGTCGCCGCCGCTACGTCGACCGGCGGACTCACCGCCAAGCGCTGGGGCCGGATCGGCGATTCGCCGCTGATCGGCGCCGGCACCTATGCCGACGACCGCGCCTGCGCGGTCTCTGCGACCGGCGCCGGCGAGTATTTCATCCGCCTAGGGGTCGCCCACGAGATTGCTGCCCGGGTCCGGCTGGCCGAAGACACCATCGAGTCGGCGGCCGACATGGTGATCGAAGAAGTCGGCGAACTCGGTGGCGTCGGCGGCGTGATCGTCGTGGCGCCCGACGGTTCGGGCGGATGGGCGTTCAACACCCCCGGCATGTACCGCGGCATGATGTCCCACGACAGCGCCGCCGAAATCGCGATCTACGGCGACGAATGATGCGTCGCCTGCTCGCGTTGCTGCTCGCCTTGTGCGTGCTTCCCGCCCCTGCCTCAGCGTGGTGGGAATATGGCCATGAGGCGATCGCGACCATTGCCGCCGCCAAGGTCAAGCCGGCCACTCGTGCCGAGATCGGCCGGCTGCTCGCACGCTCCGACCTGCTCGAGACGCCGACCTGCCCCACTCGCACCATCGAGCAGGCGAGCGTCTGGGCCGACTGCATCAAGGAACTCGGTGATCGCTTCAGCTACGCCTACAGCTGGCACTACCAGAACGTCGACGTGTGCAAGCCGTTCGACCCGGCCTCTGCCTGCAAGGACGGCAATTGCGTATCAAAGCAGGTCGAGCGGGCCAGCCGCATGCTCGCGGACCGCAAATTGCCGACCCGCGATCGCATCGAAGCACTGGCCTTCTTGGTCCACTTCATGGGCGACCTGCACCAGCCGCTTCACGCCGGCGATCGCTCCGACCGCGGTGGCAACGACGTGAGCGCCGCCTACGGCTTCATCGCCGGCAAGCGCACCAACCTGCATGCGATCTGGGACGGCCTGCTCGCCGATCGGGCAATCTCTAGCCCGGCAGGTGGCGCGCTTGGCATTCTTTCCGAGGTACCGGCCGCCGAGCGCGCCGGCTTGGCCGCCGGCGGTGTCGAGGATTGGGCGCGCGAAAGCTGGCAGGTCGCGCATGACAGCGTCTACGCAGTCGCCCTTGGCGATCCGTGCGGACCTAAGCCGGAGCGGGCGGTGCTCGACCAGGCGAAGATCGCCGCGCTGATCCCCACGGTTCGCCTGCAGGTCGCGCGCGGCGGGCTGCGGCTGGCGAAGCTGCTGGATGCGGCTTTGGCCCCCTGATCCTCTTGGATATCCTGGAGGTGAGCCGGGATACCTTCGGACTGTCGACTTAGATGTGTGCCCGTCGTGTGGATGGATCCTGCCATCCGCCTGGGCGAAGCGACGGCTTAGTGGACCTCGCCGCTCCAGGTGCGGAGCCCCGGTGCCGTACGGTCCTCGCTCTTCAACGCGGTCTGCATGGCCGGACGCGCCGTCACCCGCTCGCGCCATTCGATCAGCCGTGGGGCGCGGGCGGCGATGTTCATGTCGGGGAACATCCGCTCCACCATCATGCCGCAATGGGCATAGAAGTTGATGTCGGCGAGCGTGAACATGTCGCCGGCCAGCCACGGCGTCTGTCCGAGCTGCGTCTCGACCTTGTCTACGGCGGCCTCGATCTTGCGGGTTGCGTTCTCGAGATCGGCTTCGCTGAAGCCGGACCGCGCCGTTTTCCATTTGGCGCGTTGATCGGCCAGCGGGATGCGCTCGACCAATTTCTCGAATTCGCCGCTTTCGATTCCGCGGGCGATCACGCCGACCATGCGGTGCCAGCCGTGCATCGAGACGTAGTTCATCACGTGTTCGTCGACGAACTTGTTCCAGTAGCGCATCCGCGCCTTGCCCGCCGGATCTGCCGGACGCAACGGCGGCGCATCGGGAAAGGCATCTTCGAGATATTCGTTGATGACGGTTGTGTGGGTGACGATCGTGCCGTCATGATCGAGCACCGGCACCTGGCCTTCCGGGTTGATCGCTGTGAACCAGGGCTGATGCTGCTCGAACTTGTGCAGATCGACGTAGATGCTCTCGAACTCCAGCCCCTTTTCGTGGAGCGGCGCCAGGCTCTTCAGCGAATTCGCGATCGGCTCGGCATGGTAATATTTGAGCGTCATCTGACATCCTTCCACACTGGCCCGCGATCGCGTCGGCGGCGGCAACCTAGGCGATAAGCCGGCAGCGGCTCGCCACCCGCCGCGAAGCCAAGCGCAACCCCGGCCGCGTCACCCTGGGAGCCTGCCCCGAGGATGACGCGATCCGTCGTCGTTCGCTTAACGCGCGCCTTCGATCACGACCGTCACGGCGCGGCGGTTCTGCGCCCAGGCGCCCTCGTCCGATCCCATCGCCGCCGGCCGTTCCTTGCCGTAGCTGATGACCGAGATCCGCGACGCCGCGACACCGCGCGACGCGAGATAGTTCTTGGCAGAATTGGCGCGGCGATCACCCAGCGCAAGGTTGTATTCGCGCGTGCCGCGCTCGTCGCAATGTCCCTCGATCGTGACCCGCACGTTCGGATATTGCTGCAGCCACTGGATCTGCCGGTCGAGGATCGCGCGCGATTCACCATCCAGGTCGTAGCTGTCGGTGGCGAACAGGACAGTGTCCGAACCGACCTTGTCCTTGAAGTCCGCGGCCGAGCCCGGAACGGTCGTGCTGGTGGCGCCACCCGTGTCCATGCCGGACGAGGGCCCCTGATCGCCGGTGGTCGGCGGCGGCGGCGGAAGGTCCTTGGGCGGCTTCTTGGTGCAGGCGGCCGTCGCCATCAGCGCCGCCATCAGCAGAACCTTGGTGCTCGTATGAGCCATCGTCTCGTCTCCCTCGATCGCGGTCCGCCAGGCCGCGGGAAAGTGGCGGGATGCCTCCGTCAGGGCAGCAACGGTCCCCACGCCGGATCGGATCCATCGAGTGGTGTCGGAACGCGACGCTCGTTCACGCCGGTCAGGTCCACCGACCACAGATCGGCCTTGCCGGATCCCTGGCCGGTCCGAAAGAACATGATGACGCGGCCGTTGGGGGACCAGCTCGGGCCCTCGTCCTGCCAGCCCTTGGTCAGGATCTTCTCGCCCCCGCCATCGGGCCGCATCACGCCAACCGCGAAGCCGCCGCCGATCTTGGTGTAGGCGATCAGGTCTCCGCGCGGGCTCCACACCGGCGTCGCATAGCGACCGCCGCCGAAGCTGATGCGCTGCTGGTTCGATCCATCGGCGTTCATCACGTAGAGTTGCTGCCCGCCGGAACGATCGCTTTCGAATACGATCTTGGATCCATCCGGCGAATAGCTGCCGCCGGTGTCGATGCCCGGCGACGTCGTCAGCCGCTGCGGCGAACCGCCGCCCGCGGGCACCCGGTAGATGTCGGTGTTGCCCGCGACCGCCATCGAGAACAGGATGAAGCGCCCGTCCGGCGAGAAGCGCGGCGCGAACGTCAGGTTGGGCTGGTCGACGACGAGCCGCTTGGCACCGGTGCCGACATTGTAGACATAGACGCGCGGCCGATCGTTTTCGAACGACATGAACGTGATCGTCTGCTGGTTCGGCGCGAAGCGCGGGGTCAGCACGATCGACCGGCCGTTGGTCAGGAAACGGTGGTTGGCACCATCCTGATCCATGATCGCCATCCGCTTGTTGCGGTTGTTCTTTGGCCCGCTCTCCGCGACATAGACGACGCGGCTGTCGAAATAGGGGCCTTCGCCGGTCAGCCGGGTATAGACGGTGTCGGCACATTTGTGCGCGGCGCGGCGCCATGCGGCCGGCTGCACGACGAAGCCCTGGCGGGTCAGTTCGCTCTGCGCGAACACGTCGTAGAGGTAGCAACCAACCGTGATCGTGCCGTCACCGTTCGCCTGAACGAAGCCCTGGACCAAGGCCTGCACGCCGGTCGAGGTCCAGCGGCCGAATTCCGGCGCAGTGACCTGCCCGAACGACACGGTTCCGGACGCTGCCGGCCCCATCGGATTGAACAGGCCGCTATTCTTCAGGTCGTTGGTGATGACCTCGGCCACCCGCGTGCCCAGCGCGGCCGTGTCGCCGGCGGCGGTGCTGGCGATCGCCGGGGTCGGCATGGAGGGCACCGCGATGGGCATCGGCGACGATATCCCGCCGGTGATGTCGACGCGCAGCCGCTGCCCCTCGGCCGGAGCGGGCGCCGCCGTGGAGGCGGGCGGAGCGTCCTGGGCGTGAGCTGCCGTGCCGGCGCCCAGCGCCGCAATCACGCAGAAGAGTCGCTTGAGGCGCATTCATGAACTCCAGTTAATTCATCTGGCTGGGGATGAAGCCAAGATCAAGGTCATCCCAACCGCCCTTGTACAGTTCGGCCGGCAACTTGAGCGGCGCACAACGCAGCACCGCCCGGCGACTGAGCTCCGCCATCTGCCGCGCATAGCTGCGGTTGTCGTCGTTGACGCCGGTCTGCTCGACGATCTGCGGCGTGCCCTGGACGGTGCCGTCCGGGTTGAAGCGCAGCCGCAGCACGGTGACAATCTGCATCGCCGACGTGCCGCCGAGCGAGCCGAGCTCGTAGCAGGGCTGGACCTGGCGCTTGATCGCCGCGCCCAGGCCGGCCATCGCCTGCTGCGAAACGGCCGCAGCCTTCGGCGTGGTCGACTTGCCGGCGCTCTTCTCGGGCGAGATGCCCTTGAGGAAATCGGCGCCGAGCCGCGAACCGGTGGTCTTCGGCTTCGTGCCTTTCGTCTCGCCGTCACCCTTCTCCGCGGATGGAAGCGCGAGCTTCAAGCCGGGCCTCGTCGCGGGCTTGGACGGCGCGGCGGCCGCCGCCGACTTTGCCGTTGCGGCCTTGGCCGGTGCAGGCTTCGCGGGAGCGGCCTTGGCGGGCGCGGGCTTCGCCGGTGCGGTCGCCTGCTCCGGCGCAGGCTTCGCTGGCGCCGGCTTCGGCGGCGCGGGCTTGGGCGGAGTCGGCTTCGGTTTGGGCTCCGGCTTGGGCGTCGGCTTCGGCACTGGCTTCGGCGCCGGCTTGGGCAGCGTAGGCTCCGGCTTGGGCGCCGGCTTCGGCGGTGCGGGCTTGGGCGGCACCGGCTTCGGCGGCGTCGGCTTGGGCGGCGGCGGCGTCGGTGCGGGTTCGGGCTTCGGCGCCGGTGCCTCGGGCGCAGGTTCGGGCGGCGCAGGCTCAGGCGGCGCCGCCTCGGCGGGCGTGCCCTCGTCGGGCGCCTCGCTCGGGGCCGGCGGCTCCGGCGCCTTTTCCGGCGCGGCCGATCGCATGCCGATCAGGTCGACGAGTTGCACGTCAAGCGGCTCGCTACGCGGCGGCGGCAGCCGGGCCGTCGAGACGAGGCCAAGCGAAAGGATGCCGAACAGCAGCAGGTGGCCGACGGTGGCGACACCCAGCCCGACCCGTTCGGCGCGCTCCATCAGCGTCCCTCGCCCTCGCCTTCACCGACCGTGACGAGCGCGACGCGGGTCAGTCCGGCGCGGCTGAGCTCGCCCATCACCCGCATCACCCGGCCATAATCGAGCGTCCGGTCAGCGCGCAGGAACACCTGCGGCGGCTTGCCGTCGACGCCCGTGCGGCCAGCGAAGGTCGCGAGCTGTGCGGTCAGGGCGACCGGGCTGACCTCCTCGTCGTCGAGGAAGACGCGGCCATCCTTGTCGAGCGAGATCTGGACCGGCTTGTCCGGCTGATCGAGGGCGGCGGCGCGGCTGTCGGGCAGGTTCACCGGCACGCCCGCCGTCAGCAGCGGCGCAGTAATCATGAAGATGATCAGCAGCACCAGCATGACGTCGACCAGCGGCGTCACGTTGATGTCGGCCATCGGTGCCCGCCGGCCATTGCCGCCGCGGGACGAGATCGGTCCCATGGCCATTACGGCTCGATCTCCAGCTCGCGGCTCAAGGTCGCATGGAAGCCGTCGGCAAAGCGGTTTAGCCGCGCCTCATAGCGATTGAGGCGATGGCCGAGGCGGTTGTACGCGACCACCGCGGGGATCGCGGCGAATAGGCCCAGCGCGGTCGCGAACAGCGCCTCGGCAATGCCCGGCGCGACCACGCCGAGGCTCGTATTCTGCTGCGCGGCAATGTCGGTGAAGCTCTTCATGATGCCCCACACCGTGCCGAACAGGCCGACGAAAGGTGCAACGCTGCCGACGGTCGCCAGGATGTTGAGCCGGTCGGCGAGCTGGTCCATCTCGGCGGCGACCGCCGCCCCCATGCTCGTCGCCAGCCGCGCCCGCGTACCCTCGCGGTCAACGGTCGCGCCGGCAGTCGAGCGGCGCCATTCGACCAGCCCGGCCGCGAACACCTTGGCGGTCGGCAGCTCGGATTTGCGGTGCGTCTCGTAGAAGCGGTCGACATCGTCGGACTTCCAGAAATCCTGCTCGAACTGCTCGGTTTCCTTCGCGATCCGGCGCAGGCGGAAGCCGTGGCCGAGGATGATCGCCCAGGTCCAGATGCTGGCGAGCACGAGCCCGATCATCACGACCTTCACGACCAGATCGGCCTGCATGAACAGCGTCACCGGCGATAGCAGCGACGCCGTCGGCGCGACGGTGAGATTTTCCATGCTGGTCAGCTAACCCCTCTTAGTCGCTCGAATGCCTCGACCCAGGCGCGCGGTTGGCGCCGGGGCCGCCCGTCGGGTGACAGGAAGGCCGCGGTGACATCCGCCTCGGCCAGAACCTCGTTACCGCGGATGACTCTCTGATGAATGGCGCAGGATGCGGCGCGCACTTCCGTCACCCGGCTGTGTACGACGAGCGCATCTTCCAGCCGCGCCGGACGGCGATAGCGGATGGCGAGGTCGGCCACGGCGTAGGCGCCCTCCCCTGCTTCGTGCGCGGCGCGCTGGTCGATTCCGGCGGCACGCAGCATGTCCGATCGCGCTCGTTCCATGTAGCGCAGGTAATTGGCGTGGTAGACGATACCGGTAAGATCCGTGTCCTCGAAATAGACGCGCAGCGCGAACCGGTGGACGCCGCCTTCGAAGCCGCCCGCATAAGGCCGGTCCAGCCCGGCCGTGTCGGTCGCATCCTTAACCATCCCCGCCGTCTAGCGCATCGCCCTGCCCGCGCAACCCGGTTGGACCGGTCCCGATCAGCCTGCGTCGAACAGCCCTTCCTGCGCGCCCGCCGGCGGATTTAACCCGAGATGCGTCCACGCGCGCCCGTTGAGGCAGCGTCCGCGCGCCGTCCGCGCTATCAGGCCGAGCTGAATCAGATAGGGCTCGATGACTTCCTCGATCGTATCGCGCGGCTCGGACAGGCCGGCGGCGAGCGTTTCCACGCCGACCGGACCGCCGCGATAGAGGTCCGCGATCATCAGCAGATAGCGCCGGTCCATCGCGTCCAGCCCCAGCGCGTCGACCTCCAGCCGGGTGAGCGCGACGTCGGCGACCTTGGCATCGACCACCGGCGCACCCGCGACATCGGCAAAGTCGCGGACGCGGCGCAGCAGGCGCCCGGCGATGCGGGGCGTGCCGCGTGCGCGCCTGGCGATCTCGGCGGCGCCATCTGCCGCTATGGCGAGACCGAGCAGCCCGGCGGCACGGCGTACCACCCGCTCCAGCTCGTCCACGGTGTAGAAGTTCAACCGCACCGGAATGCCGAAACGGTCGCGCAGCGGCGTCGTCAGCAGGCCGGCGCGCGTCGTCGCACCGACCAGGGTGAAACGGGGCAGATCGATGCGGACGCTGCGTGCCGACGGCCCCTCCCCGATCATCAGGTCGAGCGCGCGATCCTCCATCGCGGGATAGAGCACCTCCTCCACGGCCGGGGCGAGGCGGTGGATCTCGTCGATGAAGAGGACGTCGCCATCCTCGAGATTGGTCAGCAGCGCGGCGAGATCGCCGGACTTGGCGATCACCGGGCCGGATGTCGCCCGGAACCCGACGCCCATCTCCCGCGCGACGATCTGCGCCAGCGTCGTCTTGCCGAGACCCGGCGGACCGAAGAACAGGACATGGTCGAGCGCGTCGCCGCGCGCTTTCGCGGCGGCGATAAACACCCGCAGGTTTTCCCGAGCCGCCTTCTGCCCGACGAACTCCTCGAGGTTCTTCGGACGCAGAGCCGCATCGACGTCTTCGGGTGCCCGCGCGGGGGAGAGGATGCGGTCGTCGGTCATCGGCAGCGTATCTCTACTTCGCTCGATACGAACGGAACCAGGAAGAGCCACCTACCCGTTCGTATCGAGCGAAGTCGAGACACCGGCACCCAAATCACTTCGCCGCCTTCCGCAGCGCCAGCCGGACCAAAGCGTCCAGGCTCGCACCCTCGCCCAGTTCGTCGACCGCGGCAGCGACCGCTGCCCCCGCCTCCGCCGGCTTGAAGCCGAGGTTGCCGAGCGCCGAGAGCGCATCCGCCGCCGCACCCTCCCGCACCACCGGCGCTGTGCCGGCCGGGCCGATCGGCACCGCGCCGGCTTTGTCCTTCAGTTCGTTGACGATGCGCAGCGCCAGCTTCGGCCCTACCCCGTTAGCCCGCGCGACCATCGCCTTGTCACCCGCCGCAACAGCGCGGGAGAGGTCGTCCGGTGCCAGCACCGACAGGATCGCCAGCGCCACCCGGCCGCCGACGCCCTGCACCGAGGTCAGCAGGCGGAACCAGTCCCGCTCGCCGGCCGATCCGAAGCCGAACAAGGTGATCGCATCCTCGCGCACCTGCATTTCGGTGAACAGCGTGACCGCGCCGCCGATGGTCCCGAGCAGCGACAGGGTGCGCGTCGAAGCCTGGACGAGGTAGCCGACGCCGCCGACGTCGATCACCGCATGATCGGCATCGACCTCGGCGAGCAATCCGGAAAGGCGCGCGATCATTGCACGGTCACCCGCCGCGCCAGCGCCCGCGCGCTCGCGACATGGTGGGCATGGGTGATAGCAACAGCAAGCGCGTCGGCCGCGTCCGGCCCGGCGAGCTTCACGCCGGGCAGGAGCCGCTCGACCATCGCCTGGACCTGCTTCTTGTCCGCGCCGCCGGTGCCGACGACCGCCTTCTTGACGATGCTCGGATGATATTCGCCGATCGCGACACCGGCCGTCGCCGCCGCGAGCAGGACGACACCGCGCGCCTGCCCCAGCTTCAGCGTCGAGACAGCGTTCGAATTGCCGAGCACTTCCTCGACCGCCGCGCTGGCCGGCTGCTGCAAACGGATGATCTCGGCCAGCGCGTCGTAGAGCAGGGTCAGTCGGCGCGGCAGCTGCATCTTGGGATCGGTACGGATCTGGCCGTTGGCGACATGGCTCAGCCGGTTGCCCTCGGCGACGATGATGCCCCAACCGGTCGTGCCGAGGCCCGGATCCAGACCGATCAGGATCATGGCGCCTCGCTTACGACAACTTCTCCATGACCTCGTCCGGCACGTCGTAATTGCCCCAGACGGTCTGGACGTCGTCATCCTCGTCGAGCGCGTCGATGAGCTTCAGGAGCTGGCCGGCGTCATTCTCGCCGACCGTCACCATGGTCTGCGGCCGCCAGGCGAGCTTCGCGCCCTCCGGCTCGCCGAGCACCGGATCGAGCGCCTTGACGACTTCGTGCAGGGCGTCGGTTGCCGTCCAGATCTCGTGGCCATCTTCGCTCGAGGTGACGTCCTCGGCGCCGGCCTCCAGCGCCGCCTCGAACACCTTGTCGGGATCGCCCGCGGTGACGGGATAGGTGACCAGGCCCACCCGCTCGAAACCGTGGCTCACAGACCCGCTCGCGCCCAGGTTACCGCCATTCTTGGAGACGGCAGTTCGGACGTTGGTGGCGGTGCGGTTGCGATTGTCGGTCAGCGTCTCGATGATCAGGGACACACCACCCGGGCCGAAGCCCTCGTAGCGGACCTCCTCGTAAGCCTCGGCGTCGCCGCCCTCGGCCTTCTTGATAGACCGTTCGATGTTTTCCTTGGGCATGCCGCCGGCGCGGGCGGCGAGCACGGCGGCGCGCAGCCGCGCGTTCATCGCCGGATCGGGCAGGCCGCTCTTGGCCGCGACCGTGATCTCGCGGCTGAGCTTGGAAAAGGCGGCCGCGCGCTTCTTATCCTGCGCACCCTTGCGGTGCATGATGTTCTTGAACTTGGAATGGCCGGCCATGCGCCGTCTCTCGTCCTCGATCGTGTGGCGGAAAGGCGCGCTCTAGCGCCGTGCGGGCGCCTCGCGCAATGGCCGGGCCCGGTCGAACGGCAGTCGCGCGGCGAACACGGCCAGCGCGCAGCCAAGCAGCAGCTGCGCCGCCGAGACGACGCCGTCGATCAGCGCCAGCGCCGCAAGTGCCGTGCCCGACAAGGGCAGTCGCACGCTCAGCAGGGTCAATGCCAGATGGATGGCGGCGAACGGCAGTATGATCTGGATGAAGGCGAGCGCCAGCGGCAGCGCCGCCCTGCGCGAGGCGCGGAATACATCCGGCAGCACCCGGAACGGAGCATCGTTGGCAAGTGCCGCCGTCCAGCCGACCAGGCGGATGATCAGCACGTTCCACGCCGCCCCGAGCGCGAGGGTGACCAGCCACTGCGTCTCCAGCGCCGCGTCCCGCGTACCTGCCAGCCGCACGCCGCCGCCCGTCACCAGGCCGAACAGCACCGCGCCGACGATGCTGACCAGGAAGAAGCGCAGGAACGCCGCACCCGGCCGGAACGGCGCGGCGGTGCCGGCCATGCGTCGCTGGAGGACGTAGGTCACGTAGAACACCGACAGCACGCGGATGATCGCGGCCGCCACGAACGCACCGGTCACGCCCTCACCGGGCGCGGGAACGGTCGCGAAATCGATCAGATTGGTCGCGACCGCCACGAACGCGGCCAGCATCGCGAACTCAGCGCCGCCTGCCCGCAATCCGGCAAGGATGCCGGCCCGCACCTGCGCCGTCGACATCCGTGCCGCCATTCGCTCTTACCCCCGTCAGTTCAGGCCGAGCGCGGCCTTGTACGTCTCCAGCAGGGCTTCCTGCTCGTCGCGCGCATGCTTTTCCATCTTCCGCAACCGGATGATGGTCCGCATCGTCTTGCTGTCGAAGCCCGTGCTCTTGGCCTCGTTGTAGACGTCGCGAATGTCGTCAGACATCCCCTTCTTCTCTTCCTCGAGCCGCTCGATGCGCTCGATGAAGAGCCGCAGCTGATCGGCCGCGACCGTATCGCTCATGTCCGTCCCCTGGTCTGTACCTCACCCGCCGGGCCAAACCGGCCGCGGGGAGGCAGGCCTCTAGGCCAAGCCGGCCCGGTGCTCAAGCCGAAGCGGGGCCTGAGACAGCTCTTCTCGACCCGCCCGGCAGTGCATCCTATCGCCCGGGCTCGGTCATCGCGGGCGGGTCGCTGGCCGGGAAGCTCTCGTCGAGCGCCTCGTCCAGCGCTCGGTTCTTCGCCACGCTCTCCTCCATGCGGGCGATCTGCTCGGGGCTGGCCGGCTGCTGGTGGCGCGACTTCCATTCATCGTAAGGCACGCCGT
>Ga0160473_100508_pt1 | contig 26442 bp, 14 predicted proteins | sample HID1975I_E11MG_FD_108217 | JGI IMG/M metagenome (GOLD analysis project Ga0160473, IMG submission 108217) | Enriched soil microbial communities from UW Madison campus, WI, USA - HID1975I_E11 MG | ecosystem: Environmental > Terrestrial > Soil > Unclassified | place: USA: Madison, Wisconsin... | reverse complement strand
GGGGGCCGCGATGTGGCCGGGCGCCGAGGGTGAAGGCTGGCCGTCCTGGGCGTTCTCCAACCATGATGCGCCGCGCGCCGTGTCGCGCTGGGCCGAGAGGCGCGATCCGCGCGCTCTGGCCGAAATGCTGATGCTGCTGCTGATGTGCCTGCGCGGGAATGTCTTCATCTATCAGGGCGAGGAGCTGGGCCTGCCGCAGGGCGAGGTGCCGTTCGAGCGACTGGTCGATCCCGAAGCCATCGCCAACTGGCCCCAGACGCTGGGCCGGGACGGCGCGCGGACGCCGATGCCGTGGACAGCGGAGGCGCCGTTCGCCGGCTTTTCGACCGTTGAACCGTGGCTGCCGATCGATGCGTGTCATCCGCCGCTGGCCGTGGATGCGCAGGAAGGTGATCCGGGGTCCATGCTGCACGCAGCGCGGCGGCTGACAGCGTTGCGAAAGACGCATCCGGCGCTGAGGGCCGGACGCCTGACGATCGAGGCGACCGAGCCGCTGCTGATCCTGACCCGCGAGGGCGAGGGGCAGCGGTTGATGGCCGTGTTCAACCTGGGCCACGACGCGGTCGACTGGACGCCGCCGCCCGGCTGGACCGCTGTCGAGGCGGTCAATGGCGGCTACGCCGGCCGACTGCCGCCGCTGGCCGGCCTGCTGTTGCAGGCCGGCTGACGATCAGCGCGCCGTCCCGGTTTCCGGCAGGGCGTAGGCGATCACATAGTCGCCGGCCGGGGTCTCCATGAAGTGGTGGCCGCCGGCCATGATGACCAGATACTGGCGACCACCCTGCTCATAGACCATCGGATTGGCCTGGCCGCCGGCGGGCAGCGTGTCCGACCAGACGGTCTTGCCCGTCTCGATATCGATGGCGCGGATCAGGTCGTCGGTGGCGGCGGCGATGAAGATCAGGCCGCCGGCCGTGACCACCGAGCCGCCGTTGTTCGGCGTGCCGATGTCGATGGGCAGCATGGACGGAACGCCGAACGGCCCGTTCTTGCGCGCCGTGCCGAACGGACGATCCCACAGGGTCTTGCCGGTGCCCAGTTCGATCGCGCGGATGCCGCCGTAAGGGGGCTGTTTGCACAGCATGCCGGTGACGGGCATGCGCCAGCCCGCGTTGACGTCGATGGCGTAGGGCACGCCGACCTGCGGATCGCCGGCGCCCTCGGCCCCGCCCTTGCGGGCGCGGGGGTCGCCGCGCGGGAACCAGCCCTTGGCGTCGGCCTCGGCGCGGGGCACCAGCCGGTTGTAGTTGGGCATGTCATTGTAGTTGGCGACGATCACGCCGCGCGCCGGATCGACCGCGATGCCGCCCCAGTCCGAGCCGCCGTTGTAGCCCGGATACTGGATCCAGCGCGTGTCCGAGGTCGGCGGCGTGAAGTAGCCGTCATAGGTCGCGCGCTTGAAATTGATGCGGCAGATCATCTGATCGATCGGCGACATGCCCCACATGTCCCGCTCGGTCAGGTCGGCCTTGCGCAGGGTGTGATACAGCGAGAAGGGCTGGGTCGGGGATCGCTGGGCGGGCTCGACCCCGCCCTGGGGCACGAGACGCTCCTCGACGCCGTGCAGTGGCAGGCCGGTGCGGCGGTCCAGGATGTAGAAGTCGCCCTGCTTGCTGGGCAGGATCACGGCCGGAACCACGCCCGCCGCCGTGGGGAAGTCGGCCAGGGTCGCTTGCGAGCCCAGGTCGTAGTCCCAGACGTCCTTGCGGACCGTCTGGAAATGCCAGCGCGGCTTGCCCGTCAAAACGTCCAGCGCGACCAGCGAGGTCGAGTAGCGGTTTTCTTCCGGACGACGCAGGCCGCTGTAATAGTCGGCGGCCGAGTTGCCCATGGGCAGATAGACAAGGCCCAGCGCTTCGTCGCCCGTGGCCATGGTCCACATGTTGGGCGTGCCGGGGGTGTAGGTCTGGCCCGCGGGCGGCAGGGTGGTGATGTCGGGGCGCATCATGTCCCAGGCGAAGCGCAGGGCGCCGGTCTGGACGTCATAGCCCTGGATCACGCCCGAGGGGGCCCAGCGCTTCTGGCCGTCCAGCACCTGATGGCCGGTGACGATGATGCCGCGCACTACGACGGGCGGCGAGGTGATGGACACCATGCCGGGGACGACCTCGCCCATGCCGACCTTGATATCGACCTGGCCGTTCTGTCCAAAGGCGGGACAAGGCTGGCCGGTGCGGGCGTCGACGGCGATCAGGCGGCCGTCCAACGTGCCCTCGATGATCCGGGCGGCGCAGGGCTGGGCCGGGTCGGCGCCGGCGGTGGCGTGGTAGGTCACGCCCCGGCAGGCGGCGGTGTAGGGAATGGATTCGTCCGACACCTTCGGGTCGTACAGCCAGCGGCGCTGGCCGGTGCGGGCGTCCAGGGCGAACATCTTGTTCATGGCCGAACAGCCGTACAGGGTGTCGCCGATCTTGAGCGGCGTAGTCTCCGCCCCGAATTTGTCGGGCGTGTCGCCGGTGCGATAGGTCCAGGCGCGACGCAGCTGGCCGACGTTTTCACGATTGATCTGGGTCAGCGAGGAATAGCGCTGGGCGGCGGTTGTGCCGCCATAGACGGGCCAGTCCGCACTGGTCGGGATCAGGGCGGGGTCACCGACCGAGACCGCCCGGGCTGCCGGCACGGCCTGGGTCACACGGGCCTTGTTGGCCTGGCCGACTGTGACGCCGCCGACGATGACAAAGACCGCCGTGGCCGCCAGCCCGATCCACAGGGCGCGAAGACCCCCACGCGGCAACAGCGTCGGCAGGACCAGGATCACCAGCACCAGCAGCACCAGCGGCGCGATCACGCGGGGCACCAGGGCCCAGCCGTTCAGCCCGACCTCCCACAGCGCCCACAGCACTGTAAAAATGAAGACGCCGATATAGACCCAGGCGCCCAGCGAACGGCCCAGGCACAGCAGCGCGCCTGACGCGATCAGCCCCAGGCCCGCCAGCAGATAGTAGGCCGAGCCTCCCAGAGCGATCAGCCAGCCGCCGCCGACCGTCAGCACCAGGCCGATCAGGATGAAGACGACGCCCAGGACAAGGGCGGCGACGCCGCCGGAACCTCGCTCTATTCCGCGTAAAATCGACATCTGACGCCCCTTCTATGGATCAGTCTGGCTGACCGGCAACGTCGGGGCTGCGGCGACGGTTCCGCTTGCTTGAATGGCGCGGGGTGACACCACCGAAAATCCTTTGTCGCATTAGCGCGCGAAGCCGAACAGAAATGTCCCCAAAAGGGATCATTCAGCACACTTGGACTCAAATCCATTCGCGATGCAGTAGGTCAACGAAAGGATTTGCCCGATGTTGGGGTTTCCGGCCATATATTGCCATGCAGCATAACCCGCCATCGCCCGGAGCCTTCATCATCGAACCGCGTCGCCTGTCGAAACAGGTGGCCGGCGAGCGCGTGGGCGGGTTCGGCGAGATCACGATCAAGCCGGACGTGGCGGGCGCACAGGCCCAGGCCGGGCGCTGCACGGACTGCGGCGTGCCGTTTTGTCAGAACGCCTGCCCATTGCAGAACAACATCCCCGACTGGCTGGCCCTGACCAGCGAAGGCGCCGCGCGCGAGGCGTGGGACATCGCCGCCGCGACCAGCGCCATGCCCGAAATCTGTGGCCGCATCTGTCCGCAGGATCGTCTGTGCGAGGGCGCCTGCACGCTGGAGCAATCGGGTTGGGACGGGGTCACCATCGGCTCGGTCGAGGCGTATCTGGGCGACCAGGCCTTCGCCAACGGCTGGGTGAAACCGATCCGCCCGCTGCATGAGCGGGCGCAGAGCGTGGGCGTCGTCGGCGCGGGTCCGGCGGGCATGGCCGCCGCCGACCGGCTGCGTGAGGCGGGCTATCGCGTCACCGTCTATGACCGTCACGACCGGCCCGGCGGGTTGCTGATCTACGGCATTCCTGGCTTCAAGCTGGACAAGGCGGTGGTGCGCCGCCGCACCGATCGCCTGGCCGAGGGCGGGGTCGAGTTCGTGCTGAACTGCAATGTCGGCGTCGATATCACGCTGGACGCGTTGCGCAGCCGGCATGACGCCGTGTTGCTGGCGGCCGGGGTTTATCAGGCGCGCGGGCTGAGCGTGCCGGGGCGTGGACCGGGCGCGACGGCGGCGGCGCTGGACTATCTGATCGCGCAGAACCGGCGCGATCTGGGCGATGCGGTGGACGCCACCCTGCCCCATGCCGCGGGCAAGCGCGTCGTCGTCATCGGCGGCGGCGACACGGCCATGGACTGCGTCCGCACCGCCGTGCGTCAGGGCGCGACCAGCGTCACCTGCCTGTACCGCCGCGACCGCGAGAACATGCCCGGTTCGGCCCGCGAGGTGCAGAACGCGGAAGAAGAAGGCGTCCGCTTCGAATGGCTGGCCGCGCCCAAGGCCCTGATGTCCAAGGGCGAGGCGGTGACCGCTGTGCGGGCGCAGCGCATGGCCCTGACTGACGCGGCCCCCGGCCAGCGGCGCGACATCGCCCCCGTGCCGGGATCCGATTTCGACGCGCCCGCCGATCTGGTGATCGAGGCCCTGGGCTTCGAGCCCGAACCCTTCGCCGACCAACTGGACGCCGGGCTGGCGCTGACTAAGTGGAGCACCCTGCAGGTCGCGCGCGGCGGTTTCGCCACCAGCCTGCCGGGCGTGTTCGCCGCCGGGGACGCGGTGCGCGGCGCATCGCTGGTGGTCTGGGCCGTGCGTGACGGCCAGGACGCCGCCGCCGAGATCGACCGTCATCTGCGCGCACGCACCGAGGAGGCCGCCGCGTGATGGACTGGCTGTCGCAATACAATGAGACCCGTTCGCGTCTGGTCGAGGCCGGCGCCTATGACCCCGCGTCGGAGCGTGACGCCTGCGGCGTGGGTCTGGTCTGCGCGCTGGACGGCAAGCCGCGCCGCGAGATCGTGGAGATGGCGATCAAGTCGCTGAAGGCCGTGGCCCACCGGGGCGCGGTCGACGCCGATGGCCTGTCCGGCGACGGGGCGGGCATATTGATCGAGATCCCGCAGGGCTTCTTCGTCCGGCAGGTGAAGGCGGTCGGCCAGACGCTGCGGCCCGGCCCCATCGCCGTGGGCCAGGTCTTCCTGCCGCGCACCGACCTGGGGGCCCAGGACCACGCCCGAGCTGTCGTCGAGACCGAGGCCCTGCGGTCGGGCTTCTATATCTATGGCTGGCGGCAGGCGCCGCTGGACCTGTCGGTCGTGGGCGAGCGGGCCGAGGCGACCCGGCCCGAGATCGAACAGATCATGCTGGCCGCGCCGGAAGCGCTGGCCGCCGACGGAGAGGCGCTGGAGCGTGAACTGTTCCTGTGCCGCCGCCGGATCGAAAAGGCGGTGCAGGCGGCCGGGCTGAACGGCTTCTACCTGTGCTCGCTGTCGGCGCGGTCGATCGTCTACAAGGGGATGGTCCGGGCCGAACTGCTGGGCCAGCTGTATGTCGACCTGAACGACCCGGCGGTCGAGGTGGGCTACGCCCTGTTTCACCAGCGCTATTCGACCAACACCTTCCCCGAGTGGCGGCTGGCCCAGCCGTTCCGGATGCTGGCCCACAACGGCGAGATCAACACGCTGAAGGGCAATCTGAGCTGGATGCGCAGCCACGAGATCCGCATGGCCGCCAGCGCATTCGGCGACCGCGATCACGAGGTGAAGCCGGTGGTCCAGCCAGGGGGCTCGGACTCGGCCGCGCTGGACAATGTGTTCGAGGTGCTGGTTCACGCCGGGCGTCCCGTGCCAATGGCCAAGGCCCTGTTGGTTCCCGAAGCCTGGTCCAGCGACGACGTGCTGATGAAGCCCGAGCACCGGGCGCTCTATTCCTATTGCAACGCAGTGATGGAACCGTGGGATGGCCCGGCCGCCTTGTGCGCCGTGGACGGCCGCTGGGTCGTGGCAGGCAAGGACCGCAACGGCCTGCGCCCCCTGCGCGCGGTCGAGACGGTGGACGGTCTGCTGCTGGCGGGTTCGGAGGCGGGGCTGGTCCCGTTGCCCGAGGGGCGGATCAGGCGCCGCCTGCACATCGGCCCCGGCAAGCTGATCGCGGTCGATATGAAGCACGGCCGGATCTATGACGAGGACGAGGCGATCGACGCCCTGGCCGCAGCCCATCCCTATGAGGAGTGGCTGGGGAACATGGTCGATCTGGAGCCGCTGATCGGCCCCGGACCGGAGCCGCGCGCCGCGACCGGCGAGGGCCTGATCCGCCGTCAGATCGCCGCCGGTTTCAGCCGCGAGGATCTGGACTTGCTGCTGGACGCGCTGGTCGTGGACGGCAAGGAGGCGGTGGGCAGCATGGGCGACGATGCGCCGCCCGCCGTACTGTCCAGCCTGCCGCGCCCCCTGGCCCATTATTTCCGCCAGAATTTCAGCCAGGTCACCAACCCGCCCATCGACCCCCTGCGCGAGACGGGGGCCATGAGCCTGAAGACCCGGTTCAAGAACCTGGGCAACATCCTGGCCCAGGACGCGGCCCAGTCCGAGGTCTTCGTGCTGGACAGCCCGGTGCTGACCACCGGCATGTACGAGCGGCTGCTGGGGGTGGTGGCCGACGGCTCGACCGCGGTGATCGACTGCACCTATCCCCTGCCCGCTACCGACGACCGCGCGGGCGTCGGACTGCGCGCCGCGCTGGACCGTATCCGCGACGAGGCCGAGGCGGCGGCGCGCGACGGGGCGACCCTGATCGTTCTGACGGACGAGCATGCGTCGGCCGAACGGTTGGCGGCGCCGATGATCCTGGCCACGGCGGGGACGCACGGGCGTCTGATCGACGCGGGCCTGCGCAGCTATTGCTCGCTGGTGGTGCGGTCGGCCGAGACGCTGGACCCCCACGCCTTTGCGGTGCTGGTCGGGGTCGGGGCCACGGCGGTGAATCCGTGGCTGGCGCAGGAGCTGTTCCAGGAGCGGCTGGATCGCGGCGCCTATGGCGGACTGTCGCTGCATGACGCCTGTCTGAACTACAAGCACGGGATCGAGGCGGGCCTGCTGAAGGTGCTGGCGCGCAAGGGCATCAGTGTCATCTCGGCCTATCGCGGCGGCTGCGAGTTCGAGGTGCTGGGCCTGTCGCGGGCGCTGGCGGCCGAATTCTTCCCCGGCGCGGCGTCGCGGATTTCCGGCATCGGCCTGGCCGGGCTGGAGCAGGCGGCGTTGCGGCGTCACACGGCGGCGTGGAGCGAGGCCGTCCCTTCGCCGTCCATGGGCGGGTTCTTCCGCATCCGCGCGGGCGGCGAGGCGCACGCCCATGACGCCCGGACCATCCACCTGTTGCAGGATGCGGTGAACCGGGGCGACTACAAGCGCTTCAAGCAGTATTCCGAGGCCGTCCGCGAGCAGCCGGACCTGGCGCTGCGCGACCTGCTGGATTTCAAGGAGGGCCTGAGCCCGGTTCAGCTGCATGAGGTCGAAAGCGTTTCCGACATCCGCCGCCGCTTCCTGTCGCAGGCCATGTCGCTGGGCGCCCTGTCGCCCGAGGCGCACGAAACGCTGAACATCGCCATGAACCGGATGGGCGCGCGCGCCGTGTCGGGCGAGGGCGGCGAGGATCCGGAACGCTATGTCCCGCGCGCCAATGGGGACGACGCCAATTCGGCGGTGAAACAGGTCGCGTCGGGCCGGTTCGGCGTCACGGCCGAATATCTGAACCAGTGCCGCGAGATCGAGATCAAGGTGGCCCAGGGCGCCAAGCCCGGCGAGGGCGGCCAGCTGCCGGGCTTCAAGGTCACCGAATTCATCGCCCGCATGCGCCATGCGGTGCCCGGCACGACCCTGATCAGCCCGCCGCCGCACCACGACATCTATTCAATCGAGGACCTGGCGCAGCTGATCTATGACCTGAAGGCGATCAATCCGGACGCCAAGGTGACGGTCAAGCTGGTGTCGGCCACCGGCATCGGCGCCATCGCCTCGGGCGTGGCCAAGGCCAAGGCGGACGCCATCCTGATCGCCGGCCACAACGGCGGGACCGGCGCCTCGCCCCAGACCTCGGTCAAGCACGCGGGCATGCCGTGGGAGATCGGCCTGGCCGAGGCGCATCAGGTGCTGAGCCTGAACCATCTGCGCTCGTCGGTGTCACTGCGGACGGACGGCGGCATTCGGACCGGCCGCGACGTGGTGATGGCCGCCCTGTTGGGCGCCGAGGAATTCGGCATCGGCACGTCGGGCCTGATCGCCATGGGCTGCCTGATGGTGCGTCAGTGCCATTCCAACACCTGCCCCGTCGGCGTCTGTTCGCAGGACGAGCGCCTGCGCGCCAAATTCACGGGCACGCCGGAAAAGGTGGTCAATCTGTTCACCTTCATCGCCGAGGAGGTGCGCGAAATCCTGGCCAGCATCGGCGCGCGGACGATCGACGAGATCGTGGGTCGCACCGACCTGCTGCGCCAGACGCGGCGCGGCGGAACGCACCTGGACGACCTGGATCTGAACCCGCTGCTGGTGAAGGTCGACGTGGACCGGCCCGGCCGCTGGGCCGACAAGGTTCGGCGCGAGACGCCCGAAAGCCTGGACGCCCAGGTGCTGAAGGACGCCCGCGCCTTCCTGGAGCGGGGCCAGACGCTGGAGCTGTCCTATCCGCTGAACAACACCCAGCGCACGGCCGGGGCCGGCGTGTCATCCGCCATCGTGCGCAAGTTCGGGCCGGAGGGGCCGCAGGGCCGCCTGAAGCTGAAGCTGGAAGGCATCGCGGGGCAAAGCTTCGGCGCCTTTGGCGCTCGGGGCCTGATCCTGGATGTCACGGGCGAGGTGAACGACTATGTCGGCAAGGGTCTGTCGGGCGCCGACATCCATGTGCGGCCGTCCGAATGGCGCGAGGGCCAGCAGGTGTGCGGCAACACCACCCTGTACGGCGCCACCTCGGGCCGGCTGTTCGTCGCGGGCGCGGCGGGTGAGCGGTTCGGGGTCCGCAACTCGGGCGCCGAAGCGGTGGTCGAGGGGCTGGGCGCGCACGGCTGCGAATATATGACCGGCGGGCGTGTCGTGGTGCTGGGACCGGTGGGCTGGAACCTGGCGGCGGGGATGAGCGGCGGCGAACTTTTCGTTCTGGATCCGGCTGGCGTGGTTCCGCGTGCGCTGAACGGCGATCTGGCGGCCATGGCCGTGATGGATGCGGAGGCGGCCGCCCGCCTGCGTGCTCTGGTCGAGGCGCATGTGACAGCGACAAGGTCGCCGTTGGCGCGCCGGCTGCTGGCGGACTGGGCCAAGGCCCTGTCTCGCTTCGTTCGGATCGCGCCGAAGTCGGTGGTGGCGGCGGAAGCTGCGGACGCCGAGGTCAGGCTGGCCCAGCCGGCCTGAAGGTTCAAAGCCAGGCGGGATGAAGCCTTCGCCGTCCTGCGGCGTTGAGCCGTCATGGCGGCGCGCGGTGAACTGGAAACCTATCAGGCCAAACGGAATTTCGGCGTCACGCCGGAGCCGAAGGGCCGCAAGGCGAAGGCGCGCAAGACGGGCCTGCGCTACCTGATCCAGCGCCATGCGGCGACGCGACTGCACTATGATTTCCGTATCGAGCTGGACGGGGTGTTGAAGTCCTGGGCCGTGACCAAGGCGCCGTCCCGCGACACGACCGTGAAGCGGCTGGCGGTCGAGGTCGAGGATCACCCGCTGGACTACGGCTCGTTCGAGGGGACCATCCCGGCCGGCAACTATGGCGCCGGGACGGTGCAGATGTGGGACGTCGGAACCTGGACGCCGCAGGAAGACGACCTGGATGCGGCCTTCAGGAAGGGCCAGATCAAGATGGTGCTGGACGGCGAACGACTGAAGGGAAAATGGGCGCTGATCCGGCTCAAGTCCGATCGCGGCAAACCCTCCAAGCGGGCCAACTGGCTGCTGATCAAGGAGAAGGACGAGCACGCCGTGGCGGGCGAAGGCGACGCCCTGGCCGAGATCGACGCCTCGATCACCACCGGCCGCAGCCTGGCCGAGATCGCCGAGGGCAAGACCCAGTGGACATCGTCCAAGGCGACAGGGCGCAAGGCGCCGCCCAAGCCGAAGGTAAGTACGGCGGCGGCGTCGAAATCGGGCAAGCCGCGCGCCTTTGTCCCCATACAGTTCGCCAAGGTGACGGACCATCCACCGCCAGGCGCGGGCTGGGTGCACGAGATCAAGTTCGACGGCTATCGCATCCAGATCTCCGTCGCAGGCGGCAAGGCCGTGCTGCGGACGCGCAGCGGGCTGGACTGGACCGACAAGTTTCCCGGGCTGGCGCAGCAGGCGGCGAAATGGCCGGATGGGGTGGTCGATGGCGAGCTGTGTGCGCTGGACGACGACCACATGCCGCATTTCTCGGCCCTGCAGGCGGCGATCTCGGAGGGGAAGACCGACGACCTGATCTATTTCGCCTTCGACCTGCTCTACGAAGGCGACGAGGACCTGCGGTCCAAGGCGCTGTCGCATCGCAAGGCGCGATTGCAGGCCTATTGCAACCGGGTGGGCAAGGCGGGGCCGAACCTGCGTTTCGTGGATCACTTCGCCAGTTCCGGCGAGGCGGTGCTGTTGAGCGCCTGCCGGATGGATCTGGAAGGCGTCATCTCCAAGAAACTGGACGATCCCTATCGGTCGGGCCGCACCGGATCGTGGGTGAAGTCGAAATGCCGGGGTCGGGACGAGGTGGTGATCGGCGGCTGGTCGTCCGAGGGCGGGGCGCGGTTGCGGTCGCTGCTGGTGGGGATCAGGGACGGCGACGGCCTGCGCTATATGGGGCGCGTGGGGACGGGATTCTCGGCCGTCCTGTCCAAGACCCTGCTGCCCGCGCTGAAGCGAGAGGCGGCGGCGAAGAGCCCCTTCACCGGCAAGGCCGCGCCCAAGGGCGGACACGACATCCACTGGCTGAACCCCGTGCTAGTGGCCGAGATCGAGCATGGCGGAATCACCGATACAGGCTCGGTGCGGCAGGCGGCCTACAAGGGTCTGCGCGAGGACAAGCCGGCGAACGAGGTGACGGCCGAGCCTCAGCCGCCCGCCTCGGCGCCCGCCGCCTCGGGCGCGCCGAAAGCGGCGAAGGGCAAGCTGGTCGTGGCGGGGGTGGCGATCTCGAACCCCGACAAGGTGCTGTGGCCCGCGCATGACGGGCAGCCGCCGATCACCAAGGGGGAGCTGGCCCGCTATTACGAGATGGCGGCGGACCGCATCCTGCCGCATGTCGCCGATCGGCCGGTGTCGATCATCCGCGCGCCGGACGGAATCGAGGGCGAGAAATTCTTTCAGCGTCACGCCATGCCGGGCCACAACCCGCGCCTGAAGCTGATCGATGTGAAGGAGCGCAAACCCTATGTCGGCGTGGTGGACGTCGGCGGCCTGGTGGCCATCGGCCAGTCCGGCGGGTTGGAGCTGCACCCCTGGGGCGCCAAGCCGGGCGATCCGGAGACGCCGGACCAGATCACCTTTGACCTGGACCCGGACGAGGGGCTGGGCTTCGACGATGTGATCGCAGCGGCCAAGCTGCTGAAGCCCCGGCTGGAGGCGCTGGGCCTGACGCCCTTCGTCAAGACGACCGGCGGCAAGGGGCTGCACGTCGTCGTGCCGATCAAGACCGACGCGCGCAGCCGCGCCGAATGGGATCAGGCCAAGGCCTTCGCCAGGGCGGTCAGCGAGGCGATGAAGACGGACCAGCCCGACCGGTTCACCACCACCCTGGCCAAGAAGGCGCGGGGCGGGAAGATCTTCCTGGACTATCTGCGCAACGGCCGGATGGCGACGGCGGTTGCGCCCTGGTCGCCGCGGGCGCGGCCGGGCGCCGGGATCGCGTTTCCACTGGCGTGGAGCCAGGTGAAGACGGGGCTGGATCCGACGGCGTTCAATCTGAGAACGGCCGAGGCGCTGCTGAAGAAGGCGGATCCGTGGAAGGATTTTCACGCCTCGGCCGCCTCGCTGAAGCCGGCGATGAAGAAGATGGGAGTCTAGGCTCCTCCCCACGATGTGGGGAGGTGGCGCGGCGCGTCAGCGCCGTGACGGAGGGGGCGACTCGACGTCAGACATCTGCGCCGCCCCCTCCACCACTTCGTGGTCCCCCTCCCCACAAAGTGGGGAGGAGATGTGGACATGAACTGCTACCGTCCCCCCGAACAGCAAGGATCACTCCATGGCGGGCCTGAAGGACAAGCGCGGCTTTATCGACAAGGACCGGCTGGACCTGTCCGAGCGTCAGGCCGTCGAATACTGGATGAAGCGCTGGGGCGTGACGCGCGACCAGATCACCGCCGCCCACCGCAAGGTCGGCCGCATGACCAAGGACGTCGCCGCCGAGCTGGGCAAGAAACGCTAGCCGGTCTTCTTGCGCGGGGCCGCCTTTTTCGCGGGCGCCTTGGCCGCCGTCTTGCGGGCGGCCGGCGCGCGGCGGGGTGAGGCCGAGCCTTTCAGACTGGCGCGCAACGCCGCCATCAGGTCGATGACATTGGTGTCGTCGGGTTCGGGGGCGGCGACGATTTTCTGGCCCTTCTGCTTGGCCTTGATCATCTCGCGCAGCGCCTCGTCGTAGGTGTCGCGGAAGTCGGCGGGATCGAAATCGCCTTCCTTCTGGCCGATGATGCGGGCGGCGATCTCGACCATGTCCTTGTCGGCCTTGAGCGTGGGGATATCGTCGAAGAAATCGTCGGCGTCGCGCACCTCTTCGTTGGCGCGCAGGGTGTAGGCGACCAGACCCTTGCCCCGAACCTCCAGCGCCAGCTGACGCTCCTTGCCGCGCAGGACCAGTTGGCCCAGGGCGATCTTGCCCGCCTTCTTCATCGCCTCGCGGATGACGGCGAACGCCTCGGCCCCGACGCCCTTTTCCGGCACGACGTAGAAGGGATCGTCCCAGTACAGACGGTCGATGTCCTTCTCGTCCACGAATTTGTCGATCGAGATGGTGCGGGTGCTTTCGACCCTGACTTTGTCGAAGTCGGCGTCGTCGAACAGGACGTACTCGTCCTTGGCCACCTCATAGCCCTTGACCAGATCGGACCGCTCGACCGGCCCGGTGTCGGGATCGGTGGTGATCATGCGGATGCGATTGTTGGTCTCAGGATTGATCAGGTGGAAACTGATGTCGTTGGCCTTGGTCGTGGCCGTGTAGAGGGCGACCGGACAGGTCACCAGCGACAGCTTCAGATGCCCCTGCCAGGTGGGTCGCGCAGCCATGTTTCGTCTCCCGTAACGGCGGAAGAACGCGGGTGAGGCTGAGTCGATCCGAAGAGGCTCCTCCCCACTTTGGGGGAGGAGCAGGCGGCGTCAGTCCACCTTGACGATGTTGTCCTCGGAGTTGCGGTCGATCCATTTGTTGTAGGGATCGACGCCGGCGAAGGCGGGCTTCTTCGTCGTGATGAAGCGGAAGGTCTGGGTTCCGCTGTGCAGGGGGCGGCGGTCCAGGGCCACGACGGCAGAGCGGTCGAAGGCCCGCTTGCCCGGCTCGGCGGTGAACAGGCCGACGTCGAAGGTTTCGGCCAGCGGGGCCTCTGTCTCGACGCCCTGGCCGTCGGCGTACAGCTTGCGCGCCTCGACCGTGACGGTGACGTCCCAGCGGCCGTCGGCGCGCTTGGTCGCCGTGGCCGACTTCGTCTTAACATCATACAGGGTGATCTTTTCGAACAGATCGGTGATCAGGGCCTGCTTGTCGGCCGGGGCCTCGGCGCGCAGGGCCGCGACCAGGTCCAGCGAGCGCGGATAGGGCGCCGACTTGAAGGCGTACTGCTGGATCACCCGACGCAGGGCGCGATTGACCGCATCCTCGCCGATCTGGTCACGCACCAGATACATGACCAGGCCGCCCTTCTGATAGTGGATGTACTGCTGGTTCTCGACCCGTTCGAGCGGCAACTCCTCGATCGTTTCGGAGCCGCGCGAGCGCAAATAGCGGTCCAGTTCATACTTCAGGAAACGGCGGATCTGGTCGGCGCCGTAGGTCTTTTCCATCACCATCAGGGCCGAGTACTGGGCCAGGGTTTCGGACAAGGCGGTCGAGCCCTGCATATCCGCCCCGATCACCTGGTGGGCCCACCACTGGTGGCCCATTTCGTGGGCCGTGATGTAGGTGACGTAGTCGATCTTTTCCGGGTTCGAGAAGTCGGCGATGAAGCCCAACCCCTCGGAATACGGCATGGTGTTGGCGAAGGCTTGGGCGAAGCCCGCATAGGCCGGGAACTCGATGATCCGCGCCTGCCGGAACTGATAGGGGCCAAAGGCGGACTGGTAATAGTCCAGCGCCGTGCGCATCGCCTTGATCATGCGCGGCGCGTTCCGGGCGTGGACGGCGTCGTGATAGACGGCCAGCTGGACGCCGTTGTGCGCCTCTTGCGTCACCTCGTAGCGGGCCGACTGCACCGAGAAGAAATGCAGGATCGGCGCCTCGGTGACGAAGCGAGCGGTGCGGCGACCGCCCTTCGTCTGGTCCGACACCTTGTAGCCGGGCGCGATGGGCGTCTGGTCGGCGTCGGTGGTGACGGTGATGTCGGCGTTGACCCAGTCGACGCCGACGTAGTTCTTGGCCTGGGCCGAGGTGTCCTCCAGCTTGGCCATGCGCAGTTCGGCGGGCAGGCCGTGCTTGCGGCGCTTGGTGCGGTCCTGCAGCAGGCCGTCGCGGCTCATGCCGATGCTGGGCGCGAACTCGCCGTTGTTGACGAAGGTCCCGTTGTCGACCAGCCGCGTGGTGTTGCCGCTGTTCTTGAAGCCGCGTTGCGCCAGCACCGTCTCGAAGGCGATGGTGCGACGTTCGCCCGGCAGCAGGGGCCGGTCGAAGCGATAGATGCGATAGTGGAAGCGCGGCCATTCCTGGGCGACACGGGCGCCCGGGACGTCCAGCCGCGTCATCTCCAGATCGTCGTTCCAGCGCAGGTGGATTTCAGTCTGCGGCTGGGCGGTCCTGTTTTCGATGACATAGGCGCCCTTGGTCACCAGACGCGGATCGTGCGGATGCAGATCCAGGTCCAGCGTGACCGAGACGACCGCCGGCTGGGGCGTGTCCTCATAGCGCAGCAGGGTCTTTTCCAGATCGGCCTGCAGCAGCTCGATATCGTCGCGGCTACGATACTCGTTCCAGACGTTGGTGTTCAGATAGACATAGGCGCCCAGGCCGATGAAGGCCGCCAGGGCGACGCCGCCGATCAGGCCCGCCGTCCCCTTCAGGCGTAGCGGCGCGCGCATCAGCCGGGGCTTGAGCCGGGTCTCGGTCCCGCGCCGCCACAGGGCGAAGGCCCCGACCAACAGCAGCACGGCGAAGGCGATCCAGTAGGCATTAAGCCAGGCCTCGAAGGTCGCGAAATCGCCCGTGCCGTTCATGTCGGACAGCGGCACGGCCGGCGTCGCGCCATACCGGTACATCAGGTGATCGAAGCCGAGGTTGGTCAGCACGATCGTGCCGATCAGATAGACGACCATGATCGCCCAGCCGACGAATTTGTTCGGCACAAGCGACTGGACCACGATCGCCAGCACGGCCAACAGGCTGAAGCTGATCGCCTGGGGCCAGACGTACCAGGCCAGATAGTGGCCCAGTTCATAGTGGGTATAGCCCTTGAAGGTCTGGACGATGACGCCGGCCAGCACGGCCGCCAGCAGGGTCGAGGTCAGGACCGCGATCAGGGCCAGCGTCTTGGGAACCAGGAAGGTCCAGTCGGGCGTCGGCGAGGCGTCGATGATCTCGTGCATCTTGCGATCGCGGTCGCGCCAGACCAGCTCGCCCGCATAGTAGATGGCGATGATGATGACGACGATGGCGAACGAGCCGCTCAGCGTATCGATCACCACGCGGCTGACCAGCAGGATCGGCGCCCCGTACATCTCGCCGCTGAAGGCCAGGGCGGCGATGGAGAAGGCGAAGCCCAGCAGCAACAGGACCAGATAGGCCGGGCTCTTGAACACCAGCGCCATCTCGAAGCCGGTGCGCTTCATCAACTGGGCCAGGCCCGAACGGAAGCCATAGCTGGGCGTCGGCAGCGGGCCGGACGGCGCGGGGGCGGCGGCAGTCGCCTCCTTGTCCGCCAGGGCGCGCAGGCGGTCGGCCTTCTTCAGCTTCGCGCCGCGGGCGGCGGGGCGATAAAGACCATAGGCGGCGGCCAGGAACAGCAGGGCGACACCGGTCCAGATCACCCGGTTCCACAGCAGTATGCCTTCCAGCGGGGCGACCAGGGTGTTGCGTTCGGCGGCGGTCCAGTAGCGGCTGACCAGTTCATAGGCGCCGATGCCGAACGGTTCGCCCCAGGCCATCAGGGTCTCCAGCTCGGGCTTCTGGCCCAGCACGCTGGTGGTCACCAGATACAGGATGAAGACCGCGACCACGCCGACATAGGTCGCCATCATCGACCGCGTCACCGTCGCCAGGGCGAAGAAGATGGCCGAGGTCAGGAACAGACCCGGCAGACCCATCACCAGATAGGCGTAGGCGTAGTCGCCGGGCCGGAAGGCGCCCAGCGTCTCCGGGTCCACCCACGGCATCACCGTGCCCAGCAGTATGCCCAGGCTGATGCTGAGGAAGCTGAGCGCCACGGCGGCGAAGGCGCCGAAGAAACGGCCGTACAGATAGGCGGCCTTGCTGATCCGCGTGGTCTGGATCATGGGGCCGAAGCCGGTGGTGGTGTCGCGCGCCACGACGTTGGCCACGATAGCCGTGGTCGCCAGCATGTAGAAGATGTTGAAGACGGCGTGCGCCTGGACCAGCGCAAAGGGCGCGTTCTTGTGTACATTGCCGCCCGTGCCCAGCGACACGTTCTCGCTGGCCACCAGGCCGAAGCCCAGCAGGGCGAACAGGCAGAAGATCACCCAGAAGGCGGGCTGACGAAGCTGATAGCGGAGCTCGAAGGCCGCGATTTTTCCAAACATGATGCGGACCTCAAGCGGCGACGCGGCGCGAGGCGCTGAGGGTCGAGAAATAGACGTCCTCCAGCCCGCCCGAGACCGGCTCAAATCCGTCGCCCGGCCGCTTGTCCGCCAGAACGTGGATCACGGTGCGGCCGGCGAACAGGCGGGTCGAGATGACCTCGTGCCGGGCTCGGTGATCGTCCAGCGCCTCCTTGTCGATGGTCTTTTTCCAGACGCGGCCGTCCAGGCGCTGCATCAGGTCGGCGGGCGCGCCTTCCAGCTGGATCTTGCCGCCGGCCAGCACGGCCATGCGCGGGCACAGGTCGGCCACGTCCTCGACGATGTGGGTGGACAGGATGACCACCACGTTCTCGCCGATCTCGGCCAGCAGGTTCAGGAAGCGGTTGCGCTCCTCCGGGTCGAGGCCGGCGGTCGGCTCGTCAACGATGATCAGGCGGGGATTGCCGATCAGCGCCTGGGCGATGCCGAAGCGCTGGCGCATGCCGCCCGAGAAACCGGCCAGAGCCTTCTTGCGCACGCTCCACAGATTGACCTGGTTCAGCAGGCTCTCGACCGTGTCCTTGCGTTCCTTGCCCGAGGCGACACCCTTGAGCACCGCCATGTGGTCCAGCATGTCGTAGGCCGAGACGCGCGGATAGACGCCGAAATCCTGGGGCAGATAGCCCAGGGTCCGGCGCAGCTTCTCGGGCTCGCGGATCACGTCGATGTCGCCGAAACGGATGGCGCCCGAGGTCGGGGTCTGCAGCGTCGCGATCGAGCGCATCAGCGTCGACTTGCCCGCGCCGTTCGGGCCCAGCAGGCCGAACATGCCGGTGGGGATCTCGAGGCTGACGTCGTCCAGCGCCTTGACGCCATTGGCGTAGACGTGAGTCAGTTGATTGATGCTGAGCATGCCCGATCCCCTCTTGCAAACCCGAAGACGTTAGGGGGTCAGGCGGCGCCGGGGCAAGTTACCGATCGGTCAGGTCCCCTTAACGCGACGGCGGAAGGCGTGCAGCAGCGGCTCGGTATAGCCGTTCGGCTGTTCGACGCCCTGGAACACCAGCGCCCGCGCAGCCTGGAAGGCCAGGCTGTCGTTGGGGTGGGCCGTCATGGGCCGGTACAGCGGGTCGCCCGCATTCTGGGCGTCCACCCTGGCCGCCATGCGCAGCAGGGCCGCCTCGACCTGAACCCCGGTGCAGACGCCGTGCAGCAGCCAGTTGGCCATGTGCTGGGCCGAGATGCGCAGGGTCGCCCGGTCCTCCATCAAGCCGATGTCGTGGATGTCCGGCACCTTGGAGCAGCCAACGCCCTGATCGATCCAGCGCACGACGTAGCCCAGGATGCCCTGGGCGTTGTTGTCCAGTTCGTCGGCGATCTCCTGCTCCGACCAGTTGCGGCCCTCCGCCAAGGGGGGCGTCAGCAGCGGCGTCAGGCCCGGCGTCGGCTGCTTCGCCACCGCGTCGCGCACGGCGAAGACATCGACCTGATGGTAATGCAGCGTATGCAGGGTCGCGGCGGTCGGGCTGGGAACCCAGGCGGTGTTGGCGCCGGTCTTCGGATGGGCCGCCTTTTGCGCCAGCATATCGGCCATGCGGTCCGGCGCGGCCCACATGCCCTTGCCGATCTGGGCCTTGCCCGACAGGCCGCAGGCCAGGCCGATGGCGACGTTGCGCGCCTCATAGGCGGCGATCCAGTCGCTGGATTTCACGTCCGCCTTGCGCACCACCGGACCGGCCTGCATGGCGGTGTGAATCTCGTCGCCGGTGCGGTCCAGGAAGCCGGTGTTGATGAAGACGATCCGATCCCGAACCGCGTGGATACAGGCGGCCAGATTGGCGCTGGTGCGGCGCTCCTCGTCCATCACCCCGACCTTGATGGTGTGGCGCGGCAGGGCCAGCAGATCCTCGACCGCGTCGAACAGGGCGTTGGTGAAGGCGGCTTCGTCCGGCCCGTGCATCTTGGGCTTCACGATGTAGATCGAGCCTTCGCGGCTGTTGCGATGGGCGCTCAGGCCCCGCAGGTCGAACAGGCCGATCAGGCTGGTCACGATGGCGTCCAGCACGCCCTCGGGCGCCTCGGCCCCATCGGCCAGCAGCACGGCGGGCGTGGTCATCAGGTGGCCGACGTTGCGCACGAACAGCAGGCTGCGGCCGGGCAGGACCGCCTCCCCTCCCCCCACGGCGGTCCAGCGACGGTCGTTCTCCAGCGCGCGGGTCAGGGTCTGGTCGCCCTTCTGGAAGCGGGCCGACAGGTCGCCGCGCATCAGGCCCAGCCAGTTGCGATAGGCGGCGGCCTTGTCCTGGGCGTCCACGGCGGCGACCGAGTCCTCCAGATCGACGATGGTCGTCAGGGCAGACTCCAGCACGATGTCGGCCAGGCCCGCCGGATCGGTCGCGCCGATCGGATGGGCGCGGTCCAGGATCAGCTCCAGATGCAGGCCGTTATGCTTCAACAGGACGGACGACGGCGCCTGGGCCGAGCCGGTCCAACCGACCAGTTGCGACGGGTCCTTCAGCGCAGGGACCAGGGCGTCGCCTTCGATGCGATAGCCGGTCGCCTCGGAGTGCGAGCCGGACGCCAGCGGCGCGGCCTGGTCCAGAAACGCCTTAGCGTAGGCGATGACCTGAGCGCCGCGCGCGGGGTCATAGCCACGAGGCGACGGGTCGGGCGGCGACAGCGCGTCCGTGCCGTACAGGGCGTCATACAGGCTGCCCCACCGCGCATTGGCGGCGTTCAGCAGGAAGCGGGCGTTCAGCACCGGCACCACCAGTTGCGGCCCGGCCAGCACGGCGATTTCTGGATCGACGCGGCTCGTGCCGACGGCGAAGGGCGCAGGCTCGTCGACCAGATAGCCGATGTCGCGCAGAAAGGCCTCGGACGCCGCGACGTCATAGGGTCGCCCGCGCCGTTCGACATGCCAGGCGTCGATCCGGGCCTGCAAGTCGTCACGGCGCGCCAGCAGGTCGCGGTTCAGCGATGCGAAGCGGGCGAAGACAGCGGCGAAACCGGTCCAGAAGGCGGACGGATCGATAGCCAGCGGCGGAAGCGCCTCCCCCTCGATCAGGGCGATCAGTTCCGAGGCCACCTGAAGGCCGGCCCGCGCTTCGTATCCGCTCATGGCATCCCATCTCCCGCCCGCAGGGAGGCGGGCGCGGCTGTAACATTCCGTGATGACGCCGCGGAAGTCGAGGGAAAAGCGTGGCCCTTTCGTCCCCGCGCAAGTGGGATCAGACTGGCGTCATGAGCACCCCGTCCGTCCGCCACGGCTTTATCCGACTGCATGGCCCGCTGCTCGTCTCGGCGGCGGTCGGGCTGGCAGTGGGCCTGCTGGCGCCCATCCCGTGGGAGGGAGCGACTCGTCCGGCGCTGGGGTGGGACGCGGGCGTGGCGCTGTTCCTGGCGCTGACCCTGTCACGGATGGCGCGGACCCGCTCGGTCGATGCGATCCGTCGCCGCGCCGCCGCCCTGGATCAGGCCGGCGGATGGGTCATGCCGCTCAGCGTGGTGGCCGCCGCCGCCAGCGTGGCGGTCGTGCTGGCCGAGGCGGTCGGCGGCAGGCCCGGTTCGGTCGAGGCGGCGGTGCTGCCGCTACTGACGGTCGCCCTGTCCTGGGCCTTCGTCCACGTGATCTTCGCGCTGCATTACGCCCACGGCTTCTATGGCCCCACCGACGATGACCGGACCGAGCGCGGCGGCCTGATCTTTCCGGGAGAGGATGAGCCGGATTACTGGGATTTCCTGCATTTCGCCCTGATCATCGGCGTCGCCAGCCAGACGGCGGATATTCAGATCGCTGACAAACGATTGCGGCGGGTCTCGACCCTGCAAAGCCTGATCGCCTTTGTTTTCAACACGGTGATCCTGGCGCTGGCGGTCAATCTGGCGGTGGGATTGCTGGGATAGGGCCGCTCTCGAACGCCTTCGCCTTGACTTGGCCGCAGTTGAGGCCCATCTGCGCTGCATCGCACAATCGCGATCTCCGGCGCCTCCAGCGCGTGTGGGTCTTCCGCTGATACGAAGATCTGACTGGGCACGGTCGCCGGCTACTCAAGAATTCATTCGCTGCCTGGACACGCGGGGCGGCGCCCGATCCACCCCGAAGGCTTCACCTGAGGTCCCATCGGGACTGGCGAGGCGCTGGCATGCGCGCGTCGGGTCGAGAAGGCGCAGCCTTCTGACCGCGCGCCACCAAAGTGTCTTGCCGCATGCGAAAGACTCTCCGTGAGCAACATCACCTTTGAATCCATGGGCCTGAACAAGGCTCTCCTCCAGGCCCTGTCCACGACCGGCTACGTCAATCCGACGCCGATCCAGGCCAAGGCCATCCCCGACGTCATGCTGGGCAAGGACCTGCTGGGCATCGCCCAGACCGGCACCGGCAAGACGGCCGCCTTCGCCCTGCCGATTCTGCATCGCCTGGCCGAGAACCGCGTCGCGCCCAAGCCGCGCACCGCCCGCGCCCTGATCCTGTCGCCGACGCGCGAACTGGCCACCCAGATCGCCGACAGCTTCAAGCAATACGGCGCCCATCTGGGCTTCCGTGTCGCCGTGATCTTCGGCGGCGTGAAATACGGGCCGCAGGAACGCGCGCTGCAACAGGGCCTGGACGTCCTGGTCGCCGCGCCCGGCCGCCTGCTGGACCACCTGCAGCAGAAGACGCTGGATCTGTCGTCGACCGAGATCTTCGTCCTGGACGAAGCCGACCAGATGCTGGACCTGGGCTTCATCAAGCCGATCCGCCAGATCGTCAGCCGCATCCCGGCCAAGCGCCAGAACCTGTTCTTCTCGGCCACCATGCCGTCCGAGATTGGCAAGCTGGCGAGCGAACTGCTGAAGGACCCGGTCAAGGTCCAGGTCACGCCCCAGGCCACGACGGTCGAGCGCATCAAGCAGTCGGTGATCCACGTCGAACAGGGCCGCAAGCGCGCCCTGCTGACCGAACTGTTCAGCGATCCCGCCTATACGCGCTGCCTGGTCTTCACCAAGACCAAGCACGGCGCCGACAAGGTCGCCGCCTATCTGGAAGCGGGCGGCGTCGAAGCCGGCGCCATCCACGGCAACAAGAGCCAGCCGCAGCGTGAGCGCGCGCTGGAAGCCTTCAAGAACGGCAAGCTGCGCGTGCTGGTCGCCACCGACATCGCCGCCCGCGGCATCGACGTGGACAAGGTCACGCACGTCGTGAACTTCGAGCTTCCCTATGTGCCCGAAGCCTATGTCCACCGCATCGGTCGTACGGCCCGCGCGGGCAAGGACGGCACCGCCATCAGCTTCGTCGCCGGCGACGAGATGAAGCTGCTGAAGGACATCGAGAAGGTCACCCGCCAGAAGATCCCGTCGATCGATCGTCGGAACGACAAGGCTCTGGGCCAGTTGGACGCCTCCATCATGGCGGCCGGCGTCAACAAGAAGGCCACCCTGCCCGAGCGTGAAGGTCGTCCCCAGGGCGAAGGTCGCGGTCGCAACCGCAACCCGCACCGCGACGGCGTCAAGCCGGAGGGCGGCGGCCAGCCGCACCGTCAGCGCAAGGGCGGCGCCCAGCGCGACCGCACCCATCACGCGGATCGCCCGGCGGCGGTCTATGATCCGATGGCCGGCGATCGCGCCAAGTCCTCGGTTCGCGCCGCCCCGTCGGCCGAGCCCAAGCCGGTCGGCGAAATGAAGCGTCGTCCGCGCCGTCGTCGCCCGTCGAACGGCGGCAAGGGCTACGCCGCGCAGGGCTGATCTACGCCTGAGCGACCAAAGAATAACGGCGGCTCCCGCAAGGGAGCCGCCGTTTTCATGTCAGCCTGTCGCCAGGATCAGAAGGCCCAGCGCGCGCCGATCGAGGCGACCACGCCCGATCCCTCGGCCGTGCCGCGCAGGTTCGACACCGTCTCGACCGGCGTGCCGGCGTAGAAGGTGCGGTCGTCGTGGATGTCGCTGTCGCTGAAGGCGATGTAGGTCAGGCCCGCATCGACGGTCAGCCCTTCGCGCACCTCGGCCGAGCCGCCGATCGAGAACAGCCAGCGGTCCGCGTCGGGAATGCGGGCCGTGCGCAGCGCGTCCTGTGTCGGGGTCGGATCATAGCCGACGCCGGCGCGCAGGGTCAGCTTGTCGTTGACCGCATAGTCGGCGCCGATCGCGCCCGTCGTCACGTCCTTGTAGTTCTGATGAATGACATCGCCGCCGCCCGGATAGTCGACGGTGATGGCCTGGAATTCGCTCCAGCCGATCCGGTTGACCTGGGCGTTCAGGGTCAGCCGGTCCGTCGCCGCATAGCGTACCGACGCCGAGGCGAACCACGGCGTGTTGAAGCTGGCGACGCCGGCGGACGAGACGCTGTTCGGCGCCAGCGGGCCGGTCAGAACAATGTTCACGTCGCCGTCCAGCTCATGCTCGATTTCCGAACGGTAGCTGAGGCCGAAATCCCAGCGGCCGGCGTGCGCCTGGGCGCCGACGTTCCAGCCGTAATCCCAGCCGTCGCCTTCCAGCGAGGACGAACCGTCGGGCAGCAGCGGCGACACCCCCGGCAGGGCCGAGGTCAGCTTGGCCTTCACATACTGACCGTTGAAGCCGGCGCCGACATCCAGCCAGTCGGTCACGCGCATGGCGACCGTCAGGCCCGCATCGACGGTTCGCAGCTCCGACGTCAGGGCGTCATAGCGGGCGAAGCTGGTGGGCTGATATTTGGTCGTGAAATTGTAGGGCGCGGCCAACGAGAGGCCGACGGCGAAGCGGTCGCCGATGGGTGTGGCGAAGGCGAAATTGGGCGCCAGGCCGCTCTCGATCGGGTCGATGTTGTGATCCTGGCCCTGGACCGGGACGACGGCGCCGTTGGCGTAGGTGATGGTCGATCCGGCGTTGTCGACATCGGAGTCGATCTTCAGCCCATGGGCGCCGAAATAGAGTTCGCGGCCGCTGCGGGCGATCGAGGCCGGATTCCACCACAGCGAGGAGACGCCGTAGTCGGCGGTCTCGCCCGAATAAGCGCGGCCGGCGCCGCGCACCGACTGTTCCTGCAGATAGAAGGAGCCCGCGAAGGCCGGGGCGGCCACGGAGGCCATCAGCACACCGGCCAGGAGGGCGCGGCCGGATTGGGGGAGCAACTGGTACATAATCAACGTTCACTTATCGACCGCCGCTCGCCGAACAGCGAGGCGACGTAGGGGGAGGAAGTCGTCTTCGGATGCTGAAAGCGCATCGCGCCGGAGGGTTGCCGAAAGGGGGCGAACCGCCGCCTGAAATCAGACCCGGCTGTGGCGGATATGTGTCGATGGCGACGGCCTCGCAAGGCCGCGTGGGGTTGCTGCCAGCCTTCGCCGCATCTGCCGGGGTCTTCGTCGCAAACCGAGCGCGCCGGGCGCCGCGCCCGGCCATGGCTGCGCATCGGTAATGAAGCGGAGCCCCCTAGCGATGTCCCCCAGAATCCTGTTCCTCGCCCTCGCGGCGTTTGTTTGCGCCATGGTCGTGACGGCCGTTCACGGCACGGCGTCGGCCTATCAGTCGGTGCGCGCGGGCTATGTGACCGGCCGGGTCCTGGACGAGGCGGGTCGCCCCATCGCAGGCGCACAGATCACCGCCCAGTATGGGCAGAGCACCTATTACGTCAGCTATTCGCGCAGCGCCCGCACTGACGCGAACGGGCGATACAGCATTCATGTGGCCGACCGGCTGGGCACCTGGACCGTTTATGCGAAGGCGCGGGTGAATACGGCCAATGGCTCGATGATGCTGGACCTGACGCCCAATGACGACGCGCCGTTCGCGGGCAACGTCGGCGCCGTGCGGAATTTCTCGGTCAAGTTCACCGAACAGACCGAGGACAACGCCTATGGCACGGGCGCCATGGTGTTGGTCACCTCCGCCATTGGGGATTATACCGACCTGGCCGAGGTGGAGCTGAGCCTGCGGCCCGTCGCCGGCGGCGAGACGATTACGCGCCGCCTGCGCAACACCGGCGAAGGCTATGTCGTCACCGGCCTGCGTCCCCAGATCTATGAGATCACCGCGCGCCACAACGGCCGCCCGATGCTGGTCAGCCAGCCGCTGACCCCGCGCCAGGACTATCGCTGGGGCGCCAGCTACCAGGCCAATTTCGAGCGCACCGGCCCGGGTATTTATCAGCTGCGGGTGGACGTGAAGGCGCGCTGAGCCGCCGGGTTCGACCGGGCTTGAGGTTCCGTGCTAGAATGGCCATCTGACGACGCGGGCCGTTTCGCCCGCGTCTCCCCGCCCCTGGACCGATATGTACGAGACCCCTGAGCTGGACACCGACACCTTCACCCGGTCAAGCGCCATCCGCATCCATGACGCCGAGGGCTTCGAGGGCATGCGCAAGGCGGGCCGTCTGGTGGCGCAGGCGCTGGACATGATCACGCCGCACGTCCAGCCGGGTGTGACGACCGGCGAGCTGGACGACCTGATCCGGGAGTTCACCCTGGACAACGGCGGCGTCCCCGCATGCCTGGGCTACAAGGGCTATACTAGGACGATCTGCACCTCGATCAACCACGTCGTCTGCCACGGCATTCCGGGCGACAAGGTTCTGAAGGACGGGGACATCGTCAACATCGACCACACCGTCATCGTCGACGGCTGGCACGGCGATTCCAGCCGCATGTATGGCGTCGGCGCCGTCAACGCCCGCGCCCGGAAGCTGATCGACGTGACCTATGAGTCGCTGGAGAAGGGCCTGGCCCAGATCAAGCCGGGCAATACCTTCGGCGACATCGGCTGGGCCATCCAGCAGTATGTCGAGGCGCAGCGGATGAGCGTGGTGCGCGACTTCTGCGGCCACGGCATCGGCCGGGTGTTCCACGACAGCCCCAACGTCCTGCACTACGGCCGCCGGGGCGAAGGCGCGGTGCTGAAACCGGGCATGTTCTTCACCGTCGAGCCGATGGTGAACCTGGGCAAGCCGGCGGTGAAGGTGCTGTCCGACGGCTGGACCGCCGTGACCCGCGACAAGTCGCTGTCGGCCCAGTGCGAGCACAGCATCGGCGTGACCGAGGACGGCATCGAAATCTTCACCGCCTCGCCACAGGGCCTGTTCCGTCCGAAATTCTAGGATAGGCTGCGCTTCCCTGGGGAGGCGCATGATCGATCAACCGCCCGAAACGCCGGCCAAGCCGACGAAGCCGCACCACGCCGGTCACCGCGAACGGCTGCGTGAGCGCGCGCGGGGTGCGGGCATCCATCATCTGCCGGACTATGAACTGCTGGAGCTGTTCCTGTTCCGCAGTCAGCCGCAGGGCGATGTGAAGCCGATCGCCAAGGCGCTGCTGAGCCGGTTCGGGTCTCTGGCGGCGGTTCTGGCGGCGTCGGTCGAGGATCTGATGACCGTGCGGGCCGAGGATTCGCGCGGGCGCTCGAAAGGCGTCGGCGCCGAGACGGCGCTGGACATCGCCGCCCTGCATGAGGTCGCGCGCCGGGTGACCAAGGAAGAGGCGAACAAGCGCACCGTCATCTCGTCCTGGACAGCGCTGCTGGCCTATGTGCGGCTGTCGCTGCAGCACGAGCCGCGCGAACAGTTCCGGGTGCTATATCTGGACAAGAAGAACCAGCTGATCCTGGACGAAATCCAGAACCGGGGCACGGTCGATCATGCGCCGGTCTATCCGCGCGAGGTCGTACGCCGGGCGCTGGAACTGTCGGCCAGCGCCATGATCATCGTGCACAACCATCCATCCGGCGATCCGACGCCCAGCCGGGCCGATATCGACAT
>Ga0160473_100503_pt1 | contig 26682 bp, 22 predicted proteins | sample HID1975I_E11MG_FD_108217 | JGI IMG/M metagenome (GOLD analysis project Ga0160473, IMG submission 108217) | Enriched soil microbial communities from UW Madison campus, WI, USA - HID1975I_E11 MG | ecosystem: Environmental > Terrestrial > Soil > Unclassified | place: USA: Madison, Wisconsin... | reverse complement strand
GCGTCCGACGGCTCCGCGCATCATGACCGCGCACTCCCCTGCCCGTTCGTCTCCGACCCCGCGAGCGCCGGCAGCTCGCTTGCATCCACCCAAGTTCCGTGAACCTGTGGTGCCGCCCGGAACGGCAGGATTATGCGGGCGACATCGCCCTCGCCCAGCCGCTGCGCATCGGCGATGACGATCTCCGATCGCATCTCGGCGAAGTTCGACGCGACCCCCATGATGTAGCCGTCGCCTTCCGCGGTGCTGCCCCTGCGCGGCACGAAGCACGCCTCCGCCAGGCTGTGCGTCGGGCCGGCGAAATAGCTGTCGACCTTGCCGGCCCCGAGATGGAAGCGCCCGTAGCTGTTGGTGACACGCCCCGCCATGTTGCCGGCCCGATCGGTGTCGAACGGCTTGGCCGGATCGGTGAAGCCGGTGAACACGTAGCGCGGATCGAGCGACAGGAAGCGCCTGTCGACCGCGCCGATATCGACCACCGGCGGGGCGAACAATATCTCCTCCGTCCAGCCGTCGTGCCTGGAATTGAGGTCGAAGGTCAGGCGGCGGATGAAGGCCTTCGCCTTGTCCCGCGCCCACGGGCTGTTGTCGACATTGTGGAAGAACGGGAAAAAGTTGCCGTCGTAGAAGGGCGCGTCGAGGATCACCTTGTTGCCCACGGTGCGCGCGTTGAACGTGTGCATCATGCAACGCAGCGGCCCCTTGAACCAGCGTATGTCCTTGCCGTCGCCGTCGCGCGGCAGGATGCCGATGTAGCTCGGCAGGCTGTTGTCCCAGCCCCAGTGGATCTTGCCGGCGGCAAGCCGTTCAGGCGTGCAGATGTAGCCGCCGAACGGGAACAGGATGTGCTGCTGGGTCAGCGCGATATCGTGCATGATGCTGACGTACGGCACCTGGAACCGCGCCTCCCGCACCACCTGCCCCGCCTTATCGATGGTGTAGGCGAATACGTCGCGGCTCGCCGGCCCAGTCGCCTCGTAGCCGTAGGCGATCATCTCCCCGCTCAGCGGATCGACCTTGGGGTGCGCGCTGAAGGTCAGGCTGCGATACCGCCCGCCAAAGTCCCATTTTCCGGTGGTCTCCAGCGTATTCGGATCGATCAGATGCGGTAGGCTGTCCTCCTTCAGCGCCATCAGTTGGCCGGCGAAGGCGAACGGGGTGGTGTTGGCGACGGTGCCGTCGAGCGACTGCACCTGCGGCTCATCGGTCTGCCGGTTGCGATAATAGCCGAACTGCTGCCGCCCGGCGGCCAGGTTCGCCTTGAAGCGATCGGTGCGGACGTAGCGGCTCTTGTAGCTAACGCGGCCGTTCTGGAACCGGAACGTGCTGATGTGGCCGTCGGCATGGAGCGGCGCATCGTCCGGGAACTTGGGCGGATAGAACCAGTCACCACCCAGCCGCACGAACATGCCGTCCAGGTCGGTCGGAACCTTCCCCGTGAATTCGCAATCGAGGATGTCCGCCTCGTAACGCTGCGGGGCGAAGAAGCCCTTCATCGTCGGCTGAGAGGAGAAGTCGACCATGGCTTGCGCTCTCCGCTACAACAGGAATCCGAGGCGGATGAGCGCCTCGTCATCCAGTTCGTCGGCCCAGTCGGTGGCGATCCGCGGCCGGAAGGGTTCGGCACGGCCGGTCGCATCCAGATACGGCGTATCGCGGTGGAACGAGACGACCGGACCGGACGCCGCGACGGCATCGCTCCAGCCAGGCACCGCCGACCAGGTGCCGATCGCGATCGCAGCGCCGAACATCTGCCGCCGGGATAGCAACGGCTGGAAGGAGGCAGGTACCGTCATACGCATCACCGGGGCGGCCGGCGGACCGGAAACACCCGGCCCGCCCCCGTCCATCTTCAGAACTTCTTCTTGACGCTCAGCGCCCACTCGCGCGGGCGGCCGGGCTGGGCCTGGGCATAACCCTGTGCGCCGGGCGTCTGGTCGTTGATGGTGAGGAAGTAGTATTTGTCGAAGATGTTGGTCACCTCACCCGAAATCTCGAGATCCTGATCGGCGTTGCGCCAGGTCAGCCGGGCGTTGGCGACAGTGTAATCGTCGATGCGGTTGCTCGAGCGGTTGGCCGAGTTCGTATAGACGTCGCCCTGGAAGGCCGCATCCAGCCGCGGGGTTAGCGAGCCCGCGTCACCGAGACTGAATTCATATTGCGCGCCCGCGCTCCACTTCCAGCGCGGCGTGTAGGGCGCGTAATCGTTGAACTGCGGGCCGTTGATGTTGGTGGGACCGCCAACCGCCGCCACCGACACCGCGCCCGTGGCCGGGTTGGTGCTCGAGAAGGTCCCGAACTTCTTATACTGGAAATCGAGGAAGCTGAGCGAGGTATCGATCAGGAAGCCTTCGACCGGCCGGATCGCGGTCTCGATCTCGATGCCCTTGATGTCCGCATTGCCGGCATTGACGGGCAGAGCGCAGGGCGCGCCAAACCCGGGTCCCGTGATGGCCGTGCAGTTGGTGAGGCCGAGCTGGATGCCCTTATACTTGCTCAGGAACGCCGCAATGTTGACGCGCACCCGGCGGTCGAAGAAGTCGCTCTTCACGCCGATCTCGTACGCTTCCAGCTTCTCGGGATCGAACGACAGCGCCTGCTGCACGAAGAACGGACGCGGATTGACGCCGCCGCCCTTGAAGCCCGTCGAAAACTGGGCGTAGGTCATCAGGTCGTTCGTCCATTCGTACTGGACGTTGGCACGGTAATCGACCCGCTTGCCATCATACTGGCCGATCGTCCCGTTCAGCGGCAGCACGCCGTTGGCCGTGACCGAGGTCGGATCGTTGTACGGCCGCTGGCGGATATACTGGTAGGTCTTGGACTCCTCCGTGTAGCGGATGCCGCCGTTGAGGGTCAGCTTGTCGATCGGGTGCCAGGCGACGTGGGCGAACACGGCCTTGCTGTCGGCATCGACCGGATCGCTCTGCTGGAACTGGAGCGCGGACGAGCGCAGATCCTGGAACGAGGTGTAGACCGACTTCTGATCGCTGTAATAACCGCCCAGCGTGTACTCGATCTGGTCGTCGGAGCCGAACGCGCCGTTGAGGCGGACTTCCTGGCTGAAGAAGCGGAAGGTGAGCGGGCCGAAGCCCAGGCTGTGCGCCAGCGGCGAGGCGTCGTTGTCGTTCGAGAATTCGGATCGATAGCGGCGGAAGGCCGTGATCGAGACAAGCTGCAGTTGATCGGCGATATCCCACTCGACCTGGCCCGACACGCCCCAGCCCCGGAACCGCACGCGCCCGTCACCCACCGCCGCACGGTACAGCCCGTCCGCCGGATTGTTGAACGTCGCGAAGTTGCAGTAGCGACCGCAAACGAACCGCAGGTCATAAGGCACCGTCGTCGCGTAGGGCTGGATATCCCGGGGCACCGCGCCGGGCGCCGTGGGGGGCGTTCCGGTGGTGAACGGCGGGTTGGGTGCGAGCGGGAAGATCGGGCTTGCCGGGCCGCCATTCGGATACGTCCGGTTGAGCAGCACGGTCGCCGCCGTCGTGCGATCGTCATCGGTATAGTCGCCGACGATGTTGATATCGAGATTGTCGGCCGGGCGGTAGCGGAGCTGCCCGCGTACCGCCACATAGCCCACCTCACCCTCCCGGGCGAGCACGCAGCCGCCACCGGAGGTCAGCGCGGGAATACCGCCCATCGGGTTGATGGGCACAGTCGCGCCGCTGCGATCGACGAAGGTCGTCGGTCCGCCGGCGGGATAGAGGCAACCGAAATCCAGCCGCTTCACATAGCCGCGCTGCTTCTTCGACACGCCGGCGATGCGCGCATCGAGACCCTCAGCGATGTTGAAGTCGGCGCTGGCGCGCAGGTCGATGCGGTTGCGGATACCGTAGGCGGCCTGGACGTAGCCGCTATTGTCCCCGGTCGGCCGCTTCGAGAACAGCTTGACCGCGCCGCCAATCGAGTTGCGCCCGGACAGCGTGCCCTGCGGTCCGCGCAGGACCTCGACCCGGTCGAGATCGAGAAGGTCGAGGATCGATCCGGTCAGCGTCGCGAAGTAGACGTCGTCGACGTAGAAGCCGACGCCGGGCTCGACCGCCGGGTTGAAGTCGAACTGGCCGACACCGCGGATCGACGCGCCGAGCGCCGGACCGAACGTCGCACCCTGCGGCTTCAGCGTCACGGACGGCGCCTGGTTGGCGACATCCTGAACGCTCGTCTGGCTGCGCGCCTCGAGCATGGCGCCGGAAACCGCTGTGATCGCGATCGGCGTGTCCTGCAGGTTCTGCTCGCGAAACTGTGCGGTGACGACGATTTCGTCGCTGAGGCCGCCTGCGGGACTGTTGCCGGGACCCGGCTGATTGGCCTGCCCGGCTTGTGCTGCCGCCTGCTGCTCGGCCGGCCCCGGGTTCGCGGCGCTTTGGTTTTCCGGGGCCTGCGCGGTCGCGGCGGATCCGGCCGCGATTAGGGCAACGGTCAGGCCGATGCGGCTGACTGCACCGACTGCGCGCGCACGCCTGTGATACGGCATCTTTATCCCCCCCTGCTTCTTGCGACCCCCGTGTTCAGGGTATCGCTCCGTCGACCCGCTCGACGATATCGGTCGCCATCGCCCGGCAATGCATCGGACGGGACCACGCGCGCGCCATTCGGCCGCTCCGCGGGTTCATCCGATCGGCTGTCCCAAGCCCCCTGCTTGCCGTTCGCGGACGGTCAGGACAGAACACAGCTGCTTTACCTGTTCAAGTAGTTTTCTCCGGTTGCATTGCAGCAGGCCAGCGGGGTGCTTAGGACTGTCCCGCGCGCATCGAACGTCGGAGGCTGGCCGTTGCGAAAGCTGGTCCTATGAGCAAGCAGCAGGTGACCGCGACCACTCAATTGCCTGACACCGCCGCTGCACCGATCGAGTGGACGCCGCAGTTCGCCGCGGATCTTGACGGCCTGCGCAACTCCCTGGGCTTTCAACTGCGGCGGGTGCAGCTCGCCTACAAGAAGCACTTCATCCGGGTCGCGTCCGATCCCACGTTCCAGCTCAACCAGGTCGCCGCGATGCGGGTGATCGCGCAGAATCCGGGCATTACCGCCACGGCCCTCGCCGCTGGCCTGACGGTAGAGGCGGCGCAGGTCACCGCCATCGTGAACCTTCTCGAGCAGCGGGGCTTCCTCCAGCGCCGCAAGGTCGCCTCCGACGGACGTTCCCGATCGATCCGCCTGACTGCCTTCGGCCGGCGCGAGATGAACCGGCTGGAAGCGATCACCGCCGAGGTCGAGGCCACGTTCGTCGGCGATGTCCTCTCGGCCGACGAGCGCGAGCAACTCATCGGCCTCCTCGATCGCCTGCGCCGTTCGCGAACTCCCGACCTCGCCTGACCTGCCGGCCGGCTTGCGGGCTCAGCGCTTGCGGAGCCCGTTCAGCATCATGTCGATCACGAACGCTTCGAACTTGCGCTCGAACTCGTCTGGATCAGTGCCCTCCGGCACGAGATTGCCGATCACCGGCTGGCCGGACACGAAGAAGTCGAAGACACCGACGATGGCGATGAACAGGAAGAGGGGATCGACCTGTTTGAGCCGCTCGCCGCCGTCGCGGGCCATGATCCGGGCATAGGCCGCCACCGCGGCCTGGTTGAGCTCGGCCTGGCGCGCGCGGATCTCCGGCGACGCCGAGTGGGCGAGTTCGTCGATCATCAAGCGATGCATGTTCTTGGCCGACCGGGTGAAGCGGAGGCCGCTGCGGATCCGCTCCACGAGTGCATCGATCGGGTCGATCGTCGCCGGGTTCTCGGCCGGCGGCTCCATCGTCATCTCGTCGATGACGGCCAGGAGCAGCTTTTCGCGATTGCCGAAATAGTAGCGCACCAGCGCCGGATCCACCCCCGCCTCCCGCGCGATCGATGAGATCGTCACGCGCGCGGGCGGTAGTTCCTGGATCTGCTTGCGGGCGGCGGCGAGCACCGCGTCACGCCCGACGACCTCGGTCGCCGGCCGGCCCTGGGCCCGCTTCTTCGCCGCAGGAGCGGCTGCAGCCGGGTCTTCGGATGCCTTGCGACGCCTGCCCTTTGCTCCTTCCGACACGTCTCGACCCCACTATTCTCACAAACAGGAATTGATTGTTCGACGGAGCGCTCTACACTCGCCGAGGAAAACGGAGAGGAAATGATGGCGAACTGGCCCTTCACGGCAGGGGTGCACGACATCGGCAACGGCGTCTACGGCTACGTTCAGCCGGACGGCACGTGGGGGTGGTCCAATGCCGGCCTGATCGCCAGCGGCGGCGAAACCCTGCTCGTCGATACGTTGATGAGCGTGCCGCTGACCCGCGACATGCTCGCCGAGATGAAGGCCAAGGTGCCCGCCGCGGCCAGGATCGACAAGGTCGTCAACACCCACGCCAACCCCGATCATTTCTTCGGCAACGGCCTGGTCGCCGATGCCGAGATCATCGCCACCGCCGAGACGAAGCGAGACATGGCCGGATTCAACCCGGCGATGCTGGCGAGGCTCAGCGCCAATTACCGCAATATGGGCGAAGCGGGCGAGTTCCTCTACGAGACGATGGGTCGCAAGTTCGACTTTTCCGGCGTCGACGCGGTGACCCTGCCCAACCGGACATTCGAGGGCCGGATGAGCCTCACCGTCGGCGACAAGGCGGTCGAATTGATCGATCTCGGCCCCGCCCACACCGTCTCCGATACGATCGTCTGGGTGCCGGGCGACCGCACGGTCTTTACCGGCGACCTGCTCTTCAACGAGGGTCACCCGATCATGTGGGCGGGGCCGATCGAGAACTGGATCTCCGCCTGCCAGTACATCGTCGACCTCGATCCCGAGGTGGTGGTGCCGGGGCACGGGCCGATCACCGACACCGCGGCGGTGCGCGGCATGAAGAGCTATTTCGAGTATGTCCGGGACGAGGCCCGCAAGCACTTCGACGCCGGCCTCGACTTCGAGGAGGCGGCCCGCGACATCAACATGACCGAATATCGCGGCTGGAGCGATCCGGAGCGGATCGTGGCCAACGTCTTCTCGCTCTACAAGCAATGGGGGACGAGCTTTACGCCGGAGCAGCAGCGCGACCTGTTCGGTGCGATGGGCCGCTACCACAAGGAACGCGTCGCCCACGGGGAGGCGTGCGGCCATGACCATTGAGGTGAACGCCACCCACGATCCGGCGCGGCGCAGCTGGGTCGAGAGCGCCAACGCGGCGGGCACCGACTTCCCGATCCAAAACCTGCCGTTCGGGGTCTTCCGGGCAGGCGGCCAGACGCGGGGCGGCGTAGCGCTCGGCGGTACGATCATCGATCTGGCCGCCCTGTGCGATGCGGGGCTGCTGACCGGTGCGGCCGAGGAAGCCTGCGCCGCCGCCGCCGGCGAGACGCTCGCCCCTCTGTTCGCCTGCCCACCTGCCAGCGTGAGCGCGCTTCGTGCGACCCTGTCCGATCTGTTCCGAGAGGGTGGTACGGGCCCGCGGGCGCAGCTTGAATCGCTCTTGGTGCCGATGGCCCAGGCGGATGTCCTGATGCCGCTGAAGCCGACGGCCTTCACCGATTTCTGCACGTCGATGGACCATATCCGCCGCATGGGCGGGGGGCCGCCCAAGCTGTCGGTGATGTCGCTGCCGGTCGCCTATAACGGGCGGGCGAGTTCGGTGAGGGCGAGCGGGACCCCGGTAGTGCGGCCGTGCGGGCAGTTCGAAACGCCGCCCGGCAGCGGCAATGTCCAGTTCGGCGCGGAGCCGCTGCTCGACTTCGAACTCGAGTTCGGCCTGTGGCTGCGCGGCGGGAACGCGATCAGCGAACCGGTCGCCATCGCCGAGGCAGAGGCGATGATGTTCGGCTGCTGCCTCGTCAACGACTGGTCGGCGCGGGGCATCCAGTTCTTCGAATCGGTGCTCGGGCCGCATCTCGGCAAGAGCTTCCTAACCACCATCTCGCCGTGGATCGTGACGATGGAGGCGCTGGCGCCGTTCCGGATGCCGGCGCGCGGGCGGGAAGAGGACGAGCCCGCGATCCAACCGAACCTGCTCGGCAACGAAGATCGCGAGCGCGGCGGCATCGACATCGCCCTGACCGCCGATCTGGCGACCGCCGCGGGCGCCGAGCTGCGGATCGTGGAAACCAACCTGCGGGAGCTGTTCTGGACACTGGCCCAGATGGTGACGCACCAGGCCTCGAACGGTGCTCCGCTCGAGGCGGGCGACCTTGTCGCGACCGGTACGGTGTCCGGCGCGGCGGAGGCGGCGCGGGCCTGCCTGGCCGAGATCAGCCTGCGCGGCGGCGGCTCCATCACCCTCCCGGACGGATCGACCCGGCAGATGCTGGAAGACGGGGACACGCTGACCCTGCGCGGACGGGCGCAGGCGGAGGGCTACGTGCCGATCGGCTTCGGTGCGTGCAGCGGCACGATCCGGCCGGCGAAGGTGGCAGCATGACGATCACGACGTGCGGGGATCGCCGGCCGATCCATGTGGCGGCGCGCGGCCGGCACCTCGTGGTCGACATCCACTGTCATCTCGGCGTGCCGGCTGCCGATGCGATCGTCCAGGCGAAGTTTCCCGGGCCGCCGCCCGGCATCAACGACTTCACGTCGGCCAAATCGACCGAGGTCAATCGCGCCCAATTCGCGGCGATCGGTCGCACGCTGAACACGGTCGATCAACGTCTGGCGGACATGGACCGGCTGGGCATCGACGTTCAGGCGATCTCGCCAAGCCCCGGCCAGTACTTCTACTTCACCGATGCGGAGACGGGCCGGGAGGCCGCGCGGGCTGTCAACGACGGTATCGCCGCAGCCGTCGCCGACCATCCCGACCGCCTCGTCGGGATGGGAACGGTGCCGTTGCAGGATGTCGGCATGGCTATCGACGAGATGCGGCGCTGCGTGCGCGAACTCGACCTGCGGGGGATCGAGATCGGCTCCAACGTCAACGGCCAGGACTTCCATGGCGAGGCGTTCCGGCCCTTCTTCGCCGCGGCGGAGGAACTCGGTATCTTGCTGTTCCTGCACCCGCTGGGCTTCACCCACGCCGCGCGGATGAGCGAATATTACTTCAACAACCTGATCGGCAATCCGCTCGAATCCACCCTGGCGGTCGGCCACCTGATCTTCGGCGGCGTGCTCGATCGCTATCCGGGCCTGAGGATCTGCGTTGCCCATGGCGGCGGCTACATGCCCGGCTACTGGGGGCGGATGGACCATGGCTGGCGGGCGCGGGCCGACTGCAACGAACATTGCCGGCACCTGCCGTCGAGCTATCTGCGTAAGCTGTGGCTGGACACGCTGGTGTTCGACAAGGACGAACTGGACAGCCTGGTGCGCACGCACGGGGCCGATCGGCTGTGCCTGGGAAGCGACTACCCCTTCGATATGTCGGAGCCGGATCCGGTCGGTTTCCACGACCGGCTCAGCGATGCGGACAGGGCGAAGATCCTGGGCGGCAACGCGGCGGAATTGCTGGGCCTGACGGTCGCCCGATGACCGGGGCAGCGGCGCCCGAGGAACGGACCGCACCCACCAGCCTTGCCGCGCTGCCGGATCGTGGTGGCCGGGCGGGCTATGTCCTGTTCCTGCTGTTCCTGGCCAACGTACTCAACGTCGCTGATCGGGCGCTGCTCGGGATCGTCGTCGATCCGGTCAAGGCCGATCTGGCGCTCAGCGATACGCAGATCAGCATCGTCTCGGCCACGGCCTTCGTGTTCTTCAACCTGCTGGTCGGGATCTTCATCGCCGGCTGGGTGGATCGCGGTAATCGCAAGTGGATCCTGATCCTCGGCGTGACGCTGTGGTCGGTCGCGACCGCGCTGTCCGGCATGGCGCAAGGCTTCGCCTCGCTCGGGCTGGCCAGAATCCTCGTCGGGGTGGGCGAGGCGACCGCCTTTCCGGTCGCGATCTCGATGATCGCTGACCTCTACGATACGCAGACACGGCCGCGGGCGATCTCGATCTTTCAGTCGAGCGTCTTCGTCGGGGTCGTGCTCGGCTCGATCCTAGCAGGCGTGCTCGCCGCCGCGGTCGGCTGGCGGGCCATGTTCCTGATCTGCGGCGCCGTCGGGCTGGTGCTGGTCGCGGTGATGATGCCCACCCTGCGCGAACCGCGCCGCGGGCGCCACGATGCCGTGCCGGACACGCCGATCGCACCCGCCGGGATCGGCACCACCGTCGCGGCGCTCTTGCAGACGCCGGGATTCGTCGCGCTGTCGCTCGGCGCCGCGTTCGCGGCGATGGCGACCGCCGTGTTGCCGACCTGGGCGCCGGCGTTCCTGCTCCGCAGCCACGGCGTCGCGCTGGCGGCGGTGGGCGCGATCATCGGGCCGGCCGTGGGCATCGGCGGGATCAGCGGCACGGTCGTTTCCGGAGTCCTGGCCTCGCGGCTGGTCGAGCGCAGCGGGCACGAGGGCGCCGCGCTCCTGGTGCCGCTCTTTGCCCTGCCGCTCGCCACGCCGGCCTTCCTCCTGTTCATCCTGGCGCCGTCGCTGACCATGGCGATGACCGGCGCCGCGATCATGAACTTCCTGCTGTCGAGTGCCATCGGCCCCTGCATGGCTGCGGCGATCGGCATCGTGCCGGTCCGGTCCCGCGCCATGGCCTCCACGCTGATCATGATCGCGATCGGCATTCTCGGTGGCGCTCTCGCCCCATTCGTGGTCGGCACGGCCAGCGATGCGATGCAGCCGGCCTTCGGTATCGACTCGCTCCGCTACGGACTGGCGACAATGGCGCCGATGCCGCTGCTCGGGGCCGTGGCGCTGCTGATCGCCTACCGGAAGATGCTGGCGCGGTGATTTTGTAGAGCGGGTATGGGCCGAAAGGCTCGACCTGCGCGGCAAGGTGCCGCACATCTCCCACCGGGCGGCCCGGTGCCACGTCGATCGCGGAACACGACAGCCCTTAGAGAATGGAGAGGAGGCTGATGCTCGACATCTATCATTGGGAGCCGAACGCCAACGCCGGCAAGCCGCTGCTGGCGGCGCTCGAAAAGGGTGTGCCGTTCAACAGCCACTATGTCGACATGCTGGCGTTCGACCAGCACAAGCCCGAATATCTGGCGGTCAACCCGGCCGGCACGATCCCGGCAATGGTGCACGACGGCACGCTGATCTTCGAATCCACCTACATGATCGATTATATCGACATGGCGTTCGACGGGCCGGCGCTGCGCCCCAGCGATCCCTACGAGCTCTGGCGGATGCGCTGGTGGTGTCGCTTCTTCGATCAATATGTCGGTCCGGCGGCAAGCCAGCTCGGCTGGAGCACGTTCGTCGGACCGATGGTCCGGCAGCGCGACCAGGAGGAGCTTCGCGCCGCGATCGAGCGCATCCCGACCAAGGAGCGACGGATCGCCTGGTCCAAAGCGATCTACGGCAACTTCTCCGAAGAGGAACTGGCGGAGAGCCGGGCCAGGCTTATGTCCGGGATCGCCACCATCGACGCCGCGCTTGGCGACCACGAATGGATCGCCGGCGATAACTATTCCGCCGCCGATCTGGCCGGGTTCATGATGCTGTTCGGGCTGCCGGTGATGTTCCCGGAAGCGGCGAACGATGCACGGACGCCGGCCTTCATGGGCTGGCTGCGTCGCGTCGCTGGGCGCGACAGCGTCAAGACCGCGCTGGACAAGGGATCGGGGCGGTTCGCCGTCCGCTTCCGCGAACTGCTTGCCGGCGGAGAAACGGCCGATGCTTGAACTCTATCACTGGGCGCCCAACGGCCCCTGGCTGAAGCCGCTGATCGTGCTGGCGGAAAAGCAGATCGCCTGCACGCTGCACGCGGTCGATATCCTGGGCTTCGAACAATATGGCCCGAACATGCCGCCGCCGTCCCTCGAAACGCGGCTGAACCCCGAGGGCGAGGGGCCGCTGCTCGTCCATGACGGCCGCCAGCTCACCGAATCGTTCTTCCTCAGCGAATATCTCGACACCGTGTTCGAAGGGCCGGCGCTCCGGCCAGTGGCTCCGCTCCCCTTCAACCGGATGCTGGCCTGGGCGCGGTTCACCAACGAAGTGCTGATGCCGGCGGTCAACACGCTCGGCTGTCGCGCGTTTCTGGCGCCGGCGCTCGCCGGCAAGTCACCGCCGGAGGGCGTGCTCGACAGTATCGCTTTGGGGTTCGTGCGCGACGGCTGGCGGCGGGCTTATGCCGACGATTATCCGGACACGCTGATCGACGAGAGCCGGCGCAAGGTGAAGCTCGCCCTCGATCGCATCGACAAGGCGCTGGAAAGCGGTCCCTGGCTGCTCGGCGACAACTACTCGCTTGCCGACATCGACACGTTCGCGATCGCCCGCTCGATCCCGCTGCTCGCGCCCGAGCTGATCGAGGGTCGCACGCGCATCGGCGACTGGCTGGCCGCCATCGAAGAACGGCCGGCTGTCCGGACGGCGCTGGCGACCGGCGGGTGGGAGCGGCCGGAAACCTGCTTTGCGCCCGGCCCGGAGCACGCCCGCTGGGGCTGAGCCGGCGGGCCGGCCAACCTCGGCGGCGAAGTTGTCAACAATAACAAGAGAGGATGAACCGATGCGCGCTCGAACTCTGGCCCTGCTCCTGGCAGGTGCCGCCGCCGCTACGTCCGCCGCCGCGAAGATCGGCGATCCGGATGCAGCGAAATGGGCGCAGACGCTGCAACCAGCGGCGCCGAGCCCGTTCCCGGCCGCGGTGCCGCCGGGCCGCGCCGACGACTATGTCGCCATCGTCAATCTCATGAGCACCTATTTCGTGGCGCTGGATGCAGGCGATCTCGATACCTACGCGAACTGCTTCGCTCCGGACGCGACGATGTACTGGATCGGCGGCGTCGAACGCGGCCGGGCGGAGATCCACAAGAACCTCGCCGACTTCGGTACCGGCCGCCAGAAGCTGCCCAAAGATGCCACCGAGCGGCCACGCTTCATCCACACGCTCGGCAGCCAGCGGATCGACTTCACCGGTCCGAACACGGCGCACGACGTCGGCATGTGGCTGGGCTTCAACAACCAGACGCCCGACAAGAGCTTCAAGGTCGCCGAGTTCGGCCACTTTGAGGACAAGTATGTGAAAATAGATGGCCGCTGGTACTTCCAGGAGCGGCGCATCTACAATGAGCGGCTGCAGAACAAGGCGCTATACTATCCCGAACTGGGCGAAACCGATCCACGCCAGAAGTAAGCGAACCTGTCGCCACCGGCCCTGCGGACTGGCAGGGCCCGGCGGCGGCAGGCGTCACGCCTCCGCGACGCAGCGGTTGCGCTGGGTGCCCAGTCCCGTGATTTGCCCCTCCATGACGTCGCCGTCCTTCAGGAAGACACCGAACGCCGAACCATTGCCGTAAGGCGAACCGGTGCAGATCACGTCCCCCGGCAGCAGCTCGACGCGATCGGACAGGTATTCGATCTGCCGTTCGATGCCGATCATCATGTCGGCGGTGGTTTCGTCCTGATAGGTCTTGCCGTTCACCGACAGGCGGATGTTGAGATCGTAGGGGTCCTGCACGAACTGCCGCGGCACGATCATCGGCCCGAACGGCAGGAAGGTCGGGAAGCATTTGCCAGACAGCCAGTCGGCGCCGATCGCCGATCCGTCGCGCCGGAGGATATGCTCGCGCGCCGTGACGTCGTTCACCACCGCAAAGCCTGCGACATGGTCCATCGCCTCCGAGGCGCTGACGTGGCGCGCCCGACGCCCGATCACGACGCCGAGCTCCAGTTCCCAATCCGGTTTGACGACGTTGCGCGGCAGGATGACATCATCGGTCGGGCCAACCACGCAGGACGGGAGCTTGATGAAGCAGTAAGGCAGCTCCGCCTTCGCCCGCTCGTCCATCATCGCTTCGACCCGGGTGCGGCGATCCTCCTCACTCTCGGCGTGGTGTTCGGCGGTACGCATGGATGGATCGCCCATGATCAGGCCGATCACGTGCTTGCGATAGTTGGCGCCGGTGCAGAAGATCTGCCGCGGCACATACGGCGCGGCGAGCTCGACCGAGGCGAGCGGCACGGCGCCCGGCTTGTCGGCCGCCAGCCGTTCGAGTTCCGGCAGCACCGTTTCCCAGTCGTGGAGCAGGGCAAGGGTGCCGCGCGTTCCGTCTCCGAAGGGGACCACCAGATCGTCCACCACCAACACTGGCGCCAGCGTGCCACCCGCGCGCCGCATCGTTGCGAGCCCGAAAGCCATATATCGTACCTTTCGTGTGAAACGCGTTCAGTACGGCGCCTGGAGCTGGCCCATCGTGGCGCCCAACATCTGCGGACCCTTGTTCGACATGTCGCCGGCCATCTCCATTTCGCCGATGCGGACCGAGTTCTCGACCACCAGTCGCGCCCGCTCGAAACGCCGGTCCATGAACGCACGCAGCGCCGCCGACACATCCTCGTGGCGCTGCATTTCCTGGGCGAGCACCAGGCCATCCTCGGCCGCGATTCCGGCGCCGCTCGCCATGTGCGGGGTCGTCGCGTGGGCGGCATCGCCGATCAGAACGACGTGACCGACATACCAGGGATCGGGCAGCAGCAGCCATTCCAGGGGGCGGTAGTTCACCTGTTCCGGATCGGTGATGCCGTCGCGCACCGCCGGGACCGCGCCGCCGAATGGCGCCAGCAGGTCGCGCACATGGGGCACGAACTCGTCCGGGGAGAAACGGCGATTGTCGGGCACATGCTCCAGGATGAACATGTACATCTGGTCGCTGGAGACCGGGTTGATGCCGAGCTTCACCGGGCCGCCGAAGTACATTTCCGTCCGGTCGACCTCAACCGGGCGCTTGGCGAGGACGCGCCAGCAGCCCTGCCCCGTGAACTGGGGCGGCGGCGCGTCGGGAAAGATCATCGGCCGGATCGAGGAATAGATACCATCGGCACCGACCACCAACTCGTAGCGGCCGGTGCTGCCGTCGGAGAAGGAGACGTCCACCCCGTCGGCATCCTGCCGCAACCCATCCACCTTGATGCCGAGACGGACCGAAGCGCCCTCCGCCCGCACCGCCGTCGACAGGATGTCGTGCAGGACGGGGCGCAGGATGCCGCCGCTCTGCTGAACGGGCGTCGCATTCTCGTGCGGCGGTACCTCCATGACGACGTGGCCGCCCGCGGTCCGGCCCCGCATTCCTCCGCCGACGAACCCGCGCCGGGCAATCTCGTCCAGCAGGCCGAGATCGGCGAACGCCCGCAGCGACAGGCCGGTCACGCTGATACCCGCGCCATAGACCCGCCATTCCGGATCGGCATCGATCAGTTCGACGGTGATCCCGGCACGACGCATGGCGATGGCAGCGGTCATGCCGCCGACACCGCCGCCGACAATGAGCGCGGTGCGGATCACGCAGGCACCTGCCAAAGGCCCTTGTCCGGGTCCATTGCGGTATGCGGCACGTTACCCGGGATGATGCGGCCGGTGCCCCATTGGTCGGTGATGGAGGGCGTCATCTCATAGGTGGTCGGCGTCCAGCTCGCCTCGTCCACCTCCTCGAGGTCGCTCGTATATTCCACCGCATTGCCGTTCGGCGTCGTATAATAGCTGAACGTGTTGTTGCCCGCCGTGTGGCGTCCCGGGCCCCATTGCAGCTTGATGCCCTTCTCGGTCATCCGCGCCAGGCCCCGCATCAGTTCGTCGACCGAACTCACGTCGAAGGCAATGTGGTTGAGCGCCGGCGGCCCGGGCAAGATGGCGAGGCGGTGGTGCGCCGCATTGCAGCGCAGGAACACCATGAACTGGCCGATCCAGTCCGACAGGCGGAAGCCGAGCACCTCTTCATAGAAGCCCTGCAGCCGCGGGATATCGGGGCTGTGCAGCACGATGTGGCTGAGCCCCGTCGGGATCGCCTCGCCCTTGGCGAGGGTGCGGTGCTGCCGTCGATTGCTGTCGCAGATCACCTCGATGGCGCGGCCGTCCGGATCGAAGAAGCGAAACGCATAGCCGCCCGCCGGCCCTTCGGCCGGGCCGGGCTCGGCGATGATCTTCGCACCGGCCGCCTGCGCCTGAGCGAACACGGCATCGACATCGTCTCGCGAAGCGGCGGAAAAGCCGATCAGATCGGTCTTCCGTTCGGCGTCCTCGCGCAGCCGGATCACGTAAGGGTGTGGTGAGCCCTCGGCCGCGAAATAGACCTTGCCGTCCTGCTCGCCGACCTCGACGAGCCCCCACGTCTCGCCGAAGAAGGTACGCTCGGCCGCGAGATCCGGCACCGCCAGCGCGACATAGTGGAGATCGTTCACTCTCGCCGTCATCTTAGCCTCGTCACAACAGGGAATTTCATTCCTGGATCCAGGAATTGTATCAGAACTTGGCGCCGACGCGCACGCCGTAAGTGCGTGGCTGCTCGGCCGACCCCGCGAAGAGTCCGGCCGAGTTGACCGTGCCGCTGTTGAGGCGCTGGTTCTTCTCGATGTTAAAGACGTAGAGGCTCACGAACCAACGTTCGCCCGCTTCCGCCAGCGTGACGGAGGCGTTGCTCACGAAATTGGCGTTCGATCGCAGGTACGGCAGATATTCCGCCGTCGAGTAGCTCGAGCCGCGATATCGTGTACCCGCCTGCAGGATCAGCTTGGTCGGCCCGAGAGGCACGGTCTGCTGCCCGTTGAGATTGAACGACCAGCGCGGCGAATTGAACGCGCGCTTGCCCGAGCAATCGACGCTGTAGAGCGCGAGGACGGTGCCGTTGACCGTCTGCGTCGTGGGCGAGAAGCCGCAGGTCGTATTCGGCGGCAATCCCTGGTTCGGCACGAAGTAGGTGAAGCTGTCATACTTCGTGTCGAGATACTGGACGTTCGCGGACAGCAACGTGTCGCGCGTGGCGAGCAGGTCGACATCCAGATCGAGCCCACGGATGGTGCTGTCGCCGATGTTGCGGGTCAGGAACACGGTGGCCGGCGGGTTGCCGAGATCGAAACCGAACTGGCTGAACTGCTGGTTCCGGTACTTCCACCAGAACGCCTCCAGATTGACCTGCAGCCTGTTGCCCAGGAACCGGTTCTTGGTGCCGATGGTGTAGGCGTCGATCGTCTCCGGCGCGTATGTTTCGACGCCACGTGCGAACGAGAAGCCGCCAGCGTGATAGCCGGTCTCGAAACTCGCATAGACCATGTTGCGGTCGGTCAGGTCGTACTGCGCCGCCAGCCGATAGGTGAACTTGTTGTTCTTGAGTGCCGAATCGATCACAATCGGCGAACGCAGCACGAATGGGGCCGTCTGCGATCCGCCGGCTTGCGGCGGCAGGACGTAGAGCGGCACCGGGGTGATCCGGATGCCCCGCGAGCCGTAGAAGCTCGTTAGCTCCGTTTCGTTCGAGACGAGCGGAATGAACGGAAGGTTGGGGCAGAAATCCTGCGGCGGCGCGGGATTGCCGCAGAACAGGATATAGACGTTGGACGTACCGTCGAACCGCTTACGGTCCGATGTGTAGCGGCCGGCCGCCGTGAGGCTCAGCTTCTCAATCGGGCGGAAGGTAACCTTGCCGAAGCCGGCCCACGATTTCGTCCCCGTGGTGAAGTTCTGGTACGGCGAAAGAGTTTGCTGATTGTAGAGCGCCGTCGCGGCAATGCTCTCGTCGAAGTACATGCCACCCAGCAGATAATCGATCGACTGGCCGAACTTGCCGGCCCAGCGCGCCTCCACGCTGGTCTGCTTGTCCTTCTCGTCCACGGCGCCCAGCCGGAAGATGCCGTTGAAGCCGTAGTGGAGCGACGACTCGCGGTAGGCCGGCTGGATCGTGAGGGTGCCCGCATCCGTCTTGTAATTGAGTTCGCCGGTCAGACCCCAATTTTCGTTGTCGTTGTACGGCAGTCCGTCGACGACGGCGCCGGCGCGGCCGACCTGCGATACGAAGCGCCCGGCCTGATAAGCGTTGGAGCGCGGATCCAGCAGGCCCTGATTCTTGGAAAAGCCGGACGGCGTGAATTTGTAGCCGGCAAACCCGGTGGCTCCGAACACCGGATCGACGGCGCCCAGATAGAAGCCGCTCGGGCTGCTGCCGCCCTGGTGTGCATAGTCGAACCCGGCGCGCAGATCGAGCGCATCGGTCGGCTCGGCATAGACTTGGAGGCGGCCGGCATATTCGCGCTGCTTGCCGGTGCCGTCCGACAGGAATGCGTCGCGGCGTGACACCATCCCGGCCGCCCGGACCGCGACCTGTTCGCCGAGCGGAACGTTGACGGCCCCCTGCCCGGTCAACCAGTCGTAATTGCCGTAGCCGAGGTTGAACTCGCCAGCCGCCTGGCCCAGCCGCGGTCGGTTGGGGATGACGTTGATCGCGCCAGCGGTCGCATTGCGGCCATAGAGCGTACCCTGCGGGCCCTTCAGGACCTCGACCCGCTGGAGATCGTAGAACACGCCAGACGTGGCGCTCGGCCGGCCGATGTAGACGCCGTCATAGTTGAAGGCGATCGCAGGATCCGAATAGGAATTTACGGTGGTGTTGCCGACGCCGCGCACGAAGAAGACGGTCAGCGGTCCGCCGCTGGCCGTAGCGGCAAGCGCCGGCGAGGTGCGGGACAGGTCCTCGGCGCGGATCACGTTCTGGCGCAGCAGCTCCTCCGGTTTCACCACGTCGACCGCGATTGGCGCGCGCTGGCTGCTCTCCGCGACCCGCTGCGCGGTGACGACGATCTCGGCCAGCCCTGCCTCGGTCTGCGGCGTCGCCGTACCGACCGCAGCACCCTGCGGCGCATTCAGCTCCGGCAGCGACTGCGGCACCGGGGCCGCCTGCGGATCCTGCGCCCAACCGACCTGTGCGATCGAGATCGCCACGACGGCGACCGATGCCTTGAGCACCGCCTGCATTCCCCTTCTCCCTCTCCCGTTCGGCAGTTTGCGCCGTTATTCCCGCTGTCCGGAATATCCGTATTCCTATCTCATGGAATTATGGGCGGCGCAAGCGGTGCCTCGGCCTCAGAGGCGCGGCGCTGCGGTCGTGCCATGGACGCGGAGCAGGCGGCGCGCGGAAGGAAGAAGCCGCGCGTGCAGGGTGGCGCCCGGTGCGCCCTGTCAGGCTCTGGAAGCAGCCGGCTGACTCACCCGGCAGGCGACCTCAATGCCCCGAGCGCAAGGGAACCAGAAATCGAGGCGATAGCGTCACGATCGCTCCGGCATTCTTGCCGGAGACGTCATTATTGAAGCGCGATGATCCAGCACGGACGGCGCGAGACCTGCCGGGATCGCTCCCGGCAGACCTTGCGGCGATCAGACGTCCAGGTTGGCGACCGAGAGGGCGTTTTCCTGAATGAATTCGCGGCGCGGCTCGACCACGTCACCCATCAAACGGGTGAAGATCTCGTCGGCGACGTCGGCCTGGGCGACCTCGACCTGGAGCATCGCCCGGTTCGACGGATCGAGCGTGGTCTCCCACAGCTGCTCGGCATTCATCTCGCCCAAGCCCTTGTAGCGCTGCATCGACAGCCCCTTGCGCCCGGCGGTGAGGATCGCGTCCAGCAGCTCGGACGGACGCGTGACCAGGATACCCTTGGTGTCGGGCAGCGGCGCGGCGTCGTCTTCCTCGTCGTCGCCGGTCGGGGCGGCGACTTGCGCGGCGGCGGGCTTCGGCGCGATCAAGCGCGACTGCGTGGCATAGGCCTCGGCCTGCTCGGCCGCGAGCGCGTGCAGCTTGCGCGCCTCGGCCGAGGCGACGAAGGTGCCGTCGACGACATGATGATCGGTCACCCCGCGCCACAGCCGGCGCAGGTGGTAGCCGCCCTCCGCCCCGGGCTCGCCGGTCCAGTGCGCTTCCTTGTCGATGGCGTCGAGCCAGGCGACCACGCGGGCGGCGGCCGCGGCGCGGCTCTGCCCGGCAAGCGCCGGATCGAGCGCGCCCGCCAGCGCCAACGCCTCGATCACCGCCGGATCGTAGCGGCGCGGCGCGTGGCGCATCAGCGTGCGCATCCGCCGGGCATGATCGACCAAAGTACGCAGGTCGCCGCCGGTGCGCGGCCCATCCGCCGTCTCCAGCACCTGCGTGCCGAGCCCGGCATCGACCAGATACTGCTCCAGCGCGGCGTCGTCCTTCAGATAGACCTCGGACCGGCCCTTCGCGACCTTGTAGAGCGGCGGCTGCGCTATGTAGAGGTGACCGCCGCTGATCAGTTCCGGCATCTGCCGGTAGAAGAAGGTCAGCAGCAGCGTCCGGATATGCGCGCCGTCGACGTCGGCGTCCGTCATGATGACGATCTTGTGATAGCGCAGCTTCTCGATCTTGAAGTCGTCGCGGCCGATGCCCGTGCCCAGCGCCTGGATCATCGTCCCGATCTCGCGCGATGAAAGCATCCGATCGAAGCGCGCCCGCTCGACGTTCAGGATCTTGCCGCGCAGCGGCAGGATCGCCTGGAAGTTACGGTCGCGGCCCTGCTTGGCCGATCCGCCCGCGGAGTCACCCTCGACCAGGAACAGCTCGCACTTGGTCGGGTCGCGCTCCTGGCAGTCGGCGAGCTTGCCGGGCAGCGAGGCGATGTCCATCACGCCCTTGCGCCGGGTCAGCTCGCGCGCCTTGCGGGCCGCCTCGCGCGCGGCGGCGGCGTCAATGATCTTGGCGACGATCGCCTTGGCGTGGGCGGGATTTTCCTGCAGCCAGTCGGCGAGCTTGTCGGCCATCAGCGATTCGAGCGGCTGGCGGACCTCGGACGAAACGAGCTTGTCCTTGGTCTGGCTGCTGAACTTGGGGTCGGGCAGCTTGACCGAAACGATCGCGGTCAGCCCTTCGCGCATGTCATCGCCGGTGAGCGAGACCTTCTCCTTCTTCAGGAGCCCGGACTTTTCGGCATAAGCGTTGAGCGTGCGGGTCAGCGCGGCGCGGAACGCGGCCATGTGAGTGCCGCCATCGCGCTGCGGAATGTTGTTCGTGAACGCCAGAACCTGCTCGTAATAGCTGTCGTTCCATTCCAGGGCGACGTCGATGCCGACCTCGTCGCGCTGGCCGTGGATCGCCACCGGCTCCGGCATCAGCGGTGTCTTGGCGCGGTCCAGATACTTCACGAACGCGGCGATCCCGCCTTCGTAGAAGAGTTCGACCTCGCGCCGCTCGGAATGACGGGCGTCGATCAGGAACAGGCGCACGCCGGAATTCAGGAAGGCGAGCTCGCGGAAGCGGTGCTCCAGCTTGTCGAAATCGAACTCGGTGATCTTGAACGTCTCGGCAGACGGCATGAACGTGACGCGCGTCCCCTTCTTGCCGTTGGCGGGACCGACCACCTTCAGCGGCGCCTCGGCGTCGCCGCGGCGGAAGCGCATGTAATGCTCCTCGCCGTCGCGCCAGATCGTCAGATCCAGGAAGTCCGACAGGGCGTTGACGACGCTGACGCCGACGCCGTGGAGACCGCCCGAAACCTTGTAGGCGTTGCTGTCGGAAGTGTTGTCGAACTTACCGCCGGCGTGGAGCTGGGTCATGATAACCTCGGCGGCGGAAACGCCCTCCTCGGTGTGGATCCCGGTCGGGATGCCGCGGCCATTATCCTCGACCGAGACCGACCCGTCGGCGTTGAGCGTGATCTCGATCCGGTCGCAATGGCCGGCCAGCGCCTCGTCGATCGCATTGTCCGATACCTCGAACACCATGTGGTGCAGGCCGGAGCCGTCATCGGTGTCGCCGATATACATTCCGGGACGTTTGCGGACCGCGTCGAGGCCCTTCAGGACCTTGATCGAATCGGCGCCATATTCAGGATTCAGAGGTTCGCTTGCCATGGCGAGGATATAGGGATTCGGGGGCGCGAACCCAAGCGAATACGCCTTCAGGCGGGCAGCGCCGTGCCCTCGCCGACATGGAGCCAGGTCGCGCCCGGCAGATCCCCGAACAAGGCCCGCTCGGTGCCCGTCATCCAGGTCTGACCGCCCCCCGCCGCCAGGCGATCGAACAGGGCCGCCCGGCGCAGCGGATCCAGGTGCGCGGCGATCTCGTCCAGGAGCAGGATGGGGCGGGTGCCGCGATCCTCGGCGACGAGATCGGCATGGGCGAGGACGATGCCGAGCAGCAGCGCCTTCTGCTCGCCGGTCGAGCAACGATCCGCCGGCTGATCCTTGTCGAGGTGGGTGACGGCCAGGTCGCTGCGGTGCGGTCCGGCGAGCGCGCGCCCGGCAGCGGCATCCCGGCCGCGCGACGCGCGCAGTTCGGCGGCCAGCGCCCGCTCGGCATCGTCACCGGCCGGCTCCCACCCGGAAAGGGCGATGCCGGCGCGCGCGAACGGGCCCTCGACCTGCTCGGCCAGACGCGCGGCCAAGGCGGCGACGGTCCGGGTCCGGGCGCGGGCGACGGCGGCGCCATGCTCGGCCATCCCCGCCTCGAGTGCCGCGAGCCAAGCGGGATCGGCGCCGCCTTCCTCGCCCAACAGGCGATTGCGCGCGCGCGTCGCCGCTTCGTAGCGGGCGGCGTGGGTGGCGTGGCCGGGCTCTCGGGCCAGGACCAACCGATCGAGGAAGCGGCGGCGGCCGCTGGCGCCCTCCACGAACAGCCGGTCCATCGCCGGGGTCAGCCACAGCACCGACAGCCATTCGCCCAGCGCCGCCGCCGAGGCACCGGCGCCGTTGATCCGGACCTGCCGCCGCTCCGGCGCGGTGGCGAGCGTACCGGTGCCGAGATCGACACCGGCCCCGGCCGACGGAAGCGGGAGTTCGAGCCGGGCCGCGACGCCGAAGCCCCCCGGCCCCAGCGCCCGCGCCATTTCCGACAGGCTCGCCTGCCGCAGCCCCCGGCCGGCAGTGAGTAGCGACACCGCCTCCAGCACGTTGGTCTTGCCCGCGCCGTTCTCCCCCGTCAGCACGACGAAGCCCGGCCCCGGCGCGATCGCCAGATCGGCATAGGAACGGAAGTCGGTCAGCAGGAGGCGGGACAGGGCCATCGCCTTTCTCTCTAGAGCCTCCGTGCTGCTTGTCATTCCCGACGCGGCGGCTTGGGTGTAGAGCATGGCGATGCGCACGCTCCCCCTGATCGCCGCCCTGCTCGCTCTGGCCGCACCGGCCGATGCGGGCATGCGCGCCACCTACTCGCAGCCGGACGGCAAGCAGCTGGTGATCGACGTCGCCGACAATGGCGCAGCGCGGATCGGCGAGGCCGGGCAGAGCGAATATGGCCTGCTGCTGGCCGACGGCTTCTACATCGTCAGCAACGAGAACGGTGCCTGGCGGACGGCCAGGATCGCCGACATCGCCGCGGCGATCGACCAAGTCCTGCCGCCGATCTTCAAGGACATCTTCACCGCCGCTTCGACCGCCAAGCCCCCGGCGGGCTTCCGGATCGAGCCCAAAGGTGCCGAGACGATCGCTGGCCGCCCCGGCAAGGTCTACGCCGTCTACGGCATGAACGATGCCACGCCGAAGCAGCCCGAGACCTTCGTGATGAGCGACGATCCCGCGCTGAAGCCGGTCGGCCGGGCGATGGAGCAGTTCATGAACGGCGCGATGGTCCCGGCCGCGGCGCTGATCGGCCCGGCGGCGGCCGACATCGTTGCCGAGACCCGCGCCATCTTCGCCCTCGGCACCCCGCTCGATGCCGGCGGTCGCTTCAAGCTGGCGAGCGTCGAGACCGTCGATGTGCCGGCAAGCGCCGTCGCGCTACCGGCCAAGCCGCAGACCACCGCCGAACTGGTCGCGATGATGCAGGCGTCGATGAAGATGCCGCAATAGCCTCGCCGGCGCCACGCCGAGGATAACGCTTAGTGTCGAGCGCCGTCGAAAAACGCTACCGCTCGTGAAGCATGTCTCGGCTCGCTCGAGACCTGCGGGTGATGCCGTAGATGGTCTGGTCAGGCCGTGAGCGGTCCGCTCACACCCGCATCGGCATGAGTACGTAGAGTGCCGGGGCCTTGTCGTTCTCGCGGATCAGGGTCGGCGCGGCGGCATCGGCGAGGTGGACCTCGACGGTGTCGCCCTCGATCTGGCCGAGGATGTCGAGCAGGTAGCGGGCGTTGAAGCCGATCTCGAACCCGGCCGCGTCATAGTCGCCGCTGACCTCTTCCGCCGCCGTGCCGTTCTCCGGGCTGGTCACCGACAGCGTGATCTTGTCCTTGTCGAGCGCCATCTTGACCGCGCGGGTCTTCTCGCTGGCGATCGTGGCGACGCGGTCGACGCCTTCCTCGAAGCTGCGCGGGTCGATCTTGAGCAGCTTGTCGTTCGCCGTCGGGATCACCCGCGAATAATCCGGGAAGGTGCCGTCGATCAGCTTGGAAGTGAGGATCGCCGTGCCGAGCCCGAAGCGGACCTTGGTCGCCGACAGCGATACCTCGACGCTGCCGTCGACCTCGTCGAGCAGCTTGCGCAGTTCGCCGACGCATTTGCGGGGCACGATCACGTCCGGCATCCCCGCGGCACCCTCCGGCCGCGGCACCGTCACGCGGGCCAGCCGGTGTCCGTCGGTGGCGGCGGCCTTGAGCAGCGGCTGTGCCTCGTCCGTCACGTGGAGGAAGATGCCGTTCAGATAATAACGGGTCTCCTCCGTGGAGATCGCGAAGCGCGTCTTGTCGATGATCTGGCGAAGCGTCGCGGCCGGCAGCTCGAACCGGGTCGGCAGCTCGCCCTCGGCGATGATCGGAAAATCATCCCGCGGCAACGTCGACAGGTTGAAGCGGGCGCGACCGGCCACGACCAGCATCTTGCCTTCGGCTGCGGTCAGCTGGACCTGCGACCCTTCGGGCAGCTTGCGCGCAATGTCGAACAAGGTGTGGGCGGAGACGGTGGTCGCGCCCGGCGTCTCGACCTGCGCCTCGATCGTCTCGACGACCTGGAGATCGAGGTCGGTTGCCATCAGCTTCAGGCCGCCACCGGCCGACGCCTCGATCAGGACGTTGGAGAGAATGGGAATGGTGTTGCGGCGCTCAACCACCGACTGCACATGGCCGAGGCTCTTGAGCAGGGTCGCGCGTTCGATCGTCGCCTTCATGCGCTAACTCCCCCGAGCCCCCGTCTGCCAATGCTGGCGCGGTTATAGCGCGGCTTTCGACCACCGCCAGTGCCCACATGCAGAAGGGCGAGGCACACGGCCCCGCCCTTCCCATATCGACCGTCCGAAGATCAGAAGCGGAAGCCGAAGCCCGCCGCGACCTGGTGACGCTCGAGACCGGCTTCGTAGTTCGAGTAGCGATACTCGGCCTTCACGAAGCTGTTCGGGCCGACGGCATATTCCGCACCCGCGCCGACGCGAACGCCGTCGAAGTTGCCGCGATCGAGGGTGACCTCGTTCGTGCCGTTGTCGTCGGTGATCTTGAAGCGGGCGTTGGTGTAGCCGGCCTTGGCGTACAGCAGCGTGCTGCCGCCCACGACGGTGCCGACGCGACCGCCGACATAGAGGTCGCGCGCCGCCTTGGCGCACAGCCGGGAGTTCGTCGCGGTGCCGGCGCCGACGCAATCCTTGTTGTCGGAATCCGATGCCTCGGCCTCGATGCCGACGAGGGCGCTGCCCATCTGCATGTCGTATCCGCCGGCGACGCCGTACATCACGTCGTCATTGTGGCCGCCTGCCTGCAGGCGATCCCAGCCGATCAGGCCCTCGACGCGCGCGCCGGTGAACGGTGCGGAGGTCTGAGCCGATACCGGCGCCGCAGCCGCGACGGCGGCGACGGTGGCGAGAACGGCGGGGAGAGCAAAGCTACGCATGATAAAACTCCATCACGTTTGTCCGATTGTGACCGGAACGGGTGGGCCAAGCGCATGTCGGGGCTGACGGTTGCATGAACGAAAGACAACCGGGCCGGACTGTTGCTTCAATGCCACGGATCGCCGATGGAGCCGGAATGCGCCCACGCCGACGTTTCCTGCTCGCCTGCGCCATACTCTGCGCGCCGGCGGAACAGGCCTTCGCCCGTGACGCGCTCGGCGTTTTCGGCAGCTGGGGCGCCTTCCGGGACGATCATCCGCGCCGCTGTTTCGCGATCGCGGAGCCGGCCGCGCCGATGCGCGGCGGCGGCTGGCGACCGTTCGCCGCCATATCGACGTTTCCGGAACGGGGTGTGCGCGGCCAGATCAACATCCGCCTGCGCCTGCGCAAGCTTCGCGGGGCGCCCGTCTTCCTCAGCATCGGCGAGCGACGGTTCCGATTGATTGCCGGCGGGTCGGATGCGTGGGCGCGCAGCCCCGCCCAGGATGCCGCGATCATCGCCGCCATGCGCAGCGGACCCAGCATGTCGATCGAGACGCTGGGCCGTGACGGCCGTGCCTTTGCCGACGTCTATCGCCTGCGCGGCGCCGCGACGGCGATCGACGCGGCAGCGTTGGGGTGCCTGGAGAAGCGCTGAGGCGCTTCCGTCCGCCCCGCTGGCAAAAATTCCGGTTCGCGACTACATGCCGGCGATGACCGACACGCTTTCCATGCCTATTCCCGGCCACATCGATCCCGTGCCCGTGCCGCGCGCCGCGGTGGTGCGGGAGGATGGCCGCGTCGACCTGCTCGGGCTCAGCCGCGACGGATTGCGCGAGGCGCTGGCGACGGCAGGGCTCGAGCCGAAGCAGGCGAAGCTGCGCGCCAAGCAGCTGTGGCACTGGATCTACAATCGCGGCGTGACCGACTTCACGTTGATGACAGACATTGCTAAGGCCCAGCACCCCTGGCTGACGCAGCATTTTGTCGTCAGCCGGCCCGAAGTGGTCGAGGCCCAGGTCTCCGCCGACGGCACGCGCAAGTGGCTGCTGCGATCGCCCGACGCGCAGGATTACGAGATGGTGTTCATCCCCGATGCCGACCGGGGAACCCTGTGCGTGTCGAGCCAGGTCGGCTGCACGCTCAACTGCCGCTTTTGCCACACCGGCACGATGCGGCTGGTCCGCAACCTGACGCCGGCAGAGATCGTCGGCCAG
>Ga0160473_100501_pt1 | contig 26736 bp, 28 predicted proteins | sample HID1975I_E11MG_FD_108217 | JGI IMG/M metagenome (GOLD analysis project Ga0160473, IMG submission 108217) | Enriched soil microbial communities from UW Madison campus, WI, USA - HID1975I_E11 MG | ecosystem: Environmental > Terrestrial > Soil > Unclassified | place: USA: Madison, Wisconsin... | reverse complement strand
GTATCCCATCTGACCGGATTCGGACTGGCGGAGCGTCTGCTTGAGGAAGGGCTGCTGGACTATGTGTCACTGATGGATCATGCGCCGGGTCAGGGGCAGTATCATCGGCCGGGGGCGTTCGAGCGCTATGTGATGAAAAATCAAGGAGTCGGGATCGACGAGGTCGCAGTCATCGTGGAGGAATTGCAGGAGCGCAGAGGCCGGGTGGATTGGAGCAAGCTTAAGGCGCTTACCGCACGGGCGCGAGCGGCCGGCATCGCCGTCGCCTCGCACGACGACGATACGGTCGAGGCCGTTGAGCGCTCGCTCGGCTTCGGGGCGACGGTGTCGGAATTTCCGTTGAATCTGGAGACCGCTGTGTTCGCTTCTTCCCGCGGAATGGGCGTTTGCGTAGGCGCGCCCAACATCGTTCGCGGCGGCTCCCATGACGGCAACCTGAAGGCAAGCGAAGCCGTCCGCAAAGGCGTGGCGGACATTCTCTGCTCGGACTACCATCCGGCGTCGCTGCTTCATGCGATCTTCGGCCTGGAAGCGGAGGGAGTTCCGCTGACGCAAGCGGTAAACATGGCGAGCTTGAATCCGGCCAGAGCATTAGGTCGCGATAAGACGATCGGCTCATTGGAACCCGGCAAACGGGCAGACGTCATTGTCGTGGGCAAAATACGCGACATTCCGGTCGTCCGTTATACGATCGTGGACGGAACGCTGGTGCACGCGACGAGGGACATCGGTTAAGCTTGTCCGGTCGGCAGCTGCTTTTGGAGGACGGAGATCATTTTTTTGCGGGCGGCTTCGGTGCTGTTCTTCCAGATAATCTCGAACAGAACGCCGAGGCCGGGCAGCGCCATCTCTTCGGAATCGATCGAGCCTTCGATGATGTCGGTCAATTCTTCGTCTTCCTTACCCTGAACTCGTTGTACAATGGCTTGTCTGAGGTCCAATTCCACGGACTTACCCCCTTGAAGGAAAAGATACCCGTATAGAGTCCCCCAACGGCTTGAAGCTTATGCCCGCGGGCGATTATGATATAATGAAGCGCATGTTAACGAACGCTAGGAGGAACGGAATTGGCCAAGAAACCGCACGGCAAAAAACAATACGCCATCATCGGCCTGGGCCGATTCGGCTCGAGCGTGGCGAAGTACTTGGCGGAAATGGGTTACGAGGTGCTCGCGGTTGACGACAACGCCCAACGCGTGCAAGACGTAGCGCATACCGTTACGCATGCCGTCGCCGCAGATTCGACGGACGAAGAGGCAATGAGCTCGCTCGGCATTCGCAACTTCGATGTCGTCGTCGTGGCGATCGGACAAGATATTCAAGCGAGCATATTAACGACCTTGATCCTGAAGGATCTTGGCGTTCCCTATATTATCGTGAAGGCTCAGAACGAGCTGCACGGCAAGGTGCTGAACAAGATCGGGGCCGACAAAGTCGTATTCCCGGAGCGGGATATGGGGCTGCGCGTCGCTCATCATCTGATCTCTCCGAACATTTTGGATCATATTGAGCTGTCCACGGATTACAGCATCGTGGAGATGAGGCTGCCTTCCCAGATGGTCGGCAAAAATTTGAAGCAGCTCGACATTCGGCTGAAGTATAACTGCAACGTGCTCGCGGTGAAACGCAGCGGTGAGATGAACATTACGCCAAGCGCGGACGAGCCGCTCATTCGCGACGATATTCTCGTCATCGTCGGCAAGAACGAACAACTAACGAAGCTGGAGCAGGCGCATGCGGAACTATGAACCTTATATAAGCTCGGTAGCCAATCCGCGCGTGAAGGAATGGGCCAAGCTGCTGGAACGGAAATATCGGGATCGCGAGGGCAAGTTTCTGCTGGAAGGCATTCATCTGGTGAAGGAAGCTTTGGCAGCGGGCTGGCCGCTTGAAGTCGTGGCCTTCGACGAGGGCTCGGGGGTGTTGGAGCAGTTTCCGGAGGAAGCGGACGGTAGTCTGGAGGGAGTGGGAGGACGGCGGTGCGCTTGGATTCCCGTCTCGCCCGATATTATCGCCAAGTGCAGCGAGACGGGAACTCCTCAGCCGATCTTCGCCGTAGCGCTTAAGCGGCCGCCGGAAGAGGAAAAGCTGTATTCGGTGGAGCGCGGACTAGTCGCGGTGCTGGACGGCGTACAGGACCCCGGTAACGTAGGCACGATTGTTCGCAGCGCCGCAGCGAGCGGAGCGACAGCCGTCGTGCTGGGCAAAGGAACCGCCGACTTGTACAACCCGAAAACGATCCGGGCGACAATGGGCGCGTTGTTCCACGTTCCCGTGCTGGAGGCGAATTTGGGCGAGTTACTGCCTCAGGCGGCTTCGCATGGAGCTGCTATTGTAGGCACGAGCTTGCAGGCTGCGCGCTCGTGTTATGAATATGATTTTGCCGCGCGCAGCGTTTGGCTTGTCTTTGGCAACGAGGGCGCAGGCTTGTCGGAGGCGGTCGGTGAATTCGTACATACGAATGTAATTATACCGATGACCGGCCGCGCGGAATCGCTTAACGTCGCTATGGCGGCTACTGTGCTTTTGTTTGAGGCTCAGCGTCAGCGGGGGTTTTCAAACAACAATAATTCCTGACTTTTCACCCAATTAACTGTCCAGGAATAATAAAAACTGTCTTAAAACTCATCCAAAAGACTGGAAATCGTCAAGCATCTGCCCACGCGAAATTCAGTCTTTTTCCTTCTCTCGCTCAACCCATCACACTCCACCTCGCCTCGCAACAACCTCATCCAACCTCCCCAATTCATCTGGTTTCCCTCGCCTTAATACCTCAATCATTTCCTCCAATCTGACCCAACACAGCCTCCAATAACAAGTACATGCACTCCCGCCTGAATCACCCTAACCTCAATCATATCAAGGCTTTTCGGGCTTCTAATCACGCCGAGTATCAATGATCAGGCAGGATTCAGCAGGGTTTCTCCAATGATTTCCACTCAATAAATTCGCAACAAACTCAATTGTTTCTAAGCAGGGATCGGGTTAAAATCAAGCCATGTCCATGTCATTATTCCGTTAAAATTTCTTGCTCAACGGCTGATCGATTCCTGCAAATCTCCTGCCAATTAGACAACAATTATTATTCATTTTCGTTCACAAATGAACCAGTTATCTTCTAGTTTTGAGCCGGTTAAACCTCACATGAATGGACAGCAATTTTTATTCGGGATTGGGTGGGGGAAAGCTGGGAAGTGGCGTGGGAGTAGGGAGAGGGGGATTTGGGGGATGGGGTTGGGAGTGTACAGGAAATATTATTTTTTTACAAAGTAGAGGTTCTGGGGCTGTTGGCAGTGTATTAAGAGGAAGAAAGGTTAGCCTTCAAACGGTGGCTGGAGGAGGGTTACCAATCCAAGGGTAGGATTTTGTTAACTACGTCCCGAATTACTTAAATATAGATATTTGTCGAAGTTGGTTTAAGTAATGTTATGCGTAATTACTAATTCGATTTCGAGGAAGGAAGTTCTAACTTGCCAAATCTCTTTTTTGAATTGTATCTGGAGAAAATGGATTTCAATCCTGATGATTTCAAATCCGAAATTTCACACTTAAAAAGTTATCATCGGCAATGCATTGAACTAGATCAGAAGATAATTGATGAACTTCATATTTGCATAATTAGATCGAAAGGCGATTGGTTTAATTTTGAATGTAATCAAGTTGAAGATAATATTTTCATAGAAACAAAACTTATATTCCACAATCTGAGCATTGATATTTATGAAGAAGAAATAATACAAAAGGTTATTACCTCAATTGATAAATTCATTTCTGAAATAAAGGAATGTGAAACAAAGAACTCGAACTTGAATGGTCTTGAATTAATTGACTCAATATTTATTGAGGATGGTTTATTAATTAACGTACACGAAGGCGGAGGATGGGGAATTGCTGATGATATTGCTAATTTCTTATCATCGGAAGGAATCGGACATAAGCTAATTCGACATAAACAATCTAGATTTGATGGCGGAGCCAGTGGGGGATTTGAAGATATCGTTATGTACATAGCTTATTCCGCGGCATCAGGTATCACTTGGGATATTTTGAAAGGTATGTTAACAACAAAGTTAGGTATACAAGCTGATCATTTAAGTACATCTATTATTGATAGTTACAAATTTAAAAGGTTAAGAAAAATAATAGCCGATCGAATACAAGAGAATCACAGGGATTTAGTCTTAATGGAATTTTATGGAAACGATGATGAAATAATTTTTGAATTTAAAATATTTGGAATAATCGAAAAAACTATAACAATTATTAGTGATTCAGAATATCAAATTAAAGAATTGAAACGAGAGACCAAGTAACTTCGCCTAACATATTCACGCAACGGGCCATTCGGCCCCCGGTCCGGACAAAAGTTGAAGAAGAATCGAATGGAGCACACTCAGACACAAAGAAGTGGAATCAGTCAGACACATCCAACTAACCCCCCTAACCGCATCGCGGCCGCCCTTTGGGCTTAAGGGAGTTGGACGTCGTGAACATCATTGCTAGGAGAGACTAAATTGAAATATACATTTATTACAATTATGCACAATTTGAAATTTGATAGTGTTATGAATAAAGGTATTAAACTCTTTCCAGGAGCTCGATTGTCTAATGGAAATGAATTGTTAAGGAACTTATTTAATTACGATTTAATGAAAAATACTGTTGGAAGTCATTCGCTAGATGAATTCGAAGGGAAAGTCTATTGTTATATAACTAATGAACTAATGGAGATAAAAACCAAGGAAGATATGGATAAGATCGGGACTAGTTTCACCTTTTATCTATTGAGAATTGTTCAAAGTTTTCTCATGGACCTTTGGGAAGTAAAAGATAATAATATTTATGCCAGAGACGGGTTTCTAGTTGTATATGAGGACAGTATCGAGAATGGATTTACTTATAAGTCATCTTTATCAGCTATTTTCAGTAATTCAACTTTAGATAGTAATGAAACTTGGTATACCCGAGGTGAACTTGATCAAGCAATCAAGAAATTCCAAGAGAATGTAAGTGATATGTTTAAATTTGACAGTAGTATTAATTATAAAACTCCTACTGATGATATATTTTTCAAAAATAAAAATTCAAATAGGATGGAACGAGCATTTTATTTTGTACTAGCTGCTAGAGGGAATAGTGCTCTTCCAATGAAAATAGTCTACTACTGTACTGCTTTAGAATGTTTGTTTTCAACTGCAAAGACCGAAATTAATTATCGAATTGCTGAAAGAATCGCGTTAATGTTGGGGGATAATGGAACAGAAAGAAAGAGGTACTTTAATTTAATAAAGAAAGCTTATGACGTTAGATCAACCATAGTTCATGGATCAAGCTTAAAGGGAAAGAGTGAGGAGCTAGAAGAAGTATCTAAAGGACTTGATCAAGTATTGAGAAAATTAATGATCACAGATAACGATATATTTAATAAGGAAGATAAAGAAATCGAAGACTATTTTTTGAATATTATTTTTGATAGCGGAAGCAAGGAAGACGGATCCTTCACATAATACTATATTCACGCATCGGGGAATTTCGCCCCTCCGTTCGGCAGAAGTTAAAGAGGATACAATTGGAGTGAATGAAAAAGGAATCAGCCGACATATCCAGTTCCCTAACTGCGTCGGGGCTGGTCCTTCGGATTTAAGGGAGTTGGATGTAGTGAATACATGAGAAGTTAGTCGAAATACTACAATCAAGGTGGATAATATCTAAATGCGAAAGAAAGTTATTACTCATATAAGCGATTCCTATATTACATTACTGATTCTTTTTCCGTATATATTGTTTTATCTAAATGGTTTTTTTTCAAAAATTACAAGTAATAAATTTGTTCCAATAGTTCTAGTTTTGGTTTATTTACCAACAATTGTTTGGAGTTTGGTGATTCGAAAAAATGATAATAATGCCAAATATCATATTGGAGCAGTCAAACTATTATTTTCGCTAAATGCCCTCCCTTTGGTCACATTGATTTTTATCAATTTTGTAGAAGCAAATTATGTTAATACAATTAATTTATATATTGTTTTAATGACGGCATTATTCTTTAATCTTGATGGTCAGTCCGATCTTCACGATGCATTTAAATACACCATCTATTTTCAGAATCTTAAGTACAGAAAATTGGCATATGATATCTTTTCTAGGTTATTAAGAAGATTTGTTTTCTTTTTCGGAATAGGTTTGTTGTCAGTTGTGTTGTATTTACTTTTTATGGCAAATCATTATCACCAATTACCGGAGTATCCTTTTTATATTTCTTCAATTTTTTATAGTGCAACTTCAATGGTTGGGATATTCTTTTTAGGCTGGACATTCTTGGCTATCAATGCACAGAAAAAATTAAGATATCTTCTAGAGGAAAGAGTTTCTTTAAATGAACAGCATAATGATAGTATTTCAAGTCTAGTTAACCTGCTCTATCTTCCGTTTCATATAAAATTTTTGATAAAATGGGGGCCAATACTTCTCTTTGTTCTCCAACAAGTAATAAGAAAACTTTGGTTTAATAATTTTATTTCATATAAATACATCGTATTGAACAGCGTGACAGGAATTATTGTTTATTTGATAGTTTTTTTGGTGCAAGTAGTACTGCTTAAAAAAAATAAATACTTTTGAAGAAGTAGTACTTCGGCTAATACCATATTCACGCATCGGGTCAATGTCCCTTGGACCGGACAGAAGTTGGAGAAAATTCGAATAAAGCGAACTCAGATACAGGGAAACAGATTCAGCCGAACATAACTAACTCCCTAACCAGGTCGTGGTTACCAGGCTTAAGAGAAATAGCCGTCGTGAATACACGAACGTGAGATGAGATCGATAATGCATATTTATTTTCGGAGGTTTATCTAAGAAGTACGATAAAGAAACAATCAGTGCCTTTTCTAAAAATCCCATGGGAATCATTTCCTTATTTTTTATTTTTAATATATGGCGTTGCAGGATTAGTTGTTGGAACAGGTTCATATGATGTGTTTTCACAAAGGGTGCTAATATTTTTTATAGTAATATATCCAGTCATTGTATTAGGGGTTTTCGTAAAGCTTGTGATAAGCCACCATTCTAAACTTTATGCCCCCACTGATTATAGAGATGATATTAACTTTTTAAAAGTTATTCACGGTCCAATAAATAATGATCTAGAAGAAATTGAACAAAAAGAAAAACTGTTATTAGTGATGTAGTTAGACAATTAGGGATGAGAAGTCAAATGATAAGATCGAGTATGAAATTACTAGAGCTTACATCAAATCAATGGTCATCTCTAACTCACCAAGTATAATATTTGCAATAGCACACTCGATTCATAACAATACAAAAATTCAACCAGACCCAGAGTTTGGACATCCTCAATTGATTGTTAAAGATGAAATCATTGCAACTTATGTAAGAAGGCATTTGATTAAAGAATTAGAAGACTTGCATAATAAAGGGGTAATTATACTTCAAGATATTGATCCAATTTATTTTAGAGTAACTGAATTTGCAAAGCCTTATTTAATGGAAATAGCTTTGGAATTGAAAGAGCACGAAGCGAAAGTACTAAAAGAATTACTTGCGAATGAATAATCTTAGTAGGTTTCTTGGTTTTTCAAGATATTTATTAAGCTCAAGACGCTGTTGCATCGGGGCTAATAAGTAACATCTTCAAGGATTAGTGAATGTAGAAGAGTCAGAGAAAAACACTTATAGGGGGAGAGATATATGTATCATAATTTTGTATTAGTGCAAAAAATAAATGAACTTGCAGATTTTAAGGTTTATTTTGCGTCAGAACAATACATCAATTGGACATATGAAACTAGAAGAAAACCTGAAACGAAATCAATTAACCCAATGTTTCCTTTAGTTATTACTGACAATGGAGTAGTAATTAAAGAGAAGCCTAAAGGGCGTGAAACAAGCTGTTACCGGATCTCAAATAACAAGGTCAGATTCATTGATGATTATGGAGTACCTGAAGGATTTCTCATATGTGTAACAGGACCTGAGGGGTATATGCCTAGATTAATAAAATTCGGTCAAAAGCCGAATGTTAATATGGAGGGCTACTCACACGCTAATCCTGGAATATTTGATTTTTATGTTAATGCAATTACAAAACAAGCCTCAATATTAGTTCACACAACCCAACGGTCTTTATTTAGCATGGCTATTGATTTTGAAAAGCATGACGGTGATTTTGATTTGGGTCGAAGGACAAGTTACAATGATGCATTTGACTTAACACTGGCCCTAAATGCAGGAAGATTCGATGTAGTAACAAAAAAAGAGGTAAGAGACATTCTGCCCAATATAGTAGATTCACAGTCTGAAGAAATTGCTAAAGTAATAAATGAATTAGTAAATCACTTAAACGCAAATCAATGCAACGAGTTGCCCGACAATCTTAGAGTGAAGATTACTAGCGTGTTTAATAGTGTGCTTTCAACATCCTCAGCTGCAGTAACAGTTGCAGATTCATATGGTAACAATGGAAGCGTGGGACAAGTGATTAAGACGTTGGTGGAATATTTTTCATAATGACAAGTAATTGTAAAGACCAAACAATTTGTAAGTCCAAAGGCAGATGCTTTATGATAGAATTTCCTGCTCTACTGTGATCGCATAAAACCATCTCCTTTTGCATCGAATCTGCTAAGATGAGTTGGTATTACGAGCGTGGGAATAGGTTGTGGCTCAGCCACGGAGGTCATGAAACGATTGCACAATTTGAAAAAACATTTTCAAATGAGTTGGATCGGCAAGAACATATAGCGTGGGCAAGCTCCTTGTCACTGTATTTCGAAGATGATGAGTTTGTGTATACGCATGCCGGATTAAATCCCTATGAGCCGTTAGATTCTCAGAGTCGGGATGTACTCTGGAATAATGAGAGCTATTTTTTACTCGATTCCAAGGGAGGTTCTTCTCACCTTCACTAAAGGTAAACCAGTTATTCATGGTCATACACCTGTTGAACGAATTTACTTTGATGGGGCAAGAATGAACTGCGACATGGGATCCAATACATATTGTGTGGAAGAAGAACGAGGTCTAGGACTAGTCAATCTGTCGGACATGGTTTATTTCGTTTATAAGCAAGGTCAGAAAAAAGTTGAGAAGAGGAACATACTGCGATTCTGAAAGGAATAGTAAACCCTGCATTTTTACGCAAAATGAAATTTATATTGATAAGCCAAGGAGGGACTCACATCGTGCGAGTCTTATTTTCTATTTCCAATGACAAGTAATTAACTAGACAAAAATCAATTAAAATAGTAAAATCATATATATAAATCATAGAGGAGTGGTATCCTTGGCAACTGTTACCTTACATGGTTTTGAACATAAAAGAAAACTGGTTGAATGCTTGACAATAGGAACCACTATTAATGCTGAGAAGAAGAAAGCTGATTTTGGGATAACTAAAAATAGATTCAGAAATTCCAACTCGGATGAAGTGAATCAGGTTGTCTTTGAAACGTTTAAAGATCAATACATTATCGATACATACAAAGAGAACGGATATGAACATATTCGTCTTTACTCAAAAGCTGATAAGTACCTGTATGTACTGCTAAGAGAGACAACGTTTCAAGAGCAGATAGAACAAAAGGATGACGGACAAGGCTCCATACATTACTTATACGCATATGGCTATAAGAATAAGTGGCAAGTACAGGAATCTTATCCGCTGACAGGACAATTAGTTTTCTTGGATGAAGGATTTATCTCCTCTAAAGAACTTCAAATTCAGCGAAAAGTGTACGATATTATGAAAGATAGTGATGTTGAGGTTGTTCAACTCCTTACCTATGATGTGATTCATGGCAAAGTAGTATCTGTTAAGGCAAGGGTACTTCATCCGGATATCGCCTCTACACCTCTATTTGAAGAGGATCTCAGTGAATTTATCGTCTCTTACGATAATACAGACGAATCCGTTGACTTTGTTAATGAGCCAATGTACCAGGAGCTTTCGGTAGAAAAACAAGAACAAGAAATCAGTGATTTGCTCAAGTTTAAAACAATACGAAAAGAGCAAGATGATAAGTAGGTTAGTGAATACTTGTTAAAGAAGGGGTTAGCGATGGCTGTCGTAAATACCTTTAATAAGGACAGGTTAAAATCAGCAAGAATTTACTCAGGGTTTACGATTTCTGAGCTGGCGGAGCAATCAGGCGTATCCAAGCAAGCGATCTCTCAATTTGAGAATGGCAAAAATAAGCCAACATTAGAAACGCTAATGAAGCTGATGTACGTCCTAAAATTTTCACGCGAGTATTTTTATGAGTCTGATGTACTCGGAGATTTACAGGTTGGAAACACATTCTTTCGATCTCTTGTATCAACTTCCAAAAAGGAACGTTTATCGCAAATCGAAAAAACACGGTATTTTTCTAAGGTTTGTGATTTTCTGGAACACTATATCGATTTTCCTACTATAAATTTACCGAGTAGTAAGGATTTAATCGACCTTCCGGAAAAGAAAATGGATAACCCCAATTCATTGGAGCGAGAGGATATCGAAGAAATCGCTTCGGCACTAAGAAGCCACTGGGGAATTGGTGAGGAACCTATTTCCAATATCGTATTTTTGCTAGAGAAAAACGGGTTCATCATGACTTCGCTTGCTACCGATACGCATAAGATCGACGCTTTTAGTCAGCGACAAATGATAAACAATCGAGAACGATATGTGATTGTTCTTGGGGATGGAAAGCAATCGGCATGCCGGAGGCAATTTGATACAGCACATGAATTAGGACATATGCTTCTTCATAATTGGAACACGGACTATAATGATATCTTTCTTGAAGAGCACCGTCTAATCGAGCAACAGGCCGATTCATTCGCTGGTGCTTTTTTGTTGCCGAAGAATGCGTTTTTAAAGGATCTCCATTATCCGAATCATCTCAGCTTTTATATCGAATTGAAGAAAAAATGGAAAGTTTCGATCCAGGCAATGATCGTCCGAGCGTTCCATTTAGGGGCCATCAACTATAATCAATACACCTATTTGATGAAGCAAATGAATCAAAAAAATATGCGAAAGAAAGAGCCGCTGGACGAGATTCTGACTGTCCCTCAGCCAATGATTATAAGAAAAGCGATAGAGATGCTTCTGGAAGCCAAAGTGTTGAAGCCTAAGGACATCATTGAATCCGGTGGGTTAAATCTCACTCAAGACATTGTTGAGTATCTCCTCAATCTTGAAAAAGGTACATTGAGTGAAGAAAAGAAGGATAATGTGGAGGTTCTTTTGCAATTTAAGAAATCGGATTGGTAAAAAACCTCAAAATAGAGAAGGAAGTTTTGTACCAGGAAAATTAAGAACAATATTTTTCTTATTGTGAAGTATTATTAGTAGCTTTAGAACTTGTTCAATACCTTGTTCAATTTGTTGTTCAGAAACACCCTCTTGAATTTGTCCAAGGCTATGTACGATTTTATTTCTCCAATTGACTACTTTTTTTACAGTTTCTATACTGACTTCCTCAAGACTTTTTTGGTTAATTGTTAGGTCAAGCAAACCAGATAATCGGGCTGTAAGACCAAACTCAGGTTTTAAAAAATCATCAATTTTTTTCTTGCTAAATTTCTTGTGGTTAGCAAGGTATTCTCTAAGAAATCCTGTTAATGCAACCTCTAATCCAATAACTGATTCTAGAATAGACAAACGATAATTTTTAGTTCTGAGGTGTTCTATTGCATTCAAATATAAGTCAAGTTCTGTTGGTATGGGGGCATTAGAAATTATTTTTTCTTTTACTTTTTCCCAATGATAATAATCTAGATAATATGAGGAATTAATATTGTTATTAATCAAATCAGGATACCTAGAAACATTGTTTAGAGCAGATACTACTAAATCACTAACATTTGTCCAGTTTAACGTATCAGATGAATATGAGGGTTTTAATGAGTCCAATAAATAATCCTCATAATGCTCATCCATGATAACTAGTTCATGAAGGTTTGGTATTACTCCATGAACTCTTGCGTTTTTAAGAACCCTGTTTGTTAATTGGAACATCAATTTTGTTAATGCTTTTCTATTTTCGATTAGTTGAGAAATTTTGTTTGACTCAGGAGCATCCTCAATTGTGAATGTTATTTTTTCTGATATGAAATAATTGAAGATCGTATTGTTTAAGCGAATCGATTGACCTGAAGATCCTTCTATAAATTCCACTTCACATTGCATTTCTTTATATTCAAAATTGATTTTAAAAGAATGTTGAAACCTATCATTGGCTAGTATGTATATTTGAATAGGTAAAAACCACTTTAAAAACATATAAACATCCTTTCTATTAGATATTGTTAATAAACATTTCACGTCATTTCAAAGATTAGATGAATGAAAAATCGCCAAGTAAGGCATTTCCGTGCGTGGTATCTGTTTTATATTAATAAAAGAGAAGAACTTTATTTTACCAAAAGGCACAACATATTTCAAAAAGTTTAGGGAATGATGTTTGATTATTTTTGGGAATATCCCTCATACTGATAATTTCCCGTATATTACAGAGGAATAATTTAAGATATTAGCGGCTTTAATATAAGTCCCCAATACAATGAATTATGCGAAACGAGGAGAGTATTAATGGCTTTTTTTCCAAGTGGAATTAATAAAAACCATGTAATTGAGCTTATCCAGCAAGGCAATATAAACGAACTACACAACACTATTCGGTCAAGATTATATATTGATGATGTAGATTATCAAATAATTTTTGAAGATTATTCCTTTGGAAATGATTGTTTCGGTGATGAATTCTCCAAAGCAAGAACAATTCCTAATGAGGATTGGAACCGGGCAGAGAAAGTTGTCTTTTATGTAGAGAATATCGCCAATCTGATGAATGATCGATTTTCAAAGCTTCCAATGGAAATATTCTTAAAAGTTGCCGAGATTTACGTTATGTATATCTTAATACATGAATTGGTCCATGTGAGACAACTTAAAGATCGGGTCATCTCCAACGATACTAAGGATGAAATATTCGGTGTGCCTTATAAGGAGAGAGCAATCGAAATTGAAGCGAATACAATTGCAAGCTCAATAATAAGTGAGTTTGGTGAGTTTGAGCGTGAGATTGCCCGATTATTACTATCAAATGAACAACTAGATAACAATAAGGTAGCCATGCTTATTGACATGTATTATAAGAGAGGGTAATGGTTCTAGATGTTTTAATCCCTACATTATTCCCTGCAAATAAACTCAATTAGACTCGTATGACAGCCGAATAAGTCTATAGTCTGCTTTATACTCTGTCCATCGGATTGTTTGCCGATAGAATTATATGTTATATAGCCGGAAAAACTAATGTGGTATAGTAACGGATGCAATTTGATGCAAATATAAATGACTGGCTTTTTTTCGGGCTCTTTACCGATTAATTGTCCAGTCTTTTTCTTTTATGAAAGGAGAATAAATGGGCTTGTACCGGCTTCAGAATGGGTTTCACAGCAGGGAATGGTCTCAGATTGCCGGTGGTTTATTGCAGGAGAAAGCCATCGGGAGTCGAAATATATTGATGAAATAGCGAGAAGTATGGATGGATAAAATGAACGGAAATACTACAATTCCACCAAAACCGTAAGCATTGCCATTGTGAATTTATTTTCTTTTCCCTAGCCTGTACTTAAGCGAAGTATCGATGTTTTGACCCAGTCTCATGATACGTCTTTATTTTCTCATGCTGTATGTGGAAAAGCCGGAGAAGTCAGGTGGGACAAGGGATTCCGGACGTTTGTTAAAGAATCTGGAGCGAGAGAATTATCGGTACATATAGTATCAGGTTTACAAAAAAAAGGGGGGTATTTTATGTCTACACTGATCACAAATACACATAAATACAAGAAGTTTATCAATAGAAAGCAGAATCAAGATACACAAAGTCTTACGGAAGTGGAAAGAGATGAGAGTATCTTTAATTCTCTATTCGGTAATAAGAATGAGATAGATTATAGACTGGTGCGTGTACATGATGGGATGGTTTTTGGTTATACGATAATTAATGGGGAGAAGTTGACAATCTTTAAGGAAGATGCAGAATGTGATATGCATCAAGTTGAAAGATGGAAAAAAATTAAAGAGATCTTTACTTTTTTCGGATGTTCTTATTCGGATTACTTTGAAGTGCCTGATATAGAGCGTTGCAAAGAAGCGTATGGACTTGCTCGGCAGTCGATAGCGTATGAGAACAAATATCAAAAATCAATTGTACAATCTGGGGAGTTAGGTGAGTGTATTGCGGGTCATTGTTTGAACTTGCACGTATCTAAAAGTCTGGTGCAAGCAGGATATGATGCAATTGATAAAGACTTCAACAGAGTCCAAATCAAGACTAAGCGACTGCACCCTGACGGAGAAGCTACTTCTGAAACATTGAGCATCTTAAAAGAAGAAGGTTATGATTACTGTTTGCTCGTCCTATTGAATAATAACTATACGCTTAACAATATTTACCGCATGGAGAAGAGTGAACTTGATTCAATACTCAAAATAAGAAAAACAAAAAGGATAAAAATTTCGGATTTCACAAAGTACCCATTATCAACGCTAAAAAGCAGACGACAAGAGAGGAAAGCCATAGAGAAAACATCGTATTACGCAGGAAAAGATCAGCCTTGGCTACCGATATAAGCCTATTTCAAGTACAAATGTGGTACTCGATTATATCTTGCGAGCTTTATTGGATCGCTTGTTTAGCACGGAGAACGGACCGGAATCAGGCAATTACCCTGATATTCGTTTGGCTTTTTCATCTGGTCAGTTTCATATTAATAATTATATCCTCACTCTAGGTAGATATGTTGAATTACAAGATACTGGATACGTTACTTATCATAGCACTGCCGTTATTCCAAGTACATCCTACTTCTTTTTCAAACAACAATAATTCCTGACTTTTCACCCAATTAACTGTCCAGGAATAATAAAAACTGTCTTAAAACTCATCCAAAAGGCTGGAAATCGTCAAGCATCTGCCCAAGCGAAATTCAGTCTTTTTCCTTCTCTCGCTCAACCCATCACACTCCACCTCGCCTCGCAACAACCTCATCCAACCTCCCCAATTCATCCTGTTTCACCTCGCCAAATTCCTCCATCATTCCCTCCAATCTGACCCAACACAGCCTACAATAACAAGTGCATGAACTCCCGCCTGAATCGCCCAAACATCAAGCATATCAAGGCTTCTCGGGCTTCTAATCACGCCAAGACTCATTGAATCAGGCAGAATTCAGCAGGGCTTTCTCTAACGTTTTTTCGCAACAAAATCGCAATAAACTCAGGCGATTCTAGGCAGGGAACCGGTGTTAATCGAGCATTTATTCATGTTGTTTTTCAATGCTATTCTCTGATTAGATTCGGGCTAACTCTGATGAAGGATCCTGCAATTCCTCCTGTAAATTAGACAGCAATTATTATTCAGTTTCGTTCACAATTGATCCAGTTTACTTCCAGTTTTGAGCCGGTTAAACCTCATATGAATGGACAGCAATTTTTATTCGGGATTGGGTGGGGGAATGGCTGGGATACGGTGTGGGAGTAGGGGAGTCGGGGGGGATGGGGGGGTCAGTAATTTTGGAGTTGTCAAAAAAAGTGCAGTTTGAAAACACCCTCATACAGAAATCCTTGCTAAGCTGCTTGTGACAGCATTCTTTCGCGATAAATAGCTGGGGGCCAGCCCCCTGGATTAGAGGTGTAGATCCGCCGTCTGTTGTAGTAGACCATGATGTATCTGAAGATGATCGATTGAATATAGGTCATCGGATAGCGTTCCGTGTTGATCTTGTACAGCTTCTCTTTCTTTAGCATAGCAAAAAAGCTTTCCATCCTTGCGTTATCATAGCAACGCCCTGTACCGCTCATGCTTTGAATGGCATCTCGTTTAGCCAGACTCTTTCGGAATGCATGGCTCGTGAATTGGCTGCCCCGATCGCTGTGATAAATCATTCCGCGAGCATTTCTCGCTCTACAGGCGTTCTCAAAAGCTTTGATGCAGAGTTCTTTGCGCATATTGTCGTCCATGGCGAAACCTACGATCTCTCCGTTAAAACAATCCAGCACAGCGGACAGATATAGCTTGCCATCTGAACAAGGGACTTCGGTGATATCCGATAACCACTTTTGGTTAGGTGCTGAGGATTTGAAGTCTCTCTGAATCAGGTTCTCGCTCTTTTGAGCTGCGGCATCTTCGCGCGTAATGCCGTTCGGGTGACGCTTCGCTTTCTTCAGCAGCCCATGCTTCTTCATGATGCGATAGACAGTGCTGTAGCTGGTCGTAATCTCTATCTGTGACAGCGCCAGCAGGATACGTTGGACGCCGTAATTACGGTTGTCTTCATGTTCTCCAATGATGTCTTTGATTTTGACCAGAAGGCGTTGTTGCCGCTCCTGTTTGGGCGTGGGCTTCAAGCTACGGTAATAGCCCGATTCGCTGACAGCAAGTACCTCGCACATCTCCTTGACGGGCCATCGATCCCGTCGTTCACGGATGTACGCATAGAGCTGACGCGCTTTTACCGCTTCCGGTCTTTTGCGAAAAAACCGAGTGCGTCCTTGAGAATGTCATTGGCACGGCGCAACTCGCCTATTTCTTTTTCTAATTCGATTTCACGCGCAGTCTTATCGGCAGAAGTGAGTCCGCTCCCGGTATGCGCCCCGTCGCCGTGCAGGATTCTTTGCTTTCTCCATCCCTGCAAAGTGTAGTAGGCTACGCCTAACTGCTCGGCGGCTTTCCTGGGGCCTATCTCATCGCTCAATCTGACTGCTTCTTCTTTAAATGCCTTGTCGTATCTGTTCATTGTCACTCGTCCCCTCGTTTGCTTTCATTTTATTTCATACGAGGGTGTATTTCGACTGCATTTTTATCGTAGCACTCCATTATTATGTTTTTTCAGGGGTTAACCCAACAATAGTTCCCGTCCACCTCCCTAAATAACTGTCCAAGCATAAAAATAACGGTCAAACCTCTTATCAAAGACTGGAAATCGCCAAGCATCTGCCCAAGCGAACCTCCAGTCTTTTTCCTTTTTTCGCTCAACCCATAAATTCTCCAATTGATCGGAAATCGAACTTTTTACGGCGGCTCTATTTACACACATGTGTTTACGCCCTACGAAGGGACTTCCGTGAGGGAAGTTAGTCGAAAAACCATACAAAATGACTCGGATTAGCTCTAATCCGCGGACGTTTGTCCGATAAATCGTACAAAGTAACTCAAATCAGGCTTAAGCGGCGGACGTTTGTAGGGAAAACCGTACAAGCGATTAAAATTAAGAGTTGTACCATTCAGGATTTCAGGAGCGTATCGTATCGGAGGAGGTACATACACCTTTCACCTTGTTCATCGATTATCTTCCATAGCAACTTAGTTGGCTTATGATTTAAACCACTCTTCAGCCTGCTGCCTATGCTGATCCGTAATATGAGAGCTTATGCTATTGAACGCTAGCCAGAAAGCTGCGGCATCGTCCGTATAGCCAAGAACCAATATAAAATCGGGAATTAAATCGATGGGGAGTACGATATAGGCCAACGCACCGATGGCAATGGCTTTAACCTTCATAGGCGTTTTACTATCGGTCGCGCAGTAATACATCGCTAGTGCATCTTTGGCAAACGGTATTTTAGAGGCATGCTTTTTTAACTTTTTTAGAAAATTATTTTTAACATACTTCTCTTGCTCGTCAGGGTTGCCGATCTTTGCTGTCCACGTGTTTGTGTCAATTTTTTCATCTTTAGAATAGGCTTGTTCGGCTGCCAAAGCCGAAGCTAATTCCTGTTCCGTTTGATAAGCGCTAAGGGACAAGTCTTCGCTAAACTTTGCGTTACACTTGCTGCAGTGAGCCTTGGTGAAATTCTTCGTATCAATGGGATTGATCTGACCGCAATTTTGACATTCCATCTGTCTGATCATCGTAAATTCCCCCTTTTGAGTAGCAGTAATAGGAGTGGTTGCGATAGGTCGCAGCTCCCAGAGCAGCGCAGAGACAGCTTTATTTTTTCTTCCGGTAAGCCGACGGAGAGACTCCCTCCCACTTGTGAAACGTCCTGCTGAAAGCGTGAATGCTCTGAAAGCCCAGCTCGTCCGCGATTTGCGTCAGCGACAGGTTCGTGAATTGGATCATCTGCTTGGCTTTCTCCAGGCGAACGGAGACGTGGTATTGGATCGGCGTCATGCCGTAAGCTTTCTTGAACAGCCGACACAAATAATATTTACTCATGTTGGCCAGATCCGCAAGCTCGTCGAGGGTCGATTCCTGATCGATGTGATGCGAGAGATAGTTTTTGACCCGGTCCAGCTGTTCCCAATTGGATTGCAGGTGCGTGTTGCGCCGCCAATGAATTTCCCGCAGGAGCAGCACCCAAAGCTGAATGAACAAGCCTTTGGCCGTCGTCTCGTAATAGGGGAATTTGCGCTCGAATTCGAAGATAATTTCCTGGATCAATTGTTCAATGGCGGCAGGCTTGTTCAAGCGAATGTGGTTGGGCAGAGGATCCTCCATGTCCGCGATGACGTCCTCCCGGATCCACCCCCGTTCCGATTCGGTCAAGAGCGAGTACGGCCTGTAAGACACTTTGACGTCGGGGCTGTCCCCGCGATAATACAGATCGAAATGCAGATGCGGTTGCCTCAGCGGCTTGTCGTGCAGCAGGTTGATCGAATGAACCTGGTTCGGCTTGAACAGGAACAAATCCCCCGGTTTTCCGTGATAAATGACGTTCTCCACCGAGACCTCGCATTCCCCTTCTTTTACGAACATGAGCTCATAGTCGAAAATGACCCTCTCGGTAATGTTGACCGGAGGATAGATCGTCGAATCCCAAGCGACGCGGATATAAGGAGAGAGGGTGTTCAAATCCATCCTCAACACGACCTCCTTCGAGCGAAAGTTGAACAATTTGGGTTAAACTTCTTACTTATTCTGCTAAAGAATATTGGATAGGAATCCAATAAAATAACAATTGTAAGCGCTATAAAGATTATAGGGAAAATGATTGTCCAAGGCAATAATGCCTAAAAAGCAAGGTGGGAATCCGAACGGGAGCCATCTTCTTTCGTCTGGCCTTCAACGGCGCTCTACCTCGAATCCATCGACAAAAAGGGGCTATGCAGCATGCATCATTCACCGTCTTTATCCTCTCTGAGCCTCGCGAGAGCGGGCAGAAGAAAACGGGAATCCAGCTACGATCGATCGGGCGGCAACAAGGATTATTATTCGATTTTTCCGGGAGAAAACAAAGCGATATGCGAGATCCGGGGAGCAGGGGCGATCACGCACATTTGGATGACGATGGCTACGGACGGGGCGAGCGAAGAGGCATTTCTGCCCCGCAAAATCGTACTCCGAATGTATTGGGACGGCGAGGATGGACCTAGCGTCGAAGCGCCGATCGGGGACTTTTTCGGGATGGGCCACGGATTGACGCGCAATTTCACGTCTGCGGCGCTGATGATGAGCCCGGAGGACGGCAAAGCGTTTAACTGCTTTTTCCGCATGCCATACGCGGAGGGCGCCCGAATCGAGGTTGAAAGCGAAGCGGACAGCCCGATCAAGTTTTACTTCTATATTGATTATGAGGAATACGACGCATTGCCGGAAGATGAGCTTCGTTTTCACGCCCAGTGGCGTCGGGAGTGTCCGACGGACGGCGTCCCGGATCAGGGACAGGGAATGGACAACGCCTACTTCGAATTCGGCGGGAAAAACATAACCGGAGACGGCAACTACGTCATTCTGGACGCGGTCGGCAAAGGCCACTACATCGGCTGCAACTTCAATGTTCACAACTTGCGCGAGACGAGGGAGTGGAACTGGTACGGCGAAGGGGACGACATGATCTTCATCGACGGGGAGCCTTGGCCGCCGACCCTTCACGGCACCGGCATGGAGGATTATTTCAATACCGCGTGGTGTCCGCAGCAGGAGGTGTGCACGCCGTATCACGGAATCATTCTCGGCGGCGGTTGGAACTGGAGCGGGAAGATTTCGACGTACCGCTACCATATTCTCGACCCGATCATGTTCGAGAAGAGCGTCCGCGTGACGATCGAGCACGGTCACAACAATCATCGGAGCGACGACGTGTCTTCGACCGCTTACTGGTACCAGGAGGAGCCGCATCGCCCGTTCGGGCCGCTCCCGAAAGTCGCCGATCGAATGCCGCTTCCGGATCTGAAGCCTTTCGACAGCGCGAGTCTCGGAAGGATTTTCGGCCATCAAAATCCGTAAACGCGAGGAGTGGATACGTTGAAACGAATAATCGCCATTTCGGCTTGCGCCTTCCTGCTTCTGACGACGGCCTGCTCCGGGGGGAGCAAGACGAACCCGATGCTGGACGCGAAAGATAAGGACTTCGTATTGAAAGGCATTTCCGATCTAACGCAGGTGTCTCAGTTAACCGGGGCCGATTCCCCGAACCATACGGAAAAGTACGGCGTCTACGGCACGGACCTCGGATCTATGATCAACGACGGCGACCGCACTTATTTCGTCCTTGGGGATACGTTCGGCGAACGGCCCGAAGGGATGACCGGCGGCGGGGGCAGCCTGTGGCGGTCGAATACGCTGGCTTATACGACGGACGTCGAGCCGTCCGACGGCATTACGCTCGACGGGATGATCATCGACGAGATCGGACTGGCCAAAGAATTGCTTCCTTCGGCGAAAGTCGATTTCGATGAAATGACGAAGATTCCGACGCACGGTTTATCTGCGAACGGCGCTTTGTACTTGTACTACATGTCGGTTAACCATTGGGGTGAGCCGGGCAAATGGGACGCCAATTACGCCAGTCTGGCCAAGTCGACGGACCAAGGGCAAAACTGGACGTTGCTGGACGAAGTGAAATGGCCCGGTGACGGCAACTTCATTCAAGTGAGTCCGCTCAAGGTGGATGCCGCCGAAGGAAAGAAGGACGTTTACCTGTGGGCGATCCCCTCCGGCCGGTACGGCGGCGTGCAGTTGATGAAGGTCGCCGAAGAGAGCGTGGAGAACCTGGCGGATTACCGCTATTTCTCGGGTACGGACGACAAGGGAGCCCCGGTCTGGAGCGAGAACCCGGCTCAAGCGAAGACGGTGGTGGACGATTCGGTCGGCGAGCTGTCCGTCGTCTGGAATCCCTATCTGGAGCGATGGTTGATGACTTATCTCAACGAAGGGAATGGCGTCGTCATCCGGGAAGGGCTTGCTCCGTGGGGGCCGTGGGGAGACAAGATCGAACTGGTGAGCCCGACGGAATACCCCGGCCTGTACGCCCCGTTCATGAACGAACGCTATACAGCCGACGGCGGCAAAAGCATCTACTTCGCGCTTTCTCTATGGGACCCCTATAACGTTTTCTGGTTTAAGGCGACGTTGGAGAAGTAATTGGCGCAAGCATCCCCGCGTTTCGAATGTCGATTTAAGCGCTCAGCGTTTAAATAGCTTGACAAAAAAAGGGAGGATTCAAGCATGCAGGAAAAATGGGGAAAGTCGAAAAAATGGACGGTTATGCCAACGGTGCTTCTGGTCGCGGCGATGGCGGTGACGGGATGCGGAGGCGGCAATAACGACAAGGGCTCGAACGCCAGTCCTTCCGTTAGCGCCAGTTCCAGCGAAATTGCGGCGCCAAGCGAGAGCGCCGCGCCGCAGGAGTCGGAAAGCGCGGCGCCCGCGGAGAAGGTCAAACTCGAATTCTGGGCGCAGAAATTCGAGGACACGACGGACGCATGGTTCAAGAAATGGACGACCGAGTTTAACAAAGCCAACGATAACGTCGAAGTGAAGCTGACGATCGTTCCGGGCGACGCATGGGCCCAGAAGCTGAAAGCCGCGCAAGCCGCGGGCAAGGCTCCCGACATCATGACGATGAATTACGGCAATATCGCGAACGCGGCCAAGCTTGGACAAATCCAGGCTCTGAACGATTTAATGGATCCTGCCGTGTTCGACGATCTGTACGATAACGTAAGAGATTTCGTTACAGTCGGCGACAAGATCTACGCTTACCCGAAGCTGGTAGAACCGTCCGCTGTACTTTACTATCGCAAAGACCTGTTCCAGGAAGCCGGACTCGATCCTGAGAAACCGCCGACGACTTGGGCGGAAGTGCTCGAATACGGCAAAGCGCTGACGAAGAAAGGCGTGTTCGGATTCACGACCGCGCAGAACGCCGCGGATCTGGGATGGTCCAGCTGGGGCTTGCAGTACAATGCCTCCGGTCATCTGGCAGTCACGGACGACTGGTCCAGCGCAGACGTTAATAACGGCGCTTACGAGAATGTGCTGAACTTTTACCAACAGGCCTATCAATCAGGCATCATGCCGAAGCAGCAGCTCGCGGGTTACGCGGATATCAAGCCTTTCGGCGAAGGTAAAGTCGCGATGGCCGTGTGCGGCTCTTGGGCGATCGGGCAACTGCGTAACAGCTATAAGGACATTTTGGATAAAGTAGGCGTTGCTCCGATGGCCTCGATCGACGGCGATCAGACGAAGCCGACGGCTACGCTTGGCGGATGGACGCTTGTCGTCGACGGCAAATCCCAGCATGCGAAAGAAGCGGCTTCCTATATCTCGTACTTGCTCGCGGGGGATACGGGCATCATGATCGACTTCTTCAAGGGCGCGCAGTTTTCCAAGTTTTCTGCGCGTAAGTCGGTTGATGAGGCGATGAAATCCGATGTTGACGCTTCGAAGGACGCATGGCGCGCCTTGATCGCCGAGAAGGTGATCCCGTACTCGAAGGCCGAGCCGATCTACCCTTGGGACATCAGCTTTGCGCTCTCGACTGCGATCGAGTCGGCCATGAAGGGCACGAGCGTGGACAAAGCGTTGGCCAAGGCGGAGAAAGACATCAACGACTTTATCGCGAAATCCAAGCTGGCGGGCACGAATCCGAAGCAATAACGTCCGGACGGCATAGGGCTGCCCCATAAGCGGAGTTGCTTGAAAACAACTTGGTCGACTTATGGGGAGCCCCATTCGGCTCCATCCACGGAGGGAAACGCATGGGCAAAAAAAATTTCCGGCTGGACAACAAGACGGCGTATATTCTGTTGTCGCCGATCGTAATTCTGCTGACGATTTTCGTCGTTATTCCGTTTATCTACGCGATCCGGGTCAGCTTCTATGACTGGAGCTTCTATCAGGATTCCGAATTCGTCGGGTTTCGGAACTTCTATATGGTCCTAACGGACCGCTTGTTCGGAGAAGCGGTATGGGTAGGGCTGAAGTTCGCCCTCATGGTCGTACCGGCAACGCTTGTTCTGGCCTTTCTGTTCGCCAACGTCGTCAAGAACATCGGATCGAAGCTGTCCGGTTTCGTTAAGACGTCCATCTATATCCCCACGATTATTTCGGGTATCGTTGCATCTGTCATTTTTGTCTTTATTTATGACTACATGGGAGGACTCGCAAACTATGTGATCGGCTTATTCGGCTATGAGCCGAAGGCATGGCTTGCGGAAGTTGCGACAGCGCTTCCGAGCATCGCTGCGCCTGCGGTCTGGCTCGGCTTCGGCCTGACGACCCTGATTATGCTGGCGGGGCTGCACGACATTCCGGAAAGCTATTACGAGGCGGCGAATCTCGAAGGGGCCGGTCCGTTCAAGAAAATGGTCTACATTACGATTCCGCTCATGCGCAACGTCATCCTGTACTTGCTCGTCACCGGGTTCATCGCTCAGGTGTCGCAATTCGAGCTTTCCCTGGTCATGACGAACGGCGGTCCGCTTAGCGAGACGACGACGCCTAACCTGTATATTCTCAACCACTTCCGCAACGACGTGATGGTCGGCAATTCGATCGCGGCTTCGCTGCTTCTGTTCGTCGTGTTGGGGAGCGTATCCGCCTTGATCTTCAAGGTGCTGAATTCGGAGAAAGCGATCGACGGCTAAGTAACCGGCGATAGGAGGAAACGGACATGAAAGGGCAAAGCCTGCTGCAAAGAACGACTCTGACGATTATCGCCGGCGCGGTCACGTTGATCGCCTTGTTTCCGCTGCTCTGGGTCATCATCGCCGGGTTTAAGGAGAAGACCGAAGTATTGTCGACGCCTTTCCGGTTTTTCCCCAAGCAGTGGATGCTCACGAACTACACCGATATTCTCGGAGATCTGGCGTTTCTGAAATCGATGGGGGTGACTTTCGGAGGCGCGATCCTGTTCGCGGTCCTGAGTCTGCTCGTCAACTCAACGGCCGCTTACTCGTTCGCCAGACTGGAGTTTCGCTTCAAAGGCCTTCTCTGGCTCTACGTCATCATGACGATGTTCATTCCCGGAATGGCAATCCTGCTGACTTCCTTCATCGTCGTGGACAGAATGGGAATGCTCGACACGTTCGCGGTGCTGGTTCTGCCGGGCGTCGCGTCCGCCGGACATATGTTTTTCATCCGGCAATTCTACCTCAATATCCCGCTTGCGTTGGAGGAGGCCGCGCTGATCGATGGAGCGGACCGCTTGCGCATCTTCTCAAGCATCTTCTTGCCGATGTCGTTCCCGGTCTTCGTTATCGTGGGCATCGGTTCCTATCTGGCGTTCTGGAACTCGTTCATCTGGCCGACGATGACGATTACCAATCCCGATCTGTTCCAGATCATGCAGTACTTGTACAACTTCCGTTCCGAACGCGCGACCGAACTCGGCATGCTGATGGCAGGGTCCGCTTTGGCGGCGTTTCCGACGATCGTGCTGTTCCTGATTTTCCAGAAGTACATTATTTCGGGCATCAAAATCTCGGGTTTGAAATGAGGGCGAAACGATGGAAAAGCATCCGGGTTTGATGCTCCTGAGGAACGAACGGTTGCTGGCGGGCATCGGCATGGAAGACGGGGCCGTCCGACTTCTTCGCGACGTACGGACCGGCACCGACTACATCGCTAACGAAGCCGACGCGGAGCCGTTCCGGCTGGAGACGGATGCGGGATTCAGCTCGGAGTTCGAAAGCTTCGAATGCAGGAGGGACGACTCGGTCCCCGGAGAAGCAAGGATAACGTTGACCTGGCGTACTCGGTCGGACGTTGCCGTTCATGGCTGGGTGTCCCTTGCGAAGGGAGCCGACTCATTGGAATTCGGCTGCTCCGCGGACAACGGCTCGGAGAAGCGGCTGCTGAGCCTGGAATATCCGATTATTCCGAACCTCAAGGAGATTACGGAGGGCGGCGAGGACGATTACGTCGCGCATGCGTTCGCGACGGGGCGGGACGCTTGACTGTCGTCGACGTGTCGGACAACAAGCTGGCGCTTGCCCGAACGCTCGGTGCGACGGAAACGGTGAATGCGGGCAGCCTCGAGAGTTTGTCCGGCCACAGATTTGATGTGGTCGTGGACGCGACGGGGCTGCCTGCGGTGATCGAGCTTGCCATGTCGCATCTGGGCAAGACGGCGACCTACCTGCAATTCGGCGTGACGCCTAAAGATGCGCGAATTCGGTTAAATCCGTTCGAGCTCTACCATAACGATTGGACGATTCTCGGCTCGATGGCGATCAACCATACCTTTCTACCCGCATTCGAATGGGTGAAGGAGGGGAGGATCGCGGTGGAGCCTCTCGTGTCCAAAGTCATTTCCTTGGAGGAGACGCCGGAGTTTCTGGCCCGTCCCAAAGATCCGGAGCTATTAAAGGTTCAGATTAAGCTGTGACGGCGCGGGGAGGGTTGCCGGATCGGGGAAAGGAGGAAGCGGCATGCCGACCGGAACGTTCAGAGCGTTCGGGTTCAAGCGCAGGTGGATGGTACTGTTGGCAACGGCTTCGTTAAGCGCGCTTATTCTCGTATCTTGCGCTGAAGAGAAGGAGGAGCAGATGAATCAGCCGATCATTGCGGAGGAAAGCACCTTTTTCTCCATCGCATCCGTAGAACCCGGCGCATCCTATACGACATTCAGCGACGGCGATCTCTGGCCGGTCGCCTGGGCCGACGACGATGCGCTGTATTCGGCCAACGGGGACGGTATCGGGTTTGGTTACGAATCCGGCGGCGATTGGTCCGATATCGTCATGAACAAGATTACAGGTTCACCCTGGAATAACGACGTAGAAGGAGAACGGCTGGCAGCCGGCGACGAAATCGGGCGAATATGGGGCGACCCGGAGCGGTACAATCGCAAACCTACGGGGATCGTCGCGGTCGGGGGAGATTTGTATTTGGCCGTACAGGATTTGAACAAGGACGAAGCCAGCGGACATATTTTCAACGAAGCTCCGGCTGCATCGATCTACAAGTCGACGGACAAAGGGAAGACCTGGACGGCAAGCGCGCAATCGCCCATGTTCAAGGATCACACGTTCACGACGGTCATGTTTCTCGATTACGGCCAAGAAGGGGCCGACAATACGTTCGACGATTACGTCTACGCCTACGGATTGGACAATAACTGGCGGGATTCCTTCTCCGATATTGTGGAGGACCCGACGAAGCTTTATTTGGCACGAATGAAAAAGGAGAGTATTCAGGACGTCTCCGCTTGGGAGTTCTACGCAGGAAATTTGCAAGGCAAGGCGAAGTGGACGAAGCCGGGCGACCTTCAAGCGAAACGGCCGGTGCTGCAAGACGAGCGCCGTCTGTATACCGATCGGCTGACTCCGGGGCTTGGCAACCTGTCGGTCGTGTCCCAGGGCAGCATCGTCTACAACCGACCGCTCGACCGTTATCTGTATACGTCGTGGACGGAGTTTACGTTCGAGTTTTACGAAGCGCCCAAGCCGTGGGGACCGTGGAAACGCTTCTTATCGGTTGATTTTGGCGAGT
>Ga0160473_100492_pt1 | contig 27046 bp, 23 predicted proteins | sample HID1975I_E11MG_FD_108217 | JGI IMG/M metagenome (GOLD analysis project Ga0160473, IMG submission 108217) | Enriched soil microbial communities from UW Madison campus, WI, USA - HID1975I_E11 MG | ecosystem: Environmental > Terrestrial > Soil > Unclassified | place: USA: Madison, Wisconsin... | reverse complement strand
TTAAGGGGGCGCGGCAAAGCCGCGGGGATAGGCAAGGCAGAAGTGGGGCCCGAAGTTTGCGCAGCAAACTTTGGGGGCGTAGCCCGCGCAGCGGGCTATGCCACACGTCCCCCGATAAGGGGTATCGCCCCCGGACGCCACGCGCAGAACCACAGAGAGCCGCTTCTAAAAAAAAGAAAAAAGAAAAACGCCGACCATAGGGCCGGCGTTTTCCATCAATCAAACCGCGAAAGTAATTACTTGACGCTGACCAGCTTGATCTCGAACTGCACCGCCACGTTCGGCGGGAACGGCGTACGCGGATCGGCACCGTAGGCCTGTTCCGGCGGCAGGGTCACTTCCCACTTCGAACCGGCCGGCATCTGCAGCAGCGTATCGCGCATCGCCTGCATCTCGACCTGGCTCAGCTTCATTTCCGGAATCTGCTGCGGCGCGCGCGCCTGCGCCGGACGCTGGCCGAAGGGGAACGGACCGGCCACTTCCAACTGCACCGTGCTCGCCTGCGTCGGCTTGGCACCCGTGCCCTTCTCCAGGATCTTGTACTGCACGCCGCTCGGCAGCGTCTGCACGCCCGCAGCCGACTTGTTCTGCGCCAGGAACTGCGTGCTCTTGGCCTTGTTCTCCGAAGCCGCCTTGTCGTACTCGGCCTTGGCCTGCTGCGCACGGCCCTGCTCGCGCTTCTGGAACGCTTCCACCGCCGGCTTCAACTGGTCGGCCGTGATCGCCGGCTGCTTCTTGGCGTAGGCATCCTGCAAGCCCTTGATCACCGAGTTGATATCCAGCTGCTCGCCGCGACCGGTCAGCTCGGCAAGATTGTTGCCGTAGTCATAACCGAAGTAATAGCTCAGCTTGCCCTTCTCGGACGTGGTGTCCTGGGCCAGCGCATTGCCCGTCAGGGCCAGGGCCGCAATGGCGACCACGATCGAACGCAACTTCATTAAAAATATCTCCAGGGTGGTGGCACAGGACGGGGCTGCCGCCTGAGGTGACGCGCTAGGATAGCGACCGCTTCGAAGGTCCGCTACCAGCGCCGCAGACTAAGACAGGCAAGGGTTTCGGAAGTTCCGCCTTCACTATTTTTTTACTTATCGGGAGATTCATCCATGTCCAACAGCGTCGTCGTCGCCACCCTCGCCGGGGTCCGCACGATTACCGTCAATCGGCCCGATAAATTGAATGCGCTCGACCAGGACACCCTGCTGGGCCTGGACGCTGCCTTCGCCGCGGCCGCGCAGGACGACGACGTCCGGGTGGTCATCCTGACCGGCGCCGGCCCCAAGGCCTTCGTGGCCGGGGCCGACATCGCCCAGATGACCGGCCTGCCGGCCCTGGCCGGGCGCGATTTCGGCCTGGTCGGCCAGCGCCTGATGCGCCGGATCGAACGCCTGCCCAAGCCGGTGATCGCCAAGGTCAATGGCTACGCCCTGGGCGGTGGCCTGGAACTGGCCATGGCCTGCCACCTGCGCATCGCCGCCGATACCGCCAAGGTCGGGCAGCCAGAAATCAACCTCGGGCTGATCCCCGGCTTCGGCGGCACCCAGCGCCTGCTGCGCCTGACCGGCCGCGCGGCGGCGCTGGAACTGTGCCTGCTTGGCGAGCCGATCGACGCCGAACGCGCGCGCCAGCTCGGCCTCGTCAACAAGGTGGTGCCCGCAGCCGAGCTGGACGCGGTAACCCAGCAGGTGGCCGAGCGCCTGGCCCAGAGCGCGCCGCTGGCGCTGCGTGCGGTCCTGGACGCGGTGATCGTCGGTGGCGAGTGCGGCCTGGACGAGGGCCTGGAATTCGAGTCAGCGCAGTTCGGCCTGATGTTCGCCACCGAAGACATGCGCGAAGGCACGGCGGCGTTCCTGGCGCGGCGCAAGCCGGCATTCGTCGGGCGCTGAGATGGGGTCGATCCTCGATCCCCTGCGGCTGCTGGAACGGGTACTGGCCGATGATCTCGATGGCGCGCTGGCCCTCGGCCTGATGGATTACCAGCCCGCACCGGCAGATGGGCAGTTGGACCCGGCGCATCCGGATCTGCCGCAACGCCTGGTGGCTGCGCAGGAACGTCTGCGCACGGCTTGGGCAGCACGTTCGCGCTATCGCGCGCGCGCCGCACGCCTGGCCCGCCGCGCCGCCGAGCGCGAAGCGCGTCGTGCGCCCGCGCCACTGCCGGACAAACCTGCCGCCCCCGCCCTGCCCCCGGCCGCGGCGGCGATCCTGGCGCGGGCCAAGGCACGTGCCGCCGGACGCGATCCTGCATGACGGCCGTCGCCAGCAAGCCCGTGCGCCGCGGCAAGACCCTCAGCAAGGCCGAAGTGCACGAGATGTTCTCGCGCCTGCGCGAACTCAATCCGCATCCCAAGACCGAACTCGAATACACCACGCCGTTCGAATTGCTGGTCGCGGTGACGTTGTCAGCGCAGGCCACCGACGTCGGGGTGAACAAGGCCACGCGCCGGCTGTTCCCCGTCGCCAATACGCCGCAGGCGATCCTCGACCTCGGCGAGGAAGGCCTCAAGCGCTATATCTCGACCATTGGCCTGTACAACGCCAAGGCCAAGAACGTGGTGGCCGCGTGCCGGATCCTGGTGGAACAATTCGGCGGTGAAGTCCCCCGCGAACGCGCGGCGCTCGAGTCGCTGCCCGGCGTGGGGCGCAAGACCGCCAACGTGGTGCTCAACACCGCCTTCGGCCAGCCGACCATGGCCGTGGATACGCACATCTTCCGCGTCTCCAACCGCACTGGCCTGGCGCCGGGCAAGGACGTGCGCGCGGTCGAAGACAAGCTGGTGAAGGTGATCCCGGCCGAGTTCATGCACGACGCACACCACTGGCTGATCCTGCACGGCCGCTATGTGTGCAAGGCGCGCAAGCCGGATTGCCCGCAGTGCGTGATCCGCGATCTGTGCCGTTATCCAGACAAGACCCCCGGCATCGCCGCGTAAGGCTGCAAGGCCGGAGGCCAAAAGAAAACGGCGGCAGGTTTCCCTGCCGCCGTTTTCACCCCGAATTGCAGCGAACTTAGAAGGCCACGTCGCCCCACACGCCGAATTCCTTCGTGCGCTGGTCGATGTTGGTGGCGTTCTGGTTCTTGGTGTCCTTGTACACCGCGGCCAGCTTGAAGCCCTTGATGACCGGGAACTCCACGCCGATGTTCCAGTAGGTGTTTTCCAGGCTCGGGTCCAGCGTCTTGCTGGTGTCGGCCTTGTCGTAACGGCCGAAGGCCGAGATGCCACCGTCGGTCAGCGGCACCGAACCCCACACCGACCAGCCGTCAGCCTTGTCGGTCGCCACGGTCAGCACGTTGGCGTAGTTCTTGGCCTGGAAGTATTCACCACCGAAGCGCCAGCCCTTGTTGGCGTAGGCGATCATCGCATCCCAGCGGTTTGCGTCATGCTCGGCGTCGACCGTGCCGGTCTCCTTGCCCAGCGTGCCGGTGTAGCCGCCCACGGCAATGGCCATGTTCTCGATCGGCACGAAAGCCACGCGGCCTTCGAAGTCCATGCCCTTGCCGCGGGTCGGGTTCTTGTAGCCGGCGCCCGTCACGACGGACGCGGCGTAGTTGGCCACGCCACCGCCCAGCTCACCACCGGCGTGCAGGCCCCAGTCCGACGAGTTGCCGTACTTCAGGCGGTCGACCAAGGTGTTTTCGACGTAGCGCATGCCGTAGAAGCTTTCGGCGTACGGGATCCACGGCATGTCGGCGGCACCGGCGCGGAACACGAACGCGTCGGAGAACTTGCCCTGCAAGTAAGCCTTCTTGACGAACAGCTGGGTGTTGCCCAGTGCCGAGGAGTAGGTGAAGTCGGTGGTCAAGCTCGCCGACCAGATGTCGTTGAACTTGTGGTTGATGCCGAAGTAGAAGCGCTTGACGTCGAAACCGGTACCGGCGGCGGCAGTATCCTTGCCGTTGCTGGTGGCGTCGATGTTGCTCAGGTCGAAGAAGATGCGGCCGTTGATCGACGTGTCATTGACCAACTTCTTCAAGCTGTCGACGGTCTTCTGCGTGTCCGCCGTGGCTTCGATCGCCTTGGCCTGGGTGATGTTCACGTCCGACTGCGCGTCATTCTGCGCCTGCAGTTCGGTGACCTGCGCCTGGAGCGCGGCGATCTGCGCCTGCAGCTGCGCCAGCTGCTCGGCAGTGACGGCGGGAGGAGCCGCATAAACATTGCCGGCGGCAGTAAGAGCAGTGAGCCCGAGGCCAGTGGCAATGGCCGTCGCGAGCAAGCTGGAACGCATTGGAGATTCTCCGGAGTGGTTTGAGGTGTGAACGGGTGATCGCCGGGTGAGGGCTCGCACCGACCTCGTTAAATTTCCAGAAAATTTGTGACACTCCGGCGTCTCGAATGTGACAAGCCAGAGACACTGCCGCCAAACCTGCACACGCTGCCTACGGGCCCGCCCGCCATCGCGCTGTCATCGTGGTGTCACGCAACCGTCGCCAAATCGCCATCGACGCCGCTTTCAATGGCGCCGCCACGGCGTGTGGCGCCGTCACCCCATCCGAGAATCCTCAACATGACTTCCATCTCCAAGTTCCGCCTGCCGCTCGCGCTGGCCCTGGCCTCGCTCTGCGTGGCCGCGAATGCGACCGACGTAACCGGTGCGGGCTCGAGCTTCGTGTATCCCGTGCTGTCGAAGTGGTCGGCGGCCTATGCCGAGAAGAGCGGCACCCACGTCAACTATCAGTCGATCGGTTCGGGCGGCGGCATCGCGCAGATCCAGGCCGCGACCGTCGACTTCGGCGCCTCGGACAAGCCGCTGACCGGCCCGGAGCTGGCCAAGTTCGGCCTGGGCCAGTTCCCGGTGGTGATCGGCGGCATCGTGCCGGTGTTCAACGTGCCGGGCGTGGCCCCGGGCGCGCTGAAGCTGGACGGCACCACGCTGGCCAACATCTTCATGGGCAAGGTCGCCAAGTGGAACGACCCGTCGATCGCCGCCCTCAACCCGGGCCTGGCGCTGCCGGACGTCAAGATCACCGTCGTGCATCGCTCCGACAGCTCGGGCACCTCGTTCAACTTCACCAATTACCTGTCCAAGGTCAGCCCGGAGTGGAAGTCGAGCGTCGGTGAAGGCACCAGCGTGCAGTGGCCGGCCGGCATCGGCGGCAAGGGCAACGAGGGCGTTGCCGCTTACGTCAAGCAGATCCGTGGCGGCGTCGGCTATGTCGAATACGCCTACGCGCTGCAGAACAAGCTTTCGTATGCCCAGCTGAAGAACGCCTCGGGCCGTTTCATCGCGCCGGACGACAAGGCCTTCGCCGCTGCCGCCGCCACCGCGGACTGGAAGTCGGCCAAGGACTTCAACCTGATCATGACCAACGCCCCGGGCGCCGATGCGTGGCCGATCACCGCCACCACCTGGGCGATCATGTACAAGAAGCCGAAGAAGGCTGCCTCGTCGAAGGCCGCGCTGGACTTCTTCAAGTGGTCGTTCCACAACGGCGCGCCGCAGGCGCAGCAGCTGGACTACGTGCCGCTGCCCGATTCGCTGGTGCAGCAGATCGAGGCCTACTGGGCTTCGAACATGAAGTAAGCCTCGCCAAGGGCAAGGCCGACCGGGTGCCCTCTCTCCCATCCGGTCGTCCCAGGAAAGCGCGGACCGAAAGGTCCGCGCTTTTTGTTTGCAACAAGCAAACAGGTGGAAAAGTCCAATTCCATCGGGCGCTGCCTATCGGCTACTGATAGCGCAAGGCGCGGTGTAAAGGACCGGGCCCGGCCGTCGCAGGACCGCATGGGAGATACCAGGCATGAGCTCAGCCGGAAAAGGTCTGCTGTGGAGTGGCATGGTGATCCTGGTCGCCACCTTGCTCGGGATGTACCTGCCACATCGCTGGCGAGCGGACCCTGCACCTGAAATGACGCCTGCCGACACAGCACCCCATGAACAGATGGCAGCACGCCGGCGGCTCACGCCATCCCTCGCGCCCGCGCGGGTTCCCCCATCGTTCTCCACCACAATAGAGCGCGTAGGTCCAAAAGCGTTTCTGGTGAGCGGCGATGTAGAACCGCCGCCAGGCAAGGCAGTGGAGGTCATTGCGGCACTTGAGGGTCAGGCGAGTCGCGGCGACAGCGATGCAGCCTTGCTGATAGCGCTGAAGCTCATGGGCTGCTACGACGCGCTGGCGCGCAGCGATGACGACGCGACGCTCCTGGTGGAGGCGCAGGCAATCGGTACTCTTGAGTCGGCGCTGCGGCGGCGCGCCGAACTTTCGGCCGAGTGCGAAGGGCTTACGCGTAGTGATTACGAGCGCCGTGGGGAATGGCTCCAGCGGGCGGCAGACGCAGGAAATGTCGTCGCCCAACTCACCTATGCGGCCTCTTCAGACACCGTGCTGAAATCGCCGACCTTGATGCTGAAAGATCCCCAGGCAACCATCGATTTCAAGCAGCGCGCGATCGGTTATCTGCTGAGCGCAGCCAGCAACGGCAGCATCGACGCACTCGACCAGCTCGGGCAGTCCTACCGAACAGGCGTTCTCGTCACCCGCGACGACACGCTCGCCTATGCCTATTACCTGGCAGGCCAAAAGGCCGACGGACGCATCAAGCCCTGGGACATGGAACAACTTGAATCATCGATTTCGCCTCGGCAGAGGCAGGACGCCACCGCGCTGGCGAGGGAGATCTACCGTGGTTGCTGTGAAGGCCCGTAAAAGAATTCTGTTCGTCGCGCTCGTGCTGATTGCGCTCACGCTGTTCGCAACAAAGGCGCTTCGTGCAGTGCCCCGTGGGCCGCTCGAATGTACCTATTGCCCATTGGGCAGCCCCGCCGCGGATCGCACCACGGAAAAGTTCTTGCGAAGAAAGCTCGCGCCAATTGAAAGGCTTCCGCTAGTGCCCTACTTGTCCGGGGTCGAATACACCGTATGCAATCGAACCCAGTGCATCAACTACGTCGTCAACCTGGACAATAAATTTCGATCCACAGGACCAAAGTTCGACAAGGACCCCCCGGACCCTCCACAGCCGCCCGTTCACGTCATTGAGCCACCCCCGCAACAGCCACCTCCGCGCTTCGCACCACCTGTCGTCACCACACCGGATCGTCAAGCGCCGCCAGGGATGTTTCTGCCCCCACCCACGGGAGGGGGTGGTGGCTGCGTGAGCGTCAACAAGCGGACCCCGATCTGCTCTCATTACTAGAAGCACGTTGAAGCGAGCGTCTTGTCTCCCTTGCCGAGAAGCATTCGAGGACTGTCGGCGCTCAGTTCGCTCCCTCGCAGCCGCGCGCCGCGCTCCCTCCTGCCGCATCGTGCCCGGCCCCGGCTACGCGGCCAGATGGTCGCCAGCCGGAAACTTAATAGCCGCCCGGACGCCATGTCATGCCGCTGTAACAAAAACATCATTTCATAGCGTCGACCGCCGGCCCCCGCCGGCATACGTTATGGAGTTCGCATGAAACTGCAGAAGGCTGGCCTCGCCGCCCTGTCCCTGGCCGTCGTCATCGCCCTGAGCGCCTGCAAGGGCAACGAATCCCAGCCTGCCGCCGATGCCGGCCAGGCCGCGCCGAATGCGGCCGCCCCGGCTGCGGGCAATGCCAAGACCGCGGAAATCTCCGGCGCTGGCGCCTCCTTCATCTATCCGCTGGTGTCGAAGTGGTCGGCCGACTACAACGCCGCCACCGGCAACAAGGTCAATTACCAGTCCATCGGCTCGGGCGGCGGCATCGCCCAGATCAAGGCCGGCACCGTCGATTTCGGCTCTTCCGACAAGCCGCTGGATTCGGCCGAGCTGGCGCAGGCCGGCCTGGGCCAGTTCCCCTCGGCGATTGGCGGCGTGGTGCCGGTGGTCAACCTGGAAGGCGTCGCCGCCGGCCAGTTGCGCCTGACCGGCCCGCTGCTCGCCGACATCTTCCTGGGCAAGATCACCACCTGGAACGATCCGGCCATCGCTGCAGCCAATCCGGGCGTCAAGCTGCCGGCCGGCAAGATCAACCTGGTCCACCGCTCCGATGGTTCGGGCACCACCTTCAACTTCTCCAACTACCTGTCCAAGGTCAGCCAGGACTGGAAGGAAAAGGTCGGCGAAGGCACCACGGTGCAGTGGCCGGGCGGTGTGGGCGGCAAGGGCAACGAGGGCGTGGCGTCCTACGTGCAGCAGATCAAGGGCTCGATCGGCTACGTCGAGCTGGCCTACGCCCTGCAGAACAACATGCCGTACGCGTCGATGCAGAACGCGGCGGGCAACTGGGTGCAGCCGAGCGCGGAGACCTTCGCCGCGGCCGCCGCCAGCGCCGACTGGGCCAACGCCAAGGACTTCAACCTCGTCATCACCAACGCCGCCGGCGACCAGGCGTGGCCGATCACCGCCACCAACTTCATGCTGATGCACAAGCAGCCCAAGGATGCGGCGCGCAGCCAGGCAACGCGCGATTTCTTCAAGTGGGCCTTCGAGAACGGCCAGGCGCAGGCCAACGAGCTGCACTACGTGCCGCTGCCGCCGGAGCTGGTGAAGCAGATCGAGGCCTATTGGGGCAGCGAATTCAAGTAATGCAGTCCGTGCCCGCCGCCTCCGGCGGGCACGTCCTCGTGGCGGCGCTCTGGCTGCCACCCGCTTTGTCCTCCCTGTGCGCGGCCACGGCCCGCGCCGAGTCCAACGATGAATGCCACTGTCATTCCCGAAGCGATGATCGCCCCCACCGGCCACGATCTGCGCGATGCCCGTGCCGACCGCCTGTTCCGCTGGGTGCTGTCGGCCACGGTTGTGTTCGTGCTGGTCGCCCTGGCCAGCGCGGCGCTGTCGATGCTGTGGGGCGGCCGCCATGCCCTGCAGGAGCAGGGCCTGAGCTTTTTCTATTCCGCTGACTGGAACCCGGTCGAGAACAAGTTCGGCGCACTGGCGCCGATCTACGGCACGCTGGTCACCGCGCTGATCGCAATGGTGATTGGCGTACCGGTGAGCTTCGGCATCGCCTTCTTCCTCACCGAAGTGGCGCCGCGCTGGCTGCGTGGCCCGATTGGCACTGCCATCGAGCTGCTGGCCGGCATCCCCTCGATCATCTACGGCATGTGGGGCCTGTTCGTGCTGGTGCCGGTGATGACCGAGTACGTGACGCCCTGGATGAACGACCACCTCGGCACCTTGCCGGTGATCGGCGCGCTGTTCCAGGGCCCGCCGCTGGGCATTGGCATGCTCACCGCCGGCTTCGTGCTGGCGATCATGGTGATCCCCTTCATCTCCTCGGTGATGCGCGAAGTGTTCCTCACCGTGCCGACCCGCCTGAAGGAATCGGCCTATGCCCTGGGCTCGACCAAGTGGGAAGTGAGCTGGGACATCGTCCTGCCCTACACCCGCTCGGCCGTGATCGGCGGCGTGTTCCTCGGCCTGGGCCGTGCCCTGGGCGAGACCATGGCGGTCGCGTTCGTGATCGGCAATACCGTGCGCCTGTCACCCTCGCTGCTGGAGCCGGGCACCACCATTGCCGCGCTGATCGCCAATGACTTCGGCGAGGCGACCGACACCTACCGCTCGGCGCTGCTGCTGCTCGGCTTCGTCTTGTTCATCGTCACCTTCGTCGTGCTGGCCATTGCCCGCCTGATGCTGATGCGCCTGTCGCGCAAGGAAGGCAACTGATGTCCTCCACCGTCTCCGACCGCCTGTACCTGCGTCGCCGCATCGTCAATGTCGTGGCGTTGCTGCTGTCCTGCGCCACGGCGCTGTTCGGCCTGTTCTTCCTCGGCTGGATCCTGTTTACCCTGGCGGCCAAGGGCCTGGCCGGCGTGAACCTGGACCTGTTTACCAAGATGACCCCCGCGCCGATGGCCGAGGGCGGCCTGCTCAACGCCTTCTTCGGCAGCGCGGTGATGTGTGCGCTGGCCATCGCGATCGGCACGCCGCTGGGCGTGGCCGCCGGCACCTGGCTGGCCGAGTACGGCAACGCGCGCAAGACCGGCACGGTGGTGCGCTTCGTCAACGACATCCTGCTCTCGGCCCCGTCCATCGTGCTGGGCCTGTTCGTCTACACCTTGTACGTGATGCAGACCGGCGGACAGTTCTCCGCTTTTGCCGGTGCGCTGGCCCTGGCCTTCATCGTGCTGCCGGTGGTGGTGCGCACCACCGACGAGATGCTGCGCCTGGTGCCGACGACGATGCGCGAGGCGGCGCTGTCGCTGGGCATCCCGCAGTGGAAGGTGATCATGCAGGTGCTGTATCGCAGCGCTTCGGCCGGCATCGTCACCGGCATCCTGCTGGCGCTGGCGCGCATCAGCGGCGAGACCGCGCCGCTGCTGTTCACCGCCTTCGGCAACCAGTACTGGAACAGCAACATCTTCGGCCCGATGGCCAGCGTGCCGGTGGTGATGAACCAGTTCGCCGGCAGCCCCTATGAATCCTGGCAGGTGCTGGCCTGGGCTGGCGCCCTGGTGCTGACCGTGTTTGTGCTGCTGGTCAGCCTCGGCGCGCGCGCCCTGCTCCTGCGCAACAAGATCTCCCATGACTGACCTTTCCCGGAACCAAGCCATGAATGACCTCAACAACGCCGCGCCGATGCAGCGCATTGCCGTCCCCGCTTCGGGCGAGGCCGCGCTCGCGCCGGCGCCGGCGCCGGTCAAGCTGGCCGCGCGCAACCTGGACTTCTACTACGACAAGTTCCACGCGCTGAAGAACATCAACCTGGAGATTCCGGAAAAGCGCGTGACCGCGCTGATCGGCCCCTCCGGCTGCGGCAAGTCGACCCTGCTGCGCATCTTCAACCGCATCTATGCGCTGTACCCGAAGCTGGAGGCCAAGGGCGAGGTCATCCTCGACGGCGAGAACATCCTCTCGCCGAAGTACCCGATGAACCGCCTGCGCTCCAAGGTCGGCATGGTGTTCCAGAAGCCGGTGCCGTTCCCGATGACCATCTTCGAGAACGTCGCCTACGGCATCCGTCACCACGAGAAGCTGTCACGCAGCGAGATGAATGATCGCGTCGAGCACGCCCTGCGCCAGGGCGCGCTGTGGGACGAGGTCAAGGACAAGCTCAACCAGAGTGCGCTGGGCCTGTCCGGTGGCCAGCAGCAGCGCCTGTGCATCGCCCGCGCCGTGGCCCTGCGCCCGAGCGTGCTGCTGCTCGACGAGCCGACCTCGGCGCTGGACCCGATTTCCACCAGCCGCATCGAGCAGCTGGTCGAGGAACTCAAGCGCGAGTACACGATCGTCATCGTCACCCACAACATGCAACAGGCCGCGCGCGTCTCGGACTTCACCGCCTTCATGTACCTGGGCGACCTGATCGAGCACGACCGCACCGAGACCATCTTCCAGCAGCCCTCCAAGCAGCAGACCGAGGACTACATCACCGGTCGGTTTGGGTGAGTCAGGCCGCTTGCGCGGCATTGCCACGCGGCCTGCCCCATGCCCGGCCACGGATGGCCGGGCCGGACGATCCGCAGCCGCTCCGGTCTCGCCATGGACGGCAACAAGGTTCGTCCGAAGCTCGCTTTAGCCCTTAGCAGCCCACCGTTCACCGCCCGCTTTCCTTTCGCCCCGAGACACCCATGAGCACCCACCCGAACGAACACATCGTGAAAAGCTACGACGAGGAACAGCATCGCCTGGTCGCCGAGATCGTGCGCATGGGCGAGACCGCCGTGGCGCAACTGGAAGCGGCCCTGGACGTGGTCGAACGGCGCGATGACAACGCCGCGCACCGCATCATCGCCAACGACGAGGCGATCGATTCCCTCGAACACCAGGTCAGCCACGACGTGATGCGCCTGGCGCTGCGCGGCCCGATGGCGCGCGACCTGCGCGAGATCCTAGCCGGCCTGCGCATTCCCGCCGACATCGAACGCATCGGTGACTACGCCGCCAACGTAGCCAAGCGCTCGATCGCGCTCAATGCCGTGCCGGCGCTGCCGCAGACCGCGGGCCTGCGGGCACTGGGGCGCCTGGCGGCCGACCAGGTGCGCGCGTCCCTGCATGCCTATCGCGACAGCGACGGCGAAGCGGCTGTGCGCGTGCGCGATGCCGACGCCCGCCTCGATGCGCTGTACACCGCGTACTTCCGCGAGCTGCTGACTTACATGATGGAAGACCCGCGCAGCATCACGCCGTGCACGCACTTGCTGTTCATGGCCAAGAACCTCGAACGCATCGGCGACCATGCGACCAACATCGCCGAGAACGTCTGGTTCCTGATCCACGGCGAGCAACCGCTGCCGCCACGCGAGAAGCGCGACGAAACCAGCACCACCGTGACGCCCTGACCGGCGTCTCGCCGCCAGCGGCTATTCAGGTTCAACGCGATAGCTTCGTTCCCAAGGCGGATCCCCACACCCCCGCCGGAACGGAGCTCCCTGATGAAGCGCATCCTGACCCCGCTGCTTGGCCTGTCGCTGCTGTTCGCCACCGGTGCCGCCCTGGCTAATCCGCCGCCGTACGCAGGCAACCCGCATGACCAGCACCATGACGATCGCCACGATGACCGCCACGACGATCATCGCGACGACCACCACGACCAGGGCCACGACAACCGCGGCCCGCACCACTGGGCCAAGGGCGAACGCCTGCCGAGCGATCATCGCGGCGCCTATGTGTCCGATTACCGCAAGCACGGCCTGAAGGCACCGCCCAGGGGCCATGAGTGGCGCCGGGTCGATGACCGCTACGTGCTGATTGCCGTGGCCACCGGCCTGATCACCAGCGTCATTCTCTCCAGCCACTGATCCCGGCGGCTGTGCAGCACCGGAAGGCCCCGTTCGCGGGGCCTTTCGTATTGGTGTCGCCGCACGGCAGCCGGCACGCCGGGGAAGCGCTAAGCTGGATCGCACCCGCGCAACAGGTATCGACCATGACGACCTCCTCCGCCCGTAAGTCCGCCAGCCATGCCCTGCTCGGCGCCACCCTCGCCGGCTCCGTGGCGTTGACCGCTCCGGCCTTCGCGATGACCGAACTGGGCCAGGGCTACGCACTGGTTGCCAGCGCGCCGCCCACCGCGGGGAAGATCCCGCCGCCTGCCGAGCCCGCCCCGCCGGTGGACAAGCAGGCCGCCAACGCTGACGCCCGGCACGCCGAAGGCAAGTGCGGCGCAGACGCCGCTGCGGGCCAACCTCCGGCCCCCACCGACAAGGCCGATGCCAAGGATGCCGGCACAGCCGCCGACAAGGGCATGGAAGGCAAATGCGGCGAAGGCAAGTGCGGTGCCGGCATTTGAACCTGCACCCGGTGCGACGCGCGTCCCCAAGCCCGATGCAGTGGGCCTGGGGCTACGACGGGCGCTGATCGCCGAACTGCTCACCGCCGAGCCAGCGCCTTTCGACTTCCTCGAATGCGCGCCGGACAACTGGATCAGCGTGGGCGGCCTGGCCGGCGAACAGCTGCGCAGCCTCTCCCAGCGCCACCCGCTCACGTGCCACGGGCTGTCGTTGTCGCTGGGTGGCGTCGCCCCGCTGGACCTGGAATTTCTCGCCGCCACCCGCCGCTTTCTCGATACGCATCGCGTCGGGCTGTATAGCGAGCACCTGAGCTGGTGCGACGACGGCGCACAGCTGTACGAACTGCTGCCACTGCCGCATACCGAGGAAGCAGTCTTCCACGTCGCCGCGCGCATTGGCCAGGTGCAGGACGTGCTCGGCCGGCGCATCGCCATCGAAAACGTCTCGCGCTATATGGAATGGCCACCGGGCGACGGCCGCGCCGGCCTCGACGAAGCCCAATTCGTTCGCGCGGTACTGAGCGAGGCAGACTGCGACCTGCTGCTGGACGTCAACAATGTGCAGGTCAACGCGCTCAATGTCGGGCTGGACCCATTCGGCTTCATCGCCGCGATGCCCAGCGCGCGCATCGCCTGCCTGCATGTTGCCGGCCACGACTACGACGATGACACCGGCCTCAAGATCGACACCCACGGCCAGCCCGTGGCGGCGCCCGTGTGGGCACTGCTGGAACACGCCTATCGCTGCCATGGCCTGCGGCCCACCCTGCTGGAGCGCGATAGCCGCATCCCGCCGCTGGCCGAGCTGGCGCCTGAGTTGGTACAGATCCGCACGGTGATGCAGTCGGCCCAGGCAAGCGCTGCCGCATGAGCACCCTGCATGACCAGCAGCGCGCCTTCGCCGCTTACCTACGCGCGCCCCATGCGGCCCCACCTGCGGGCATCGACCCCTCAGCGGCGGCACTGTACCAGCGCCTGTTCCGACGCAATATCGCCCAGCTGCTGGCCGGTAACTTCCCCGTGCTCAGGCGCACGTTGCAGGACGATGCGTGGCAGGCATTGCTGGACGATTTCTGTCGCCGGCACGCAGCGCGCACGCCGCTGTTTCCCCGCATCGGTGCCGAGTTCGTCGCATTTCTCCACCAGCGCCCCGACGATGCCGCGCATCCCTGGGCCGCCGAGCTGGCCCAGCACGAGTGGGTCGAGCTGGACCTGCGCCTGGACGACAGCCCCCTGCCCGCCCACGATCCGGCTGGCGACCTGCTCGCCGGTGTACCGGTGTGCTCGCCTTGGCTGCGCCTGCATCGCTACCGATGGCCGGTGCAGCGCGTGTGCCCGCAATATCGGCCCACACACGCCCCGCCCGAACCTACCTGGCTGCTCGCACGCCGCGACGCCGATGGGCAAGTGCGTTTCGCCGAGCTCAGTGCAGCCGCGGCGCGACTGCTTGCATTGCTCGCCGAACCCGGGCCGGCCACCGGGCTGGCGCGCCTGCAGCAGCTGCTCGATGAAACCGGCGTCGCCGGCGATGGCGCAATGCTGCAACAGGCGCATGGTTTGCTGATGCAGCTGCGCGCGCAAGGCAGCGTACTGGGCACGCGCGCGGCCGGGTGAATCGTGCCGATTGCGGCAAAACGGCCGCCGCGGGTGACCTGCTAGGCTATGCGCATGAATGACAACGTCGAAAGCCCGGGCGCGACCCTCGTCACGCCGATGTCCCGCCGCTTCCGCGGTTACCTGCCGGTCGTGGTGGACGTTGAAACCGGTGGCTTCGACTGGAATCGGCACGCGCTGCTGGAAATCGCCGCCGTGCCGATCGAGATGGACGCCAATGGGCTGCTGTTCCCGGGGCCGACCGCCAGCGCGCATGTCATTCCGGCGCCGGGTACCGACATCGATCCGAAATCGCTGGAAGTCACCGGCATCGTGCTCGACCACCCGTTCCGCTTTGCCAAGGACGAGAAGGCCGCACTCGACCACATCTTCGCCCCGGTACGCGCAGCGGTGAAGAAGTACGGCTGCCAGCGCGCCATCCTGGTCGGACACAACGCGCACTTCGATCTGAACTTCCTCAACGCGGCAGTGGCGCGCACGGCGCACAAGCGCAACCCGTTCCATCCCTTCAGCGTGTTCGACACCGTCACCCTGGCCGGCGTGGCCTATGGCCAGACCGTGCTGGCGCGCGCGGCGCAGGCCGCCGGCATCGGCTGGAACGCCGCCGATGCGCACAGCGCGGTGTACGACACCGAACAGACCGCGCAGCTGTTCTGCAAGATCACCAACGCCTGGCCGCGCAACGACTGACGCAGGCTCGCCCCGCCGATCCGCTGGGCGCTCAGTCCAGGCAGATCCGGTCGCGCCCGGTGCTCTTGGCCTGGTAAAGCGCATGGTCGGCGCGCTGCATCAGCGATGAGCCCGATTCGTCCTCGCGCAATTCGGCCACGCCCGCGCTGAAGGTGACGCGCAGGCCGGCAATGCCGCCCCAGTCCGAACGCGCATGGAACATCTCGCGGATGCGCTCGCAGACGCGTTGCGCTTCGACCGCCGGCGTATCGCTGAGCAGGATCGCGAATTCTTCGCCGCCCAGCCGCGCCGGCAGGTCCGAAGCACGGCAGGCAGCGGTCAACAATGCACCGACTTCATGCAGCACTGCATCGCCCGTGGCATGCGCGTGCTCGTCGTTGATCCGCTTGAAATGGTCGATGTCCAGAATGACCAGCGACACCGGGCGGCCGCTGCGACGCGCGCGGCTGAGGTCGCGCGCCAGGGCCTCATCGAACTGACGGCGGTTCGGCAGGCCGGTCAATGCGTCTTCGTGGGCCTGGCGCTCGAAGGCGTCCGAACGCAGCCGCAGGCGAGTCAACAGCTCGCTCTTTTCCTGGTTCGCCAGCAGCAGGCGCTGCGCCTGTTGTTGCAGATCGTGGGTGCGCTCGCGTACCAGCGCGGCCAGGCGCTCGTTGCGGCGCTTGTAACCCTGGATGCCGAAGCGATACAGCCCGATCAGCAGCAAGGCCAGCGCCACGGCCGCGATCGCCTGCACATCGCGGCGTTGCCACCACAGCGGCGCGACGGCAAAGCGCAGCAGCGCCTCGCGCTCGCTCCAGCGCCCACCCGGATGTCGCGCCGACACATGCAGGGTGTAATCGCCCGGTGGCAGGCTGAGGAACTCGACGTTGCGCTGGCGGCCACGCGCGATCCAGTCGCCATCCAGGCCCTCCAGGCGCGTGCGGTACTCGATGCGCTCGGACAACAGGTAACTCAACCCCACGTAGGTCACCGACAACCTGCTGCGCCCGGGCACCTGCAACTGCTTGCCCGCCTGCCAGGCCTGTGGCTGGCCGTCCGCCTGCACGCTTTCGATCACCGGCGGCGGCGGGGTGCGGTCGCGAAAGCCGTCCAGTCGCGCCGGGTCCAGCGTGGCCAGGCCACCGGCCGTGGCCACCCACAAGCTGCCATCGGCACGCACCAGCGCAGCCGGCGATGAGCTGCCGTTGCCTTGCGAATTCGCCATGCCGTCCATTTCGTTGAAATGTTCGACCGACACGCGTGCCTCGCGGCCGTCAGCCACCGCATTGAGCGCGGCCAGCTCAAGCCGCAACAGGCCGCGATTGCTGCTCACCCATACGTTGTTCTCGTGGTCGACCACCATCTGGAAGACCGCATCGACCGGCAATCCCTGCTCCAGGCCCACGCGCGCGAGCTGGCCGTCGCGATAACGGAACAGGCCGCGGTCGGTGGTGATCCACATGTCGCTGCCCACGCGGTAGAAGCCGAACACGGTGCGCGCGCCGCCCAGCTTCTCCAGGTCCGGGCGCTCGACCGGCCCCTTGCGCAACACGCGCAGGCCATCGACCGTGCCGATCCACAGCGCGCCGCGGCTCGCGGCCAGGCTGGTGACCAGGCCGGTCGGCACGCCGGGTCCGCGCAGCAGCCGCGGCGTGTCGTCTTCCATCGCGACCACGCCATGCTGGGTGCCCAGCCAGACCTTGCCCGCCTCGTCGACCGTGATCGCGCGGATGTTGCCCGCCGGCAGCTCGGTATCAAAGCCGTAATGGCGCAGGTTGGCGCCGTCGATGCGATACACGCCGTCGCCATAGGTGCCTACCCACAGCCGGCCCGCGTGATCCTCTGCCAGGCTCAGCACCGCAGGCGCGCGGCCATTGCTGTCCGGCAACGGGTAGTGGCGGATGTGGCCGTCCTGCTCGATCACGTCCAGCCCGGTGGAGCTGCCCACCCACAGGCGCTGCTGTCGGTCTTCGAGCACGCTGCGGGTGTAATCGCCGCTCAATCCATCGCGCCGGGTGACATTGGCGATCAGGGTCTCGCGCAGGCGGAACAGGCCGGCGTTGGCGCCGACCCAGATGCTGCCTTCGGCATCCTCGAACAACACGCTGATGCGCCCGCCCGGGATCGCCACCGTGGACGGGAAGCGCTCCACGCCGCGCCGACCGATGCGGAACAACCCGTTGTTTTCGGTGCCGATCCACAACTCGCCGCGCCGGTCCTGCAGCAACGCGGTGAGATGGCCCTGCCCCGGCACGCGGTGCTTGAGCACCGCCTCGCCTTCTTCGACCCGGTACACGCCATCGCCGGCCACGATCCACAGCGCACCGTCCGGCGCCAGATACGGCCAGGCCAGGCCGGGCGGCAGATGGAAACTTTCCGGGGCGCGATGGAAGCTGCCATCGCTGTCGCGATAGATCAGGCCATCGAAGGTCCCGATCCACACGCGGTCGCGCGCATCCACGGCCAGGCGCATGTAACTCACCGGGAACGGCAGGTCAGCCGGCGGAGGCGTGTAGACGAGCTTGCCATCCGTGCCGATGTAGCCCAGACCGTGGCCTTCGAACAGCAGCCACAGCCGGCCCTGGCTGTCGCGCTGCATGGCCTGGATGATGACCTGCGGCGCTGGCGCCTGTTGCGGCCACCAGCGCCAGGCGGACGTGGCTGGATCGAAGCGGCCGACGTCGCCGCGCGAGTCGCTCAGCCACAGCTGGCCGGCGCCATCGATGTACAGGCTGCCAACCCCGTTATCCATCAGGCCCGGGCGGGTGCCGCGATCGAACACGGTGAAGTCCAGCCCGTTGTAGCGGACCAGTCCTTCCCAGGTGGCGAACCACAGGTGGCCCTCGCCGGTCTGGGCGATGGCGCGGATGGAGTTGTGCGGCAGGCCCTCGCGGGAAGTCCAGATGTCGATGGCGTAATCGCGCAACGGCGGCGCCCCGTTGCCGCCGGCCATGACCGGCCAGGCCGGCAGCAGCCCCGCCACCGCCAGCCACAGCCACGCCAACGCCCGCCACGGCAGGGCCATGGACGGACGGGAAGCGCGGGGGTGATCAGGGCGTGGGGCGGGCATCAGGACGCGAGGTATCAGTTGCAACGGGAGAGGCAAGAACCAGGCCAGCCCGCCGGGCCGCGCCTGCCGACCTCAGCCCTGGCGCTGGCGCACCGCCTCGAACAAGGTGACGCCCGCAGCGACGGACACGTTGAGGCTCTCGATCTCGCCCGGCATCGGGATGCGCACCAGCCCGTCGCAATGCTCGCGCGTCAGCCGGCGCAGGCCATCGGCCTCACCCCCCAGCACCAGCGCGACATTGCCGCGCAGGTCCAGCGAATACAGCGAGGCGTCGGCCTCGCCGGCCAGGCCGTAGATCCATACCCCGAGCTTCTGCAAATCCCGCAGGCAGCGCGACAGGTTGGTCACGGCAACCACGGGGATGCGATCGGCGGCGCCGGCGGAGGTCTTGCGCACCGTGGCGTTGACCGTGGCCGACTTGTCCTTCGGGATGACCACGGCGGTCACGCCGGCCGCGGCGGCGCTGCGCAGGCAGGCGCCCAGGTTGTGCGGATCCTGCACGCCATCGAGCACCAGCAGCAGCGCCCGGCCCTCGGCCGCTTCCACCAGGCCTTGCAACTCGTTTTCCGCCCACGTGCGCGCCGCGGCGTAGCGCGCCGCCACGCCCTGATGGCGTACCGCGCCACCGACACCGTCCAGCGCCTGGGTATTGACCCGGCGCACGTCGATGCCCTTGCGGCGGGCGTTCTCTTCGATTTCGGTCAGGCGCGGATTCTTGCTGCCGGCCTCGACCAGCACCTCGCGCACGTTGTCGGCGTCGTTTTCGATCGAGGACGCGACGGCGTTGACGCCGACGATCCATTGGTTCTGCTTGCTCATGCGGGCGGGGGCGACAAGGGGGAGCTAATGGTAGGGGTTATGGCCGCCGCTGGCACGGGCCGCGGCGCTCAGCCGGCCGGGTGCGGTGCGGGCCACGAGGCGGTGTCGTGGTCCGGGTGCTGGTATGAGACCAGCTCGGCCAGGAACGGCGTGGCGGACACGTCCTGCTCGGTGCGGGTGCCCGGCAGGGCGAACAGCCCGGCCAGGAACGGCAACTTGGCCTCCAGGCCGTACTGCAAGGTGGGCGCGATGGCTTCGGGATGGTCGAAGGCGCCATGGGCCACGGCCATGCCATTGGGCGCCTCGTAGGTGAGCGGCGTGCCGCACTCACCACAGAAGCCCCGCTTTACCAGGTTGGACGAGGCGAAGTGCCGCGGCGCGCCGCGGGTCCAGGCGAAGTCCAGGCCGCGCACCGAAACCAACGGCGCGAAATACGCGCCGAAGGCTTTCTGGCACATCCGGCAATGGCAGATCGAGGCTTCCGGATCGCCTGCGACGCGGAACCGCACCGCGCCACATTGGCATCCTCCACTGTGCGTGGCCATGGCCGCGCCTCCTTCGGGCTCAGTAAGGCTGCTTCTTGCGCTTGGCCGGCTGCCCGCGGGGTGGCGGTGGCGGCGGGCTGGATTCGGTGCCCTTGGGCTCGACCAGGCGGAAATCGATCTTGCGATCTTCCATGCTGGCCTTGAGCACCAGCACGCGCACCCGATCGCCCAGGCGGAATTCCATGCCGCGACGCTCGCCCGAGAGCGTCTTGCGGATCGGGTCGAAGTGGTAATAGTCCTGCGGCAATTGGGTGACATGCACCAGGCCGTTGACCTTCGACTCGTCCAGTTCAATGAACAATCCGAAGCTGGTCACGCCGCTGATCACGCCGTCGAATTGCCCGCCAACATGCTTCTCCATCCACGCGGCGCGGTAGCGCTCGTCAACCTCGCGCTCGGCCTCGTCGGCGCGACGCTCGCGTTCGGAGCACTGCAGCGCCAGCGCCGCCATTTCCCGTTGGCTGTAGAGGTATTTGTCCACGCGCCCGCCGGTCAGCGCGTACTTGATCGCGCGATGCACCAGCAGGTCCGGATAGCGCCGGATCGGCGAGGTGAAATGCGCATATGCCTCCAGCGCCAGGCCGAAATGACCGCTGTTGTCCGGCGAATACACGGCCAGGCTCTGGCTGCGCAGCAACACCGATTCCAGCAGCGCTGCATCCGGACGCTCGCGCACTTTCTTCAGCAACTTGGTGTAATCGCCCGGGCGCACCTTGGACCACGGCGGCAGGCTGAGCTTGAACTCCTTGAGGAATTCCAGCAGGTCTTCGTACTTGTGCTCCGGCGGCTTCTCGTGGATGCGGTACGGCGCCGGCACGTGCTTGGCCATCAGGTAACGCGCCGCTTCGACGTTGGCGGCGATCATGCATTCCTCGATCAGCTTGTGCGCATCGTTGCGCACCAGCATGCCGGCCTGGGTGACCTCGCCGCGGTTGTCCAGCACGAACCGCACTTCGGAGGATTCGAACTCGATCGCGCCGCGCTGCGCGCGCGCCTTGGCCAGCACGTGGTACAGCTGGAACAGGCGCTCGACCTGCGGCAGCATCGCGCCGACCTGCGCCTTGGCCTCGGCGTCGTCCTCGCCTACCGCCTTCCACACCTGGGTGTAGGTCAGGCGGGCGTGCGAATTCATCACCGCCTCGTAGAAGCGCGAGCTCGTCACCTCGCCCGCACGATCGACCTGCATGTCGCAGACGAAGCACATGCGATCGACTTGCGGATTGAGCGAGCAGATGCCGTTGGACAACGTCTCCGGCAGCATCGGCACCACGAAGCCGGGGAAATACACCGAAGTGGCGCGGCGCTGCGCCTCGTCATCCAGCGGCGTGCCCGGGCGCACGTAATGCGAGACATCGGCAATGGCCACGACCAGGCGGAAGCCATCGCGGCTGGGTTCGCAATACACCGCGTCGTCGAAGTCCTTGGCGTCCTCGCCATCGATGGTGACCAGCGGCATCGTGCGCAGGTCCACCCGCTGGCCGATCATCGACGGCTCGACCACCAGCGGCACCGCCGCGGCTTCGTCCAGCACCGCCTGCGGGAACTCATGCGGCAGGTCGTGGCCGTGGATGGCGGTTTCCACCACCAGTGACGGCGTGAGCTTGTCGCCCAGCACGGCGATGATCTTGCCGATCGCCGGGCGGCGGCCGTCGGGCGGGGCGATCATCTCGCACACCACGAGCTGGCCTTCGCGCGCACCGCCGGTCTGATCAGCCGGGATCTGCACGTTGCGCTGGATGCGCTTGTCGTCCGGCTCGACATAGGCGATGCCCAGCTCATAGCTGAAGCGGCCGATCAAGCGGGTCAAGCGACGTTCGAGTACGCGGGCGATGCTGCCTTCGCGGCGGCCACGGCGATCGATGCCGGTGACGTTGGCCAGCGCGCGATCGCCATGCATGACCTTGCGCATCTCGAACGGCGGCAGGAACAGGTCGTCACCGCCCTCGTCCGGGCGCAGGAAGCCGAAGCCGTCCGGGTTGGCGATCACCACGCCAGCGATCAGGTTGGTGTGCTTGACCGGCGCATAGCCGCCGCGGCGGTTCTGCACCAGTTGCGCCTCGCGCACCATCGCCGCCAGGCGCTTGCCCAGCGCATCGATGCGGTGCGACTGGCCGAGGCGCTCGGCGATTTCGTCGGCGGTTTGCGGGCCGTCGCAGTCTTCCAGCAGCTGCAGGATCGATTCGCGGCTGGCGATGGGGTCGGCATAGCGCTCGGCTTCGCGGGCGGCATGGGGATCCTGGAACCCGGACGATCCGGGGTTGCCCTGCATCGGCACACGCTCCACCGCCGGTGGGGGTACACGGCGGCCGTGGGCCGGGGGTGCTGCGGCGGGATTGCCCGGCTTGCCGCCCTTGCCGCCCTTGCCGCGACCTGCTGCCGGTGCGGTGAGGGACTCCGGCATCCACGGGGGCAGTTTTGATTTGGCGGCCTTGCGCGGCTTGTCCGATCCACCGGATTTGGCCGCTGCCGGCTTACCCGTTGGCTTGCGTGGGGCCTTGCCGGCATCCCTGGCGTTCTTGTTCGTCATTCAGCCATGGTAGCGCCCCACCCCATCAATCCGGTGTCATCTTGCCCTTGCATTGCCGGGCGACAACAGAACCGTTGACAGCCGGTGCGGCGATCCGCAGAATACGCGGCTCGCACCTGCCCAGGTGGCGGAATTGGTAGACGCACTAGTTTCAGGTACTAGCGGGTAAAACCGTGGAGGTTCGAGTCCTCTCCTGGGCACCACGCGACGCAGAAAAAAACACCGCCACGGCGGTGTTTTTTTTTGCGTCGCGCGGTGCCGGGCCTCGACCTTGCCTATCCCCCCGCCTTCGGCGCGCCCCCTTAACAAAGGGGGCTCTTCTCCAGATGGGGAATCGCTAAGGGCGCGATGCGCGTGCCATGCGCGCTTCGGCGGCGCGCGGCGCCCGTCATGTTTGGTTACACGCTATGGCTCGCTGTGGCGCGACCTATTCCTGCAAGCGCTCGAAGATGAGATCCAATCTCATCTTCGCGAAATCGCCATGCGCCGTCCGCTGTGCTTCTGCCTGTTGCCCGTTTGCTCCGCTGCTTGGGCTGCCTCGCCCGCTTCCGTCGTCGAACTCGATCGCGTCCAGGTTGAGGGCCGGGCGCAGGCGCTGTATCGCGTCGATGATGCGGCCGTCGCCACGCGCAGCGATACCCCGCTCGTGCGCGTGCCGCAGTCCGTCCAGGTTCTGCCGCGCCAGTTGATCGATGATCAGGCGGCCCGGCAGGTCACCGACCTGTATCGCAATATCGCCGGCATCAGTCCGTTCAATTACGCCAGCGTCACCTTGCGCGGATTTCGCCAGGAAAACGTGCTGTATGACGGCCTGCGCGGCGATCCCTACGGCAACCTCACCGTGCCGCAGTTGTTCCTGATCGAGCGCGTGGAAGTCCTCAAGGGCCCCAGTGGTGCGGTATTCGGCAGCGGCGAGCCAGGCGGCATCATCAATTACGTCACGCGGCGTCCGCTGCATCGGGCCGAACGCAAGCTGCGCCTGCAGCTGGGCAACGAGGATTTTGGCGCGGCTTCATTCGAAGCCACTGGGCCGACCCAGGTGCCGGGCCTTCGCTATCGTGTTGGCCTGTACGCCGATGGCCAGACCGGCCCGCGCTGGAATGCCGACAGCGGCAATCGCATCGGCGATTTCGGCATCGCGATCGACGTCGGCGAGCGAAGCGAGTTGAGCCTGCAGTACACCCGGCTGGCCCAGGATCTGGGCGGCAACCGCCTGCGCGGCGTGCCCGCCGATAACCGCGGCCAGTTCCTCGCCAACCGGCGCTGGAACCACAACGAACCGGACGACTTCCAGCGCCTGCGCGGGCAGACCGCCATGGCCAGGCTGACCACCGCGCCTACCGATGCGCTTGAACTGGACGCTGCGCTGCGTTGGTCCGGCAGTCGCGACGAACAGGTCTATCACGAGCCGCTGGGCCTGATCGACCGCAACGGCGATGGCGCCGCGCAATGGATGACGCGCGAAGCACGCAGCCAGCAGCGCGAGGCCCGCATCCTGTCCGGCGCGCTGCACGCGCTCTGGCGCGTGCAGACCGGCACGCTTGCGCACAAGCTTTCCTTCGGCGTCGATCACACGCTGGATCGGCAAGGCTTCCAGAGCAAGACCGCGCGCAGCGATGCTGATCGTCGCCGGCCCGGCCCGGTGCCCGGCATTGCCCTGCACGCGCCGCAGTATCGCCGCACCAGCTTTCGCGATTACGGCCTGGCGCTGCTGCCCTGGCGGCCCGAGCGCACCCAGGCGATCCGCCAGGGCGTGTATCTGCAGGACGAGATCCAGCTGACCCCGCGCACCTATTTGCTGACTGGCCTGCGCTGGGACCGCTTTGAAGATCGAGACCTGATCGGCGGCAGCCGCATCACCGGCAACGACACCAGCTGGCGGCTGGGCGCGAGCTACCAGTTGCGCGAAGACCTGCACGTGTATGCCAGCCTCGCCAGCGGCTTCGTGCCCCAAAGCGCGGCCAACCAACGCAAGGCGGTCGGCGGGCCGTTCGATCCGCAGCGCAGCCGCCAATGGGAAGTCGGCTTCAAGGCGCGCCCCCTGGACGAGCGCCTCAGCCTCAACGGCGCGCTGTACCGCATCGAACGCGACAACGTGCTGCAAGGCAGTGGCCACGCGGTCAACGGCATCGACCAACTCGAACCGATCGGCCGGGTGCGTAGCCAGGGCGCAGAGCTCGAACTGCTCGCCGATCTCGGCGCCCGATGGGTGATCAGCGCCACCTATGCCTATAACGACACGGTCGTGGTCCAGGCTGGGCCTTCCGGCCTGCCCAGCACGGTGGGCCGCCGCTTCGCCAACGCCCCTGGCAACACTTTCGGCAGCTGGGTGCGCTATGACCTGCCCGCCTGGTCGTCGGCATTGGGCTTTGGCGCGGAATACATGGGCGAGCGTATCAGCACGCAGGGCCAGCGGATTCGCCCTTACGTTCTGTTCGATGCCAGCTGGCAGACCCGCTGGCAAGACTGGCAATTCCAGCTCAGCCTGAAGAACCTGCTGGACCGCACCTATGCCACCAGCGGCTTCACCCGCCGCAATGGCCACTTCCCGGGCGAACCCCGCCGCGCCTACCTGCAGGCCACCTATACGTTCTAGGGCTGCGCGACGCCCGCCTCGCTCAGCGCCTGCGCCCAGATCCGATAGCCCGCCTCACTGGGATGCGTCGTATCGGGCATCAAGGCTTCGGGCAGCGTGCCGTCCTTCTGCAAGAAGCGCGCGCCGATGTGGATGAAGCGCACGTTGGCGTCATGGCCGAAGCGCTTGGCCAGCAAGTCGTTGACGGCCTTGATCGGCTTGCGCAGAGGATCCCCCGCGTGGCGGCCACGCGGGAACACGCCCATCAGCACCACCTTCGCCCGCGGCAAGCGCGTGCGCACCTGCGCGACCACCGCCTCGATGCCTTCGGCCACCTCCGCTGGCGTATTGGTGCGCGCGTGCTCGGTACCGGTGAGATTGTTGGTGCCGATGTTGATCACCACCCACTGCGGGTTTAGCCCATCGAGCTCGCCCTGGCGGATGCGCCAGAGCACGTTCTGCGTGCGGTCCCAGCCGAAGCCGAGGTTGAGCACGGGACGCTCGCCGTACAGCCACTGCCATGAAGCCGGCCCACTGGCACGCACGCCGCGCGGCGGACCGCTCCAGAAGTGGGTGATCGAATCGCCGATCATCACCACCTCCGGTTGCAACGAGCGTGCCGTGGCCAGTGCGCCGCGATGACGCGCGAGCCAGTCGTAGGAATCCTGCTCCAGCCATGGCACCGGGATCAGCGCGGTGTTGAAGCCCAGGCCCAGCGCCGCCATCGGCACGCGCGACGGCTCGCCGAGCATCCGGGCCAGGGTCGGCTCGATCGCCTCGGCCATCTCGCGCTGGCCCTGCGTATCCGGATGCAGCGCACCGGCAGGCGGCGTGAATCGGGTGTCGTAGAAGCGGCTCGTATCGAGCTTGCCGTTGCGCAGGAAGATCGAACCGATATCCAGATAAGTGACGCGCGGGTTATCGGCGTAACGCTCGGCCAGGTACGCATTGACCTGCGCATCCGCCTGGCGCTTGACCGCGGACAGATCGCTGGGCAACAGGCCGAGCAGGAGGATGCGGGTATCGGGCAACTTCTGCTCCAGCGTCGCCACTACCGCATCGATGCCGAGCTGCGTATCGGCAGCGCTTTGCTGCAACCAGCCGGTGTTGTTGGTGCCGATGAGCAGCACCGCCACCTTGGGATGCAGGCCATCGACTTCGCCGTGGTTGAGCCGCCACAGCACGTGCTGCGTGCCATCGCCGCTGAAGCCGAGGTTGAGCGCATTGCGGGCGCCATAGAAGGTTTGCCAGGTGGGCTGGAAATCCTCGTCGGGCGCGTGGGCCTTTTCGTAGTTCTGGGTGATGGAATCGCCGATCAACAACAAGGCCGTTTGGGGATTCGCGCGGACTTGGTCGAGTACCTGCTGATGGCGTTGCGCCCACCAGGGCTGGTCGAGGCGATCAGTGGGCACGGCCGACGCAGGCACGTCGGCGGCGAAGGCGGCAGTTGCGTTGACCAGGCCGAGGGTCAGCAAGAAGGCCGACAAGGCGGTCCGCAGCAGCGGGTGATGCAGTTTCATCGACAACTCCACGGCAGGCAGGTCGGCGATTGTCGATGGCGACGTCGTGACGCGACAAGTTCGACCGCGATGCAGGCCGTCTTTCGTTACGCTCGCTTGACAGTCTCCACACGCCAGGCGAGAATTCCCGCCCTGAGTTGCCCAGGTGGCGGAATTGGTAGACGCACTAGTTTCAGGTACTAGCGGGTAAAACCGTGGAGGTTCGAGTCCTCTCCTGGGCACCAACGACATAAAAAAAGCACCGCCTTGGCGGTGCTTTTTTTATGTCGCTGGTGCCGGGCCCCACCTTGCCTATCCCCCCGCGGCGAATCCCGCTTCGCGGGCTTCGCCCCCAAAGTTGCTGCGCAACTTCGGGCCCCAGCTCCGGGCTTGCCTACCCCCGCGCCTTCGGCGCGTCCCCCTAACAAAGGGGGACTCTCCACCAGAGACGATATCGCCGTTGATCTTCGATCCGGTCATGGAGATCTGTGGGGCGTCCGGGGGCGAGACCCCTTATCGGGGGCATGTGGCGACATGGATGTCGCCACATGAGCTCAAGTCCATGGATGGACGCTTTTGGCGTCCCCCGATAAGGGGTATCGC
>Ga0160473_100487_pt1 | contig 27323 bp, 23 predicted proteins | sample HID1975I_E11MG_FD_108217 | JGI IMG/M metagenome (GOLD analysis project Ga0160473, IMG submission 108217) | Enriched soil microbial communities from UW Madison campus, WI, USA - HID1975I_E11 MG | ecosystem: Environmental > Terrestrial > Soil > Unclassified | place: USA: Madison, Wisconsin... | reverse complement strand
CCTGGGCCGCGCGCACATCACCGTCAACAAGAACGCCGTGCCGAACGACCCGCAGTCGCCGTTCGTCACCTCGGGCCTGCGCATCGGCACCCCGGCCGTCACCACCCGCGGCTTCAAGGTCGCTCAGTGTGTGGCCCTGGCCGGCTGGATCTGCGACATCCTCGACAACCTCGGTGACGCTGACGTCGAAGCCGATGTGGCGAAGAACGTCGCGGGGCTGTGCGCAGACTTCCCTGTTTACCGCTGAGTGGAGTAAACGACCATGCAACGCTACTCGGGCTTCGGCCTCTTCAAACACTCCCTCAGCCACCACGAAAACTGGCAGCGCATGTGGCGCACGCCGACCCCTAAAAAGGTCTACGACGTGGTCATCGTTGGCGGTGGCGGCCATGGCCTCGCCACGGCCTACTACCTGGCCAAGGAACACGGCATCACCAACGTCGCAGTGATCGAGAAGGGTTACCTGGGCGGCGGCAACACCGCCCGTAACACCACCATCGTGCGTTCCAACTACCTGTGGGACGAATCGGCGCAGTTGTACGAGCACGCCATGAAGCTGTGGGAGGGCCTGTCCCAGGACATCAACTACAACGTGATGTTCTCCCAGCGCGGGGTCTACAACCTGTGCCACACCTTGCAGGACATTCGTGACTCCGAGCGCCGCGTCAGCGCCAACCGCCTCAACGGCGTCGATGGCGAACTGCTGAACACCGCCCAGGTCGCGGCCGAAATCCCGTACCTGGACTGCTCGAAGAACACCCGTTACCCGATCCTCGGCGCGACCGTTCAGCGCCGTGGTGGCGTTGCCCGTCACGACGCCGTGGCCTGGGGTTACGCCCGTGCCGCCGACGCCCTGGGCGTGGACCTGATCCAGCAGACCGAAGTGATCGGTTTCCGCAAGGAAAACGGCGCGGTCATCGGTGTCGAAACCAACAAAGGCTTCATCGGCGCCAAGCGCGTCGGCGTGGTCACTGCCGGTAACTCCGGGCACATGGCCAAACTGGCCGGCTTCCGCCTGCCGCTGGAATCGCACCCGCTGCAAGCCCTGGTGTCCGAACCGATCAAGCCGATCATCGACAGCGTGATCATGTCTAACGCCGTGCACGGCTACATCAGCCAGTCCGACAAGGGCGACCTGGTGATCGGCGCCGGTATCGACGGTTGGGTCGGCTACGGCCAGCGCGGCTCGTACCCGGTGATCGAGCACACCCTGCAAGCGATCGTCGAGATGTTCCCCAACCTCTCGCGCGTGCGCATGAACCGCCAATGGGGCGGCATCGTCGACACCTCGCCGGACGCCTGCCCGATCATCTCCAAGACCCCGGTCAAGAACATGTTCTTCAACTGCGGTTGGGGTACCGGTGGCTTCAAGGCGACCCCGGGTTCGGGCAACGTCTTCGCTGCCAGCCTGGCCAAAGGCGAGATGCACCCACTGGCCGCGCCGTTCTCCATGGACCGTTTTTACAACGGCGCACTGATCGACGAACACGGCGCCGCCGCCGTCGCCCACTAACCGGAGACACCGTCATGTTGCATATTTTCTGTCCCCACTGCGGCGAGCTGCGCTCCGAAGAAGAGTTCCACGCCTCTGGCCAGGCGCACATCGCCCGCCCGCTGGACCCTGCCGCCTGCTCCGACGAGGAGTGGGGCACCTACATGTTCTTCCGCGATAACCCGCGCGGTATTCACCACGAACTGTGGGACCACGTTGCCGGCTGCCGTCAGTACTTCAACGTCACCCGCGACACCGTGACCTACGAGATTCTGGAAACCTACAAGATTGGCGAGAAGCCGCAGGTGACCGCCAACGGCAAGCAAAACAGCGCACCGTCGACCGTCAAAGGCCAAGGGGAAAAAGTATGAGCCAGACCTATCGCCTCGCCAGCGGCGGCCGTATCGATCGCAGCAAGGTCCTGAACTTCACCTTCAACGGCAAGACCTACCAGGGTTATGCCGGTGACAGCCTGGCCGCTGCGCTGCTGGCCAACGGCGTCGACATCGTCGGCCGCAGTTTCAAGTACTCGCGCCCGCGCGGCATCATCGCCGCCGGTACCGAAGAGCCGAACGCCATCCTGCAGATCGGCTCCAGCGAAGCCACCCAGATCCCTAACGTGCGTGCCACCCAGCAGGCGCTGTACGCCGGCCTGGTCGCCACCAGCACCAACGGCTGGCCGAACGTCAACAACGACGTCATGGGCATCCTTGGCAAGGTGGGCGGCAGCATGATGCCGCCGGGCTTCTACTACAAAACCTTCATGTACCCGAAATCGTTCTGGATGACGTACGAGAAGTACATCCGTAAAGCGGCCGGCCTTGGCCGTGCACCGCTGCAGAACGACCCGGACAGCTACGACTACATGAACCAGCACTGCGACGTGCTGATCGTCGGTGCCGGCCCTGCTGGCCTGGCCGCCGCCTTGGCTGCTGCCCGCAGTGGCGCCCGCGTAATCCTGGCCGATGAACAGGAAGAGTTCGGCGGCAGCCTGCTCGACACCCGCGAAACCCTCGACGGCAAGCCTGCCGCTGACTGGGTCAATGCGGTGGTCAAAGAGCTGGAAAGCCTGCCGGAAGTGACCCTGCTGCCCCGCGCCACGGTCAACGGCTACCACGACCACAACTTCCTGACCATCCACGAGCGCCTCACCGACCACCTCGGCGACCGCGCCCCGATTGGCCAGGTGCGTCACCGCGTGCACCGTGTGCGTGCCGGCCGTGTGGTGCTGGCCGCTGGCGCCCACGAGCGCCCGCTGGTGTACGGCAACAACGACGTGCCGGGCAACATGCTGGCCGGCGCTGTGTCCACCTACGTACGCCGCTACGGTGTGGCCCCGGGTCGCAAGCTGGTGCTGTCGACCAACAACGACCACGCCTACCGCGCCGCGCTGGACTGGCACGACGCTGGCCTGCAAGTGGTCGCCATCGCCGACGCCCGCCACAATCCACGCGGCTCGCTGGTTGAAGAAGCGCGTGCAAAAGGCATCCGCATCCTCACTTCCAGCGCCGTGGTCGAGGCCAAAGGCAGCAAGCACGTGACCGGCGCCCGCGTGGCCGCCATCGACGTGCAGGCCCACAAAGTCACCAGCCCAGGCGAAACCCTCGAGTGCGACCTGATCGCCAGCTCCGGCGGTTACAGCCCGATCGTCCACCTGGCGTCGCACCTGGGCGGTCGCCCGGTCTGGCGCGATGACATTCTCGGCTTCGTGCCGGGCGATGCACCGCAAAAACGCGTTTGTGTCGGCGGTATCCATGGCGTCTACGCCCTGGGCGATGTGATTGCCGACGGCTTTGAAGGCGGCGTTCGCGCAGCCACCGAAGCCGGCTTCAAGGCCACCACCGGCACCTTGCCGAAAACCGTGGCACGCAAGGAAGAGGCCACCGTGGCGCTGTTCCAGGTGCCGCACGACAAGGGCAGCAAAGGGCCGAAGCAGTTCGTCGACCAACAGAACGACGTGACCGCTGCCGGTATCGAGCTGGCCACCCGCGAAGGCTTCGAGTCGGTCGAACACGTCAAGCGCTACACCGCGCTGGGCTTCGGTACCGACCAGGGCAAGCTGGGCAACATCAATGGCCTGGCCATCGCCGCCCGTTCGATCGGCATCACCATCCCGGAAATGGGCACCACCATGTTCCGCCCCAACTACACGCCGGTCACCTTCGGTGCGGTAGCGGGCCGTCACTGTGGCCACCTGTTCGAACCTGTACGCTTCACCGCCCTGCATGGCTGGCACGTGAAGAACGGCGCCGAGTTCGAAGACGTCGGCCAGTGGAAACGCCCGTGGTACTTCCCCAAAGCCGGTGAAGACATCCACGCCGCCGTGGCCCGCGAGTGCAAGGCCGTGCGTGACAGCGTCGGCCTGCTCGACGCCTCGACCCTGGGCAAGATCGACATCCAGGGCCCGGACGCGCGTGAGTTCCTCAACCGCATCTACAGCAACGCCTGGACCAAGCTTGACGTGGGCAAGGCCCGCTACGGCCTGATGTGCAAGGAAGACGGCATGGTCTTCGACGACGGCGTGACCGCCTGCGTTGGCGACAACCACTTCTACATGACCACCACCACCGGCGGCGCCGCACGCGTGCTGCAGTGGCTGGAGCTTTACCACCAGACCGAATGGCCAGAGATGAAGGTGTACTTCACCTCGGTCACCGACCACTGGGCGACCATGACCCTGTCCGGCCCCAACAGCCGCAAGCTGCTGAGCGCGCTGACCGACGACATCGACCTGGACAAGGACGCCTTCCCGTTCATGACCTGGAAGGAAGGCACCGTCGCCGGCGTACCGGCCCGTGTGTTCCGCATCTCGTTCACCGGTGAGCTGTCGTACGAAGTGAACGTGCAGGCCAACTACGCCATGGGCGTGCTGGAAAAGATCATCGAGGCGGGCAAGCAATACAACCTGACCCCGTATGGCACTGAGACCATGCACGTGCTGCGTGCCGAGAAGGGCTTCATCATCGTCGGCCAGGACACTGACGGCTCGATGAACCCAGACGACCTGAACATGAGCTGGTGCGTGGGCCGCAACAAGCCGTTCTCGTGGATCGGCCTGCGTGGCATGAACCGCGAAGACTGCCTGCGCGACAACCGCAAGCAGCTGGTCGGCCTCAAGCCGGTGGACCCGACCCAGTGGCTGCCAGAAGGCGCGCAACTGGTGTTCGACCCCAAGCAACCGATCCCGATGGACATGGTTGGCCACGTCACCTCCAGCTACGCAGCCAACTCCCTGGGGTATTCGTTCGCCATGGGTGTGGTCAAAGGCGGCCTCAAGCGCATGGGCGAGCGGGTGTACTCGCCGCAGGCTGACGGCAGCGTGATCGAGGCGGAAATCGTGTCTTCGGTGTTCTTCGATCCGAAGGGTGAGCGGCAGAACGTTTAAGGCCCATGGATAGCTCCGCTTGAAATGCAAGCCCTGTGGGAGCGGGCTTGCCCCGCGAATGCGATGGTGGCCATGCCGCCCATTTCGCGGGACAAGCCCGCTCCCACAGACCACCACTCGCATTCGGGCATTGCGTCTGACCTTCGGTCTTACGGACAACAGAATTCAAGGCAGGTAAGAAATGAGCGCTATCAACGTCTTCCAGCAAAACCCCGGCGCCGACGCCAAGGCCCAGTCGCCGCTGCACCATGCCGACCTGGCCAGCCTGGTTGGCAAGGGCCGCAAGAACGCAGGCGTGACCCTGCGTGAGAAAAAATTCCTCGGCCACCTGACCCTGCGTGGCGACGGCCATGACCCGGCCTTCGCCGCAGGCGTGCACAAGGCCCTGGGCCTGGAGCTGCCGGTGGCCCTGACCGTGGTCGCCAACAGCGACATGTCGCTGCAGTGGATGGGCCCCGACGAGTGGCTGCTGATCGTCCCGGGCGGCCAGGAGTTTGCCATCGAGCAAAAACTGCGCGCGGCCCTCGACGGCCTGCACATCCAGGTGGTCAACGTCAGCGGCGGGCAGAGCCTGCTGGAACTGCGCGGCCCGCACGTGCGCGAAGTGCTGATGAAGTCCACCAGCTATGATGTTCACCCAAACAACTTCCCGGTGGGCAAGGCCGTCGGTACGGTGTTCGCCAAGTCGCAACTGGTGATCCGCCGCACCGCCGAAGACACCTGGGAACTGGTGATTCGCCGCAGCTTCGCCGATTACTGGTGGCTGTGGCTGCAGGACGCTTCGGCCGAATACGGCCTGAGCATCGAAGCCTAAGGAGAGCCGCACATGAGTCGGGCACCGGATACCTGGATTCTCACCGCCGACTGCCCGAGCATGCTCGGTACCGTCGACGTGGTGACGCGTTTCCTCTACGAACAGCGCTGCTACGTCACGGAGCACCACTCCTTCGATGACCGGCAGTCGGGGCGTTTCTTCATTCGCGTCGAATTCCGCCAGCCGGACGATTTTGACGAGGCGGGCTTCCGTGCCGGCCTCGCTGAACGTAGCGAAGCGTTCGGCATGGCCTTCGAGCTGACCGCGCCTAATCACCGCCCCAAGGTGGTGATCATGGTGTCCAAGGCCGACCACTGCCTGAACGACCTGTTGTACCGCCAGCGTATTGGCCAACTGGGCATGGACGTAGTCGCAGTGGTGTCCAACCACCCAGACCTCGAACCGCTGGCGCATTGGCACAAGATTCCTTACTACCACTTTGCACTCGACCCCAACGATAAGGCGGGGCAAGAGCGCAAGGTGCTGCAGGTGATCGAGGAGACTGGCGCGGAACTGGTCATCCTTGCCCGCTACATGCAGGTGCTGTCGCCCGAGCTGTGCCGGCGCCTGGACGGCTGGGCGATCAACATTCACCACTCGTTGTTGCCGGGGTTCAAAGGCGCCAAGCCTTATCACCAGGCGTACAACAAGGGCGTGAAGATGGTGGGCGCGACCGCGCACTACATCAACAACGACCTCGATGAAGGGCCGATCATTGCCCAGGGGGTCGAGGTGGTGGACCACAGCCATTACCCGGAAGACCTGATTGCCAAGGGGCGGGATATCGAATGCCTGACGCTGGCGCGGGCGGTGGGGTATCACATTGAGCGGCGGGTATTTCTTAACGCCAACCGGACTGTCGTTCTCTGACGCCTGTAAGGGCCTCTTCGCGGGACAAGCCCGCTCCCACAGTTACAGCGCCGCTTTCGAAGGCGGCGCTGTAACTGTGGGAGCGGGCTTGTCCCGCGAATGGGCTCAGCAAATTTTCCCTGCCGTTAAAAGGCATCTCCCTGTCGTTTCCAGTCAGTGCAAACCGCCGTATCAGGCCCACAATTCCCCTCATCCCAGTAACACATGCCGCCCATGGATGGCGGCGCTTCAACCAACGCTGCATAAATAAAAATCAAGCGAGGTAAGAGCATGTCTGGCAATCGTGGAGTGGTGTATCTCGGCGCCGGCAAGGTCGAGGTGCAGAAGATCGACTACCCGAAAATGCAGGACCCGCGCGGCAAGAAGATCGAACATGGCGTCATTCTCAAGGTGGTCTCCACCAACATCTGCGGCTCCGACCAGCACATGGTCCGCGGCCGCACCACTGCCCAGGTCGGCCTGGTTCTTGGCCACGAAATCACCGGTGAAATCGTCGAGTTGGGGCGTGATGTCGAACGCCTGAAAAAAGGCGACCTGGTGTCGGTACCGTTCAACGTCGCCTGCGGCCGCTGCCGCTCCTGCAAAGAAATGCACACCGGCGTCTGCCTCACTGTAAACCCGGCCCGCGCCGGCGGTGCCTACGGCTACGTCGACATGGGCGACTGGACCGGTGGCCAGGCCGAGTACGTGCTGGTGCCGTACGCTGACTTCAACCTGCTGAAACTGCCGGATCGCGACAAGGCCATGGAAAAAATCCGTGACCTGACTTGCCTGTCCGACATTCTGCCGACTGGCTACCACGGCGCCGTGACGGCGGGCGTAGGCCCAGGCAGCACCGTTTACGTCGCGGGCGCCGGCCCGGTCGGCCTGGCCGCTGCTGCGTCTGCCCGCCTGCTGGGCGCTGCCTGCGTGATCGTCGGTGACCTCAACCAGGCCCGCCTGGCACATGCCAAGTCGCAGGGCTTCGAAGTGGTCGACCTGTCCAAGGACACCCCGCTGCACGAGCAGATCATCGACATTCTCGGTGAGCCGGAAGTGGACTGCGCCGTCGATGCCGTTGGCTTCGAGGCCCGCGGCCATGGCCACGAGGGTGCCAAGCATGAAGCCCCGGCCACCGTGCTGAACTCGCTGATGCAGGTTACCCGCGTTGCCGGCAGCATCGGTATCCCGGGCCTGTACGTGACTGAAGACCCGGGCGCCTCCGATGCCGCTGCCAAGATCGGCGCCCTGAGCATCCGCTTTGGCCTGGGTTGGGCGAAATCGCACAGCTTCCACACCGGCCAGACCCCGACCATGAAGTACAACCGCCAACTGATGCAGGCGATCATGTGGGACCGTATCAACATTGCTGAGGTGGTTGGTGTGCAGGTGATCAACCTGGACCAGGCGCCGGAAGGGTATGGTGAGTTCGATGCGGGTGTGCCGAAGAAGTTTGTGATCGACCCGCACAAGATGTGGGGCGCGGCGTAATTTAAGTTGAGCTAAGAGCCCCTCCAATGAGGGGCTTTTTTCTAGACATATACATGCTATTCATTAATGGCGAGGTGACGGCGCGCTTGGAACCTCGTCAGCGGGTTTCCTAATTTGGCTAGCCATTGAACTGAACGGACTGTTCTGTGCCGCAACCCAGCTCCTGACGTGGTACGGAAGTTGGGGCAGCGAGTCAGCGCTGGGGCTGCGTGAGACTGAAGGGGTGCTATCGCTTGATACCACTGGCGATGCTATAGGCGCGTCGCGCGTTTGTGTATTTCGCCTGGTCGTGGTCTGGGCGGCAAGTTGCGGTTTAGCAGGTGGCTGAGGAGCAATCTGGGGCGAGTTTAAGTAATGGCCTTGCGCAGGGTCATGTTGGGAAGCGGGTGACGTTGTGGGTCTTGGTGGCGCTGTGGGTTTTGTACCAATAGCAACGGCCATATTCTCGTTGACTTTGTATAATTGGCCGTTTTTTAAAGCAATGCGCTTCATATATCCACTTGGCCGCTCCATATGTCCACTTGGGTCGACAAAGTTGATGGGGTCACCCCCGCAGTAGCAATAAGCATTCAAGCCACCTTTTCCGAATGGGCTCCAGTTGTCTGCAGCACAAAAACGTCTTAGGCGAGGAGAGTAGCTGCGCAATCCAAGGCCCAGCAGGTAACTGGCCGAACCTGGCTCGTAAGCTTCGCCATTAAAGCCAGTCGTTGTTCGCATCGAGGGCAAGGTCGTATCGTGGCCGTAGGCTGAGAAGTTATGGCCTTCCAGGCCATCCACATCTTGAACGCTGAGCACGGACCCCTTGTCATCGGTTGCCAGTAACCCGCTGCCAGAAGTTTCGCCTGTCTGCACTTCGGCCAAGGGCATATCCGCATGGCGGAAGATGGCGCGGTGGTGGTCGCCTTGGTTGACGGTGATCAGCTTGTTTCCCTGGTAGAAGAAAAGCGAGCGGTTCGATGCTTTGCTCATGATTCAGGTCTCTGCTGCTCTGGATACATGGGGTGTGCCTGAAGCTCATTCTGAACAGCCGCAAGAATTTCGATACTGGCAGAAATAACAGTTTTACAGCTTCCCCAGCACTGCCTCATAACCTGGGGGAGCGGCGGTGCGGCGGTCCGACTTGCCCGCGAAGCGGCCAGCCCTGACAACCCATGATTCAGCGCATCATCCCCAGCTCGGCATCATCCATCAGCGCCTTGGCCATTGCGCTCAACTAGTGGAGGCCCAAAGCAACGGCGGCTTGTTGTCCATCAGTAAAATGGCTTGAGAGAGTTGCGAGTATGTTTTGGAAGGCCTGCTGGAAATATGGCGAATGCTGTAGATTTAATGGAAAATCCTGGGTTTGATTTACATGATTATTAATACTGAGTGAGTGTAAGGCATGACCTACCGTGAAGGTGCGTTGAGTTTCATTGATTGTCACGAATAGCTCTATTGCTTGTGCTCGAGTCTACACCTCCGTTTGGACGGTACAACATAGCCCCTCTACGGCCATTTTCAAGGGGGCGCGAACTCCTATGATAAAAATCATCCGTAATGGCAGCGCTGCGTTTGATGGTGATACGTGTCAAATGGTGCTTTCGTGTCTCTAATGCCTCCTTAAGTATATCGGGTGCCTGGCTGATGTCGTATTCCACAAAATTTTCCTGAGTGAGGGTTTCGTTGGCGATTTTTTTTATTCCTTTAGCTACAATGGTTTCTGCTTGCTTTGCTATTTTACTAAATATATTTTGCTCGTTGTCTGGTAAAAATCGAGCTATGTTGCTGCTGATTTTTTTATAGCTGAGCGCGAGTGTGGAGGGCTCAAGTCCAAGGTGAAGTGTTGGGGCGTGCCCCGATCGATCTATTTTATTGACAGGGTCACACCCACAGTAGCCATAAGCATTCAAACCACCTTTTCCGAATGGGCTCCAGTTGTCTGCAGCACAAAAGCGTCTAAGGCGAGGAGAGTAGCTACGCAATCCAAGGCCCAGCAGGTAACTGGCCGAAACTGACTCGTAAGCTTCGCCATTAAAGCCAGTCGTTGTTCGCATCGAGGGCAAGGTCGGATCCTGGCCGTAGGCTGAGAAGTTATGGCCTTCCAGGCCAGCTGCATCTTGAACGCTGAGCACAGACCCCTTGTCATCGGTTGCCAGTAACCCGCTGCCAGAAGGTTCGCCTGTTTGCACCTCGGCCAGTAGCATATCCGCATTGCGAAAGATGGCGCGGTGTTGTTCGCTTTGTTTGACGGTGATCAGCTTGTCGCCTTGGTAGAAGAATAGTGTGCTGTGCAGTAATCTGCTCATGGCTTCGGTCCCCTTCCGCTTTGATGAAAACGTTGTCCCAGGGGCCATTTTGAACGGTTGTCAGATTTATGAAACTGGCAGAAATAACAGGTGCTACTGGGAAATTGCTCGCTAAGTTACCCTGGAATGGGTGTATCAGTGCATTGTTCCTATTTCGGCATCATCCAGCCGTTTCATGCATGGCACCGTTATCAGCTAAGCAAGAGTAACTGCACCTTCACCTTGTCAGTATCCTGAGACATTTCGAGGGCGGCTACTGGCAAAAATGTCAGGCAAGCGAGGAGCGGCCGCCTGCCGATATCCGGCCCGGAACAATCCCCCGAACCCCGAGTCAAACCCCACGTTTCCCCGGCCATCCCGGCCCATGAGGTCCCTCCCGATGAAAGCATTCACCCTGGCAACCCTGATGACCCTGGCCGCAAGCCCGGTGTTCGCCTTCAACCTAAGCGATGCGGCCAACGCCGTATCCGCCATGCAGAACCAGAAACAACAGGGCCAGGTCCAGGCGCCCGAGGCGCAGGCCAATTTGCTCAATACCTTGGGCAGTGAACTGAAGATCACCCCGGAACAGGCCGTGGGCGGGGCGGGGGCGATGCTGGGGCTGGCGCGCAATAACCTGAGTTCCGACGACTACGGTCAGTTGACCAAAGCCGTGCCTGGGCTGGACTTGCTGGCGGGTGCCAATGCACTGGGCGGGTTGAGTGGGTTGGGTGAGCTGCTGGGCAAGAACAGCGAAAGCCAGTCGGCATTGAGCAATGCGTTGGGCAACAACGTGGAAAACCGTAGCGACCTGGACAGTGCGTTCAAGGCGCTGGGTATGGATACCGGGATGATCGGGCAGTTTGCGCCGTTGATTCTGCAGTACCTGGGGCAGCAAGGCATTGCGGGGTCGTTGCTGCAGAACCTGGGTAGCCTGTGGACTACCCCCGCGCCGTTGGCTCAGCCTTCGGTCTGAGGTGTTGTAGCGGCAGTGCTGGAATCACAAGTCTCTGTACTTGTAGGAGCGGCCTTGTGTCGCGAAAGGGCCGCGCAGCGGCCCCGGGATTTCAGCTTCACCTTGAAAATTGCCTGGGCCGCGTTGCGGCCCTTTCGCGACACAAGGCCGCTCCTACAGGTATAACGCAGGCTACAAAATCGATGTATCCCACCCTGACAGATCGCGTTGGTTCAGGTGGCTTCTGTGAAGTCCACCACGCTGACCGGGTGGCGGAAGCCGCTAGTGAGTAAGGCCAGCTAAGCAAAGCCCAGGGCTTCGAAGTGATCGACCCGTCCAAGGACACCCCGCTGCACGAGCAGATCATCGACATCCTTGGCGCACCAGAAGTGGACTGCGCCGTCAACGCCGTCGGTTTCGCCTCCCGTGGCCATGGCCACGAGGGTGCCAAGCATGAGGCCCGGGCCACCGTGCTGAACTCGCTGATGCAAGTCACCCGCGTTACCGGCAACATCGGTATCCCCGGCCTGTACGTGACTGGTTATACTGTTGACTTAACTGGTGGGTTTTCTGATGTTGTTGTTCATGGCCATAACTTCACTGTATAAAGGTGGAGAGTCGTCCTTCCCTTCTGATACGGGTGAGTCATAGTCAGCTGTTAGATGGTCAATGGAGTTGGAGCGTCTACCGCCTGTAGTTCTACTTATCTGGTATATTTCTGAATTATTCCACGTTGACGCTATGGACTTCGTGAGCGTATAAAGCTTAACAAATTCACTTGAGTTACTTCCGCCAATATCAGTGAAGCTTTTGGATTTTTTCCTGGCGCGCGCTAGCAGATTTTTAACTTTTGACCTCTGCTTAGGACTCGCCTGCAGAGGGTCTTCGAGTAGTTCGGTTGTGAGAGGGCGAAGTTCAGCCTCAATCGCATTAAGCGCTGCGTGCCTGTCGCGAAGTTTTGTGGCGTTAGTTCTAAAAGTTTTGCTTATTGCTTTTCTGATTTTTTCTGCAAAATGCCCACTGGGGTCGTTTCTGTTGATGGGGTCATTCAAACAGTAAGCGTAGTAATTTAGGCCGGCTCTGCTGAAAGGGGATAAACTGTCCTGCGAGCAGAAGCGTCCGAGTTTAGTGCTGTAAGCACGGTAACCATTACCCAATAAGTAAAGGCCATTGGGTTCAAGGCGCTGGCCATTGAAGCCTAATTGAAACCCGAGTACATGTTGGCCTTCGGCATAGCCGAATGACGTATAGGATATTCCCTGCGCTGGAGAACCAGGGTATCTGCCCACGATTGACCCTTGCATGTCAGCGCTCAGCAGTAGTGTTGTGATGGCGGTGGGATTGTGGCTCATGTGGTTTTTCTGCTATGAACCTGAGATTGACTGATTCTGAGGCTCTGTCCAGCAGAGAGAAACTGGTAAAAGTGCTAGTACCTGAGCCGCAGGGCATTTGATATACATGCCGATGCTGGCCCGGAAAAGCCCCTCAATACTTCTGTCGAATACCTCGATTTCCAGGCCATCCCGGTCCACGAGGTCCCTCCCGATGAAAGCATTCACCCTGGCAACCCTGATGACCCTGGCCACAAGCCCGGTGTTCGCCTTCAACCTCAGCGATGCCGCCAATGCCTTGTCGGGCATGCAGAACCAGAAACAGCAGGGCCAGGTTCACCGGCCTGAACGTCACCAGCTTTTGCTTGAACCTTCCCTGATGCATGTGCTTTTGGTTGTCTTGAGCTGTGTTTGATGAATCAGCTGAATATATTACCGGTGTGTAGACTAACTGGGCGCTCTTCCTTTTCGGTAGAAAATTGCGTAGCGCCGACCGTCGCGGCCGTATGTGTTTAAGCCTTTTCTTATCATGTTTGCCTCGATGTTTTCGAACGTTATTTTGCTTTCGGTGAGGGCTATCTCTCGCACTGCCTTAAGTCTGTTACTCATGGAGCTTCGCAATACTCCAGGAAGCCTCTGCCCTAGCTCCACATTATCAAAAGGGTCGGAGTACTCTAGGAGGTTGGAAGTGGTTATTGCTTTGGCTGCCAATGTGTCCGAAGGTCGGATGATCTTTCCATACATGGATTTTGAGGTGTATGCAAATTGTGTCAAATCATCTATGGGTAAGTATTGAGTTATAGAGGGAAGGATGTCGTCGATGCTTGGGATGTTAAATGTTCCTAATGGGTCCCCAGGTTCATCAACTGTGATTTTTTGGTAATGTGTGTGGCGGGCTGGAGGCTGATGCTGTTTGCTGCGGCTGAATAGGCCTGAAAATAGACTTGAGAATTTTCCATGCCCAGTAGGATCGCTGTAGTTAACAGGGTCTCCCGCGCAGTAGGCATAAGTGCTGAGTCCGCCTTGGGCAAAAGGAGAAAATTTGCCGGGTGAGTGAAATCGCATCAGTGTTGTTGAATAGCTACGGTAACTGCCAAGGATGTACATGTTTTTTTGATCAATGTGCTCACCGTTGAAGCCTAATAATGACTTGGGCGAGGGCATAGTGCACGTGATGCCATAGACGGAGTAGCGATGCATGTCGTCTGAGGGGGTACTTTTTACGCCAGATACCGAACCCTTGGAATCCGTTGCCAATAGGGTGTAGGGGGCTTTGCTTCCTGGTTGACTTTCAGCTAGCGGGACTTGGCTGCCTTGGAAGATAGATCGGTATCGCTGATCAGTTTTTACCGTAGTAACGTCGCTGACGTTGATAAAAAATCTTGCGGATACTCATGGGGTGGTTCCCTAAACTTGAGTAAGGTGTGTACTGACCTGGCTAGGAACGAGTATCCAGAGGCTTTACGGGGGTCGCTACTGGCAGAATTGATAGGCGGTGGGCCGTAGTTCTGGCATTCCAGCTATTATCCATCAGGGCCATTATCTCCATGTCCGGCCCCGAACAATCCCTCAGATGACCAAAGCCGTGCCTGGGCTGGACTTGCTCTCCGGCGCCAACCCACTGGGTGGCTTGATCGGGCTGGGTGGACTGCTGGGCAGCCTGTGTACTACCCCGGCGCCGGCGAGCGCGCCCTCGGGGTAGGGCTCACCCCTGCTCCACTGAAATTCTCAGTTGAACCTGCACCGGCTTTTTTCCCAGCCTCAGTGCCGAATATCCCGATTGTTGTTGGACATGTAATTAGAGTTACTGCCTCGTTGGGCCTGGGCATACCTCCTGCTGGCGAGGTGCAGCCCAGGGGTCGAGGGAGTGGTTGCCCGCATCGCTGTCGGTGGGCGCGGCTGCCGAAAACGTAAGTTGCTCATCCAGTTGCCCATCCGGTTGATCCATCGAGCAATTACAGGTAAGCGTTGTGAGGGTGCTGCCTGTGGCGACAAAGCAGTCTGTGCAGGCGTACTGGCAACTATTACGGCTGCAGGTTGAACTAGCGCATGGCTTCTTAGTTGTAACGGTATCGCAGCAGACGGTGGAGGTGATCGCTCAGGAATCTGCATATCAAGCCTGGGTTGTGCTGGTGGTTCAAGGATAGCGAGTCGGCGCTGCGGTGGTGGAGGAGGCGGTAGAGTAATTCTTGGTTCGAATTGGTGGTTTTATGGCAACGCACAAGCGTGCTGGCGCATCCTGCAGTGACCGCCGTCTGGAGTTCATGATCTTGATAGAAATATTGAATTCTAGTGAGAGGGTTCATGAAGGTATTCCTGTAGACCTAATGGTCTGGCTCATTTAGCCAGCGTCATACACTGTCTAGGTGAAATACCTTCCAGAACAACTGTCAGAAATATCAGGTTTGCCCTCTGGAGCCAGTTGTTCAGAAGGCCTACCGCAGCGTCAGGCGGCTTCTGTGAAGTCCACCAGGCTGACCGGGCGGCGGAAGCCGCTAGTCAGTACGGCCAGGTACGCAAGGCCCAGCGCAAACCAGCACAGCCCAATCACCAACGTCAGCGCCGACAGGCTGGTCCATAGCCACAGCGTCAGGCCCAATCCCACCAGCGGTACCGCGCCATAGCACAGCAGGCCTTTGAGGTTGCGCTGTGCGCTGTCACCCATCAGGTGGGTCTTCACCACCGCCAGGTTCACCGCCGAGAACGCTACCAGTGCGCCAAAGCTAATCAGCGAGGCGAGGGTGGACAGGTCGATCACCAGCGCCAACAGCGAAAACGCCGACACCAGCAAAATGGCGAACACCGGCGTGCCAAAACGCGGCGACAGGTAACCGAACGTGCGCTGCGGCAGCACATTGTCGCGCCCCATGGTGAACAGGATGCGCGACACCGCTGCCTGCGAGGCCAGCGCCGAACCCAGGCTGCCGGCGACGAAGGCGGCGGTGAAGAAGTTGGCGAGGAATTGCCCGCCTGCCTTGAACATCACTTCATTAGCCGCCGCATCGGCGTTTGCAAACGTGCTGCCCGGCAGCACCAGCTGGCTGACGTAGGCCAGCGCGGTGAACAGTACGCCGGCGAAGAGCGTGGTGAGGATGATCGCCCGTGGCACGTCGCGGCGGGCATCGCGGCATTCTTCGGCCAGGGTGGAGACGGCATCGAAGCCGAGGAACGACAGGCACAGTACTGCGGCGCCCGCCATCAGCGGGCCGAAGCCAGGTTGTGTGCCGTCACCCATCAGCGGCGAGAGCAGGTCTAGCGGTTGGCCGGCCAGGGTCTGGCAGGACAAGGCCACGAATACCCCGATAAACACGATCTGCGCACCGACGATCAGGTTGCTGGTTTTAGCCACCGAGTTGATGCCGACCACGTTGAGCACGGTCACCAGGGCGATGGAGGCGAGCACGAAGGCCCAGGCGGGCACAGCCGGGAAGGCGATGTTGAGGAACAGGCCGATCAGCAGGTAGTTGATCATCGGCAGGAACAAGTAATCGAGCAGCAGCGACCAACCGGCCAGGAAACCAACGTTCTGGCCGAAGGCCATGTTGGTGTAGGAGTACGCCGAGCCCGCAACCGGGAAGCGTTTGACCATGAAGCTGTAGGACGCGGCGGTGAACAGCATGGCCACCAGCGTAACCAGGTAGGCGCAAGCGGTGCGGCCACCGGTGAGTTCGGTGACGATGCCGTAGGTGGTGAAGATGGTCAGCGGGACCATGTACACCAGGCCGAAGAAGACCAGGGCGGGTAGGCCCAAGACGCGACGAAGTTGGGCGGGGGTGGAGCAAGGTTGGTTGGCCATCGATCGATCCAGGCAATTTTTTGTAGTTGTGCTTTGATCGATTTTTATCCACTTAGGTGGAGAGTGACAAAGAAGTAATCCTTATGTTGATTATTAGCCTGGGTTTTAATCGGATTTGTGCTGTGCTGTGCTGGCCTCTTCGCGGGCAAGCCCGCTCCCACAGGGAACGCACCACAATCAATGGGCGTGCAGTACCTGTGGGAGCGGGCTTGCCCCGCGAAGAGGCCGGAATAGGCGATAGAGATCTCAGCCCATTTCTGCCCGCAGCTGCTCGATACGCTGATCCTTCTCCAACCACAGCTGGTTCACCCAAGCCTGCACGGTCTGCCGGAAGGCCGGGTCATTTTCATAATCCCCATCCCACAACGCCGGGTCCAGCTCACGCACCTGAATGTCGATAATCACCCGGCTAATGCTGCCATTGAGCAAATCCCAGAACCCCGGCGCCTGGTTGCCCGGGTAAACGATGGTCACGTCCAGCAGCGCATCCAGCTGCTCGCCCAGCGCCGCCAGCACGAATGCCACGCCGCCGGCCTTGGGCTTGAGCAGGTAGCGGTAAGGCGATTGCTGCTCCTGGCGCTTGGCCTCGGTGAAGCGCGTGCCTTCCAGGTAGTTGACCACGGTCACCGGCTGGCGCTTGAACAGCTCACAGGCGGCCTTGGTGATTTCCAGGTCCTTGCCCTTGAGCTCGGGGTGCTTGTCCAGAAACGCCTTGCTGTAGCGCTTCATGAACGGGTAATCCAGCCCCCACCAGGCCAGGCCCAGCAGTGGCACCCAAATCAGCTCCTTCTTGAGGAAGAACTTGAAGAACGGCGTGCGGCGGTTGAGGCTTTCGATCAGCGCGGGGATGTCGACCCAGGTCTGGTGGTTGCTCACGGCCAGGTACGAGGTGTCCTTGCGCAGGCGGTCGACGCCGCGGATATCCCACTGGGTGGGGATGCACAGGGCGAAAATCGCCTTGTCGATCTCTGACCAGGTTTCGGCGACCCACATCACCGCCGCAGAGGCATAGTCACGGCCACGGCCTGGCAGCACCAGCTTGAGCAGGGCAAAGACCAGCAGCGGGCAGATCAACACCACAGTGTTGAGCAGCAGCAGGAGGGTTGTGAGAATGCCGGTCAGCAGGCGACGCATAAAGGAACTCTTGTAGTGAGATAAAAACAGCCGGCAATGATAAGCAGCGATGCGGCCTACGCCAAATGCCCAATGCCCAGCGGCGAGGACAAATGTTTCACATTGTGTTGATTACCGTGTGCAGACGAACCTATTCAACTCATGCAGTCTAAGCACTGTCTGCAATCAAGGAAGCGTAACCCGTGAAATCACTGCTTGCCCTGTTGTCACTGTTCGCCTTGCCGGTCATGGCCGCCGAGCCGACGATTTATGGCCGTTACGAAAACATTGCCCTGCCGGAAATTGGCGAGACCTTGAAGGCCAAGATGGACACCGGTGCCTTCACCGCATCGCTGTCGGCCAAGGACATCGAGCTGTTCACCCGCGATGGCGATGAGTGGGTACGCTTCCGCCTGGCGACCAAAGAGTCCGACGGCAAGGTTTACGAGCACAAGGTCTCGCGCATCAGCAAGATCAAGGGCCGTGCCGACGAAGAGGAAGAGGGCGATGCGCCGGAAATCTCCAAGCGCCCGGTGGTCGACCTGGAGCTGTGCCTGGGTGATGTGAAGCGCACGGTTGAAGTGAACCTGGTGGACCGCAGCAGTTTCAACTACCCGCTGTTGATCGGTTCCAAAGCGTTGCGTGAGTTCAAGGCAGCGGTCAACCCGGCCAAGAAGTTCACCGCCGGCAAGCCGGACTGCTGACCAAAATTTCACCCGTTCCTCCGTGTAGGAGCAGCCTTGTGCTGCGAAGAGTCCATGCCAGACGCAGCAAAAGTGCTGACGATACCGGCCTTTTCGCAGCACAAGGCTGCTCCTACAATGTCCAGCTATGCCCCCAGCAAGGCCGGACACCATGCCCCATATCCTCATCGTCGAAGACGAAGCCGCCATCGCCGACACCCTGGTCTACGCCCTGCAGGCCGATGGCCACAGCACCGAGTGGGTGACCCTGGGCAGCGCCGCCCTCGACCAGCAGCGCCAGCGCCCGGCCGACCTGATCATCCTCGACATCGGCCTGCCCGATATCAGTGGTTTCGAAACCTGCCGCCAACTGCGCCGTTTCAGCGAGGTGCCGGTGATGTTTCTCAGCGCCCGTGATGGCGAAATCGACCGGGTGGTGGGCCTGGAGATCGGCGCCGACGACTACGTGGTCAAACCCTTCAGCCCCCGCGAGGTGGCGGCACGGGTGCGGGCCATCCTTAAACGCATGGCACCACGTGTTGAGCCCGTCGCGGCGGCAACGCTGTTCCAGCTCGACACCCTGCGCATGCAGATCAGCTACCGTAACCAGCCGCTGAGCCTGACCCGCCACGAGTTTCGTTTGCTCCAGTGCCTGCTGGAACAGCCCCAGCGGGTGTTCCGCCGCGAGCAACTGCTCGATGCCCTGGGCGTGGCGTCTGACGTGGGCTACGAGCGCACCATCGACAGCCACATCAAGAGCCTGCGCGCCAAATTGCGCCTGGTCGCCAGCGAGGCAGAACCGATCCAGACCCACCGCGGCCTCGGCTACAGTTACAGCCCGGATCACGCCTGATGCGCCTGGGCATCCGGATCTTCCTGGTGTACTTCCTGTTCGTCGGGCTGGCGGGGTACTTCCTGCTAAACACGGTGCGCGAACAGATCCGCCCGGTGGTGCGCCAATCGTCCGAAGAAACCTTGGTCGACACTGCCAACCTGCTGGCGGAGATCCTGCACGATGACGTCAAGGCCGGCACCCTCGGGCAAAGCCGCTTGCCCGAAGTACTCAAGGCTTACGGTTCGCGCAGCCCGGGCGCGCAGATCTGGGGCTTGGCGAAAAACCAGGTCAGCCACCGCATCTACGTGACCGACGCCAAAGGCATCGTGCTGCTCGACTCCAGCGGTGAGGACCTGGGCAAGGATTACTCGAAGTGGAATGACGTTTACCTGACCCTGCGCGGCGAGTACGGCGCCCGCTCCACGCGCAGTGTTGCCGATGACGAAAGCACTTCGGTGATGCATGTGGCCGCGCCGATCATCGATGACGGCCAGATCATCGGCGTGGTTACCGTGGCCAAGCCCAACAGCTCGCTGCAACCCTACATCGATCGCTCCGAGCAGCGTTTGCTCACATTGGGCCTGGGCTTGATCGGCCTGGGCTTGTTGATTGGTGCAGCGCTGTCGTGGTGGCTGGCGCGCTCGCTGCGCAGGCTGGCCCGTTACGCCCAGGCGGTCAGCGAAGGTGAGCGGGCGGCGCTGCCGCATTACAAGGGCGGTGAGCTGGCGCACCTGGCCAATGCAGTCGAGCGCATGCGCACGCAGCTGGAAGGCAAGGCCTACGTCGAGCGCTATGTGCACACCTTGACCCACGAACTGAAAAGCCCACTGGCGGCCATCCGCGGAGCCTCCGAGCTGCTGCAGGGCGATATGCCGGCCGAACAACGGGCGCGCTTTGCCGGCAACATCGAGCGCGAAAGCGAGCGCCTGCAGCAGATGATCGAACGCCTGCTCAACCTCGCCCGCGTGGAGCAGATGCAGGCGCTGGAGGACGAGCAGCAGGTGGCGTTGGCGGCACTGGTCGACGAATTGCTGTTGGCCCATGCGGCGCGCATCGAAGCGGCGGGCCTGCAGGTGCGGCAGCGGGTGCCGGACGGTTTGCGGTTGTTGTGCGATCCGTTTCTGATGCGCCAGGCGTTGGCCAACCTGCTCGACAATGCGCTGGACTTTACCCCGGCCGGTGGGGCGTTGTTGTTCGAGCTTGAGCGCGATGGTGGGCGGGTGGCGTTGAGCCTGTTCAACCAGGGGCAGGCGATACCGGCGTATGCCATTGGGCGGGTGAGTGAGCGGTTCTACTCGCTGCCGCGGCCGGGAAGTGGGCGCAAGAGTACCGGGCTGGGGCTGAATTTTGTGGCCGAGGTGATGCAGCTGCATGGCGGTTCGCTTGCAGTCGATAACGTCGATGGCGGTGTGCGGGTAAGACTGTGGCTGCCGGTGCGGCGTATCAGCTGAAAACACCGAATCTCCACACAGTCTCCCCAAGGTCTCCACGCAAGGCGCAGACACTGCGCCCACTGCCAAAGGAGGCCCTATGAACAAGACCCTTGGATTCAAGCTCGGCATGATTGCCCTGCTGATGGTGCTGTTGCTGATCCCCCTGCTGATGATCAACGGCCTCATCGACGAGCGCCAGACCCTGCGTGACAGCGTGGTGCGTGACATCGCCCAGAGCGCCAGTTTCGACCAGCAGCTCAGTGGCCCGCTGCTGGTGGTGCCGTACCGCAAGTACCAGCGCCGTTGGATCGACAAGGACGGCGAGCGTACCCAGGAGACCAGCAGCATCGCCGGCCACCTGTACTTCCTGCCGGAAACCTTCGACGCCGACCTGGGTGTCGACACCGAGCTGCGCTCACGAGGCATCTACCAGGCGCGGCTGTTTCACGCCAAAGGCCGCATCAGTGGCCGCTTCAAGCTCCCCGAACGCTGGGGCATCGACAAGGATTTCGAAGACTATCGGTTCGACAAGCCCTTTCTGGTAGTCGGCATCAGCGACATTCGTGGCATCGAGAATGGCCTGGAGCTGACGCTCGACGAGCGCAAGTTGCCCTTTGAAGCGGGGACCGGGCTCGACTGGATGCGCGGTGGCGTGCATGCCAGCGTGCCAGGGCTGGATGGCCTGCAAGCGCGGGAGTTCAGCTACGGCTTCGACCTGGCGCTGCAAGGCACTGGCCAGTTGCAGGTGTTGCCGGTTGGCCGTACCAGCAGTGTGGATATGCACGCCAACTGGCCGCACCCAAGCTTCATCGGCAGTTACCTGCCCAGCCGTCGCGACATCGATGCCCAAGGCTTCACTGCCCACTGGCAGACGTCGTTCTTCGCCACCAACCTTGAAGATGCCCTGCGCCAGTGCGCCACGGCCGGGCACTGTGAGGATTTCAGCGAGCGCACCTTTGGCGTCAGCTTTGTCGACCCGGTTGATCAGTACCTGAAGAGCGAGCGGGCGATCAAATACGCGCTGCTGTTCATTGCCCTGACCTTTGCCGGCTTCTTCCTGTTCGAGGTGCTGAAGAACCTCAGCGTGCACCCGGTGCAGTACATCCTGGTGGGTGTGGCGTTGGCGTTTTTCTACCTGCTGTTGCTGTCGATGTCCGAACACATCGGTTTTGGCCCGGCGTATGGGCTGTCGGCTTTGGCCTGTGTGTTGCTGATTGGCTTCTACCTGAGCCACGTGCTGCGCAGCCTGGGGCGTGGGGTTGGGTTTGCGGCGGGGTTAGCGGCGTTGTACGGGATGCTTTATGGGCTGCTCAGCGCCGAGGACTACGCGCTGTTGATGGGGTCGTTGCTGTGCTTTGGTTTGTTGGGCGTGTTCATGGTGCTGACCCGGCGGCTGGACTGGGCGCGGGTGGGGAGGGCGGCATGAGGGAGGACAGAGAAATCGGGCGGTGGTTGGCACGCAGGATTGGGGAGTTGTTTCCTGTGATTCCGAGGTGAAGCCTGGGGCTGCGCTGCAGCCCATTCGCGGGGCAAGCCCGCTCCCACAGGGATGGACTGCCCCCAAGAAGTTGGACACCAATCCAACCCTTGGGGGCAGTCCAGGGATGGATTTGTGGGAGCGGGCTTGCCCCGCGAAGAGGCCCGTCAGACCGCTGGAGATGTGGCAACCATCGACGGCCGTTGGGCCACCTCGGCATACCACTTCGCCAGGCCAGGCTGGCGCTCACGCCAACCAAATTCAGGCTGACGCAAATCCAGATAACCCAGCGCACAGGCAACACCAATGGCAGCCAGATCAAAGCCCGAGATCAGCTCCGCCAGATGTTCCTGCTCCAGGTTGGCCAGGCTGCGGCGGATCTTGTCACCCTGCGCCTCGAGCCAGCCATCCCAGCGCTTGTCCTCAGGCCGCAGGTAGCTCTCATAGCGGCTCGACACCGCCGCATCCATGATCGCATCAGCCTGCGACGCCAAGGTCATGCGCCGCCAGCGCGCCGAGCCTTCACGCGGCAGCAATGGCAGGCCGACGTGCTGCAGGTCGAGGTACTCGCAAATCACCCGGCTGTCGTGCAGCACCGTGCCGTCGTCCAGGCGCAGGGCCGGGATCTTGCCGATCGGGTTGCCCTGGTTGAGCTGGTCATCACCACTCACGGGGCTGATGTTCACCGGCTGCAGGGTGACGCGGTCAAGCTGGCCGGTCTCGTGCAGCACCACCATGACCTTGCGCACGAAGGGCGACAGCGGCGAGTGGAACAGGGTCATCGTGGCCATGGTTCAGTTGCCCTGCAGGCTGGGTGGCAGGCACACACCGGTACCGCCAATACCGCAGTAGCCGTCCGGGTTCTTGGCCAGGTACTGCTGGTGGTAGGCCTCGGCGAAGTACACGGTCGGGGCCTGGTCGATCTCGGTGGTGATCTCACCGAAACCGGCCTTGTTCAGCTCGGCCTGGAAGGCGTCGCGGCTGGCCTTGGCTTCTTCGAGCTGCTGCGGCGAGGTGCAGTAGATGGCCGAGCGGTACTGGGTGCCGACGTCGTTGCCCTGGCGCATGCCCTGGGTCGGGTTGTGCAGTTCCCAGAACATGGCCAGCAGCTCGCGGTAGCTGACCTTGTCCTTGTCGAACACCACCAGCACCACTTCGGTGTGGCCGGTCAGGCCGGAGCAGACTTCTTCGTACGTGGGGTTGGGGGTGAAGCCGCCGGCATAGCCGACCACCGTGCTGACCACGCCTTCACGCTGCCAGAAGCGGCGCTCGGCGCCCCAGAAGCAGCCCAGGCCGAAGATGGCGAAGTCGATGGCACCTTCGAAGAAGGGGCCCAGCAGCGGGGTGCCTTCGAACACATAGTGGAACTCGGGCAGCGACATTGGCGTTTCGCGGCCAGGCAGGGCCTGCTCCGCGGTTGGCATGACGTTTTTGTTCACCAGGATTTCCGAACGCAGGACCATGGCCGTTCCTCTGTATGTCAGGTAGATAGGTGCTGGCCTCTTCGCGGGGCAAGCCCGCTCCCACAGGTACAGCACAGGTTACAAGGTTGTATCACCCTGTGGGAGCGGGCTTGCCCCGCGAAGGGGCCCGAATGGACTCTATAGTGCCCGAGGTTAACGCTGCTGTCAGGCCATTGGACCGCGCGGATAGCGCTTCAGTCGCTCGGCCAGTTCACGCCCCGGAATCGGCCGATCGAACAGGTACCCCTGGCCCACGTCGCACCGGTGCCTGCGCAGAAACGCCAGCTGCGCTGGGGTCTCGATCCCTTCGGCGACCACCTTGAGCTTGAGGTTGTGGGCCATGGCCACCACCGCCGAGGTGATTTCCATGTCGTCCTGGTTATCCGGGATTTCGTTGATGAAGCTGCGGTCGATCTTGATGATGTCGATCGGAAACTTCTTCAAGTAGCTCAACGACGAATAGCCCGTACCGAAATCGTCCATCGCCAGGGTCAGGCCCAGGGCCTTGAGCTCGTCGAGCTGGCGGTGGGTGTCTTCGGTCGCTTCCAGCAGCAGGCCTTCGGTCAGCTCCAGCTCCAGCAGGTGCGAGGGCAGTGCTTCTTCCTTGAGGATCGAACTGATCGAGGCTACCAGGTCCGGGTCGGAGAACTGCTTGGGCGACAGGTTGATGGCCACGTGCAAGTTGCCCAGGCCGGCCTCGCGCAGTTGCTGGCTCATGCGGCACGACTGGCGCACCACCCACTTGCCGATGGGGATGATCAGGCCGGTTTCCTCGGCCACGCTGATGAACTGGTCCGGGCGGATCATGCCGCGCTCGGGGTGGTTCCAGCGCAGCAGTGCTTCCAACCCCAGCAGGCGGCCGCTGCGCAGGCATAGCTTGGGCTGGTAGAACACTTCCAGTTCGTTCTGGGTCAGGGCGCGGCGCAGGTTGTTCTCGACGAACAGCTTGTAACTGGCCTCGGCATTGAGCACTTCGGTAAACACCTGCACCTGGTGCTTGCCGTTGGCCTTGGCCTTGTGCAGCGCCAGGCCTGCGTTTTTCATCAGGCTCGCCGGGTCGATGCCGTGCAGCGGCGCGCAGGCAAGGCCCACCGAGGCGGTGACGTTGATCAGCTGGTTGTCGACGAACATCGGCTTGTCGAGGGTGTGCAGCAACTGCTGGGCGACGTCCTGGCCGTCTTCCAGGCGGGTGTCGTCGAGCAGCACAGCGAATTCGTTGCTGGCAAAACGCGCCAGGATGCCTCCGGCGCTTAGGCTGTTGCGCAGTCGGCGGGCCAGGCTGACCAACAGCTTGTCGCCGGTCTGGTGGCCGAGGCTGTCGTTGATGCGCTTGAAGTTGTCGATGTCTACCAGCAGCAAGCACATCGAGCTCTCGCTGTTACGGGCAAAGCGCTCGTCGAGGCTGCGGATGAACGCCGGGCGGTTGCCCAGGTTGGTCAGGTTGTCGGTGTAGGCCAGGCGCTCGATGCGCTGTTGGGCCAGCTTGGTCTGGGTGACGTCTTCGTAGATGCCGATGTAGTGGGTCAGCTCACGGTTGTCGCCATACACCTTGGATATCGACAGTTGGCCCCAGTAGGGCTCGAGGTTTTTGCGCCGGCTCTTGAATTCGCCTTGCCAGCTGTTGCCCATGGCCAGGCTCGACGGCGAATCGAACAGCAACTCGCTGAGGTTTTCCAGGGCTGGCAGCTCGGCCAGTTGGCGGCCCTGCACTTCATCGGTGCTGTACTGGGTGATCGCCGTGAAGCTTGGGTTGACGTATTCCACCACGCCGTCGCGGTTGACCAGCAAAAAGGCACTGGCGCTTTGTTCCACGGCGCGCTGGAACAGGTGCAGGGCGCTGGCCGCAGTGCGTCGGTTGTGGTTGGTGATGACCTGGGCGAACTGGTCGGCCAGCTCACCGGCAAAGGCGATTTCATCGGACTGCCAGGCTCGCGGCTGGCCACTTTGCTCCAGGCACAACACCCCGATTACCTGGCCATCGACGCGCACGCTGGCATCGAGCATGGCTTTGTTGTCGGGGCGCAGGCTCTGGGTCAGGGCGCGGGTGCGCGGGTCGTGGTTGGCGTTGTGGGCGTCGATGGCACGGCTGGCGTGCAGGGCGTCGAGGTAGTCGGGAAAGTGGCTGGCATCGATGGCTTCGGGCAGGCGATGCGCCTGCTCGTGGCGGTACCAGGCACTGATCGGCTCCAGGCGCTGGCCTTCCAGGTGCCAGATGCTGGCGCTGTCGACCTTGTAGATTTCGCAGGCGCTCTGGGTGATCAGTTCGGCGGCTTCGAGCAGCGAGTTCTCTGCGCTGTAACGCTGGCGGGCCAGGCGCAGGATCAGGTCTTGCTGGCCACGCACACGCTCCAGGTGTTCAAGCTGTTCTTGCTGGGCGCGCTGGTTGAGCTGCAGGGCCAGTTGCAGACGGTTGTTGCGCGATTCCAGGTCACTGGCGTCGGGGTCGGCGGCGTCTTCGGGCGGGTCGTCGAGTACGCTCAGGTAGCCGCGCAGCAGTTGCCGGTTGTGTTGCCTGTAGGCTTCCCCGGCCTCCAGCAGGCGCAGTGACGCGCCAGGGGCATGCAAGGTGTAGCGCACGCGGTAGTAGCCACGGCGGGCAAGCTGCGACTGGATCTCGTCGTGCAGCCTGTAGCGGGCTTCGGGTTCCATCAGGCTGGCGTAGGGCGAATCGACCAGTGCGCACAGCTCGCCTGCCTGCAGGCCGAACTGGCGTTCGCAGGTGGGGTCGAGGTAGAGCATGGCCCAGGTGGCTTCGTTGAGCCTTTCGAAACGCAGCATGCCGAGCCGAGAGGGCACGGGTAGCTGCGTGACGACCTCGGCCGCCACACGGCTGGCGGCATCGGGTTGGCTTTTCATCGAAGACTCGCTTGAAGAGGGAAACACGGCCTGGTCGGCGGCGTATCTGGCAAGGTTGCATCATGTCCCGAGGGCTGGCAAGCGGCCATGTGTGATGCTGTGTACGGGTTATCGGCAGAGGTACCACAAACTATAGGCGCGCCCCTTGTAGGAGCAGCCTTTTGCTGCGAAGAGGCCCTGCCTGGCGCTGCAAATGTTGGCGGTGGTACCGGCCCTTTCGCAGCACAAGGCTGCTCCTACAAAAAAACCGGTGCGGTGTGAGCCGCAGGCAAAAAAAAGCCCCGCCAAATGACGGGGTTGAGGTACGAGCGTGGCAGCTCGAAAAGGGTACTGCCCCTCTTGCGAGGGGCAGCGTGCCGCCTTACAGCAGCAGGGTGCGGATATCCGCCAGCACGTCGCCCAGGCGCTTGGTGAAGCGCGCGGCGGCAGCGCCGTTGATCACACGGTGATCGTAGGACAGCGACAGCGGCAGCATCAGCTTCGGCTGGAAGGCTTTGCCATCCCAGACTGGCTGCATGGTTGCCTTCGAAACGCCCAGGATCGCCACCTCAGGCGCGTTGACGATCGGCGTGAAGCCGGTGCCGCCAATGTGGCCGAGGCTGGAGATGGTGAAGCAGGCGCCTTGCATGTCGTCGGCCGACAGCTTTTTGGTGCGCGCTTTCTCGGCCAGTGCAGCGGCTTCGGCAGCCAGTTGCAGCAGGCTCTTCTGGTCGACGTTCTTGATCACAGGGACCAGCAGGCCATCCGGGGTGTCCACGGCAAAGCCGATGTTCACGTACTTCTTGCGGATGATCGCCTTGCCGCTTGGCGCCAGCGAGCTGTTGAAGTCCGGCATTTCCTTGAGCAGGAATGCGCTGGCCTTGAGCAGCAGTGGCAGCACGGTCAGTTTGACGCCAGCCTTCTCGGCCACGGCCTTCTGCGCAACGCGGAAGGCTTCCAGCTCGGTGATGTCGGCGGAGTCGAACTGGGTTACGTGCGGCACGTTCAGCCAGCTGCGGTGCAGGTTGGCGGCACCGACCTGCATCAGGCGGGTCAGGGCTACTTCTTCCACTTCACCGAACTTGCTGAAGTCGACGGCAGGGATTG
>Ga0160473_100485_pt1 | contig 27455 bp, 24 predicted proteins | sample HID1975I_E11MG_FD_108217 | JGI IMG/M metagenome (GOLD analysis project Ga0160473, IMG submission 108217) | Enriched soil microbial communities from UW Madison campus, WI, USA - HID1975I_E11 MG | ecosystem: Environmental > Terrestrial > Soil > Unclassified | place: USA: Madison, Wisconsin... | reverse complement strand
TGCACCGACCCCTCGGGGGCAGGCGTTAGTAGGCCATGGATGGCCTACGTTCGGTGACTGAGTACAGGACGTACGCCGGAACCGAAACGCCTGCCCCCGAGGGGTCGGGGCCCGCACCGTAAGGCGACGAAAGCTACCGCAAAGTGCAGCTCTACGCGGAATGCCAAGCAAGGTCGCGAGAGCAGGGCTCATGGAGAAAGACCCCTAAGATCGTAAGCACTTTGCTAAGATGCCCGCGCCCCAGGTGACCAACGGCTCCGTCGTTGGTTTAAACGGGAATCCGGTGCGATGGCCTTGGCCGTCAATTCCGGAGCTGCCCCCGCAACGGTAGGCGAGAGAAGATCCGCATTGGCCACTGTGCTTGATCGCATGGGAAGGCGCGGATTGGCACGCGGAAGCCCCGCGCGCGCTCGCGAGCCCGGATACCGGCCCGGAGCGGCGTGACATGCGGCGGGCTATGTCATGGGGTCGGTCCATTCTCGCTGACACCATGCCCTCCTTCCGCCTGTCGTATTCCATCGTTCCCGCGCGGGTAGGCGCGGTCCAGGAGTGTGTCAGTGCACCACCATGTTCTGCTTTCCCATCGCCACGTGCTGGCGGTGTCCTTGGCTTGTTCGCTGTTTCCCGCCACTTCCGCCTGGGCCGAACAGCCGCCGGCCGAACTCGATCGCGTCGTCGTCACCGCCTCGCGCACCGCGCAGACACAGGATCAGGCGCTGGCACCCGTTACCGTCATCGATCGCGCGCAAATCGAACGCCGTCAGTCACAGTCGCTGGTCGATGTGCTGCGCGGCGAACCCGGCATCTCGCTCGTCAACAACGGTGGGCCCGGCAAGGCCACGTCCGTGTTCCTGCGCGGCACCGAGTCCGATCATGTGCTGGTGCTCGTCGATGGGGTCAAGGTCGGTTCCGCCACCTCCGGCGGTGCGGCCTTGCAGGACATCCCCGTCGAGCAGATCGAACGCATCGAGATCGTTCGCGGCCCGTTCTCCAGCCTGTATGGCTCCGAAGCCATCGGCGGCGTCATCCAGATCTTCACCCGTCGCCCGCAAGGTCCGTTTGATCCGAACGTGGCGCTGAGCGTCGGCAGCCACAATGCGCGTCGCTACAGTGCGGGCCTGTCCGGGCGCAGCGAGGGCGATCTGGGCGAGCGCGGTGGCTGGTACGCCGTGCAGGCCGTGCACGATGAGACCGACGGCATCAACGCCTACACCAATACCACGTCGCGCTATTACGATCCGGATCGCGATGGCTATCGCAATGATTCGCTCGGCGTGCAAGGCGGTTGGCGCTTCAATCGCCAGTGGGACGCGGAGGTCAATGCGCTGCGCGCCGATAGCCGCAATGCGTACGACGGCAGCGTCGACAACCTGGCCAAGGGCACCGAGCAGGTCGTCGGCGGGCGCGTGCGCTATGCGCCGAGCGAGGCGGTCAAGCTCACCGCCAGCGTTGGCACCAGTGCCGAACTCAGCGATACCTACCTCGATGGCGTGTATTCCTCGACCTTCGATACCCGGCGCAAGGTCGGCGCGTTCCAGGCCGATATCGATGCCGGCCCCGGCCTGTTGAGCGTGGGCTTCGATTGGCAGCGCGACGAGATCGAAAGCAGCGAGACCTATGATGCCGATAGCCGCATCGATCGCGGTGTGTTCGCGCAGTGGCAGCAGCGATTCGGTGCACAGTCCGTGCAGGCCAGTGTGCGCCGCGACGACAACAGCCAGTTCGGCGGCAAGAACACCGGCAGCCTGTTGTGGGGATGGGACTTCACGTCGGCCCTGCGCCTGACCGCCAGCTACGGCACCGCGTTCAAGGCGCCTACCTTCAACGAGCTGTATTACCCCAGCTACGGCAACCCGAACCTCGGGCCGGAGACCTCGCATAGCGCCGAGATCGGCCTGCGCGGTGAGCACGGTTGGGGCGCCTGGTCGCTCAATGCGTTCGAAACGCGCGTGGATGACCTCATCTCCTACGATGCGGATCTCGTGGACGATGCGCATCCGTTCGGCCAGCCGAACAACATCGACAAGGCGCGCATCCGCGGTGCGGAAGCGGTGGCCAGCACCGACCTGGCCGGCTGGCAGCTGCGTGGCACCTTGACCTGGCTCGATCCCAGGGCCGATGGCGACAGCAATCATGGCAACTTCCTGCCGCGACGTGCGCGCCAGAGCGGTCGCGTCGATGCGGATCGCAGCTTCGGCGCCTTCAGCGTCGGCGGCAGCGTGTTCGGCTCCGGCGAGCGTTACGACAATCTTGCCAACACCACGCGGCTGGCTGGTTATGGCCTCGTGGACCTGCGCGTGGGCTGGCAGGTGGCCGCGGACTGGAAGCTCAGCCTGGCCGCCAACAATGTGTTCGATCGCCAATACGAGACCGCGCGCTGGTACGCCCAGCCCGGTCGCAATTACCAGCTGACCCTGCGCTACCATCCGGCGCAGTGACCAGGGAGAGCCGCCGATGAAGTCCCTGCAACGCCCCGCCGCCACCGCCGTACTGGTGTCCTTGCTGATCGTGATGGTCGCCACGCGCTTCCACCACTTCGGTGATCTGCTGCATCTGCCGGATGCGTCGATGGCGCTGTTCTTCCTCGGCGGCTTCTACCTGCGTCGTTATCCGCTCTATCTGGTGATGCTGGCCCTGGCGGTACTGGTCGACTACGTGGGCATCCGCCAGCAAGGCATAAGCTTCTTCCAGCATTACTGCGTGACCCCGGCTTATTACGCGCTGTTGCTGTCCTACTTCGTGCTGTGGCAGGCCGGGCGCTGGATCTCGGTGCGGCGCCAGGACGGCGCGGCATCACTCGGTCTTGTATGGCTGGTGGGCGTGGCCGCCGCAGTGGTCTCGTTCCTGATCTCCAATGGCGCGTTCTACTGGTTCGGCGGCCGCTACCCGGACCCGAACTGGAGCCAGTACCTGGCCCGCGCGGGCCAGTGGGGGCCGTTGTTCGTGCGCACCACCGCCAGTTACATGGCAGTCGCGCTGGTGGTGCATTACGCACTGATGCGACTGCAGGCGCGGCGCGTGCAGGGCGTGAGCGCATGAGCGAGAAGCCGCCGCGCGACGAAGAAGCGCATTACCTTGATCGCGCGCGTCGCAAGAAGGAACTGATCGATCGCCGCATCGCCCGGGCCACCATCGATCGCGGTGTGTTCGTGCTCAACACCGGCAATGGCAAGGGCAAGAGTTCGTCCGGCTTCGGCATGTTGGCGCGCTCGCTGGGCCATGGTTTCCGTTGCGGCGTGGTGCAGTTCATCAAGGGCAGCTTCGCCACCGGCGAGGAGGCCTTCTTCCGGGCGTTCCCCGAGCAGCTCGATTACCACGTGATGGGCGAGGGGTTCACCTGGGAAACCCAGGATCGTGCGCGCGACATCGTCGCGGCACAGGCGGCATGGCAGGTGGCGCGCGGCATGCTCGCCGATCCGGCCTACGACTTCGTCTTGCTGGATGAACTCAACATCGCAGTGGTCAAGGACTACGTCGCCGTGGACGAGGTGATCGCCGCGGTGCGTGCGCGTCCGCCGCGGCAGCACGTGGTAATCACCGGCCGGGGCGCACCGGAGGCGCTGATTGAAGCCGCCGATACCGTTACCGAGATGCGCATGGTCAAGCACGCCTTCAAGGCGGGGATCATGGCGCAGAAGGGCATCGAGCTCTGACGATGGACAGGCAAGCCCGGCCGTGTACATGACCGCCTGGCAATGCTGGATCGCCGGTGCGGGCGCGATCGCGCTCGATCTGTGGCTGGGCGAGCCGCGGCGTGGACATCCGCTGGTGGCGTTCGGTCGCTGGGCGCAGGGCTGTGCGCAACGGACCTATCGCGATGAGCGACTGGCGGGTCTGTTGGCCTGGGCGCTGGCCGTGCTGCCGTGGGTAACGCTGGCCGCGCTGCTGCAATTTGCGGTTTGGCGCTGGTCGGCATGGGCTGGTGTCGCGATCTCGGTGCTTGCGTTGTACTTCGCGCTCGGGCTGCGCAGCCTGGGCGAGCACGCTTCGGCGGTGTCGGAGGCGTTGCAGCGCGAAGACCTGGACGCGGCGCGTCGGGCCGTCGGGCAGATCGTCAGCCGCGATGTCGATGCGCTGGACGCGACCCAGGTGGCCGCTGCGGCCACCGAATCGGTCCTGGAGAACGGCAGTGATGCGGTTTTCGCTGCGCTGTTCTGGGGGCTGCTGCTGGGCGCGCCGGGTGCGGTGCTGTATCGCCTGTCGAACACGCTGGATGCCATGTGGGGTTATCGCACGCCGCGCTATCTGCGCTTCGGCTGGGCGGCGGCACGCATCGATGACGGCTTGAACTGGATGCCGGCACGCCTCACCGCGCTGACCTACGCCGCGCTCGGCGCCACCGGCGTGGCATTGCGCTGCTGGCGCCAGCAGGCGCCCCTGTGGAAAAGCCCGAATGCAGGCCCGGTGATGGCCGCCGGCGCCGGTGCGTTGCGCGTGCAGTTGGGCGGCACGGCACCGTATCACGGTCAATGGCAGGTGCGGCCCACCCTGGGCGACGGCGCGCCGGCCAGCGCACACACTGTGCGCCGGGCGATGACGCTGGTACGTGCCGGCGTAGGCCTATGGCTGTTGCTGTTGTTGGCGGCCGCGTGCTTTGCAGGAGGCAGCCGCCATGCTTGAGCACGGCGGACGGCTGCTGCAGGCGGCGCAGCGTTTCGGTATTCCCGCGGGGCAATGGCTGGATCTTTCGACAGGCGTGAGCCCTTGGCCGTGGCCCGTGCCGCCCTTGCCGGCTCCGGCGTGGCATCGCTTGCCGGAAGAAGAAGACGGCCTGGTTGCGGCCGCGCAGGCCTATTACGGTGCGACACACCTGCTGCCCGTCGCCGGCTCGCAAGCGGCGATCCAGGCATTGCCGTACCTGCGCGCGCGCGGTCGTGTCGGCGTCATCGCACCGGGCTACAACGAACATGCGCATGCCTGGCGTCGCGCCGGGCACGAGGTCATCACTGCGCCCGCCGACGTATTGCTGGAGACGGCCACGGGACATGACGTAATCGTGCTCATCCATCCCAACAATCCCGGTGGCGATCGTTTCGCGCCCGAAGCGCTGTTGTCCCTGCACGACCGCCTGGCGCGCCGCGGCGGCTGGCTGGTGGTGGATGAGGCATTCATCGATGTCGAACCGGCCGGCAGCCTGTGCGCGCATACCGGGCGCGAGGGTTTGATCGTGCTGCGCTCGATCGGCAAGTTCTTCGGCATGGCGGGCGCGCGTGCGGGCTTCGTCTTCGCCGATGCCGGTCTGCTGCAGTCGCTGCGCGAACGCCTCGGCCCTTGGACACTCAGTGGACCCACCCGATGGGCCGTAGCGCAGGCGCTTGCCGACGCCGCCTGGCAGGCGCAGGCACGACCGCGCTTGCTGGCGGCATCGCAGCGCCTGGCCGCCTTGTTGCGCGACCACGGCTTGCCGCCGCAAGGCGGCTGCGGCCTGTTCCAGTGGTGTCTGCACCCGCGAGCCGAAGCCTTGCACGAAGCCTTGGCGCAGCAAGGCATCCTGACCCGGTGGTTCGCCACACCTTCGAGCCTGCGGTTCGGCTTGCCACCCGATGACGCCGCGTTTTCCCGGCTCGACACCGCCTTGCGCGAGATCGCGGCATGAGCGCGCGCGTGTTGATGGTGCAGGGCTGCACCTCTGATGCGGGCAAGAGCACCGTGGTCGCGGCGCTGTGCCGCTGGCTGCATCGGCGCGGCGTGGATGTGGCGCCGTTCAAGCCGCAAAACATGGCCCTCAATGCCGCCGTCACCGCTGATGGCGGCGAGATTGGCCGGGCACAGGCGGTGCAGGCGCAGGCGTGTGGCCTGCCGCCGCATACCGATTTCAATCCCGTCCTGCTGAAGCCGCAAAGCGATACCGGCGCGCAGGTGATCGTGCATGGCCGCGTGGTCGGCACCCTCGATGCGGTGGCGTACCACGACTACAAGCGCGTGGCCCGCGAGGCCGTGCTGGCCTCGCACGCCCGCCTGGCGGCGCGCCATGCCGCGATCGTGGTGGAAGGCGCCGGCAGCCCGGCCGAGATCAACCTGCGCGCCAACGACATCGCCAACATGGGCTACGCCGAAGCGGTGGATTGCCCGGTGATCCTGGTGGCGGATATCGATCGCGGTGGCGTGTTCGCCCATCTGGTGGGCACGCTGGCGTTGCTGTCGGACAGCGAGCAGGCACGCGTGGTCGGCTTCGTCATCAATCGATTCCGCGGCGACCTGAGCCTGCTGCAACCGGGCCTGGACTGGCTGGAAGCGCGCACCGGCAAGCCGGTCCTCGGCGTGCTGCCCTATCTGCAAGGCCTGCATCTGGAAGCGGAAGATGCCTTGCCGCGCGAAGCGGTGGCCAAGCCGCAGGCGCGCTTGCGCGTCGTCGTGCCAGCGCTGCCGCGGATCAGCAACCACAACGATTTCGACGCGCTGGCCGCGCACCCGCAGGTCGATCTGCGCTTCGCCGGCCCTGGCGAAACGCTACCGGCCTGCGACCTGCTGATCCTGCCGGGCAGCAAATCCACCCGTGCCGACCTGGCCTGGCTGCGCGCACAAGGCTGGGAAGCGGCCATCGCCCGGCACCTGCGCTACGGCGGCAAGTTGCTGGGCATTTGCGGCGGCTTCCAGATGCTGGGCGAGCAACTGCACGATCCGGAGGGCTGCGATGGCGCGCCCGGCAGCAGTGACGGGCTGGGCTGGTTGTCGATGCAGACCACCTTTGCCGCAGACAAGCACCTGCGCAGCGTGCAGGGCTGGTTGAGCTTTGCCGATGCCTCGGTACGCGGCTACGAGATCCACTGCGGCGACAGTCGCGGTGAAGCGCTGGCCCGACCTTTCGCGATACTCGACGGCGGCCGCCACGATGGCGCGATCAGCGCCGATGGCCAGGTCATCGGCACCTATCTGCATGGGGTGTTCGACGATCCGGCTGCGTTGTGCGCGCTGCTGGACTGGGCCGGGCTGCCGCAGGCCACGCCGCTGGACCTGGACACGCTGCGCGAGCACACCCTCGAACGCCTGGCCGATGCCGTGGAACAACACCTGGACGTGGCCGCGCTGTCGCGCTGGCTAGTGGCGCCGTCGCTGTGACCCTTACCCTGGAACGTCTTCATGCATGAACTGATCCTCGGCGGCGCCCGCTCCGGCAAGAGCGCCCTGGCCGAACAGCGTGCCACCGACAGCGGCCTGGCGGTGACCTGCATCGCCACCGCACAGGCGCGCGATGCCGAGATGCACGCGCGTATAGCCCACCATCGCCAGCGTCGCCCGGCGCACTGGGCGTGCGTGGAAGCGCCGATTGCACTGGCAGACGTCCTGCGTGCGCACGCGGCGCCGGCGCATTGCCTGATCGTGGATTGCCTCACCCTGTGGCTGAGCAACCTGTTGGGCGATGCCGACGGCGAGGCGCTGGCGCGTGAGCGCGAGGCCCTGCTGCAGTGCCTGCCGACGTTGCCCGGCCGCGTGCTGATCGTCAGCAACGAAGTGGGGCAGGGCGTGGTGCCGATGGGCGAACTGAGTCGTCGCTTCGTGGACGAAACCGGCTGGCTGCACCAGGCACTGGCGCGCGAATGCGAGCGGGTCTGCCTGGTGGTGGCGGGCCTGCCACTCTGGTTGAAGGGTGCCGCGGCATGAGCGCGCCCTGGTGGACCACACCGGTGCGCCGTCCCGACACCGCGGCCGCTGGCGCCGCTACCGCCCGCCAGAGTCGCCTGACCAAGCCGCCAGGGTCGCTTGGCCGCCTGGAAGCGCTGGCCATCCGCCTGGCGGCGCTGCAAGGCGAGACCTGCCCGCGCGTGGATCCGGTCTGGATTTCGGTGTTCGCGGCCGACCACGGCGTGGCCGACGAGGGAGTGTCGGCCTTCCCGCAGGCAGTGACCGGCGAAATGCTGCGCAACTTCGTACAGGGCGGCGCGGCCATTTCGGTGCTGGCGCGAGAACTGGGTGCTTCGTTGGACGTGGTCGACCTCGGCACGGTCAACGACATCGGTGCGTTGCCAGGCATACGCCGCGTGCGCATTGCGCCGGCCACCGCGAACTTCTGCACCCAGGCGGCGATGAGCGAGGCGGCGCTGGAAGCTGCCTTGCGCGCGGGTGCCGACAGCGTGGCCGCCGCGCGTGCGGCCGGTGCGCGGCTTTATATCGGCGGCGAGATGGGGATCGGCAATACCACGGCCGCCGCGGCATTGGCGGCGGCCTTGCTGCGCCTGCCGCCGGAATGGGTGGTGGGCGCGGGCACCGGCGTGGATGCGCAGGGCATCGCGCACAAGGCGGCGGTCATTTCGCGTGCCCTGGCCCTGCATGCTGGCGACCACGCGCCGCTGGAATGGCTGCGTCGCGTGGGTGGGTTCGAGATCGCCGCATTGACCGGCGCCTGCATGGCGGCAGCGCAGATCGGCATGCCGGTGCTGGTGGATGGCTTTATCGTCAGTGTCGCCGCACTGGCCGCGGTGCGATTGCAGCCGGGCGTGCGCGAGTGGCTGCTGTTCGGCCACCGCTCTCAGGAAAACGGCCATGGCGCGGTGCTCGACGCCCTCAGCGCCGAGCCGCTGCTCGACCTGGGCCTGCGCCTGGGCGAAGCCAGCGGCGCCGCACTCGCGGTGCCGCTGCTGCGGCTGGCCTGCGCGCTGCATGCGAACATGGCGACCTTCGAGGAAGCAGGGGTGTCGGAAGCATGAGTACCGGCGCGCCGACCATCGACCTGTTGCGGCACGGCCACACTGGCCAGCGCAGTTATCGCGGCCAGCTCGATGATCCGCTGACGCCGCAAGGCTGGGCGCAGCTGCGCGCCACCGCCGCGACCGGCCAATGGGACGCGGTGGTGTCATCGACCTTGCAGCGCTGCGCCGCCTTCGCGCAGGAATTGGCGGCACAGCGCGGCTTGCCGCTGCGTACCGACGCACGCCTGGCCGAATATCACTTCGGGGATTGGCAGGGCGTGCCGATCGAGGACATCGCGCGCGACCAAGGCGACGCACTGGGCCGCTTCTGGGCCGATCCGGTCGCCTCGCCGCCGCCACGCGGCGAGCCATTCGCCGCGTTCCGCGCGCGCTTGTCCGCCGCGCTGGACCAGATCGCGCAAGACCACGCCGGCACCGCGCACCGCGTGCTGGTGGTGACCCACGGCGGCGCCATCCGCGCGCTGCGTTGCATCGTCGAGCAGCGCCCGTTCGGGCAGATGGTGGAGATCGAGGTGCCGCATGCCTCATTGCATCCGCTGGATTGGCGCGGCACGCATCGATGATCGACGGCCTGCTCGTCGCGCTCGGCTTCCTCACCCGCATCCCGGTGCCGGGCGATGTGTTCGCGCGACCGGGTGCGCAGGCGCGTTCGCTGGCCTGGTATCCGCTGGTCGGCGTGTTGCTGGGCTGCGTGCTGGGCGTGATCGCCTGGGCGCTGCAAACCAGCCCGCCGTGGTTGGCGGCGGCGTTGCTGGTCAGCGCTTGGGCGTGGCTCACCGGCGGGCTGCACCTGGATGGCCTGGCCGATAGCGCCGACGCCTGGGCCGGCGGCATGGGCGATCGCGAGCGCACGCTGGCGATCATGAAGGATCCGCGCAGCGGGCCGGCCGGCGTGGTCGCGCTGGTGCTGCTGCTGTTGTTGAAGTTCGCCGCGCTCGCCAGCGTGCCTGCGCCGGCCTGGCTGCCCTTGCTGCTGGCGCCGCTGCTGGCGCGCGCCGCCCTGACGGCGGCGTTCCTGGGCACGCCCTATGTACGCGCGCAAGGTTTGGGGGCGCCGCTGGCCGATGCCCCGCGCGTCGCCGGCATGTTCGCGCTGCTGGCTACGTGCGCGCTGGTGATCGTTGCCGGGCGCGCGGCGATGCTGGCGATGCTGGTGGCCATCGGGGTGTTCTGGGGCTGGCGACGCGCCTGCCTGCGCCGGCTCGGCGGCATGACCGGCGACACCTGCGGTGCGCTGGCTGAAGTAATTGAAGTGGCCGTGCTCATCACCCTCGCGCTGCAGGGCTGAGCGCGGCGACATCGCGCAAGATCGGTAACGCGTGCGGCGGCGGGCCTGGCCACACTGCGTCCACACCCACCGCGGAGCACCGCCATGCGCCAGCCCGTTCTGCAACGCCACATCGACGGCATCGAGCGTGTCGTCAACCATCTCAGGCACAGCATCGCCGTTCCCGGCACGCCGCTACCGGACCTGGCCGAGCTGGCGGCGATAGCGCATCTGTCGCCCTTCCATTTCCATCGTCTGTATCGCGCGCTGACCGGTGAGCCGGTGGGTGAAACGGTCGCCCGCCTGCGCATGAGCGCTGCGCTGCATCGTCTGGCGCAAGGCGCCAGCGTGACCGACGCGGCCATGGCCGCCGGCTACGACTCGCCGCAGGCGTTGGCGCGGATCTTCCGCGATCGGCTCCTGGCCACCCCCACCGCGCTGCGGGGCGACGCCGATGCCACCGCCGCGTTGCTCACCCAGTTGGCCAGGCCGCGCGCAAAATCGATCGCGAACGCGCCCACGCCGCTGCGGGTGACGATCAGCGAGATCGCGCCGTTCGATGTGGTCGTGCTGCGCCAGCGCGGTGCTTTCGAGGAGCTGGATCGCGGCTTCGGCGCGCTGTTCGAATGGGCAGTGGGCATGGGCCTGGCCGAACGACTGGAGCGCCTGGTCGGCGTGCCGCTCAGCGACCATCGCGATGTCGCGCCCGAGGCGCACGTATTCGACTGCGCGATGGCCTTCGGCCGTGACGTGCCGACGCCGCCCGCACCGATGACCGTGCAGCGCCTCGGTGGCGGCACCTACGCGGTGATGCGCCATGTCGGCCCCTACGAGGGGCTGGAAGATGCGCTCGACCAGCTGCTCGGCCAATGGTGGCCAGACAGCGGCCACGCCTTGCGCGATGCACCGATCTTCCACCACTACCTCGATGACCCGGAGCAGGTGCCGGCGAGCATCCTGCGCGCCGACATCCTCGTACCGATCGCGACCTGAGCGGCCGCGCGGCGATCAGGCCACGGACGGTGGCGGCGTGGCCGAGGGCGCAACGCCAGTGCGCAACGCGCGGTACGGCGGCGTGGACAGGATCATCTCGGTCAACGAATGCGCCAGCTCGCGCTCGGCCAGCACCGCGCCGTCAGCGCCGTGGTCCAGCAGGTACTTCACTTCGGCATCGCTATGCGCGCGTGCCAGCAGGGTCAGGCCCGGATTGAGCGCGCGCAGCTTGCTCAGCGTCTCGCCGGCTTCCAGTGGCTGCGGAATGGCCAGCACCGCGATCTTCGCCGCCTGCGGCCGCGCCTCGGCCAGTACCTTGTCTGCGGCCGCGCTGCCGCGAATGGCCGGAATGCCCGCTGCATGCGCACGCTCGACGTGGTCGCGGTTGTCGTCGATCACCAGCACCGGCACGCCGCGGTCGCGCAGCAGCGGCGCCAGCGCGCTGCCGACGCGGCCGTAGCCGATCACGATGGCGTGGCCTTCGGCCGGCAGCGGCGGGCCGGGGGGCAAATCCACCTCGGCCGGCTGCGGCGCTTCCTGTGCCTGCCTGGCCTGCCAGCGATCCAGCCACGAGAACAGGAACGGGTTGGCGATGATGGACAGCAGCGAGCCGGCCAGGATCAGGTCGCGCCCGGTTTCCGGCAGGATCGCCAGGCTGACGCCGAGGCCGGCGAGGATGAAGGAGAACTCGCCGATCTGCGCCAGGCTCACCGAGATGGTCAGCGCCGTGCCGGTGGGATGGCCGAACGCGCGCACGATCACGAACGCCGCCACGGACTTGCCGACGGTGATGGTGAGGAAGGTCGCCAGCACCTGCCACGGGTGCTCGATGAGGATCGACGGGTTGAACAGCATGCCCACCGAGACGAAGAACAACACCGCGAACGCGTCGCGCAGCGGCAGCGAATCATTGGCCGCCTTGTGGCTCAGTTCCGACTCGTTGAGCAGCATGCCGGCGAAGAACGCGCCGAGCGCGAACGACACGCCGAACAGCGTGGCCGAACCGAACGCCACGCCCAGCGCGATCGCCAGCACCGCCAGGGTAAACAGCTCGCGCGAGCCGGTGGCGGCGATGCGCGCAAGGATCCACGGAATGGCGCGACGGCCCACGATCAGCATCACCGCCACGAACGCGGCCATCTTCAGCAGCGTCCAGCCCACGGCCATGCCGATCGCCATGGCGCCGCCGCCGTGGTCGCCGCCCAGCGCCTGCGCCAGCGCCGGCAGCAGCACCAGGGCCAGCACCATCACCAGGTCTTCGACGATCAACCAGCCGATGGCGATCTTGCCGCGCTGGGTTTCCAGCAGGCGCCGTTCTTCCAGCGCACGCAGCAGCACCACGGTGCTGGCAACCGACAGGGCCAGGCCGAACACCAGGCCATTGAGCCACGGCCAGCCGAGCGTCCACGCCAGGCCCCAACCGAGCAGGGTCGCTACGGTGATCTGCACGACCGCGCCGGGGATGGCGATCCACTTCACTTCCAGCAGGTCTTCCAGCGAGAAGTGCAGGCCCACGCCGAACATCAGCAGCATCACGCCCAACTCGGAGAGCTGGTTGGCCAGATCCTGGTTCGCGACGAAGCCGGGCGTGAACGGCCCCACGACCATGCCAGCGACCAGGTAGCCCACCAGCGGAGACAGGCGCAGGCGATGGGCCAGCGCGCCGAGGACGAAGGCTACGGCGAGGCCGACTGCGATGATGTCGATGAGGCTGGTGTCGTGATGCATCGGCTCGAACAGGAACACGGGGTTCGAGTGTCGCCGATGAATGCGACAGGGGGCAATCGCCGCGAGGCGGGAATTTCAATGGGTGGCGCGCCGCATCCGACGCAGGATGAGCGCAGGGCCCGCGCTGCCGGGCCCTGCCGCTCTGTTCAATCGCCGCCGCCACTCACCACTTGTAGTTGATGTTCGCGTACACGAACGCACCATTGAAACCGAACGGCGATGAAGTGCTGTAGGGCAGGTAGGTGCGCGTGCCCTTGCCGGCCAGCTGCTCGTCCGGATATTCGTTGAGCACGTTGTCGCCACCGAGGGTGAAGCTCCAGCGATCGAGGATCCAGGTCGCGGCCAGGTCCAGCGTCCACTTGGCGCTGTAGGTCTGGTCGGTGGCCGGCGTGGTGCCATAACTGGTGAACTCACCCCAGCGCGTGGTCGTGGCGTTGAAACGCCAATCGCCCGGCGACCAGGTGGCGCCGAGGAAGAACTTGTCGCGCGGCGCGCCCTTGGTGATGCGGCCGATCTCGGTGCGGCCGATGCGCACCGCCGTGGGATCGATCGCCTCCAGCGCGGCCGGGTTGTCGGCGATTTTCTGGATCTCGGTCTTGTTGTAGTTGTAGCCGCCGGTGAGCTCCAGCGGGCCGCTGCCCAGCGCCCACCGATAACTGCCCACCGCATCCACGCCCGTGGTGCGGGTATCGACGGCATTGGTGAAGTAGCGCCCGCCACCGATGCCGGCGTAGCCATTGGCCTGCAGGAAGTTGCGCACTGCGGTGGAAGTGAGGTTCTCCGACAGCACGATCCGGTCGTCGATGTCGATGCGATAGGCATCGACGGTGATGTACAGCGCATCGACCGGCTGCAGCACCACGCCCAGGCCGTAATTGGTCGACTCCTCGGCTTTCAGCGGTTCGGACCCCAGCGCCACGGCGGCCGGGTTGTCGGTGCGGAACGTGCCGATCTCATACGGCACGCCGTCGATGAAGTTGGTGGCGATCGACTGGAAGTATTGCTGTTGCAAGGACGGTGCGCGGAAACCCGTGGAGGCGGTGGCACGCAGGGCGAACTTGTCGGTGAAGGCGTAGCGCAGCGACAACTTGCCGTTGGCGGTGTCGCCGAAGTCGCTGTAATCCTCGTAGCGCCCGGCCACGCCGACGGTGAACTTGTCGCTCAGGTTCGCCTCCAGGTCGACATACGCCGAGTAGCTGTGGCGGTCGAAGTGGCCGGCGTCGGAGGGCTTGAAGCCGGCAAACACCTGCGCGCCCGGCAGGAAGGCACCGTTGGCCGAAGGCACGCCGCCGTCGATGTAGGACGCCGGATCGCCCGGCGACTCGTTGAATTTCTCGCCGCGCCACTCCAGCCCGAAGGCCAGCGCCAGTGGGTAGGCCATGCCCACGTCCAGCGCCTTGCTGAAATCAGCATTGAGCACGTTCTGCGTCACTTCCAGCGTGCCGGCATAGAAGCGCGTGGGCGAATCCAGGCCCATGCTGTTGTTGAGGCTGTTGCGCACATCGAAACGCAGGTTGTTCTGCCCGTAGTTGTAGCTCATGTCGATGTTGAGGCCGCCGTCGGTACTGGCCTTGAAGCCGCCAACCCAGCTCACGTCCTTGCTCACGTTGTAGATCTGCGGCAGGAAACCATCGGGATAGATCTGCGGGCGATTGCGGTTGTCGGTATCCCAGCGGAAATAGCCGTTGGACAGCACCTCGCGGCGGCTGGCCATCGCGTAGGAGTAGAAGGTCAAGTAATCCGCCGGGCTGTATTCGCCGTTGTAGGACACCGCGCCCTGGTCGATCTCCGGATCGCCGTAACGCTGCTCGACCACGCCGTTGTAGGGCTTGGCGCGATCGGTCTGGTCCTGGTGGCCGTACTGGCCGGCCAGGTGGATCGCCCCCTTGTCACCCAGGCGGAAACCGCCATCGCCGGAGACCTGGTATTGCTCACCGTCACCGGCGCTGTACTGGCCGTAGCGGCCGGCGATGCTGCCGCCACTGCCGCTGCCCTTGAGCACGACGTTGATCACGCCGGCAATCGCATCGGAACCGTATTGCGCTGCCGCGCCGTCGCGCAGCACTTCGATGCGCTCCACCGCCGCGATGGGGATGGTGTTGAGATCGGCAGGCGAAGAACCGCGGCCCTGGCTGCCATTGAGATTGACCAGCGCGGTGGTGTGGTAGCGCTTGCCATTGACCAGCACCAGCACCTGGTCGGGCGCCAGGCCACGCAGTTGTACCGGGCGCACCGCATCGGTGCCATCAGTGATGGCGGGGCGCGGGAAATTCAACGAAGGCACGGCGCGCGAGAGCGCGGTGGCCAGTTCGGTGGTGCCGGTGGCGGTGAGGTTTTCCGGCGAGATGATGTCGATCGGCGAGGCCGATTCGGCCACGGTGCGATCGGTCACGCGCGTGCCGGTGACGATCACCGTGTCGAGCGTGTTGGGTGTAGTGGATTGCGCGAAAACCGGTAACGGGAACAGCACGGCAACAACAGTGGACGCGAAGATACGGGTGTTGTGCTTCATGAGAGGGCGGCTCCGGCGTAGGACGGGAGTGCGCCGGCCTCGCCCCCCTCCCGGGGCGGTGCGGCCACTGGCCGCGCCGGTGCGGCTCTACGGGTAACCGTTTCGCCCTCGGATTGTCAAATTTCCGTTGGTTGCAGCTGCAACGACAGCAGTGGCCCGATCGTAGGTTTGGCAGAAATTTCGAATATCGGGAGAGGTTGGCTGGCGGTAGTGTCAGCTCAAGACAACAGATCAAGGATGCTCACGTGCTGTCACGAATACTGCTGGCGCTTTTCTCTGGCGTGTCATTGACATTGATCTGCTTTCCCTCGTCTGCGCAGACGCGCGTGGTCTTCTGCGAGAGTTGTAGTGCTTCGGAGAAAGTGAGGATCGCCTTGAGAACCGCTGACGCGGGCCAACGCATCGGGATTGGCGATAGAAGTAGTGGCGAGCTCACTATGTTCAGATTGAACAGTAAGTCGCTTCGGGGCTTCTCCATTACGCCCGTTGCAGTAGATCCTCGCGAGCGAGACGAATTCTTTGCCTACAGCGACGTTTACCGCTCCCGAGGGGAGACGGGCTATATCAAGGTCGAAATCCGTCTGCCCGAGGGGCGCGTTCAGGCGAGCGAGATTCCCCTATCGGACTTGCGCGAGCGTGCGCCTGCAGGTGGTTCCAATCAGCTTGTCCAGCGTGTCGCGCCACCCGAAGGGCTGCCAGGAAAAAACTTGAGCGGGTTCGATGTTGTGAAGGACGGATCGCTGAGGCAGAGGTTCTTGGAATGGGCATCAGACATCTCCAATTGGCCGGATCAGACGGATTCTGCCTCGATCTATGCAAAGCTAGTTGTTGCCACGGGAAGGAGTCTTTACACCGGTGCGGACTTCCAAATTCTCGCGGAGTTCCATTTCAGAGACGGATCTACCGCGACCACTTACTACCAATCCTCGACGCAGAGATTGCACATCTCAGAGGTGAGGGATTCGGTCGGTAACCTCATCTACACGGATAGCAAGGATGAAGTCCCGGTGGACTACAGTAGCTACATGATGCCTGGGGCATTCCTTCAGCCCGACTACGCGCGCGGTATCGATTTCTTGTGGAGGCGAGGTGCAATGTCGCCAGATGGGCAGATCAAGCGCGGCACCGTGATCGTGAAGGACATGGTGTCCGTCCGAGAACAGGACTGATGCTTGGTATTTGGTGGATACCTGTTGGCCTGGTCTTCTCGCTGTCCTTGGGAATGCTGGTGCGCAATCCCTTCGCGATGACCACGGGCATCGCGATTGCCCCTTTGTTTGTTGCCTACTTCCTGTTGCGCCGGCTGCTGTCGATGCAGGAGCCACGCGGGTCGGCCCTGATGACCTATGGCAGCAAGCTGTGGGTTGCCGCCAATCTCGTCCCGATATCGATCCACCTGCGAGGCGATGGGTTAATGCTCGCGTGGGTCGCCGGGGCCAAGTCCTTTCTCTGGATGGTGGTGCTGGTGTCCTTGATGCGCCTGGGCATTGCGATCTCGCGCTGGCTGGGTGCGAACAGATTGCTGGGGATCATCTGTTCGAGTCTTGCCGCCGTGCTGGCGGCGGCATTGCAGCTGGCCCCGGAAGGCCGCCTCGTGGCTTGTCCACGGGACGCCTGCCTCAAGCCACTGCTCGGTCACTCCGTCCCTTTGCTGGGGGCGCTCGAGCGCGAGCGCATCGTCGTGCACATGCCTGCAGTCGTCGTCCCGCCGGAAGACTCGCCGCAATAAACAAAGGCCCGGATCTCTCCGGGCCTTCGTCCACATGCACCGCCGCCGTGATTACCAGCGATAGTTGATCTTCCCGTACACATAGGCGCCGTTGAAGCCGAACGGCGAAAGGTTGCTATACGGGAACTGCCCGCTGGTCGAGTTGGCGAAGGTGTTCTCGTCCGGGTACTCGTTGAGCAGGTTGTCCGCACCCACGGTCAGGGTCCAGCCGTCCACCTTGTAGCTGGCCGAGGCATCGACGATCCACTTGGCGCCGTACGTCTGGTCGTTCACCGCCGAGGCCGGGCGCGTGCTGTATTCGCCATAGCGGGTGGTGGTCAGCGACAGGCCCCAGTGTTCGGCATTCCACACGCCGCCCAGCAGGAATTTGTCGCGCGGGAAGCCCTCCTCGATGCGGCCGCGCTCGGTGCGGTCGATGCGTTCCAGGTTCAGGCCGTTGGCGCTCAGCTCAGCCGGATTGGCGGCGATGTGGGTCACCTCGGTCTTGGCATAGCTGTAGCTGGCGGTGAGGTCCAGGCTGCTGGCGGCAAGCTGCCAGCGGTAGCTGCCGACCACGTCGACGCCGCGGCTGCGGGTATCGATGGCATTGGTGAAGTAGCGCCCGCCATTGACGCCGTAAATCCCCTGCGCTTCGAGGAACTGCCGCACCGCCGTACCGGTGAGGTTGGACGACAGCACGATGCGGTCATCCACTTCCACCTGGTACGCGTCGATGGTCAAGTACAAGGCGTCCAGCGGCTGCAGCACCAGGCCGGCGCTGTACGAGGTCGAGGTTTCCGGCTTCAGCGGCTCGGCACCGAGTGCCTGGGCGGTCGCGCTGCTGGCCGGAAAGGTGCGGATCTCATACGGATTCGGGTCGCCGGCCAGGAAGGTCGTGCTGGTGGTCTGGAAATACTGCTGCGCCAGCGACGGTGCGCGGAAGCCGGTGGCGGCCGTGGCACGCAAGGCGACGCGATCAGTGAACGCATAGCGCGCCGACAGCTTGCCCGAGGTTTCGCTGCCGAAATCGTCGTAGTCCTCCCAGCGGCCGGCCAGACCGGCGGAGAACTTGTCGGTGAAGTCAGCTTCGAGGTCGGCGTAGATCGCGTAACTGTCACGCGAGTACTGGCCCGACACGCTCGGCGCGAAGCCGCCGAAACCTTGCGCGCCGCCCGCCAGCGAACCCAGCTGGTAGTACGAGCCCAATTCGCCCGGCGACTGGTTCCACTTTTCGTTGCGGTATTCCACGCCGAAGGCGACATTCACCGGATAGGCCAGGCCCCAGTCGAAGCCGCGGCTGAAGTCCACATTGGCGATGTTCTGCGTGGTCTCCAATGCGCCGTCGTAGAACGAGGTGGGCGAGGTGGCGCCCAGGCTCACGTTGAGCGTGTTACGGGTGTGGAAGTCCAGGCGGTTGTAGCCGTAGTTGTAGCTGGCATCCCACTTCCAGCCGGCGGCTTCGCCACGCAGCCCCGCGACCAGGCTGCGATCCTTGGAGTAGGTCTGGATCAGCGGCAGGAACCCATCCGGGTAGATCGAGGCAATGTTCTGCGTGGTGCTGCCCGGTGCGCGGAAGAACGCCGCGCCGGTGATGTCGCGATTGCTGACCACGCCGAAGGCATAGGCGCTGAGCGCATCGGTGAAGTTGTATTCGCTGTTGAGCGAGAACGCCTGCGCGTCCACGTCCGGATCGCCAATCTGGAAGGCCTTCTGGCCCACGGCGGGTTGCGAGGCGCTGGGCGCGCCGGCGTAGGGGCGTGCGCGATTGGTCGGGTCTTGCTGGTTGAGTTGGCCGGCCACGTGCAGCCAGCCGCGATCGCCGCCGAGCGAGACGCCGGTGTCGCCGGAGAGCTGGTAGTTCTTGCCGTCGCCGGCAGAGTACTGGCCATAGCCGGCTTCCAGGCTGCCGCCTTTCTCCGCGCCCTTGAGCACGATGTTGACCACGCCGGCGATGGCATCGGAGCCGTACAGCGCCGAGGCGCCATCGCGCAGCACTTCCACGCGCGCGATCGAGGCGATCGGGATCGTGTTGAGGTCCACGGCGGCAGCGCCGCGGCCGATGGTGCCGTTGATGTTGAGCAGCGAAGAGGTGTGGTAGCGCTTGCCGTTGACCAGCACCAGCACCTGGTCCGGCGACAGCCCGCGCAGTTGCACCGGGCGCACCGCGCTGGTGCCGTCGGCCAGGGCCGGCCGCGGGAAGTTGAGCGAGGGCAGGGCGCGGGCCAGGGCGGTGGCCAGTTCCGGCGTGCCGGTGGCGGCCAGGGATTCGGCGCTGATGATGTCGATCGGGGACTGCGATTCGGCCACGGTGCGGTCGCTGACCCGGGTGCCGGTGACGATCACCGTGTCGAGCGTGCTCGGCGTGGGGCTGGTCTGGGCCTGGGCATTGGCCTGGGGCAGGGCCAGGGCGATCGCCGCGGCCAGGGGAGCGAGGAGCGGGGGGAGAGACGACTTCATGACAACTCCGACGAGCCCGGCAAGGGCGGGAACAGGGGCCGGGGCCGGATCCGCTGTCTGCGAGGAGAGGGACAAAGCAGCGGCGGGCCCCGGACGCGCTAAGTATTCGTTAACGCTAGAATGGCGTCGCAGGAAGGCTGCTCATCTGCTTATGCCTTCCGGTTATCAAGAAACTTCGCCTTAGGCCTTTTCGTCATGATTTCCCTGCGTAACTTCTCCCTGCGTCGCGGCGAGCGATTGCTGCTGTCCAACGTCGACCTCGCCATGCACGCCGGCTATCGCGTGGGCGTGGTGGGCCGCAACGGCACCGGCAAGTCCAGCCTGTTCGCGGCGATCCGCGGCGAGCTCGAAGCAGACAAGGGCGACGTGGACCTGCCAGGCCGGGTACGCATCGCCAGCGTGGCGCAGGAGACCCCTTCGCTGCCGGACCCGGCGATCGAGTTCGTGCTCGGCGGCGATACCGAAGTGGCCGAAGTGCTGAAGGCCGAGGCCGAGGCCACCGCCCGCGAAGACTGGGAAGCGGTGGCCGCCGCGCACCAGAAGATGGCCGAGATCGGTGCCTACGACGCAGAAGCGCGCGCCGGCAAGCTGCTGCATGGCCTGGGTTTCCCGGCCGAAACGCATTCGCGCGCGGTGTCGGCGTTCTCCGGTGGCTGGCGCGTGCGCCTGAACCTGGCGCGCGCGCTGATGATGCCCTCGGACCTGCTGCTGCTCGACGAGCCGACCAACCACCTCGACCTCGATGCGGTGTTCTGGCTCGAACAGTGGTTGCTGAAGTACCCGGGCACGCTGCTGCTGATCTCGCATGACCGCGAGTTCCTCGACAACGTCGCCACGCACACGCTGCACCTGCATGGCGGCGGCGCCAAGCTCTACGTGGGCGGCTACACCGATTTCGAACGCCAGCGCGCCGAGCAGTTGCGCCAGCAGCAGATCGCGCACGAGAAGGAACAGGCCGAGCGCGCCCACCTGCAGAGCTTCATCGATCGCTTCAAGGCGCAGGCCAGCAAGGCCGCCCAGGCGCAGAGCCGGATGAAGCGCCTGGCCAAGCTGGCCGGCACGGAAGCGGTGCGTGCCGAGCGCGAATTCCGCATCGAGTTCGCACCGCCGGCGAAGCTGCCGTTCTCGCTGATCCGCCTCAACCACGCCGACTGCGGCTATGGCCCGGACGCGGTGATCCTGCGCGATGTCGGCTTCGGCCTGGAAGCGGGCCAGCGCATCGGCCTGCTCGGCCCCAACGGCGCCGGCAAGACCACGCTGGTGAAGACCCTGGTGGGTGAGCTGGACCCGATCAGTGGCGAGCGGGCCGCGCATCCGGACCTGCGCATCGGCTACTTCGCCCAGCACACGGTGGAATCGCTGCACGAAGGGCAGTCGCCGATGGAGCACTTCCGCGACATCGCCCCGGATGCGCCCAACCAGGCGTTCCGCGATTTCCTCGGCAAGTGGAATTTCGCCGGCGACCGCGCCTTTGAGCCGGTGGATGGTTTCTCCGGCGGCGAGCGCGCACGACTGGCGCTGGCCCTGATCGCCTGGCAGCAGCCAAACGTGCTGCTGCTCGACGAACCGACCAACCACCTCGACCTGGAAATGCGCGAAGCGCTGGCCGAAGCGCTGAGCGACTTCGAAGGCGCGATCGTCATGGTGTCGCACGACCGCCATCTGATCGGCCTGGTCTGCGATACGTTCTGGCGCGTGGCCGATGGCGTGGTCGAACCGTTCGCCGGCGACCTCGACGAGTACGCCGCGTGGCTGCGCAGCCGTCCCGCGGCGCAGGGCACCAAGCAGCGCATGGCCGATGCGGCGCCGACGCCGCCGCCACCCCCGCCGCCGTTGGCACCGCCGGTGCCGAAGAAGGTGGCCAATCCGCACAAGATTGCGGCGGCGGAAAAGCGGGTGAGCGAACTGGAAGCGATGCTGGCCGAAATCGACGGCCAATTGGCCGATCCGGCCAACTACGCCGACAGCAATCGCATGAGCGGCCTGGGTCGCGATCGCGACAGCGTGGCCGCCAAGCTCGCCGAAGCCGAGCAGCTGTGGCTGGAAATGATGGGCTGAGCAGGTCGCGCGCCGACCTGCGCGCGGCACGCCCTGCGCAAGCGGTTCAGCGCGCGGCGGTCGCCGGCATGTGGCCGGCGATGCCGGCCTCGAAGCCGCGCACCAGGTCCGGCCCGGCAACGCAGAACAGCATCAGCATGGCCGCGGCCAGCATCATGTTGCGGTGGTTGCGGCGATAGCCGATTACCAGGGTCACGATGCCTGCAAGCAGCGCGATGACTTCAAACGCATACGCCATGAGTTCTCTTCCCTAAGAAAGCTGCAGGCAAGCATGCCACGGTGGATCGCCTTGCGCGATGCCAGGGCTCAGTCGGCCTGTGCCAGCAACCACGCGCGGAAGCGTCGCGCGGCCTCGCTCTCTGCGCGCGAACGCAGCCGGGTAAGCCAGTAGCGGCCCAGGTCGGCGCTGTGCGCGAACGGCTGCACCAGGCGTCCGGCGGACAGATCCTGCTCGAACATTCGCAGCGGCAACAGCGCAGCGCCTGCGCCGCTCGCCGCTGCGCTGGCCAGGGCCAACGAGGAATCGAATACCGGTCCGCGTGCCTCGACCGGCGTGATCGCCGCGGCCTCGCACCAGCGGGACCACTCGTCGGCCCGATAGGAGCGCAGCAGGGGCACGCGATCCAGATCGCGCGGATGTTGCAGCCGCGATGCCAATGCCGGCGCGCACACCGGCGCGAACGGTGCCTCGAGCACCGGGGTTGAGACCTGGCCCTGCCAGTCGCCCTCGCCGAAGCGGATCGCCAATTCCAACCCTTCGCCGGCCAGGTCGATGCGGTTGTTGTGCGTATGCAGGCGCAGCTCGATGTCCGGGTGTGCAGCGGCGAAGGCGGGCAGTCGCGGCAACAACCAGCCGGTGGCAAACGTCGCCACCACATCCACGGCCAGGGCATGCCGATAGTGGCCTTCGGCAAAGCGATCGAGGGTGGCGCCGATGCGGTCGAAGCATTCGCTCAGCACCGGATACAGCGCGGTGGCTTCGTCGGTCAGGGCGACGCCGCGCGGCAGGCGGTGGAACAGGCGTACGCCCAGGCGGCCCTCCAGCGCCTTGATCTGGTGGCTCAGCGCGGCCTGGCTGACGCACAGCTCGGCGGCGGCGCGGGTCAGGTTCTGGTGCCGGGCGGCCGCCTCGAAGGCGCGCAGGGCATTGAGCGGGAGGAGCGGACGCTGCATGGGCAGGCATCAATTCGATTCATGGGTGGCCTTGAATAACCTCGCTGGTGGTGACGGGTCAACCTTTCGATACTCACGCTTTCCCGAGGAGGTGGCCCATGCCGACGAGAAGGCGGTTCCTGCAATATTCGATGCTCGCTGCCGGCGCTTGCGCCACGGCGCCGGTGTGGGCCAAAGCGCTGAAAACCGGCAGAGGTGGACTGGACGAGGCGCTGGCCAGGATCGAGCGCGACAGCGGCGGGCGCCTGGGCGTGGCGTTGCATGACGCCAGCGGCCATCGCCTGGGCGGGCGCCGTGACGACGAGCGTTTCCCGATGTGCAGCACCTTCAAATTTCTATTGGCGGCGGCGATCCTGCACCGTGTCGACGCAGGTCAGCTGCGCCTGGACAAGCGCGTGCCGATCGCGGCCACGGACCTGCTGGGCAACTCCCCCGAGACCGAACGCCACGTGGGCGCGAACGGCATGAGCGTGGCCGAACTGTGCCGGGCCACCCTGATCTGGAGCGACAACGCCGCGGCCAACCTGTTGCTGCCGCTGGTCGGCGGCCCAGCCGGATTGACGTCGTTCCTGCGCGCCAGCGGTGATCCGCTCACCCGCACCGATCGCACCGAGCCGACGCTCAACGCGTTCGTGCCGGGAGATGACCGCGACACCACGACGCCGGCGGCGATGGCCGGCAACTTGCGGCGTTTTCTCCTGGGCGACGTACTGAGCCCGGCCTCGCGCCAGCAATTGCTCACCTGGCTGCGCGACAACCGCACCGGTGGCAAGCGCCTGCGCGCCGGCTTGCCGGCAGGATGGGAGGTGGGCGACAAGACCGGCTTCAATGGCGAGGACACCAGCAACGACATCGCCATCCTGTTCCCGCCCGGCGGCGGCGCACCGCTGCTGCTGACGGCCTACCTGCAAGGGGCCAAGGTGGACCCGGACGGGCAGAACGCGGCTTTGGCTGCGGTGGCGAAGGCGGTGGCGGCGGCGTTGTAGGCGGGTTTCGGCCCCGGGCGCGTGCCTCGACCGCCTTGAACCGGGGCGGTTTGCCCTAAAATCCCGGGTCTCCGCAACGCCAAGCAAGACCCCCATGCCGATCTACGCCTTCCAGTGTGCCGAGTGCGGCCACAGCTTTGACCGCCTGCAGAAGCTTTCCGACGCCGATCCCACCGTCTGCCCGTCCTGCGGTGCCGAGGCGGTGAAGCGCCAGGTCACCGCGCCTTCGTTCCGCCTGGCGGGCGGTGGCTGGTACGAGACCGACTTCAAGAAGGGTGGCGACAAGAAGCGCAACCTGGCCGAGAGCGGCAGCAGTGGCAGCACGGGCGATGCCAAGCCGGCCGCGCCCAAGAGCGATCCCAAGCCGGCCAGCTGAGGCCGGGTCGGGGGCGCCGGTGCGAACCGGCGACCCCGTCAACCCGGATCAACGGGCGCCGAAGCGCGCCCGGCAACCGTCATCCACCCACAGCTGATTGCCCTGGTAGCCCCAGCTGCGGCCTTCCTCGCATCGGGTCTTGGACAGCTGCTGGATCAGCACCGGCCGGCCCTGGCTGCGGTCCCAGTTGCAGGTGTGGCGGCGCTGATCGTCGCTGCTGCAGGTGACCTGGTAATTCGGATTGGCGTTGCCGCCACCCCAACCACCGCCGCCGCCGCCCCAGCCGCCGCGCCCCTCGGCAAACTCGCCGCGGCAGCCGTCGTTGACCCAGATGCTGCCGTTGCGGAAGCCCCAGGTGCGGCCTTCGGTGCAGCGGGTGTCGGAGAGCTGGCGGACCAGTACGGCGCCACGCCAGTTGGTGTTGCAGACCCGCTGGCGGCGATCACTGCTTTCACAGCGGATCGTGCCGCCCTGGCCGCCGCCCCCATTGCCGCGACTGTCGGCAAAACGGGCGCGGCAACCGCGGTCCACCCATACATAGCCGCGGCCGGCGCCCCAGTTGTTGCCTTCCACGCAGCGCGTGCCGGACAGGTTCTGCACCAGCACCGGGCGACCCGAGAACGGGGTGGCGCACTGGTTGCGGCGGTTGTCGTTGGACGAACAGGTGACGGTCTGGCCGGAATAGCCGCGATCCTGGGCGGCCCGGGCCGGCGCGGCGGGGGCCAGCGACAGCAGCAAGGCAGCGCCGACGGCGGCGAAGGACAGGCGGAGGTACATGTGCGGATCCTTGCAGGTGAAGATGGCCGGACTATAGCCGGGGGCATCGCCAACGGTTTGTGACCGAGCCGATTTGCCCGGCCGGCCGCCGGGCCGCAGAATAACGGGCTTTCCGGCGCCACCTGTGCCGGCTTTTTTTCTGCGGAGCTTTCCGATGCGTACCCACTTCTGCGGCCTGGTCGACGAGACCCTGATCGGCCAAACCGTCACCCTCGCCGGCTGGACCGACGTTGCCCGCAACCTGGGCGGGGTGTGCTTCATCGACCTGCGCGACCACGAAGGCATCGTGCAGGTCACCGTGGAGCCGGGTGCCGAGGGCAGCGCCGAGGCGGAAGTGTTCAAGGTGGCCGCCAGCCTGGGCTACGAGGATGTGTTGCAGGTGGAAGGCGTGGTGCGTGCGCGCCATGCGGTCAACGACAAGATCCGCACCGGCAAGGTGGAGGTGATCGCCACGCGCATCACCGTGCTCAACAAGGCCGAACCGCTGCCGTTCCACGCCCACGAGAACCCGGGCGAAGAAACCCGCCTGAAGTATCGCTACCTGGACCTGCGTCGTCCGGAAATGCAGCGCATGCAGCGCACCCGCATCAAGCTGGTGCAGTCGCTGCGCCGTTACCTCGATGGCCGCGGCTTCCAGGACATCGAAACGCCGATCCTGACCAAGGCCACGCCGGAAGGCGCGCGCGACTTCCTGGTGCCGGCGCGCATGCATCCGGGCGAGTTCTACGCACTGCCGCAGTCGCCGCAGCTGTTCAAGCAGATCCTGATGGTGGCCGGCTTCGACCGCTACTACCAGATCGCGCGCTGCTTCCGTGACGAAGCGCTGCGTGCCGATCGCCAGCTCGAATTCACCCAGCTCGACATGGAGTTCGCCTTCGTGCGCGAGCGCGACGTGCAGGACGCGGTCGAAGCGATGATCCGCGCCATCTTCAAGGAAGTGGTGGACGTCGAACTCGACGCGCAGTTCCCGCGCATGACCTGGGCCGAGGCGATGCGTCGCTACGGTTCGGACAAGCCGGACCTGCGCATCGCGCTGGAACTGGTGGACGTGGCCGAACAGGTCAAGGGCAGCGAGTTCGCCGCGTTCACTGCCGCGGCCAATGATGCCGATGGCCGCGTTGCCGCACTGCGCATCCCGGGTGGCGCCACGCTGTCGCGCAAGCAGATCGACGAATACGCCGCCCACGCCGCCAAGTACGGCGCCAAGGGCCTGGCGTACGTGAAGCTGTCGGAAACCGGCGAGATCACCTCGCCGATCGCCAAGTTCTTCTCCGAAGCGGCCTTTGCCGCGCTGATCGCGCATGTGGGCGCGGCCAATGGCGACATCGTGTTCTTCGGCGCCGGCGGCTACAACAAGGTGTCGGACTTCATGGGCGCGCTGCGCCTGAAGGCCGGCAAGGACTTTGGCCTGGTGGCCGACGGCTGGCGTCCGTTGTGGGTCACCGACTTCCCGATGTTCGAATGGGATGACGAAGCCCAGCGTTACGTCGCCCTGCATCACCCCTTCACCGCCCCGGCGGTGGACGACATCGCCGACCTGCGGGCCAACGCCAAGACCGCCGTGTCGCGCGGCTACGACATGGTCCTCAACGGCAACGAGATCGGCGGTGGCTCGATCCGTATCCATCGCCCCGAAATGCAGAGTGCGGTGTTCGAGCTGCTCGGCATTGGTGCCGAAGAAGCCGAGGCCAAGTTCGGCTTCCTGCTCGACGCCCTGAAGTACGGCGCGCCTCCGCATGGTGGCATCGCGTTCGGCATCGATCGCATTGCCGCGCTGATGGCGGGTACCGAATCGATCCGCGACGTGATCCCGTTCCCGAAGACCACCGGCGCGCAGTGCCTGATGACCGGCGCGCCGTCGCCGATCCCGGACGCGCAACTGGCGGAAGTGCACATCATGGTGCGCCCGCAGCCGGCCAAGGGCTGAGCTGGCGGCCATGGCCTTGGCGATCCGCCGTGCTGATGTCGCTGACGCCGAGGTGCTTTCGGCGTTGGCGGCGCAGACGTTCGTCGAGACCTTCGGGCATCTGTATCCGGATGCGGACCTGCAGGCGTTCCTGCTGGAGGCATACGCGGTAGAGCGTTCGCGCATCGTGCTCGCGCATCCGGATTACGCGATCTGGTTGCTGGAGGATGACGGCAAGGCGATCGGTCATGCGGCGGCAGGCCCGTGCGGGTTGCCGCATGCGGAGGTGGCCCAGGGCGATGGCGAATTGAAGCGGCTGTACCTGCTCAAGGAGTACCAGAGCTGTGGGTGGGGCAGTCGCCTGTTCGAGACCGCGTTGCAGTGGTTGGAGCGGGATGGGCCGCGCACGCTGTGGATCGGGGTGTGGTCGGAGAATTTCGGCGCGCAGCGGTTTTATGCGCGTTATGGGTTCGAGCGGGTGGGGGAGTACGAATTCCCGGTCGGGCAGGTGCGGGATCTGGAGTACATCCTGCGGCGTTTGCCGTCGAGGGGTTGATCCCCCCCCGCGGCTGTGGAGCGGCAAATCCCGCTTCGCGGGCTTCGCCCCCAAAGTTGCTACGCAACTTCGGGCCCCGGCTCCGGGCTTGCCTACCCCCGCGCCTGTCGGCGCGCCCCCCTAACAAAGGGGGCTGTTTCTCCATTTGGCTCTTTGCCTTCTTCTTCTTCTTTAGAAGCGGCTCTCTTGGTTCTGCGCTCGGCGTCCGGGGGCGAGACCCCTTATCGGGGGACGCCAAAAGCGTCCATCCATGGACTTGAGCTCATGTGGCGACATCCATGTCGCCACATGCCCCCGATAAGGGGTCTCG
>Ga0160473_100484_pt1 | contig 27498 bp, 16 predicted proteins | sample HID1975I_E11MG_FD_108217 | JGI IMG/M metagenome (GOLD analysis project Ga0160473, IMG submission 108217) | Enriched soil microbial communities from UW Madison campus, WI, USA - HID1975I_E11 MG | ecosystem: Environmental > Terrestrial > Soil > Unclassified | place: USA: Madison, Wisconsin... | reverse complement strand
TGCTGGCGGCTCTGGCCCGTCTTCAGCCGAAGCCGGCCCGCTCCGTGCCGCAAGCTTATCAGGACGCCCTTCGTTCCTTGACAGGCGAGATGTCGGCCAGGATGGCCTTCCCGTGGACGGTCTCCTTAATGGCTGCCCGTCTCAGCGTGAGCGAGGATCATTTCATTCGTTTGTTTAAGGAACAATACGGGACGACTCCCAGCCAATATGTGCGAAGGCTCCGCCATCAAGAGGCGAAACGCTGCCTGCGGGAAACCGATTTGAAAATCGAGCGCGTCGGATTGCTCGTCGGATATGAAGACTTGCACCATTTCAGTCATGCATTCAAAAAATGGCAGGGCGTCTCCCCGCGCGAATATCGCAAAATGAGCAGCCTTCTCTAACCATGAAAGGGCTGACCCATAAGCACTTCAAGTTACTGTGAAAGATAATCGATAATAAAGGAGTAAAGGGGTATGTACCTCCTTCCGATGCTATACGCTCCTGAAATCTGAATGGGGAAACCCGTGATAAGGTGATTTCAGGAGCGTATGAGACCGATTTCTGAACAAGCTTAGTCTTTGTCGACCAGATTCCGCTGCAAATAGGTTTCCAAAGTGTTCGTAATCTCATAGGTCGTCTGGGCCAAGTCGTAGTTTTCAAACGCATGCTCGCAGGAGGATCGGTAGCTAAGCTCTCGTTCGTAGTGGCCGAGATGCTTGGCGATGACCTCTTCCTCCAAGCCGAGATTGCGCTGGCGCTCCTCCGCCGTCCGCCGATCTACGTAGAGAAACAGGCGTACCGCATTGTCCCCGTAAATATTTTTAAGGATGCTGGCTCCTTCATGATTCAGGATCAAGTAGACGGAGTCGTGCTGACTCAGTCTCCTCTCGATGTCTACGCTGCGAATGCCGTAGAGCTGCCCGTCGATTTCCACGCTTTCGAGAAATTCGCCTCGTCGCTCCAGCTCCCGGTATTCGTCATGATTGACGAATACGTAATCTTGCCCGTTCACTTCACCCGGCCTGGGAGCTCTTGTTGCGTAAGAAACGACCTTCTCCATTCCGAAGGTTTGACCGACTGCCTCTGCGACCGATTTTCTTCCCGAGCCGTCCGGTCCAGTAAAGACGAAAATCCGGTTCCGCTTCCTTTCGTTCATTTGCATGCGCATCCTCTCCTTTCCTCATGAAAACGTCTTCATTACTCGAAAATACAGAATTATCCGATAATTATTAATTATAGAAGACGAAAGCTTGAGCCGTCAATCCAATCGCTAAGACTGATAAAACGTTTTTTCCGGTAAAGGTTGCACGGTACATATTGCCAATATTAAGATGCCCTTAATTTCTCAATACAGGGACAAGCGTCATGTTATACTCCATTTTGTCATCTAGAACAGCCTTAGGAGGAGTTTACATGAACTTCAGAAAACAGCTCAAGAAAATCATAATCGGCGCCGCATGCTTTACCGTCCTTGCGACGGGAATCGGCGCTCTGCAGACGCCTTCCGCTCACGCGGCCACCGTATCTGCAAGCGCGACTTCGGTCCAGAAGGCCAATGCGGTCATTTCCGCCGCCAAACAACTCAAAGGCAAAGTGAAGTACAAATTCGGAGTGAACAATCCTTCCAAGCTTTGGTTCGACTGCTCTTCCTTTACGAAATATGTATTCGCCAAACAAGGCGTCAATCTGAAATGGGGCTCGCAAGCGCAAAGCAAGCAAGGCTCTTATGTAGCCAAAAGCAATCTGAAAGCGGGCGATCTCGTTTTCTTCAGCGTATCGAAGCCGGGAAGAGTTAATCACGTCGGCATCTATATCGGCAATGGGCAATTCATCCATAACACGATCGGCAGCAACTTTAACGGCGTCTTGATCAGCAAGCTGAGCAGCTACTCCAAACGTTACATTACGGCGAGAAGAGTGCTATAAAACCGCAAAGAAGCTGTCCGATAAGACTTCAAGTTGCTCTGAAAAATAATCGATGAAAAGGCGCAAGGGGTTTGTACCTCCTTCCGATGCTATACGCACCTGAAACCTGAATGGGTAAACCCGTGATAAGGTGGTTTCAGGAGCGTATAAGGCAGTCTCCAGGAGGTACATACCCCTTACTTTATCTTTCGATTATCTCAAGCAACAATGCTTATGAGACAGCCTCTTCGTCAGCACGATTATTTACTTCTGGGCCGACTTCCTCTGAACGAGCAATGCTTGCCCTTCTTCCTGAATCGTCCCAATCGCTGCATCCAACGTCTTCTTGTCTTCGGCCGCCGCCGTCAGTTCTTTGGAAATCAGTTCAAGCAGCTGCCAATCCAACCCCTGAGGAACTTGAGCAAATTCGTTCTTCACTACGGCTTTCGGCTCGAGCTTGTAGAACGCATCGATTTCCCGTCCGTCCTGGGGCCGATTAAACTCGGTTCGGCTGAACAGCTCTCCATTGTTCGAATTGGCTTTAATCTTGGCGTATTCGGCCGAATTCGCATACTTGATGAACTCCCATGCCGCTTTGTAGTTGCTCGATTTGGCAGGGATGGCGAATACGCCGCCATGCTCGTAAACGCTGCTCTGAGTGCGATTGTTCGGATCGACCGGCGCGGTGACGATTCCCCAGTTCACCGGTTTGACGTTCTTCAACTGGTTTTTCGAATACAAAATATTTCCGATCTGATAAGCGCTCTGAAACGTCATTGCCGATCTCCCGGTAATAAAGCGATCGTCCTCCAGCGTCCGCATTGTCTTGGAAATTTCCTCTTCAGATGGGAGATAAAACGCCCCCGATTTAACCGCGCTTACAATCATCTCGAATACTTTTTCCCAGCCTGGGCTATTTAGTTGAAGCTCTGTCAGGTCGTCGTTCAGTACCCCAAGATTTTGAGCGGCACCGATTTCGAACGTGTAAAACAACGGAGACATGAAGCCATCGATCGTAAAGCCGTATATTCTGCTCTTCTCGTCGCCATCCGTCGGAAATCTCTTCGCCAGCTCGAACACTTCTTCCCAGGTCATAGAATCTCTCGGCAATTCCACTTTGTACTTCTCGAACAGATCGATATTATAAAATAGCGCTTTGCTTGTAAAAAACGGACTTAGACCGTACAGCTTGCCGTCTCCTTCGCTGCGAAGCTGGGCAAGAATCGCCGGGTTGAAGCCTTCAAGACTGTAGGAGCTGCCCTGAACTGCCGGCTCCAGATCAAGAAGCTGACCTTTGCTCGCCAATCTCTCGTACTCATCATCCAGCAAAAAGGCAACGTCTATACGCTCTTTCTCCATGAACTCGCTTAAAGCTTCCTCCACAGGCTTCTCAGGGTCCCTTTGAAATCCCTGCCTGCTCACCACTTCAATCTCAACATTCGGGAATTCGGAGGCAAACAGCATACCGTACTCGGACATAAATTGCTGGCTGCTCCAATACATCACCCTAAGATTGACATGCTCTTCCTTGTCCAAAGCTTCCCAATCCCCACCGCCGCCTTCGCCTTTTCCGCCGCTGCATCCAACGATCGCAAGCAGCAAGACTGCGGTCAAAACGCCGCTCCATCCTCTTCGATTCAACTTAATTCCCCCATCTCCTTGATTTCACCGACTCTTTGACAACGGCTGCGGCTATAATGGCCGTTAACAAGGGCGCTCCCCGTTTTCGCCATTTTCGCATATATCTTCTCTTAATCATCCGAATTGTCTCTCCCTTCCTGAGCTTCAGCCGTCTTCCTTGCTTTCAGCAGTTCCGCTTCTCCCTTTTCCTGAATGGTTTGTATCGCTTCCTCTACCGTTCTCTTGTCGTTCATAACGGCATCGATCTCGGCGTCGATAAAGCTTGCCAAGGCGGTGAAGAACTGAACAGGCGCTTTCGTATACTCATTATTCGGATTGTTCTTCGGTTCAAGCTTATAGAATGGCTCCATGCTCCTTCCATCCGTATCCGGATTATGCTTCGTGCGGCTCAAAAGACTGCCGTAGAGAGACTTGGACTTCAGCTTGGCAAAACCGTCGCTGTTGATGTACTTAATGAATTCCCAGGATGCGCGAGGATTCGCGGAATCGGCGCTTACGGCGAAAATGTTGTTCAGATTGAGATAACCGCTCTGATTCCGGTTGCTCGGATCGACCGGAGCCGTTACGATTCCCCAATTGACGGGAGCGACGCCAGTGAGATGTTCTTTAGCCCGGACAATTTCTTGAACCTCGTAGCTGCTTTTAAAAGCCATAGCCGACCTACCCATAACGAACAGATTTCTTTGATACATCTCCTCCATCGTCGTGAAGTTGAACATCCTGTCCGCCTCCGATGGTACATACAGCGCCCCGGACTTCGCAGCGCCAATCGCCGACTGGAACACTTTTCTCCAAGAGTCCGTGTCGATATTAAATAACGAGCCGTCCGCATTAAGCATTCTAAGATCCTGCTCCGTTCCGATTTGCCGAATTAAGGTGGATATCCTCGTATAGACGTCCATCGAAAGTCCATATATTCTGGAATCCTTGTCTCCGTCTGTCGGGAACCGTTTGGCCAGCTCGAACACCTCTTCCCAGCTCATCGAATCCTTCGGCAGCTCCACTCCGTGCTTCTTGAACAAGTCGATATTGTAATACAGCGCCGAGCTGGTAAAATCGGGAGACAAACCGTACAGCTTGCCGTCGCCCTGCTCCCTCAATATTTTCAAAATGGCCGGATGAATGCCTTCCGTTTCGAATTTGTCCTGTCCGATAACCGAATCGAGGGCCAGCAGCTTTCCTTGTCCGGCCAGTTGCTCATATTCCGCTCCTTGCAGCAGCAGCACGTCAGGCTTATGTACGTCCAAAAATTTGGCTAGCCGCTCCTCCATCGTTTCCGTAGCTATCTCGTTGTACATCTGCTGCATGCTAACCACTTCGATTTCAACATTGGGGAATTGAGTGGCGAACATATTCCCGTATTCCTGAAAGAAGTAATTGCTATCCCAGGACATGACTTTGATTTTCACTTGTTCATCCTTACTTAAGGGCGCCAGTTCCCCCTCTTTTATCCCCTCGCCACTGCAGGCGCTCATTAAGCCGATTAACAGCGCAAAGCTCAATACGGCAAACAAAGATTTTTTCATGGAACAACCCCCTCTATAGATGGAACTGCTCCCATCATATCGGAAAACGAATGCGAAATCCCTAAAATTTCTATATCTAATATTAAAGTGTAAAAGATCGTTTCATAGTATAAAAAAGCCTGCCCGTTACGGCAGGATTCGACGTAATCAGGCAGGCGGTTTTCCCTGCATCGTATTTGATTTTTTATGCTTGATCAGCTCAGAGACGGTGACCATTTTGTAGCCGCGCCTTCTGAGCTCCGGCAAAATCGTCTCGAGCGCCTGAACCGTCTGCATCGATCCAGCGACATGGTCATGAAACAGAATGATATCGCCGTTGCGAACGTTATTCAACACTCTGTCGACGATTTTTCGAGTGCCGGGAGAGCTCCAATCCTTCGTGTCCTGATGCCAGGACCACAGCACCATCGTATAACCGTGCTCGCGCGCGGTCCGAATGACCGAATCGTTGAAGAAGCCTCCCGGCGGCCTGAACCATGAGCTATGCTTTCCGGTCAGCTTCACAATCTGCTCTTCTGTCCTTGCAAGTTCTTCTGCCAGCCGTTGTTTGCTGATTCGTCGGTTCAAATACAGATGACTGTATGTATGATTCGCGACTTCATGACCTTCCTTTGCCTCGCGCCTAACGACATCCGGGTACTGATCCATCCGTTTACCAATGACGAAAAAGGTCGATTTCACTTCGTTTGCCGCCAATAGATCGAGTATTTTGGGCGTAGTGACGGGATTGGGACCATCATCGAAAGTAAGAGCAATCAGCTTTTCCTTCATCGGAACTTCCCATACGACCTCTTCGCGTTCCTCGTAGTACGCCCTTGTTTTTCTGACCGGCTGTTCCTTATGTTGTTCCTTGTAGCCGCTTGTCGCGACCGCTATCGACAAGCACATGCCAATAAGCGTCGCCGTCTTGAATACGGGCATGAACTCCCTCCGCTCCTGTATGTTACAGGGATAGTATGGAGGTTTTGATCGGCAATTATAAGCGTCACTCGGAAACCGTCAGTGAATGTTTTTTTTCTCCAAATTGCCGCCTAATACGTCGGCTACATTCTGTATGGAGATAAACGCTTTAGCGTCGATTTCCTGCACAATCGTTTTCAGCTTGGCTACTTCAAGCCGGGTAACGACGCAATAAATCATTTGCGTCTCCTCTTTCGCATAGCCGCCTTTTGCATAGATCATCGTTGTTCCCCTGCCCAACCTGTCCATGATCGCCTGAGAGACTTCCTCGTATTCGCTGGAGATGATGGTCACCGACTTCGATTCGTCGAGACCCTGTACCACGATATCCATCACTTTCGCCGCTATGTAGAATGTAAATATGGAATACATCGCCGAATCGGCGCCAAATACAAACCCGGCAGTAATGAAGATAAAGACATTGATCATCATAATGATCTGCCCTACGGGAAAACGCATCTTCTTGGACAGCAAAATCGCCACGATCTCGCTTCCGTCCAAGGCCCCTCCGAAGCGGATGACCAAGCCTACTCCAAGTCCAAGCAGCAATCCTCCGTACAGCACAGCCAATATTTTCTCATGCGTGAACGGTTCGACATGGTGCAAGAACGCCGTTGTGACCGACATGACTGCCACTCCGTACAAAGTCGATATCGCAAATGTTTTGCCGATTTGCTTATACCCGATAAACAGGAAAGGCAGGTTTATCAGAAAGATGTAAAGACCGAGAGAAACCGGAGTTATTTTCGAGAGCACGATCGAAATTCCGGTAATTCCGCCGTCTATAATCTGATTGGGGACCAGGAAAATTTCCAGGGCAACCCCCATCAAAATTGCGCCAACTGTAATGAAGATGAATTTTACTAAATAATCTGTGACCGAAGTTTTTTTATGATGCTTAGAGCCTGCCATAGCATTTCTCCTTCTTGGGGGACGAACTACCCGGATTTCGTGCATTTTTCATTATAACTTACTGAGAATCGAAGGGAAAACCCCGCATTGGAAAATATGCGGGGTTGCTCGAAGCTCGGTATGGTCGAGCTAATTGTTGCTTAAGGCTCAGATCCTTGAGATCCTTGAGATTCTTGGGCTCCTTGCGGCTGCGATACCGGCTGATACACGACTCTCTTCACGATGACGCTCTCTTTGCCATAATGATTAACGGATTTAAAGGTAAATACATTTTCTCCTTCATTCAGCGTCACGAACATCGAAAAGCTCGATTCACCCAGCAATTGCCCGTTCAAATAAAGCTGCGGTTTCATATCATTCGGATCTGCCGCGGTTGCAGAAATCGTAATTCCGGCTGTAGACACGACTTCAGGCAATGGCCCAATGGAAAGCGTTGGGGCCGGTACGTTGTACACGATCTTCTTCACCACTTCGGTTGCTTTGCCTGCCTGGTTAACCGCTTTGAAGGTGAATACATTTTCTCCATCGACAAGCGCAACGGTTTTGGTAAATGAACGCGTCCCCATATTGGTGCCGTCAAGAAACAGGGTAGGGCTCGAATCGTTGACATCCGACGCGCTTGCCTTTAATGTCAAATTCGCAGAGGTCGTCGTATCGGGAATATTCTCAATTGTTAACGTTGGCGGCGGCACATTGTAGGTGATCTTTTTGACCACCGTATCCGAGGTTTTACCGGCACTATTCGTAGCCTTGATCTCGAACGAGTTTACTCCTTCGGTCAGCGTAACCACTTTCGAAAAGGAGTTCGAGCCCATATTCGTCCCGTTCATATACAGCCGCGGATACCTGTCCTCCGCATCGGTGGCGCTGGCTGAAATCGTAATGGTCTTCACTTCCGTTGTTTCCGGCAGCGAATCGACCGTTACAACCGGAGGAGAAATGATATACCTGATTTTTTTCTCCACCGTGGTTGATTTCCCTTGCCTGTTTGTAGCTTTAATCGTCACGGTATTGTTGCCTTCTACCAGCGTAACCGTCCTGGTAAAACTGCTCGTCCCCGTAATGATCCCGTTAAGGTACAACGTAGGAGAACGATCTGCAACATCGGTTGCCGACGCTTTAATCGTAATCGTCTTAACATTCGTGGTATCCGGAATCGGATCTACGAGCAGGGTAGGAGGCAATATCGTGTAAATCACCTTTTTTACGATAACGGTTTGTTTGCCCAAGTTGTTCTTAGCCTTGATCGTAAACGTATTTTCTCCTTCTCTTAGACTCAGCGTGGAATTTACCGATTTGGCGCCCAAGTACCGATCGTTAATGTATATTCCCGGATTGGGATCATCATTGTCCGCGGCGCTTATCCGAATCGGCATTTCACTCAGAACTGAAGTTTCCGGAAAGTTGTCGAACGTAATGTCCGGCGGTAAAATCACATATTTTACCTTTCTGGTAACCGTAGTCTTCTTGCCCCACGAATTCGTTGCTTCAAATGTAAGTTGATTGTCGCCCTCGACAAGGGTATACGATTTAAGGATTGTCCCCTTCTGGTTAATGACTTCCCCGTTTAATTTCACCTGGGGATAAGGATCGTTACTGTCGACGACTTGCCCTTTAATCGTCAAAACTTTCGAGTTAACGGTAGCTGACAGTTGATCGATAGAAAGCTCCGGTGGTCTGACCGTGAACTTGACCTTTTTCTCTACCGAGGTCGACTTCTTCAGTTTGTTGGTCGCCACGACTCTGACCGTGTTCGCGCCTTCCTGAAGACGAATATCCCTACTCCAGTTTCCTGAAGAGGATACGGAGACTTTAACTTCGTTAACGGTTATCGTCGGTTTCTCGTCGTTCGCGTCCATGACCGTACCGGCAACGGTAACGGTTTGCTTGTCCGAGTTAGTCGGGAGGTCGATCGTCAGCACGGGAGCCGGAATCCGATAAGTCAGTTGTTTCACGATCGCTTTGTAACGTCCATTGGGTTGAACGGCCTTAATCTCCAGCTCGTACTTGCCCTCTCCCCGATCCAGACTAAGCTCGTGATTAATCGTACCGTTAGCGTGAGACATTGCTTTGCCATTTATGAATAGCTTGTTGTCCGCGCCGACCGTCCCTTGAAGCCGTACCTTGCTTTTCTCGGCAATGTCGGGCAATACGACCTCAAGCTCAATTTCCTTAAGCGGCTGCAGCTTCGGCGAATTGATCACCCTGCTCATCAGTGCCACAGCAGAAGCTCTGTCCAACCCTTGCTTTGGCTTAAACGTCCCGTCCGCAAATCCTCCGATCAGGTTGTTCTGCATCGCTACGGCCACATAGACGGCCAGTTCCGGCGTGATGGCCTTGTAATCCGACACCTGCTTGCGGATAATCTGCTCTGCGTTCGTAACGTCCGTCGGCAATTTCATCCCTTTGACCAGTGCGACCGCAACGTCTTCCCTTGTTACAATCGCATCGGGATCGAAGAACGATTTGCCCAGCAAAAAAGAATAACCTTCCAAATAAGCTTTGACCGTCTCAATGTAAGGCAGCGCCCAAGAATTGATCTTCACATCGGAAAATGTAGGCTCGGAGACGGAAACTAAATCCAGATCGAGCGTTAGCGTCAGTATTTTGGCAAACTGAGCTCTCGTCAATTGCTCCGTCGGATGAAACGTTCCATCCGAATAGCCGCTGATAATGCCTTTGTCGATCATCTTCTGTACGGATACGTACGCCCAGTGCTTGGCAGGCACGTCTTTGAACGACTTAACCTCGGATTCTCCCGCCGCCGCAGCGCCCGTTTCCCCCAAGAGATTAGCCCCAATGGCAAGGACGAACAAGAGGATATAACTTGCCAATCTGTTCGAACTCATTGCTGCGAATCCTCCTCGCCGCTGGGTGGAACGCCCGAAGCACTCGGAGTAGTAGATGCAGGCGGACTACTCGAAGCACTCGGGCTGCTCGATGCACCTGGGCTGCTCGATGCCCCCGGGTCACTCGAACCGTCCGGGCTACTCGGTGCGGTGGAGCTCGGATTGCTCGTTTCACTTGACGGCGTTTCGACACCGGGATCCAATGAAGGCGTAGGCGACTTGGACTGCTCCGCTGTCGGAATCGTTGTCGGCGAAGGAGGCGTCCCTTTGTCCTTCTTCATCTGACCCAAAACAACAACCGTCCCGCCGGCGATGGCAAGGGTGAATACAACAACGATCAGCGATATCCCGATCCCCTTGTTCTTGCCGGTAAGAAGCTTCATAAGGAATCCGGATTGCGTTAATCTGATTTCATCTAGCAGTTTTCTTAACTCGGCACTTTTTATCGATTTAATTTTTTTCCGGATAGATTTCGACTTAAAAGCGCCTTGGCCCTCGTACTCGAAATAATCGCGGATGGCCGCTTTATAGCTTTCTTCCAGTTTGGAGCTCGAACCGCACCAAATGATAAACTCAAAGACCGTCTCGCTGTTCTGAGCGGCGCTATGCACATAAGCCAGCATCTCGCGATAATTGTAAATTCCCGACTCCCGCTTGCGCGAAGAGGACCCCTTATTGTTTTTGCCGGAACTGCGAGACCTCGCGGCTACTCCGAGCCCTTCTTCGTCATCGGCATCCTGATCCTTAGGACGACGATAAAAAGCATAGGAAACCTTCTTGAAATTGGCAGCATAAACCTGCACTCGCAGCAGCTTTTGCAGCATTCGGCGGGTCTGATCAAAAGCTTCCGGATCCATTCCATCCAGCTTGGACAATATTTCCGACTCTTTCTGCCCATCGCCGTTCAAGATCAAGGAAACCGTGCCCAGTATGCGCAGCTTCTCTTTATCCTTGGGTTCTAATTCTTTCTTCCCTTTTCCAGGATTTCTCGCAACGAGAAATTGCAGCTTATCGATATCCGCCGCGGTTACCTGATCCAGCTCCAGCGCGTCCAACATACAGATGGCAATCGCCAATTCGAGATTTTCCTTGAAAATTTCTATATCGCGACTCGTCGGGTCCAAAGTTTGGATAAAGGCGTACAATTGTTTGCCATTGTTTAATATGTCGCTGCTTTTTTCCAGCACTCGCTGTACTTTTAAAAGGATTTGCTGCAGAAAAAAAGTACTCGCTACGACCTGAGGGGTATATTTCTTCCAGAATTCGATCTCTTCCTGAATCCCTCTTACGGTATTGATCGACTCCGCGCGCGCTTGGAAATAATCTTCGAAAACACGATAATATCTATCTTCGGAATGCATCTTTTCGACAACGGCGGCAAAAAGCTCCGGTTGCTGCTGTAACTCTTGCATTGTTTGAATCGAATAATTCGGATCTTCGTTGTTTTTCCAGTTAGTGAACATGAAATTAACGAGGTGACCCACGAACTCTTGTTGCGTCCGAGTGTCCGCGATCCGGCAGTAGGCAATCATCGCTTGCAAATATTCAACGGATACGATATTTCCCGAATTCAGGTTGGAAACCTCGTCCCCGACCAGTTGATAGAACATTTGGTAGAGCTTTTGTTTGTTCGCCTGCGCCCCATCGTCCAAATAATCGAGAATGCTGTATAGCAGGCCGTCTTTGTTCCGTTCGTACAAGCTCTTGAGTCCGCGACTCACTTGGAAAAGCGCGCATAGCTTATGGTAAGTAGAAGGAGCCAGCTTCTCCGCTGCCTCTCTTCCTTGCAACGCCTCTTCCGCGAACGAAAAAAACTCGGCCAGCGCATCAGGCCGTTCTCTGCAGGACCATGCGAAATTTAGATAAAAATGATCTTGGCTAGCCCGTTCCGCGTTAACGAACCTTCCGTTAGGGAAATCGAATACGAAATCTTTATCCAAACTGCGATCGTTGGCCCGTATGCTCCCTTTCTCTACAAACATAACGTCAATAAACTTCTTGCCTTGCGGCTCGTTATAATACGTTGTGAAGCCGAAATGTCTTCGCAATTCGTAAGGGAGGAAATGGAATAAAATTTCCGTAAGCTTCTTCGCGTAGATGGCGCTCTCCGTCACGTCGACATCCAGAGCGATATAGACCTTCTTGTTGCTGGAGATCGAGGCCATGACGGCTCCCAGCAGCTGTTTAAATAGATTGTCGTCGATACCGAGACGGTCCAGTATGTTCTGCTGCCGCTCAAGATGGGATTGCGAATCCGCCGGAATGTCGTCCAGCTCGGGAAGAACTTTACCTTCTTGAATATCGTATTCGGTCTGAAAGTGGTTGATCTGAAAAATTCGGAACCCGGACCGCAGAACCTCTTCTTTCCGCTCCTTGGGCACCACGTAGTTATGGACGAATATCGTGTCTCGCTGGCCTGTGAAGTCCGTACCCGCGAATTGACTCCGTCCGATTACCAGCTCTCCGGAATCCGCATGAAAGACGGTTAACGATTCCGGGAAACGGGACAGCTCCTGCTCGCCTCGTTGGACCAGTTCCTGCGGAGGGAAATAAACGCAGAAGGGATGCAGCGTTTTCTTAATAAAATTGCCGTCGAGCGAGGGGGATTTCGCCACCGTATCGAGTCCTTCGTTCGACCTGAATACGCCTTCCCGCGCCCGAGCAAAATATTGCTGTTGAATTTTGCGTTCGCTGCTCATTACGAGTTGCTCCCCTCGATGTAATTGAGCTTATACAGCAGCCAAATGAACGGCTCGTCCACTCTGATCGGGTTCACAACCCCCGTGATTTGCTTGTTAACCGGATTGCTGCCAAGCGCCGACACCGCAAAATAAGCCGTATTTTTGAAATAAACGTCCATTGCGTCTTTAAAGGGCCGATCAACCTTCTCGATAAAACGGGTAATCTCCCCGTTAATATTGTTGAATTCGTTCAGATCCAGCGACTTCGAATGCACAACATTCTTAAACACGTTGCTATTGGAGCGGATATATTCCCCGTCCTCCTCCTTCAAGTGTTGAAGCATATCGCTCTTCGTCAGCACGACCGCCGTTGGAATATCGGTGACGCTCTTCTCTTCGTGCCCGATAAAGTTCTGGAACAAGGAAATAACAATTTCCCTTGGCTCATCGTACCGTCCCGCAAACTCTTCCTGACGTTCCCCGAAGCTGACTTTTAGGCGATCCCGAATCGTCCTCATCTGCAAAGGATCTACCATGAACAGAATGCCCGACGAGTTTTTGATGTGCGACGCATAAATATCCAGGTATGCCTCTTCGACCATTCCCTCTCCCGCCACATCGAAGAACACCAAGGTCAACGGCGGAACGCTCTCGTCCTTAAATACGAATTGGAAAATAAACGGCTCCTGCACAACGTCTCGCAGCGTGGAACTAATCATCGTGCCTCTCTCGAAGATCGGCTCCTCGTAATTTTGGCGGAATTTCCGGCTGATCTCTGCGCTCAGAGGCATACAAGCGGCAGAGAAGTTGCTGGCCGTCGATTGCTGCAAAGTATGGATGAGCGAAGCCATGTATACAGACTTGCCGGATGCCGAGGCGCCGACAATGGAAATAATATTGCTCGGCACTTTGCCGGAAGGAATCGGCAGCTCGTTGTGACAGCTCGGGCATAGCCGCTTCTTCGTCACAATTCCGTGTCTGTCCGTCAGCCCAACGAGCACGTTCTCGGACACGATCAAGTTTTCGTCCGGAATGGAAGAGGGGTGGATGACCGCTTCGATCTCGTCAATCGGCGCTAAATTGAACTTCTCCCGATATTTGTTCAGCGTCTCGTCCTCTTGCAGCGCATAGTCCTGGTCGTCCGCCTTATGGTGCATTGCGCGGAACACGACTTCATCCGGCTGAAATTTATCGAAACAATAAGGGCATACGATCGGATAAAACGGAGGCTTCTCTTTGACCGGCGCTTTCCCCTCGAACAAGCCTTTCAGAAACTTCAGCATGGGTATTCTCCTCTATTCTGGAATCAGCTCGTAGATTTCCCCGTATTTTTTCCCATCGGTGAAAAACAACTTGATCTGATCGTTTTTATTGATTTCGATCTCGGGCAACGTATTGCGTCCGGGATTCACGTCGTGAATAAAAGGATAAGCGGTGCCGTCGTCTTTGTTTAACGGGAACGCGCCTTCCTTCTTCACATAGCACAATGCCTCTTTGGCGACATAGACTTCGCTGTTAAGCTCGATCCTGACCGGCTTGCGCTTGCTGAAGAAGGCTCGGCCGTATTTGATGGAATACCAAATTCGGGCTTTGCCTGTGCTGAACCGGATAATATTCTCTTCATCCTGCTGCTTGAAGACGACCATCCGGCCGTCGGCCCGTTCGCATGCATAGACGCGAAACGCATACCGTCCGATCGTATCGAGCCGCGCCCGGTAGCCCCTATTGGCTTTATACTCCTCGCGCGTGAACAATCTCATCGATTGCAGGTCGCGCTGATCCGGCGCTATCTCGGCATCCGCCTCAAAGCCGTAAACATAGACGAATTGGATGCCTTCCGGCCATTTCCAAGTCACAATGCACACATTGTCCTGAAAGCTTTGCTTCATATCGGTAATGCGTTGATTATGGGCAAAATCGTCCTTCCACTGCATAGCTGACTGTCACCCGCCCTTACTTGAAGTTTCTGCGCGTCCCCTGCGGCCGTTCTAAGTTCTGCGCTCCGTATTGGCGATTGCGGGAATACAGCCCCCCGTTGACCTCCGACGAATTTTGCTTATATGCGATCATAACGGTCGAAAGCGCAAGCACAACCGCCAGCACAATATCGGCAGCCGCTCTGTAAGTTAGCGGGGACAAGGAGAAGTCTTTGAATCCGAACTCGAGAATCGCCCCGGCTATTAATCCCGCAATGCTCCCGCCGATCGTAAAGCTCTTGGCGAGATATCGGTTATCGAATATAATCCCCAGCGCTAAACCTAGGAAAGCGCCGATGAGAACAAACAAGATTATTCGCAAAATTTCGTAGTAAAGGTTGTCCACGGATGCGCCGGTTCTCTCTCCGACCAGATGCCAGGATTGCGTGGAACGGTAGATCTCGGAGATGACCATCGAGAGGTCCGAAACCTCGTCTACGAGATGGAAGGTTCCCCCGGTCTTGCCTGCGATTTGCCGCAACAGGTCGTTGCCGTCCCTTTCCGCAATGTTCATCCCGACCGTGTTGATCGAGATTTTATTCGCTTTGTAAGGAGCCAACGCCGCATCCAGATCGACCAGGCTGTACCCGTCGGAGATCAGAATGACCATGCTTTTGCGGTTTTCCTCGTTCTTCGCCGCTTCAATCTGCGTCATCGAAGTGCTCAGAGCCGCTCCGATATCCGTTCCGCCATCCGGAACGCCGATCCCGTTCAGCTTGGCGATCACGTCCTCTTTCGCGGCTTGGCTGTCCAGCGGGACCAGCGGCTGCAGCACTTGGGCCCTGTCGCTAAACGTAATAATAGCCGTCCGTTTATCCGACTCCATCTTTTGAACCAATTGGTTCAGCGCGGCAATGCTCTCCCGATTCGGGTCCGTCTCAATCATGCTCCCGGAGGTGTCCACCGCGAGCATAATATCTTTGGGAGGTTGATTCTTACCGAAGTATAAGCCGTAAATAAATTGCAGTCCCATTCCCGCCAGCAATAACAGGACAAGGGAAGCCGGAATCAGCAACTTCCAACTGTCGCCTGTATAGCGCAATCTCCAGCCCTGCCCGTTTAATTCGGGCGAAATCAGCTCCGCGATCAAGCAGAAAAGCGCTATCCAGAGCGCCAACTGTCCGAAGTACATGCCCATCAACAGCACGTTCGGAATCTTCCCCGTCCCCCACGATAACAGCGCTTCGCCGACAACGGCGCCCACGATGCCTCCAAACAAACTGAACAAAACGAGCAACAAACTTATTTTTCGTTGATACATAGACGGACTCCCCCTTCAGCGTCTAACCTCTGTCTTGCGTCTAGTTCCCGACGTGACGCGAAGATCACGCATGGAATTGAAATCCGTTTTGCTTGTAGCTTTCGTAATATTTCGTATTATTGACGACATACATCAGGTCTTCCAATTGGAAGCCCCCCATAATGTTAAGCTTCTCGATTCCGGTCGCTTTTTTCTCGTGCACGCATCCGAGTTTATAGAGCCGGACCCCTTTATCGACCGAGAAGGCATGATGAATAAATTCGCTGTCGTAATCCGCAAAAAAGTACTTCTCTTCATAGCGATGCTTCTGCGTGTAATTAAACACTTGCATATGAATAGCGGCGCGCTCTTCCAACTGTATATATAAATCGCGGTAGAGCTCCTCTTTGGACAACACATTGCCCTTGTCCTCATACCTAACGGTAACATTGGCGCGCTCAAGCAGTTCGTCCTCGAAGGATTGGCGAAATTGCGGGTACACGAATACTTCCTTCCGGCATACTTCAATAAATCGGTTAAGCAGCGCTTCCGCCCCCTCGTTCACGAGAGCGGCGATATTTCCGACGTAACGGTCTTCAAAATAGAAAAACGTCCCTCGTTTAGCTTGAAGGTCCTGTATAATTTCCTCGACAACGGCTTCGTAATATTCGGGGATGTTGCGACCTAAGTAATCGTTAGCCTCGGACACGCTATGCCGGCTTGTCTCCTTCAAAAGCTTGTCCAGGCTCGTCGTGACTTCGATTTTGTCTCTAAGCGGCTGATGTAAGCTCTCGATTGCCGCCAAGTAGCGCCGAAGCAGCTTCTGCTTGATTTCGAAGAACAGAATATCGAATTTTTGTCCGTATATTTTGTCAAACAGTTGGCGGCTAAGCTGCTTAATCTTGCCCTTATCGAAAAAACTGAACCGCGAAAAAGCCTGCAACTCCACAGGCTCCTGCTCCACTTGCAGCAACTGAAGCCGAGCCTCCTCCAATTGCCTGGATACATCCTTGATCATGGATCGCAATTCATGGACGATCGAACGTTCATCTTGTTCGGAGGTCCAGGCATAGGCGCAATATAAGCCGTAGGATACGGATTGGACGATTTGCCGCTCAATGCTGGCCTCCAGCTCTTGCTCCAGCTTCATGCCCTGGAACTTCTTGTCCGCAGCTTGTTCGAAATGATCGATGAAGAAGGCGTTGGCATGTTGGCCGTAAAGACTGTCCTCCGCTTGCTTAAGAGACATCCGCTTTAGCTCGGATAGCGGAACCGACTCGGACAGCAAAGCGGACATCTCCTCTAAGCTCTCCTTACTCGGCATCAGTTCCGCCACTTTACGGTCTACCGCATCGGAATTCAATTGAAACAGCTCAAGGATTACGCGCTTCTCGACTTGGCTTTGCGCGCTTAGCACGCTCATCACTTGCCGATAAAATTGCGAGAGCACCGTTAACGCAATCGCTTGATTCGGGCGCTTCACGATCGAAAGGCCTGCCGATGAATAAACAGGCCCCTTCGTTTCCGCAGGCTGGATATGCTGTCTGAAATGCTGGTTGTTGTAATTCTCGTGCCGATGGTCGAATTCGTCTATAATTTTGCGGTTTTTCAGCAGATTCATATTGCAAATAATATCGTAATTGGCTTTCATTCCGGCATCGTCGTCGAACATCCCATGCTCGTTCTTATCGCTGAGCAAATAAACGAGATCGAATAGCGGAGAGGCCGCATGCACGATAGGTAGCTTGATCTGATCGTCCGTCACGAGCAGCATGCCTTCGAATTGATAGGCCCTGTCCTGATAACGATCAAGCTCCCGCAAAAAGCTGATCCCGAGAGAGGATGCATATTCATGCTCCTCTCCCCTCTTTTCCTTAATCAGCCCGTACATATCCATCTGGATCAGCTTAAACGATTCGCCCAGCAGCGATTTGAGCAGCAGCGCAATCTCGGGAAGCACGATGTTGCAGCAGTCCTCCACCCTGGTCACAAAAGCCATGTTAAGCCTTTGGAACGAGGAGTACGACTTCCCGTGTTCGGCGATGCGGTTGCCGATTTGTCTCGCCAAGCGATTGAATTCCGCCAATATCCGAATATCTTGATAAAATTGACGATGCAAATTTTGCCGGGCCGTCTTCCGGTCCGAGCCCGAGGAAGGAAGACGCAGCGAGAACACATTTTCCTTCTCCACCGTCTGGTCCTGATAGACATGAAAATAGAGAACGCCTTTGCTGTTGTTCCACTTTTTCCTATTGTTCTCGTAAACAGCGTTCAGCGCTTCAAGGGATTGGTCTCCGATGAACACGAATAAGAGAGGGTTATTGATACTAAGCTGTCCGTCGTTATCATCGATAAACCGATCTGCGTCCGCATCGTATGCGTTCGCGAAAGCATGTAATTGTCGCTGCATTCGGCTTCCTCTACTTTAACTTATTTATAATATCGTTCACTTTGGCCGAGACTTGCTGATAGAAGCTGTACATTTCTTCGCCGTTGGCCCATTCGCTGCGGTCATAGTCAAGAGCGGATTTGCCTTCCTGATAAGCCGCCGCCATCTCTCTCAACGTTAACAGCAAGTTGGAGGTATCGACTTCAGTGGACAATTGAACGCTGCGCTTGGCCGATTTGCGCTGCAGCAGCTCCCGTTTCTTGTTGTCGAGGCCGCTCAATTGTTCGAAAATCGCATAATCGACAAACTTGTTCACCCGCATCAGGTTAACAAGCGGCTCCCATGCTTCCTCGTCGGCTTCATGGTCGTAGACGTACAGCGTGCCTTTTTTGCAAATCGTTTTTGTGTACATGGCCTCGATAAATTGGTCGATGAGCTTCTCCATATCGGAGTGCGCGTTCGCGAACTGCTCCAGCTCCGCGATCTTCGCGGCGATCGCTTCGTACTTGGCGATTTCCTTACGAACGTGATCCAGCAATTCGGGAGAGCGGATCAGGTTCTCCTTCGCCATCTCTTCATTGATACTGCCGAAAATGTCTCGCGCTCCCTCGCGCTCCAGTCCATCCTTCAGCAGCCCCTTCAACTGTTCGAGGCACTTTCTGATCTCGCCGTGATTCGGCTTTCCGCTATCCAACTGATGGTTAAAGCCTTTCATAAACTGTTCAACCTGGAAGGCCTTCGTCAGAACAAGCTCATAACGGCTTGTCGTCGTGACATTCTCCGACTTCTCGACGATGATGCGGAACTCCGCAGCCTTGTCGAACAGCCCTCGAATTCCTGAGTTATATTGCTTGACCCTGCTGTTGTTATACACATCGCCCCATGATTTCTCCGGAATCGGCGACGGCAGGTAGGTCCAATTGATTTTGTCCGTTTGCACCAGGTGACGCCCGATCCCCTCTTGCTCCAGAATCGTCCGTTCGTAGCTTTCCTCCAGCACCTTCAGCGGTGAGTAGGAGAAGAGCGGGATGCCGTTGCGGGTGTTTAACCAGAAGATCCGGTTTTTCACCTGGCTTTCCTTAATCGTAAACCGGGAGTGGCCCAGAGCAATCTCCTGATATTTCAATATGCCTTTGAAAATATTCGGCGCATCGGCAGGCACAGAGACGAATCCCCATTGCGGGAAATGGAAGTTGCCGGAGCTGTTGCTCAGATGGAAGACCGGAATCGCCTCGTCGTCCAGACGTTTGGCAATAATCCGTTCTACTACCTTATCGACCGCTTCGTCCTGACCGTACTTGATCGCCAGAAACTCCTCCATCGATTTCGTGATCAAATCGCCGAATTGGTCCGACAGAAACTCGGAAATCGCACTGACGATATCGACCTCTTGTTCCCGCACCCATTGCTCCGATTTCCGGAGCAGCTCGTTGGAGAAGTCGGAGATCAAGGTGTTCACGCTCTTGTTGTCCATCACATTGGTGATCACCTTTTCGATATCCGGCACGCTTACAATGTTCCAATAATAGGTTTTGTTGCCTCTATGATCGACCTGCTCGTCGCCGTTAACGAGAATATCTCCATTCTTCTCGAAAATTCCGTTAAGCGCATTAAGCAGCTCTGTGAACACCCCGTATATTCGCGAGTTTTGATCGTTGATGATCTGCGCCAAATCCTCGTAAAACTCGATCATCTGCTCCATGCGCTCGCGATCCGCGTACAGCAAGTACTCCTGAATTTTGGCGTCGATGTACACATCTTTTTTCTTATCCTTTGAGATAAAAGCGGTTCTTGCATCGCCCAGTCTCTGATTGGCAGTCTCTTTGGCGCCATCAATGTCCTGCGGAATTCTAAGTATGCTTTCCTTTAAAGACTCGATATAGGAGCTGATCAGGTTCAACAAGCAATAACCCTTAGGCGCGTTAATGACCCGAGAGGCAAAAAACGGCCCCTGCTCCGGATTGCGGAAAATGCGCTCAAGCTGCTCGGTGAAGCTCTCCAGCAGTTGCGCCGGCAACTGTTTCTTCGCCTTCATATACTCCTCCCGGGCGCGGGAGAGGAAGCTTTGCTCCAATTCCGTATCTATGCTGACAACCTGCTGCCTGATCACATTGTTATAGCTAAAGCGTTCGCTGTTCTGATAGCCTGGGATCGGGCTAGGAACGCGTTTCTCGAACTCCTGCTGCACCGTGTCCGGGTCGATTCCGAGCTTGCGGACCAACTGTTCCGTGAACTCCTGACTCGGAGTCATGTCGAACATTTTCTCCATCTTCTTGAACAGCTTGTACGCCAAATAGGTCGTCATCTCCTCGATCGGCAGTACAGCCGAGGAAGCGCCCAATATGTTATATTGATAGTTCGCCGCATATGGCTTCGGCATCTGGTTAATATTCGTGCGAATATTGCTGATATAGTCGTGAATCGCGAACTCTTCTCCCGACTGCTTGTCCTCGCTGGCCATGAAGTTTGTAATGTTCTCCGCCGTTACGTTCATACAGTAATCGTACGAATTCTCCAGCAGCTTGCCTTCGAGATTCGTCGCGGAGATCAAGTGAGCCAAGTTAAACGGCGGCATCGGCGAATTCACCGTGATGGCATTGCCGTATTGTTGTTTGAATCGCTCGCTGCGCTCGTCTACGTTCATCCAGTAGTCGAGCTCTTTAAGCGCGGCATATCCGTTTTTCTTGATATATTCCTTCGTGTGATCGGTCAAGCTCTTGCTCGCCAGATTGACGTCAGGCATAAATAAATAGCCCAGCATATTCACCTTGTCTACGCCGGCGCTGCCATGCTCCCGTTCGATCAGCCCTCTAACGATATACGAAATATCGAGGAAGCAGCCGCTCCCCGTTCCCCCGGATAACCCCGTCAGCAGAAATACCATCAGCTTCTTGTTCGTTCCGACCGACAGTCCGCGTATTTTTTTATCCAAAGCCTGCACGACTTGGACGATTTTCGTAAACAATAACAAACGGCCTGCTTGCCGAATGCCGGAAGCGCCGCTTATTCCATCCGTAATCAACAGCTCGGGAGACAGCCATTCGGTAATATAAGGCTCCAATAAGCTGCGATTTTGCAGCAAGCTGCCTATTTCCGAGTTGGACAACAGCACGAATTCCGTTAACGGATCAAGCCCGATCCCTTTGTACTTCTTGTTGCGGTCGTGCTCGTTCGTCTCGAAGGCGATAAATTCAACATTGTCCGGCTTGTCGCGCTTCTTCTTCGTAAGCGGGTCCTCCGGCAGTTTAAAGCGGCGGTTGATCTGATATTTCAGGCGCAGCAGCGCGTCGATTCCCGTACCGCCCAACCCGATGACAAGCATCGGGTTATCTATCGTATCTACTCTGATTTTATCGCTGACGATTCCTCCGCCTTGGGAGACGTCCAACTGTTGAATATGCTCTCTTACGACTGCTTTCATTGCGTGTTTCCCCCTAAACGATGTAGTCGAGCCAAATGGATTTGTTTACTTTTTGCAAAGTAATCTTAATACGGTCGTTATTTTTTAACTCTTTCCCTTTGCTCGCATCGAAGGCGCGCCCGGATTTCTCGATGATGCACGGGGTCTGGTTGTAGATAATGATAGAATCCTTGCCCGGAACGAACACGATTTTGTCCGTCTCCGCAAGTTCCGGCGCTAACTGCAGCAGTTGATGCAGCTTAAACTTCCCTTTAAAACCGTTTAACTGCTTATATTGCGGGCTTGTTCTCTCGTTCGTGTCCTCGTCGCGAATCTCGATGATCACTTGCCCGTAAAAGCCTTTATTCGCCTTCTTAACCTTGTTCAGAATAACCAACGCTAAAACAAGGAGCAGGATTAGCAATGCGGCGCCCCCGCCGACATACAACCATGGAAACGGCTCTTTCTCCTTCTCTGTCACGGGAGTCGGGGACACGGAGGGCGAAGGCGTTGCCTGGGGCAGCGCGGACTTGGCGCTGATCTTGACCAGATCGCTTTCCCGGAAGAAGCTGGCATCCTCTACTTTGATCTTAAGCTCATAATCATGCGCATCGGCTACCTTGTAGCTTCCCTCAAATTGCTGCCCCGAGTTGGTCAGCGGCAATTCTTCGGTTTGCTGCGTATCCAGATCGGTCACAAGCAGCGTCGATTTGATGTCTTTGTACAGCTCCTCATCCGCAAGCACCTGTCCATTGGATTCAAGGTGCGCTTTTACCTCAACCTGATCGCCCTTCTTATACGTAACGCCCGGAGCAAGCGGCTCCATAACCAGTTGGATATCATAATTGAAAACTAGGTTAATATCGATTTTATCCTTATCGACGCCTTTGACTTGGAGCTTCCAATCCCCCAATTCCGGCTTCGACAACTTGATTAGCGAATACGCGTTGGACTTGGAGTAAATGATGCCGTCCGAAGGGATGGCTCGTTCTTGTCCCGACGGATCGTACAGCTTGACTTGCGCCGGCTTGGACGAAATCAGCGAGATGTTCGCTTCCAGAACGTTCTCGTTCGGAATCGGTACCCTAACGTCCTGATACTGGCCATTGCCCACTACTCCATTAAGCGGGATGACTTTCACTTTTAAATGATTCGCGAATATTTCGCTCAGAATTTGCGGCAAATCCTCCGCCGAGCTTGTGACAAACGATTTGCCGTTCGTCCTCTTGGAGATGTCCTCGAGATTAGCTTTGTTTAATTTCCCGTCTGCGTTCAAACCGATTGTATAAATAGGAATTCCCAAAGCGATCGCCTTGTCGATCGCTTCGTTAAGCTCCTTATCGGACTGCTCCTGCGTTCTGCTGCCACGAAGGGAATTGTTGCCGTCCGACAACAGGACGATCATGGGGAAACGCCCCGGCTCGCGTTCTTGCTCCAAAATTTTCACAGCTTCGACAACCCCGACGGCGATGTCGGTGTAGGAGCCTCTTACGATTTGGTCGATGAACTTTTTCAGTTCTTCCTTGTCTTGTGGCGTATTAATGGTCAACAACGCCTTCTCCCGCACAATCTGATCCGTATAAGATACGAGACCGATCTTATCTCCCTGCACGGAAGCCATGTCCACAAACATTTTCATCGCTTCGTTCGCGACCAAATTTTTATCGCTCGTTTTCATGGAATTGCTGGCATCTACGGTCAATACGACATCGATTTTCTGCTCTGTATAGGTTGCAGCAATTGCCTTGGACGCGAAAAATGCGTCAACTCCGGTAAGTGTCAAACATAGACAAAGGATGGTTAACAAGTAAGATAACTGATTCGAATTTTTTTTCGGTTTCATGCTGCGTTACCCCCGACGTTCTTCCATAAGATTGGCCTTCTGACAGGGTCCAAAGGTTTCCTTGCTAGTAAAATATGCCCTGTTGTATAGTAGAAGAGATATACAAATAATGATACCGTCTTAACTAAGATAATTCCATAACTTTCTTAATTTATGATGCGAATAGAGGCGACTTTAGTGTTAACTTATATCATCCTGTTGATCTGTGTCCTTTTTTTAGTTATTAAATGGATATCTTTCTACAGACGCAAAAAAAAGATTGCCCCTCCAGCTCAATTGGATAATTATATCGTTTCTTCTCTGAATCGCAGGGAGGAGAACCATGGAGTCTAAAATTGCGGTACAATTTCGTAAACTCAAAAAATCAACCTATACGTTTCAAAGGCTTAAATATTGCAAAAAATGCGGTCGATATTCGGTTCTCTTTGATGAAATTTGCCCGGATTGCCAATCTTCTCGCACTTTCCAATCGCCTGCCGAACACGCCTACGTGATTCACAAGAGATCGGGCCATACCGAAACGCTGATTCTGATCGCTCTTCTCTGCTTAGGCATCGTTCTTGCTCGAGACTTCACCCAGTTGATCGCCGCCTTCTCGGCTGCAGTCGTATTGCTGACAGCTTATTTATATTTATTGAAACGTTACCGCGCTACCAATGAAAAGTTTTATCTCCAAAAGCTGCTCATCAAACAAATTCCGCAAATTGCCGCAGGACTTAACCGGGACGTTGAGAGCTCGCTGGAGGATATCAAAGCCTCTAAATTCAAAGAGGGATACGAGAAGCTGCGCGAAATCGGATACTTTCTAAACAACGATCATATTAAAGCTTACAAGATTTTTTGCTTGAGCCGCTTTTTTATTCGCAAGGATATGCAGCTGGAACTGGAAACCCTCATTCCCGGCCACTTCGACAAGCTCTTCATCTCGTATTTGTTTGAGGTGTCGCAAGTCAATAAACAGCTCATCCGCCAGAGCGTTCTGGATTACGTCGTTAAATACAGGGCAGAGATCGAGGGGCTTGAGAACGGCAAAGAGATTATGACGAACGTTGCTGCTGCAGCTATTCGCATGAGACACTATGTAGATACCTACTCCTCCATGATTTTCGATTATGTAGAGGGGTTGCCCAAGGAAAGATTTCTGCGGCTGTGCAAAATGCTTGCCGAGCATCCTTCGCTGAATACCGTAAGTTTGTCTCGCAAGTGCAAAGAAACCGTGAGAGTCAGGTACGGCTTCGATCCCGACTTTCAAGGGATATGGTAGGATGGAGGATTTATCGTGTTTACAATAACCTACAAACGCTCGCAGCTAATTCGCCTAGCCGCCTTGGTTATCGCAATTGCGGCCGTCAGCCTGGCTGCGATCAAAGTTTATTACAGTTACTCCAAGCTGCATAACTATTCTATGGCTTCGGCAGCCATGAACGACGACAATATCATCGCTGCCGAAGCCTACTACGCCCAAGCGGCCGACAATGGCTGGATCGATTATCATCAAGATGAAATTGCCGAAGCAGTCCTTAAGCTTCAGCCCGTGACTCGGATTAAAACCGAGCTATCCGATATTTTGGAGCAGAGCGCCAGCGGTGATCCCGCGGACTTGGCCGGGTCCTTTGTAAACTATAGGAACGTTAAAAAAGCGGCCGCATCTAAAGGCAAAGATTATCAAGCCTTATTTTTGGACGTAAGCAATCATTTCGAAATCGAGCGGCATTTTGAAGATTCGTTTGCCAAATATATAGCGGGATTGCAGAAGCAGATGCAAGCGGAAATGAAAAAGAAGCTTTTCACGGATGAACCGACCGCTTCGTTTCTGAGTATCCCCGTTCAATTTTTTGGCAGCTCCGAAAAAAAGCAAGCCGAGCTTGCTTTGCAGTTAACCTCATACGATGAGGCAAAAATCGATGCATTTGCCCGGGATAAAAAATTTGCCGAAGTACTCGACGAAGGCATTCGCCTCAATAAACTCTACACAGGCCGCAAGGTCAATCCGGATTGGCTCATCACCAAGCTTGAGACGTACGCGATCGATCACCTGACTGCATCGATTGACAACAATCAAATTGATACTTTCTTGCGTGATGCGATTCAATATGAGAAAAAATCCGTACTGGCCTACAAAGGATCAAAAGTAACGAATTTCATTTCTAAACAGCATAAAGACCTTTTGCGGCAAGCCGAACGACTTGTCCAGAACAAAAAGTACGCAGACGCCATCGCGCTCTACAAACAGCTCGGAATTTATCGTAATACGGACAAGCAGCTCAGGAATGTCGAGTACAAGCAGGCTTCCGGCGATCCGGGATACCTTCTTAGCAAGGTCGCTCCAGATCGGAAATTCGCCAACATTACCAACGGCAAAGATCTGATGGGCGCTTCGCTCTATGCCATAGGAACCTCTAACGGCAAGCTTTTGCTCGCTCGGATGATGACCGACATGTCGACGAATAAGAAGGAAGTCGCACTGGATAAGGATCTAAACATTAAATCAATCAAGGTTACGAACAGCTTAACCTCCAAACCGACGATCCTGATCGAAGCCGGTTCGTCCGCGAGAAAATCGAGGTATATTGCGTACGACACCCAATCGTCCGAGTTGAAGAAGATTCTTGATATAGAAGCCGACGGATTTAATGTAGAAAAAGCCGGGAAGATCATCGTCAAAAACGGGATCGGAGAAGGCGCGGGCCAGGAATCCTTCTACACCCTGCGCAACGGCACTTACAAATATGACGGGATTAAGCCGGACTATGTCGAAATTGCACTTGCCAGCTTAAACAAATACAAGAACGTCAAAGTTAAATTCACTTGCACCATACTTGCGGCAGACGGTACAACCGCCGTTGTCGCCAACGGAGACCAATACATCCTTCTGTACGGAGTGGACAACATGCACGAAGGTCAAGCAACAGTTACCGGCACATGGGTCGGCAATGAGCAAATCAAAAAAGGGGAACAATCGATTACAGCCTATAAAGTAAAAGTAGCCTCAATATCGCAATAAGATGGATTGGCTCGACCCGTTGAGCGCGCCCCATTCTTCCCTCCAGTTCAGCACTGGGAGAAGGATGGGGCTTTTTGTACATTGAGGTTGTTTGACAATCTCCTACAACGGAAAAACATCCTGTAACGAATAGCTATGTTAAATCCTAATGTTGATATGTGACCAAATGAAAGGGGTTGTCTCATAAGTAGGGTCGTACAAGATGATCGATCAAGAAAAGTGCATGTATCTTCTGGAGACTGCCTCATACGGTCCTGAAATCACCTCTTAACGGGTTTACCCATTCAAATTTCAGGATCGTATAGCATGTAAGGAGATACATGCACGACAACTTTCTCATCGATCATTCTTTCGTACGACTCTTTTTACTTAGGAGACAGCCCCTTTTTAGGGCTATCGTTTCCCGTTTGTCGAGGAATAAATTTACTACATGGGTAATATAACACCTAATTCTTTAAGCGATTCACGACACTCCTCAATACCATCTGCGTTTTCCAGTCCGATAAGGTTTGCCTGCAACACCATTAAAGCCGTCCATCCATTTTTCCAGACGACTGTGATAGCTAATCCCTTCGAGTTCGCGTAGGAGCTGAATGCCCTCCATGCATCGGTGCATAACACATTCTTGTCGGATAAATGGCTGCCGATAGCTTCATTAGTTTGTACACCCACGCCCCAGAACGCCAGAGTAAGTCATTTTCTGGCGGTCGCGGGCAACCAGTATGCAGACCTGGTCATTGCTGATACCGCGGTATTTGGCTTTGCCGCCACGTTTACGCGGCTTGCGTTCCGTGATCTTACGCCTACCCTTTTCAGAGAACAAGAAATACGTTTCGTCCATTTCCACGATGCCTGGGAAAGCAGCGGCAGGAATTTTCTTCAAGGCTGCAAGAATTTTATGACGCCAGTAAAACGGGGTCACATGTGTAACTTCACCATGCAGTTCCTCAGCACATTTCCTTAGCGAATACCCCTTAATCATGCATTCAATGAACCGAGTCCAAATTCGTCAAGATTTAACATAGCCTAACGAAAAAAACACCCGGTTAAGGGTGTTTCTCTTGTTTATCCAGCCTGGCGACGTCCTACTCTCCCAGGACCCTGCGGTCCAAGTACCATCGGCGCTGGAGGGCTTAACGGTCGTGTTCGGGATGGGTACGCGTGGAACCCCTCCGCCGTCATCACCAGAC
>Ga0160473_100480_pt1 | contig 27543 bp, 25 predicted proteins | sample HID1975I_E11MG_FD_108217 | JGI IMG/M metagenome (GOLD analysis project Ga0160473, IMG submission 108217) | Enriched soil microbial communities from UW Madison campus, WI, USA - HID1975I_E11 MG | ecosystem: Environmental > Terrestrial > Soil > Unclassified | place: USA: Madison, Wisconsin... | reverse complement strand
GCAGGCGTTAGTGGGCCATGGATGGCCCACGGTCGGTGACTGAGTACATGGATGTACGCCGGAACCGAAACGCCTGCCCCCGAGGGGTCGGGGCCCGCACCGTAAGGCGACACCACCTATCGCTCGGTGCAAGCTCTCAGCGACGAACTTGGGAACAGTCGCAAAGTCAAAAAGAGCCATAGCTCCCAAAAAATTCCCAATGAGCGCAGAAAACCTTTTCGCGCTAACCTCACGTTCGTGTCTATCTCGAAGGATCGCGTGGATCATGCTGTCGCTTCCCCCTGTATCGGCATCTGCGCGCTCGATCCCGCGCACCTGTGCCGGGGATGCCTGCGCAGCATCGACGAAATCTCCCGGTGGACAACCATGAGCGAGGAAGAACGTCGCCATCTCGTCGACCACGTCCTGCCCTCGCGCATCGCGCAGCACGACCGCTTCGACCTGCAGCTGCCCGAGCGCCCGCAACTGCTGCGCGCCTTGTATCCGCCCGAAATCGCACCCGCCGGCCCCGGCTGGAATCATGACGAACTCGTCGACATGCTCGCCGGGGGCATCTCCGCCGAAGCCGCCGTGCTCGCCGGCCTGGTGCCGCGTAGCGACGGCACGCGCGTGTTGCTGACCCGCCGCAACGACAGCCTGCGCCACCACGCCGGACAGGTCAGTTTCCCCGGCGGCCGCGTAGAACCCTCCGATGCCGACGCCGCGGCCGCCGCGCTGCGCGAGAGCTGCGAGGAGATCGCGCTGGCGCCGCAACAGGTCAATGTGCTCGGCTACCTCGATCCGTTCCTCACCGTCAGCGGTTTTCGCGTGACCCCGGTGGTGGCGGTGATCGATCCGGCCTTCGTGCCGGTGCCGCAACCCGATGAGGTCGCCGAAGTCTTCGAGGTGCCGCTGTCTTTCCTCATGGACCCGCACAACCTGCGCAGCATCGATATCGAATTCCGCGGCCGCCCGCGTCGCGTGCTCGAATATGCGTGGCCCGGCCAGCGCATCTGGGGCGCGACGGCGGCCATCCTGCTCAACCTGCGGCGCCGACTGGAGCACATCGCATGATCGACTGGCACACCCTGGTGGACGCCGACAGCCTGGCCCGGGCCCTGGGCCACGCCGACCTGCGCATCGTTGATGCGCGCTTCGCGCCGGCCACCGTCGATGACCCGGATTTTGGCCGGCGCGCCTACGATCAATCGCATCTGCCGGGTGCTGTGTACGCCGATCTCAATCGCGATCTGTCCAATCTCTCGCGCCCCGGCCTGGGCCGGCATCCGCTGCCGCATGAGGCCGATTTCACCGCCGCGCTCGGGCGCTGGGGAATCACCCCCAACAGCCAGGTCGTGGTTTACGACGCGGCCGACGGCAGCATGGCGGCGGCGCGTTTGTGGTGGTTGTTGCGCCTGCTCGGCCATCGCCGCGTGGCGGTGCTCGATGGCGGCCTGGCCGCGTGGCGCAGCGCCGGCCTGCCCGAGTCCACGCAGCCGGGTGCTTATCCGGAGGTGCCGGCCTATCCGGCGCAGTTCGACACCACGCAGATCGCCGACGCCGAAGAAGTGGGCCGCCGTGCGCAAGAGGCGCCGGGCTGGCTGATCGACGTGCGCTCGCCGGAGCGCTTCGCCGGCTTGGCCGAGCCGATCGATCCGGTGGCTGGCCACGTGCCCGGCGCGATCAATCGACCGTTACCACTGAGCCTGGCGCAGGGACGCTTCCTGCCCGCGGCCCAGCTGCGCGAAGACCTGCTGCCGCGCCTCGGTGGCCATGCCCCCGCGGACGTCGTGCTGATGTGCGGATCAGGCGTCACGGCTTGCCACACCTTGCTGGCAATGGAAGCAGCGGGGCTGCACGGTGCGCGGGTATACGCCGGTTCCTGGAGCGGCTGGATCAGCGATTCCGCGCGCCCGGTCGCGACCGGCGGGGCCGTGTCTGCGGCACAATAGCCCGGCTGAGCGCGTCCGGCATGGGCCGGGGCGGTGCGGCGGGGGCGGTGCGATGCGTTGGCGGACGTGGGGCCCATGGGCCCTGGCGGTGGCAATCGTGGGCATGGCGGGATGTTCCGATGGCGCGGGTTCCGCGACGTCGACGTCGTCGCTGCTCGCGCCTGCCGAAGACAGCTATCACCTGCAGCTCGAAAAGTGGCGCCAGGCGCGCGTGGCCGCGTTGCGCGCGCCCGATGGCTGGCTCAGCTATACCGGCTCGGGTCGTTTGCGGCCGGGCAGTTACCGGGTCGGCACCGCCGCCGATAACGACATAGGTTTGCCCGCCGGGCCGCCGCGCCTGGGCCTGCTCACCGTCTCCGATGAGGAAATCCGCTTTGCCGCGGCCCGCGGCGTGGACGTGCGCCTGCGCGGCGCGCCGGTGGGCGAGTTGCGTCTGGTGCCGGAAGAGGCCGGGCGCAAGGCCGACCGGCTCGATGTCGGCCAGACCCAGTTCTACGTGGTGCGCACCGGGGCGGTATACGGCTGGCGCTTCCGCGATCCGGAGTCGCCGGCGCGGCAGAAATTCGGGGGTATCGAACATTTCCCGGTCGATCCGGGCTGGCGGGTCAATGCGCGCTGGCTGGCCTACGCGCATCCGCGGCCGGTGACCTTGCTCACCTCGATCGGCACGCCGCTGGCCGCATTGATCCCCGGTGAAGCGGAATTCGAGCGCGATGGGCGGCACTATCGCCTGCATGCGGTGACCCAGCCGAACGATCCGAAGCTGTTCTTCATCTTCTCCGACCGCACCAGCGGCAAGGAGACCTATGGCGGCGCGCGCTACCTGTTCGTCGATCCGCCGCGCGATGGCCGCCTGGTGCTCGACTTCAACCGCGCTGAGAATCCGCCCTGCGCGCTGACGCCGCATCTGGTGTGCCCGATCGCACCGCCGGCCAATCGCCTCGACGTGGCGGTAAGCGCAGGCGAGAAAACCTATATCGCTTATTGAGGCAGGGCGGCGTCGTCGAACGCGGCGCGAATCCGCGGCCAAGGGAACATCGGGCCGGGATCGAGCTTGCGATGCACGCGCAGCGAGGGGTCATCGCTGGCCGGTTCGAGCGTGGTGTCGAGCGCGTCGTGTCCGGCGATCTCCACCAAGGCCGGCAATGTGCCGCGCAGCCAGCGCAGCAACTGTTCCAGCGCCTGCAGCTGTGCCTCCGGGTAGGGCTCGTCCATGGCCTGGTGGCGCGAATCCAGCCAGTGCGGATAACGGCCGCGATTGACCAGTTCGATCCCCAGCGAATGCGCGTTCTGCCCCCGCACGTGGTGGGCAACGCGTTCCAGCGCCACGTACTGCTCGATCCGGCCATCGCGGTCGATGTAGTAGTGGCCGCTGTTGCCGGCGCCGGTGTCGTACAGCACCCGCTCGCCGTATTCGCGCGCGGTGGCCAGGTCGGGCAACTCGGTGCAGTGGATCACCACCAGGGTGATGTCGCCCAGTTCACGTCGCTGCAACCGCGACTCGTAAGGCAGGGCGGCGGGATGGATCCAGGGCGGCGTGGGCATGCGCGGATGCTAGCATTTGCGCATGCCCCTGAATCCTGAAAGTCCGCTCGCCAAGTTGATGGCCAACCTGCCGCACACCGGTCGTGTCGAGTGGATCGGCCTGCGCCCCTCGCGCACCACGCCGATGCAGGCGGTCGAGCTGGTCGAAGTGATCACCGGCGGCGGCCTGGTAGGCGATCGCTACCAAGGCGGCAACGGCAAGCGCGGTGTGACCCTGATCCAGGCCGAGCACCTGCCGGTGATCGCCGCACTATCCGGGCACGCCACGATCGCGCCGGCCACCCTGCGCCGGAACCTGGTGGTTTCCGGCATTCCGCTCATCGCGTTGAAGCAGCGACGCTTCCGCATCGGTGAGGTCGAGTTGGAAGGCACCCAGCCTTGCGATCCCTGTTCGCGGATGGAAGACGCGCTCGGTGCCGGCGGCTACAACGCGATGCGAGGCCACGGGGGGCTGTGCGCGCGCGTCCTGCGCGGCGGCCTCCTGCGCCTGGGCGACGAGGTGCAGCCGCTGTGAGCCGCGGTCATTGCATTCTCTCGCACGGTTTTGAAAGTGGCCCGGAGGCGATCAAGGTCACCGCGCTCGCGGACGTCGCGCAGCGCCTGGGCTGGACCCACGAGCGCCCGGATTACACCGACCTGGACGCCCGCCACGAGATCAGCCCGGTCGGCGATGTCAGCGCCCGCTGGCAGCGCCTGCTCGAATGCGCACGCAGCGCCGCCAGCCGTGGCCCGGTGGTGTTGGGCGGTTCCAGCCTGGGCGCCTACATTTCCGCGCAGGTGTCATTGCAGGTGCCGGTGCGGGGCTTGTTCCTGATGGTGCCGCCGACCCGGATGGGCCCGCTGCCGGCGCTGGACGCCGCGGCGGTGCCGACTTCGGTGGTGCATGCCTGGCACGATGAGCTGATCCCGGCGGCCGAGGTGATCGCCTGGGCCAAGGCGCGTTCGGCGCGTTTGCTGATGGTCGACGACCAGCACCGCCTGGCTGACCACGTGGAGGCCGCGGCCGAAGCCTTCGCCAGCCTGCTGCGTTCGCTGTGAGCGCCACGGGCATGGAGGGCATCGTCTATCGGCCGGCCGCAGAGGCCGATGCGGATGCCATCGAAGTCCTGACCCTGGTCGCCTATTTCCAGGCGGACGGCGCTCCGGGCGTTGCGCATGAGGTGATAGCCGCGTTGCGCCAGGCGGGGGCGCTGTCGCTGTCCTGGGTGGCCGAACACGATGGCTACATCGTCGGCCATCTGGCGGCCTCGCCGGTCACCTTGTCTGATGGCGGGCGCGGCTGGCATGCGCTGGGTCCCCTGGCCGTCGGGCCGGGTCACCGCGGCCATGGCATTGGCGGTGCGCTGCTGCGCCAGGGTATGGCCGCCCTGAGCGCGGCAGGCGCAGCGGGCTGCGTGGTCCAGGCCGAGCAGACTTCGTTGTTCCGCAGCGCCGGTTTCGCGCCCGAGCCGGGGCTCACCCTGGACGGTGCGGTACTGCTGGCCTGCGCCTTCGGTGATCGGCTGCCGCCGCTGGCCGAGGTCCAGTTGCATCCGTTGCTCGCCGGCAGCTGACGCCGCGCCGGCGCCGCACTGGCATTGCCGGCCGCGATCGCCGAACATGCGCGTCCCCCGCGGCCCGGCCTGCTTGCCGCCGCCCCCTTCACGGCCTGCCAGCTACAACGGCCGGGCCCACTGATCGCGTGATCCCGTGAAATTCTTCGCTTCCTGCGCCAAGGGCCTGGAGTACCTGCTCGCCGACGAACTGTTGGCGATGGGCGTTGCCAAGGCCACCGCCACCGTCGCCGGCGTCAATGTCGAGGGCACCCTGGCCGATGCGCAGCGCGCCGTGCTGTGGTCGCGCCTGGCCAGCCGGGTGCTGTGGCCGCTCACCGAATTCGATTGCCCCGACGAAGCCGCGCTGTACGACGGTGTGGCCGCCTTGTCCTGGCCCGATCACCTCTCGCCCGGCCACACCCTGGCCGTGGATGCGCATGTCTCCGGCACCGGCATTACCCACGCGCGCTTCGCCGCGCAGCGGATCAAGGATGCGGTGGTCGACGTGATGCGGCACAACGGCCTGGAGCGGCCGTCGGTCGACGTCGAGCAGCCGGACCTGCGCTTGAACCTGTCGCTGCGCAAGGGCAGGGCGGTGCTGTCGGTGGACTTGGGCGGAGGCTCCTTGCATCGTCGCGGTTGGCGACAGGCGCAGAACGAGGCGCCGCTGAAGGAAAACCTCGCCGCGGCGGTGCTGATGCGCGGCGGTTGGCCACAGGCCTACCACGACGGCGGTGGCTTGCTCGACCCGATGTGTGGCAGCGGCACGCTGTTGATTGAAGGCGCGCTGATGGCGGCGGATGTCGCGCCGGGCCTGCAGCGACTGGGCAACACGCTGCCCAGCCGCTGGCGCGGTTTCGATCGCGGCGCCTGGGACGTACTGGTCAATGAAGCACGTGGCCGCGAACGCATCGGTCGCGCCGGCCTGCGCCCGGTCTTCCACGGCAGCGACCTGGATCCGCGGGCGATCGCCAATGCGCGCGAGAACGCGCAGGTCGCGGGCGTGGCGGCTTCGCTGCAGTTGGGCGCACACGACATCATCGCGCTGCGCAGCCCGCCGGAGGCCAAGGGCCTGGCGGTGTGCAACCCGCCTTACGACGAACGCCTGGCGGCCGATGCGGCGCTGTATCGCCAGCTGGGCGATGCCTTGCGACGTGCAGTGCCGAACTGGCGCGCCAGCCTGCTGTGTGGTGAAGCCGAATTGGCGATGGCCACGGGCCTGCGTGCGGCAAAGCGTTACCAGATGTTCAACGGCGCGATCGAGTGCGCGTTGATAGTCTGCGACCCGATCGCCCCGCCGCAGCGCGAAGCGCCGGAAGCGCCGCGCGCGCTGAGCGAAGGCGCGCAGATGGTGGCCAATCGCCTGCGCAAGAACCTGCAGAAATTCAAGAAGTGGCGCGCCAGGGAGCAGGTCGAATGCTTCCGCGCCTATGACGCCGACCTGCCCGAGTACGCCGCTGCCATCGACGTGTACCAGGAAGCAGAGGGCGCGCGCCGCACTTTCCTGCATGTGCAGGAATACGCCGCGCCGGCCACGATTCCCGAAGCGGATGTGCGCCGCCGCCGCAATGAGTTGCTGGCGGCCGCACGCGAGGTGTTCGACGTGCCGGCGACGCAGGTGGCCTTGAAATCGCGCGAACGCGGCAAGGGCGGCAGCAAGTACGGCCGCTTCGAGCAGCGTGGCGAGTTCCTCCACGTGCGCGAGCACAACGCGATGCTGCAGGTGAACCTGTTCGATTATCTGGACACCGGCCTGTTCCTGGACCATCGCCCGCTGCGCGGGCAGATGGCGGTGCAGTCGCGCGGCCGGCGCTTCCTCAACCTGTTCTGCTACACCGGCGTGGCCAGCGTGGAAGCGGCGGTGGCTGGCGCCAGTGCGACCACCAGCGTGGACCTCTCCGGCACCTACCTGGAATGGTGTTCGCGCAACCTGACCTTGAACGGCCTGGCCGGCGCGCGCCACCAGTTGGTGCAGGCCGACGTGATGGCCTGGCTGGAAGCCGAGCGCGGCCTGTATGACGTGGTGTTCTGCGATCCGCCGACGTTCTCCAACTCCGCGCGCGCGGAAGATTTCGATATCCAGCGCGAGCATGTGCGCTTGCTGCGTGCGGTGATGGCGCGGCTGGCGCAGGGCGGGGTGGCGTACTTCTCCAACAACTTCCGTCGCTTCCGGCTGGATGAGGAGGCGATCGCCAGTTTCGCGCATTGCGAGGAGATCAGCCCGCAGACCATCGATCCGGATTTCGAGCGCAATGCGCGCATCCACCGGACGTGGCGTTTGACGCACGCCTGATGAGGGCGGCGGGTTCGCCCGCCCTCAGCCCGCGCCCCACGCCGGCAACCACACCGACAACGCGTGCAGTGCCAATCCGATCAAGCCGCCGACCAGGGTGCCATTGAAGCGGATGTATTGCAGGTCCCGGCCCACGCCAAGTTCCAGTTGCTCGACCAGGTGCCGCTCGTCCCAACCCTTCATCGTCGAAGCGATGTGTTCGGTTACCGAGCTGCGCAGGCGCGTGGTCAGGCGATCGGCCGCGTCGAGCATATGGGTGTTGAGCGCCTCGCGCAGCGCCGGATCGCGCGCCAGGGCCTGCGATAACCCTTGCAGTGATTGTTCCAGATGCAGTGCGATGGCCGAGGTCGGGCTTTCCAGGTCGCGGCGCAGCGCTCCCTGGATGCGCGACCACAGGTCCTGGATGTATTCCTGCAAGGCGGGATGCGCGATGGCCTGCTGCTTGAGCACTTCCACCTTCTCCGCCATCGCCGGGTCTTCGCGCAACCGCGTGATGTACTGCTGCAGCCAGCGTTCGTAATCCTGGCGCAGCGGATGCGTGGGCGTGGTCAGCACCTGCTGCATTTCCTCCAGCGCCGCGCGCGCCAGCCGCTCGGCGAGGCTGTCGCCGATTTCCTCCACCGGCTTGACCCAATCCACGGTGTCCATCAGCTTGGGCCATTCGCGGCGCGCATAGCGCACGATCAATGCCGAAACGCGCGCCTTCACCGATTCGTTGTCCAGCCAGCGGCCCAGCCGCTGCAGCGCATCGTCCAGCAGCTGTTGATGGCGGCCATCGGCCGTCAGCAGGGTGAGCACGTCGCCCGCTGTCGCCGCGGCATTCCATTTGCGCAAACGCTCGACGACAAAACCCTGGATCGCGCGCCGCACCGCGGCTTCGTCGAGCAGGTCCAGCGCCTGCAACAGCCAGCCGCGCGCCATGTCGGCCAGTGAACGCGCCTGCGCCGGTTGCGCCAGCCATTGGCCGAGGCGGGTGGCCGGATCGAAGGCGCGCAGCTTTTCCAGCAGCGAATCCGGGGCCAGGAAGTGGTCGCGCACGAACGCGGCCAGGCCATCGGCGAGGCGATCCTTGCCGCGCGGGAGGATGGCGGTGTGCGGAATGGGCAGGCCGAGCGGGCGGCGGAACAGCGCGACCACCGCGAACCAGTCGGCCAATGCACCCACCGTGGCGGCTTCGCAGAATGCCGCCAGCCACGCCCAGGCGCCTTGCTGGCCCATCAGGTGACTCAGCACGAAGCCGGCGAGCATCAGCACCAGTAGGCCGGTGGCGATGCCGCGCATGCGCCGCAGTTCGCGTCGGCGCGGATCGGAGAACGAGTCGGAGCTGGACATGTCGTCAGTGTAGCCAGCGCGGGTGACGCGACAGTGCAGCCACCTGCGCGGGCTCAGTCGATCTCCCGGATCAGCCGGCCCAGCACCTCGACGATGCGGTCGATCTGCGCCGGCGTGATGATCAACGGCGGCGACATCGCGATCACGTCACCGGTGACCCGCACCAGCAGGTCGCCCTCATGGAACGCACGCTCGAACAGATCGTAGCCACGCGCGCCGGGCGCGCCTTCGCGCGGCGCCAGTTCGATCGCCCCGATCAGGCCGAAGTTGCGCAGGTCGATCACGTTCGGCAGGCCCTTGAGCGATTGCAGCGCCTGCTGCCAGTGATCGCCGAGCTCGATCACGCGTTCGAACAGGTTCTCCTCGGCATAGGTATCCAGCGTGGCCAGCGCGGCTGCACAGGCCAGCGGATGCCCGGAATACGTATAGCCGTGGAAGAACTCGATCGCGCCGGGTGGCCCCTGCATGAAGGCCGCATGCACGGCGTCGGCCACGAACACCGCGCCCATCGGCACCGTGCCGTTGGTCAGGCCCTTGGCCGTCGTCATCAAATCCGGCGTGACCCCGAAACGTTGGGCGGCGAAGGCCTTGCCGACGCGGCCGAAACCGGTGATGACCTCGTCGAACACCAGCAGGATGCCGTGGCGATCGCAGATCTCGCGCAGGCGCTGCAGATAGCCTTCGGGCGGCAGCACCACGCCGGCCGAGCCGCTGATCGGTTCGACGAATACCGCGGCAATGGTCGAAGCGTCATGCAGGGCAATCAGACGTTCCAGGTCTTCGGCCAGCTCGATGCCGTGCTTCGGCAGCCCGGGCGTGAACGCGTTGCGGGCCAGGTCCAGCGTGTGGCGCAGGTGGTCAGTGCCGGCGAGCAGTGGGCCGAACCATTTGCGGTTGTTGGGCAGCCCGCCGATCGACATGCCACCGAAACCCACGCCGTGGTACGCCTTCTCGCGGCCGATGAACTTGGTGCGCTGGCCTTCGCCGCGCGCGCGGTGGTAGGCCAGGGCGATCTTCATCGCGCTGTCCACGGCCTCGGAACCGGAATTGGTGAAGAACACGTGCTGCAGGCCGGGCGGGGCGATGTCGGCCAGGCGTTCGGCCAGCACGAAGGGCAGGGGCGAGCCCATCTGGAAGGTCGGGGCGAAATCCAGCGTGGCGGCCTGCGCCTGGATCGCCTGCACGATCCGCGGCCGCGTGTGCCCGGCGTTGCAGCACCACAGGCCGGCGGCGGCGTCCAGGATCTGCCGCCCGTCCACATCCTGGTAGTACATGCCATGCGCCGAGGCCAGCAGCCGCGGCCGCGCCTTGAACTGGCGATTGGCGGTGAACGGCATCCAGAACGCTTCCAGCGAAGCCGGTGCCTGCAGCGACTGGCGGGCGTAATCGCCCTGGGAAAGTGACGAAGAATCGCTGCCCATGACCTGCTCCCGGAATGCCGGCCGCGCCGACGGAACGTTGAAAAAACTTTACACCAGGCCGTGCCCTGGCGTCGGCTTGCGCGGTCTGGGGCGGGGCTGTGTAAAGTATCCGCAACACGGCTGGGGCCCCCGAGGGCGATGGACATCGGAGCACGCCTGCAATTGGTGCGTACGGGACGCGGGCTCAGCCAGCGCGAGCTGGCCAAGCGCGTGGGGGTCACCAACAGCACCATCTCGCTGATCGAGCAGAACAAGGTCAGCCCGTCGGTGGCCTCGCTGAAGAAGGTGCTCGACGGTATCCCGATCTCCCTGGCCGACTTCTTCACCCACGACCTGGAAATCGCGGCCGATACCCCGTTCTACGCGGCCGACCAGCAGCCGGATGTCGGCAACGACGGCATCCACTATTTCCTGGTTGGCCAGCGTCGCCCGCAGCGGCGCATGTGCATCCTGCGCGAGGTGATGCCGCCCGGCAGCGACACCGGTGAATCGATGCTCGCCCATGAGGGCGAGGAGGGCGGTGTGGTCGTGGCCGGCACCGTCGAGGTCACCGTGGGCCATCAGGTGCGCGTGCTGCGCCCCGGTGAGGCCTACTATTTCGAAAGTCGCGTACCGCACCGCTTTCGCAATATCGGCCCGGACGACGCGATCATCGTCAGCGCCAATACGCCCGCCACATTCTGAGCCTTCTGCAGGAGATCCCCATGCCGACGCCCAAGACCCGCGAACAGTGGCAGGCCCTGGCCGACGCGATGCGCCCGGAAACCCGCGCCTTCATCGACGGCCGTTATGTCGATGCCGCCAGCGGCGCGACTTTCGCCTGCCATAGCCCGATCGATGGGCGCCTGCTCGGCCAGGTCGCCGATTGCGCGCAGGCCGATGTCGATCGCGCGGTGGCCGCGGCGCGGCGCAGCTTCGAGGCCGGGCACTGGTCGCGGGCCACCCCGGTGCAGCGCAAGCGCACCTTGCAGGCGCTGGCGCGGCTGGTCGAAGCACATGCCGATGAGTTGGCGCTGCTGGAATCGCTGGACATGGGCAAGCCGGTGGGCGATGCACGCAACGTGGACATCGCGGCCAGCGTGCGCTGCCTGCACTGGACGGCCGAGGCGATCGACAAGGTCTACGGCGAAGTCGCGCCGACCGGCGGTAGCGAACTGGGTTTGATCACCCGCGAGCCACTGGGCGTAATCGGCGCGATCGTGCCGTGGAATTTCCCGCTGCTGATGGCCTGCTGGAAGCTGGCGCCGGCATTGGCCATGGGCAATTCGGTGGTGCTAAAACCCTCGGAGAAGTCACCGCTGAGCGCGATCCGATTCGCCGCGCTGGCGGCCGAGGCCGGTATTCCGGAGGGCGTGCTCAACGTGCTGCCCGGCACCGGCAAGGGCGCGGGCGAACCGCTGGCCCTGCACATGGACGTGGACGGGCTGGTGTTCACCGGTTCCACCGCCGTGGGCCGGCGCCTGCTGCAATGCGCCGGCCTGTCGAACATGAAACGCGCCTACATGGAGTGCGGTGGCAAGAGCCCGAACCTGGTCTTCGCCGACGCGCCGGACCTGGATCGCGCCGCCGAGGCGGCTGCCAGCGCGATCTTCTACAACCAGGGTGAAGTTTGCACCGCCGGCTCGCGTCTGCTGGTGGAGCGTTCGATCAAGGACGCTTTCGTCGCCCGCGTGGTGGCGGCGGGGCGGCGCATGCATCCGCGGCATCCGTTCGATCCCCAGGCGCCGATGGGCGCGCTGGTCGATGAAGCGCAGACCCGCCGCGTACTCGATTACATCGCCCGCGGCACCGCAGATGGCGCGCGCCTGCTGCTCGGTGGGCAGCGCGCCGAGGTGGTCGCGGGTGGCAGCTATATCGAGCCGACAGTATTTGACGAAGTCGACCCGAGCCATGCGATTGCCCGCGAGGAAATCTTCGGCCCGGTACTCGCGGTGCTGGCCTTCGACGACGAAGCCCAGGCGCTGCGCATCGCCAACGACAGCGAGTACGGCCTGGCCGCTGGCGTGTGGACACGCGACATCTCGCGCGCACACCGGGTGGCGCGCGGCCTGCGCGCGGGCAGCGTGTGGGTGAACTACTGGGATGGGGGCGACATGACCGCGCCGTTCGGCGGCTACAAGCAATCGGGCAACGGCCGCGACAGATCGCTGCACGCCTTCGACAAGTACACCGAGGTCAAGGCGACCTGGATCAACCTGGCATGAGCGGCGCAGGAGTGGTTGCCGATGCAACGGACGCACCCGCGATCGGCAAGGATCTGACAGAATCCGGCGATCGTTGGACACCGAAAGATCCATGAGCGTCGCTGCCGTTTCAGTTCCGCCCGCCAACTCGGCGCGGCGCGTGTTGCTGGCCAGCCTGGTCGGCACCACCATCGAATTCTTCGATTTCTACATCTACGCCACCGCCGCGGTACTGGTGTTCCCGGCGTTGTTCTTCCCTTCGGCCAACGCACATGCCGCTACGCTGCAATCGCTGGCGACCTTCGCGGTGGCGTTCATCGCCCGGCCGGTGGGGTCGGCGTTGTTCGGCCACTTCGGTGACCGCATCGGGCGCAAGGCGACCCTGGTTGCCGCCCTGCTGACCATGGGCGTGTCGACGGTGACGATCGGCCTGCTGCCGGGTTATGCGCAGATCGGCGTGTGGGCCCCGGCCTTGTTGGCGCTGTGCCGCTTTGGCCAGGGCCTGGGCCTGGGCGGCGAGTGGGGCGGGGCGGTGTTGCTGGCAACGGAGAACGCACCGCCGGGCAAGCGCGCCTGGTACGGCATGTTTCCGCAGTTCGGCGCGCCGCTGGGCTTCCTGCTGTCGACCTCGACCTTCCTGCTGCTGGGTGCGGTGCTGAGCGATGCCCAGTTCACCGCCTGGGGCTGGCGCATTCCGTTCCTGGCCAGCGCCTTGCTGGTGTTGCTGGGCCTGTGGGTGCGGCTGCGCATCACCGAGACCCCGGATTTCCAGCGCGCCATCGATCGCGCCGAGCGCGTGCGCCTGCCGCTGCGCGAAGTGCTTTCCAAGCATGGCGCGGAAGTGGTACTGGGCACGCTGGCGACCTTCGCCACCTTCGCCTTGTTCTACCTGATGACGGTGTGGGCGCTGGGCCACGGCACGGCCGCCTTGGGTTACCCCAAGTCGCAGTTCCTGCTGTTGCAGATGGTGGGCATCGTGTTCTTCGCCCTCGGCATCCCAATCTCCGCGCGCTGGGGCGATCGCGGGGGCACCGCGCCGGCGATGATCGTGGCCAGCATCTGCATCATCGCCTTCGGACTGTGTTTCGCGCCGCTGTTCGTGGCCGGCGATGCGTTGCGGGTGGTGCTGTTCCTGTCGGTGGGCTTCTTCTTCATGGGCCTGACCTACGGCCCGTGCGGCACCTTGCTGGCGCAGCTGTATCCGGTGCAGGTGCGCTACACCGGCGCGTCGTTGTCGTTCAACCTGGCCGGCATCCTCGGCGCGGCGCCGGCGCCGTATGTCGCCACCGGCCTGGCCGATCGCTTTGGCCTGGCCGCGGTAGGCGCCTACCTGGCGCTGGTGGCGGCGGTGAGCCTGGGCGCCTTGCTGTTGTCGCGGCGCTACCTCACCCGCTGAAGGCGCGGCTCAGCCGAACAGGCGTCGCAGCGTGCGGCCGAGCCAGCGGCCTTGTTCGTGGTCGCGGGTGAAGCGGTTGAGATGCCGCTTCACCGTGTCGGCGTAGGCCTGGTCGTCGCCGCAGATGTGGTTGAACAACCATCGCGCGAGCATGGCCCGCAGCTCGTCGGCAATGTCTTCGCCGGCCTGGAAGCGCAGGCGGTATTCCATCACCCGCTTGCCGAAGACCTCATGCACGCGCTTGTGCGCCGCGCAGAACGGATAGCCGGCTTCTTCCATCAGCTCCTCTTCGAAGGCGAAGTGCGAGAGCGTGTAGTCGATCAGTTCGTCGATGACCTCGGCGACCGCCATCGGTTCCAGGCTTTGGCGGACGACGTGGAGGTGGTTGATCATCTCCACGATGCGCTGGTGCTGGTGGTCGATCACCTCGATGCCGGTGTTGAGTTCTTCCTGCCAGGTCAGCAGCGCCATTGTCGGTCCCCTCCGTGCGTTGAGCGGGGCCAGCATGGCGATTCGGCGTCGGCGCGGCCTTGATCCGGATCAAGGCGGGATCGGGCTCGTCAGGCAATCCGATGACGGCCGGAGGGATGGATGGCAAGGCGCACGCCGAGGGCGTCGAGCACGCGCTGCACGGTGTCGAAGCGGGGTTGTGCGCCGGGCTTGAGTGCCTTGTACAGGCTTTCGCGACCCAGGCCTGAAGCCTCCGCAATGCTGGCCATGCCGCGGGCTCGGGCGACGGTCTGCAGCGCTTCCTGGAAATGGCCGGTATCGCCTGCGGCCAGGGCTTCGGTCAGGTAGGCGGCGATCGCCTCATCGCTGTCGAGGAATTCTGCAGCGTCGAACGGGAGAACCTTGAGCTTGCTCATGACGGGATTCCGCGTGGGGGCGCCGATGCGGCGGGCAGTCGCCGCGCGCTCAAAGGGCGGCGGCCATGGAGTGGGCCTTGCTGATATCACTGTCCTGTGCCGACTTGGTGCCGCCGCACAGGAGAATCACGAGCTCGTTACCGCGTCGCGTGAAGTAGATCCGGTAGCCGGGACCGTAGTGGATACGCAATTCGCTAACGCCGCCGTGCACAGACTTCACGTCCCCGGGCAGGCCACGGCCGAGGCGCTGGATGCGCTCAACGATCACCGCCTTGGCGCGTACGTCACGCAACGCGTGCAGCCACAACGCAAACGTTTCGGTCTGGGCAATCCTTGCCATGGGTGCAGTGTATCCACTGGGATACAAAATGCAAGCCCGGTCGGCACCGGGATGACGGACGGATCGTTTCCTCCCGTCATTGGCGCGGCCTTCAGGCCGCCACCGCACCCGCCGGCATCGCGTGGCTCAAGCGGTTCCGGCCCGCGGCCTTGGCCAGGTACAGGTGTTTGTCGGCCTCGCCCAGCAAGTGGTGCAGCGATTCGTCGTGGCGGCGTGCATTGCACAGCCCGATGCTCACCGTCATCCGCAGTTCCTGGTCGCGCACCGGCACGCGCAGCGCTTCGATGTGCTGGCGCAGGCTTTCGAAATACGCGATCGCCTCCTGCGGGGACAAGCCCGGCACCAGCAGGCAGAACTCCTCACCGCCAAAACGCGCGACCAGATCCTGCGGCCGTGCGTGCGCGGCGACTGCCGCGGCCACGGCGCGCAGGGCGTCATCGCCGGCCTCGTGGCCCCAGGTGTCGTTGATGTGCTTGAAATGATCGATGTCCAGCATCGCCGCTGTCACGCACTGCTGCTCGGCGAGCATGCGTGGCAGCGTGCGCTGGCTCTGTTCCAGGAAGTGGCGGCGATTGGGCAGGCCGGTCAGGTAGTCGCGCGTGGCCAGGTCCTGCAAGGTGCCGATCAATTCCAACTGGTCGATGTTCTGCGAGACCCGGCAGAAGAATTCCTCGCGTGAGAAGGGCTTGCGCAGGAAATCGTTGGCGCCGTTCTTGAGGAAGCGCGGAATCAGCGAGGCGTCGGTATTGCCGGAAATGCCGATCACCGCGACCTTGTCGCGCGCCCGCAGGCTACGCAGGCGGCGGCAGAATTCCACGCCTTCCATGCCTGGCATTTCCTGGTCGACGATGGCCAGGCGGATGCTCGGGTCCTGGTCGATCGCCTGCAGGCCGGCCGCGCCGTCGGCGGCGACTACCACGCGATACCCGTACATCTGCAACAGGCCCGCGGCATAGGTGCGGGCCGATAGCGAATCGTCCACCACCAGCGCCGAGATCCGGCGGTTGCGCTCCAGTCGCTGCACCAGCCAGGCCAGGTAGTCGATGCTGCCCGGGGCGTTCTTCAGCACGTAATCGATGATCTGCTGCTGCAACACGCGGCGGCGCAGGTCCTCGTCGTAAACGCCGCTCACCACCACCGTCGGCAGGCCGCGAGTGGTGAAGAATTCCACTACCTGGTCGCGGTCGCCATCCACCAGCACCAGGCCGGTGAGCACCAGGAACCAGCCTTGCTCCTCGTCCAGCACGCGTGCGGCTTCGGCCAGGGTCGAGACGACGGTGACCGGCAGTTCCACCCGCTGCTCGATGGCCTCGCGCAACAGCGTGGTGAAGGTGCGCGAGTTCTCGACCAGCAGGATGCGCTGGGGGAGGGCATTGCCGTCGTCGAATGGCATCACGGGGACGGTCGCGGGCATGGATCCGGGGGCCGGATAGAAAGGGTCGCCCTGGGTAGCGGCGAGGCCGCACAAAACTTGAGCCACTTCACGAAAATTAACGTACTGGGTCTCAGCGAGGAGGATCAGACACGGGATCGATACAAGCGGTGGATTTATCGAATTTCCGCCGCCCGGGGCGCGTGGTGTCGTGCGCACATTCCCCCAGGAGAAGTCGTCATGCGCCGTCGTTCCCCCCTGTCCTCGTCGTCGCTGGGTCGTGCCCGCCGGCGTATGCCTGCCCGATACCTGGCCTGGAGTGGCCTGGCCGTCAGCCTGTTGGCCATCGCCGGCGTCGGGTTGGGCAGCCTGGGTGGCGAGTCGGGCGCCCAGGGTGCTTCTGCGCCTGGCGTGGCTGCCGGCACAGGCATCGCCACCGCGGCGCCCACGCTGGATCCGGCCGCGCGCCGCAACCACGGCGCGTTGCCGCCGCTGGTGTCACCGGCGCAGCGTTGGGCACAAGCCGAGCGCGCCGAAGTGCGGGGCTATGCCGAAGCCACCTGGAATTCGATCGAACTGTTCGACGGCGGCCAGGCCTTGCCTTCGGACAAGCTGTGCTTCGATGCCCAAGGCAAGGGCGAGCGCACCGGCTACACCTTCATCGCCAACATCGGCGCCTACATCTGGAGCGTGATTGGTGCGCGCGACCTGGGCCTGATCAGCGAAGACGGCGCGCGGCAGCGGTTGCTGCCCTTGCTCGACGCCATCGAGACGCTGCAACGCGATTCCGCGGCCGCAGGGGCGCCTGCGGGAATGATGACCTGGGCGGCGCAGGTCCAGGGGCCGCGGATCAGTGGCGAGACCATTTCCTCGGTCGACAACGCCTGGCTGGGCGCCGGACTGGGCCTGATCGCCGAAGCCGTGCCGATGCTCAAGCCGCGCGCCGAAGCGGTTCTGGCGAAGATGGACTTCGCTGCGATGCTCAACGCGCAGAAAGGGCAGTTCTACAACAACTACGACCTGGGCAAGCGCGCCTTTTCCGAAGGCACCTATGACCTGCTGACCGAAGCACGCTTCATCTCCTACCTGGCGATCGGCGAGGGCAAGGTGCCGGCGTCGCAGTACTTCCGAGTCGAACGCTGGCCGTGGTGGCGGGGGCAGAACAATGCGGCGCAATTCCGCGAGTACGAAGGCGTGCGCGTTTACGAGCACACGCTCACTTACGCCGGCCAACGCTTCATGCCGACCTGGGGCGGCAGCATGTTCGAAAGCTTCATGCCGTTCCTGCTCGTGCCCGAAACCCAATGGGCGCCGCAAAGCTGGGGCCGTTCGCATCCGCAGATGGCTGCCGCGCAGGTGCGCTTCGGCCTGGACGAATATGGCTATTGGGGATTCTCGCCGTCGATGATTCCTTCGACAGGCGGCTACACCGAATACGGCGCGCCGCCGATGGGCATTGGCGGCTACTCGCCGCTGGGCCAGAACGAAGCGGCCCGCGCCGGCGCGGTGGTGACGCCGCACGCGGTATTCCTGCCGATCGAGCTGCAGACGCGCGCGGCGCTGGCCAACCTGCGCAAGTTGCGGGCAAATTTCCCGTCGATATACGACGTGCGTTACGGCTTCCGCGACAGCGTGGACGTGTCCACCGGCGCGGTCAGCCAGTGCATGTTGCTGCTCGACCAGGCGATGGCCTTCGGCGCGATGACCAATTACCTGACCGATGGCGGCCTGCGCCGCTACCTCGGCGATCGCTTTGCGGCGCGGTTGCGGCCGGCGATCGGGCAGGAGGTGTTCTGGTATCCGGACGAAGCGGGCGCGGCGAGCGGGCAGGGCGCGGACTGACCGACGACGCGCAAGCGCCTCACCACAAGGCATCGCGCAGGCGATACCAACTCATGGCCGCGACCAGCAGCGGCATGCGCAGCAGTCTCCCGCCGGGGAACGGCCGGTGGGGGATGCGGGCGAAGGCGTCCAGGCGCCGGGCTTGGCCATTGATCGCTTCGGCGATCAGCTGGCCGGCCAGCCCGGCCGCCGCCACGCCGTGGCCCGAAAATCCCTGCGCGTAGTAGATGTTCGGCGCGATCCGGCCCCAGTCCGGCGCACGGTTGCGGGTGATGTCGACGTAGCCGCCCCACAGGTATTCGAAATCCACGCCTTGCAGCTGCGGGAACACGCGCTGCATGCGTCGCTGCATCAGCCCCCGCAGACCTGGCGGGGGCAGCGCGGAATAACTGGCGCGACCACCGAAGAGCAGGCGGTGGTCATGGCTGAGGCGAAAGTAATCCAGCGCCCAGTTGGCGTCGGAGACCGCCATGTCGTTGCTGATCAGCGCACGCGCGCGCGCTTCGCCCAGGACCGGCGTCGCGCCGATATAGGTGCCCACCGGCATGATCCGCGCCTCCAGCGCCGGTGCCACGCCATGCAGCCACGCATTGCCGGCGACCACGACGAAATCGGCGCGCACCTGCCCTTGCGCGGTATGCAGTGCGGGGCGTGCACCTTGCTCCAGTCGTTGCACCGCCGATTGCTCGTGGATGACCACGCCTGCCGCCATCGCTGCGCGCGCCAGGCCCAGCGCATAGGCCAGCGGATGCAGGTGCCCGCTGGCGGCGTCATAGACCGCGCCGAGATACAGCTCGCTGCCGAGACGCTGGCGCAGCTGTTCGCGATCCCACCATTGCAGGGGATAGTCGTAGCGCTGCGCCATGTCGACGATATCCGCGCGCAGGGCGCGGGCCTGCCACGGTTTCAGTGGCACATGCGCGTAGCCATCGCGCCAGTGGCAGTCGATCTGGTGGCGGGTGATGCGTTCGCGCAGCTGGGTCATGCTTTCGCGCGACAGGTCGAACAAAGCGCGCGCATGCGCTGCGCCTACTAACCCCTCCAGCGTGGCCTGTTCGCAGCCATAGCCGACGATGGCCTGGCCGCCATTGCGGCCCGAAGCGCCCCAGCCCACGCGCTCTGCTTCCAGCACGATCACCCGATGTCCGGCCTCGGCCAGGGTCAGCGCAGCGGTGAGCCCGGTATAGCCGGCGCCCAGCACCACCACGTCGGCCCGCTGTTCGCCGCGCAGGGCCGGCAGCGCAGGCAGCGCCTCGACGCTGGCGGCGTACCAGCTGGGCGGATAGCCGCTGGCACCGTTGCGTTCCATCACACCGTCCGCAGGTACCAGGCGTAATCCAGGTCCGGCACCTGCGCGTGGAAGTCGAGCATTTCGCGACGCTTCTGCTGGCCATAGATGTGCTGGAAGCGCGCACCGAAGTGGCGGGCGATGAAGGCATTGCCGAGGAAATCGTCGATGGCCGCCCGCCACGAAGGCGAGGCCGCTTCGATCTGCGCGTAGGCATTGCCCACCGTGACCGGGCCGGGAGGCTGGCGCTGTTCCAGGCCATCGAGGATGCCGGCGAGCACCGCGGCGGTCACCAGGTAGGGGTTGGCGTCCGCGCCGGCAATCCGATGTTCGATGCGCATGTTGTGCGGATCGCTGTGCGGAATGCGCAGCGCGACGGTGCGGTTGTTGAAACCCCAGCTCTGGTTGAGCGGGACAAAGGCATTCGGCACGAAGCGGCGATAGCTGTTGGCATGCGGCGCGAACATCAGCAGCGAAGGCTCAGCGGCCCGCTGCAACCCGGCTACCGCATGCAGCAGCGCCTCGCCCGGCGCCTGCGGCGTGCCGGCAAAGACGTTGCGCCCGTCGCGATCGAGCAGGCTCACGTGCAGGTGCAGGCCACTGCCGGCCTGGCCGGCGAACGGCTTGGCCATGAAGCTGGCCAGCTGATGCTGTTGCTGCGCGATCGCCTTGATCGTGCGCTTGAGCAGGATGGCGTCATCGCAGGCGGCCACCGCGTCGTTGCGATGGCGCAGGTTGATCTCGAACTGGCCGGGCGCATATTCGGCCACCGCCGTATCGGCGGGGATGCCCTGCGCCTGGCAGGCCGCGGCGACCGCATCGATGAAGCTGCGGTTCTCATCCAGCTCCTGCAGGTAATAGACCTGGGTGCTGTCGCTGCGCTGGCCGCTGATGGGATCGCGCGGCGTCTGCGGCCGGCCGCGCGCGTCGGGCACCGCATCGAACAGATAGAACTCCAGTTCCACCGCCACCACCGGCACCAGGCCGAGGGCATCGAAGCGCGACAACACGCGCTGCAGCACCGCGCGCGGCGCGACTTCGAACAGGCCACCGGCGCCATCTTCCATCGCCAGCAGCAGCTGCGCGCTGGGACGGGAAGCCCACGGCACCGGGCGCAGCGAGCCGGCAATCGGCCGGCAGATGCGGTCCTCGTCGCCAATGTCGTAGCCCAGCCCGGTTTCTTCGACCGTGTTGCCGGTGATGTCGGTGGCGATCAGCGACATCGGCAGGCACACGCCATCGCGATAGACCTTTTCCAGCGCATCGCGCGTGATGCGCTTGCCGCGCAACAGGCCATTGGTATCCGGCAGCAGCAGGTCGACCTGCTCGCAACCGGCGATCCGGTCCAGTGCGCGGGCGTCCTCAACGGGCAACGGCGAAGCAGTTTCTGCGGCCATGGGCGGTGCCATCCGGGGTCCGGGCGAGCTTAGCAGAGGCGAGGCAGTGTCAAGAATACTCAACGCGCCGATGCCGTCCAGCGATGCCTGCCCCCGGTTTCCGGGCCTGCCAGGGCAGAGGCGCCGAGCCGTTGTTGTAAAAATAAAACGCCCGCGGTAAGTTGCCGACAAGCCAGAACGAGCGATCCGCATGGCCCTGCCGCCGCTGGTCGGCCTGCCCTCCGACCGCAAGATCATCGGTCCACATCCGTTTCTTGCCGTCGGCGAGAAGTATGTACGCGCCGTGGTCGATGGCGCGCAGGCCACCCCGGTGCTGCTGCCTTCGCTGGCGCCGCCGCTGGACCCCGTCGCCTGGCTTGACCGTCTCGATGGCCTGTTGCTCACCGGCGCGGTCAGCAACATCGAGCCGCACCACTACCAGGGCGGCGCGAGCTGGGAAGGCAATCCGCACGACCCGGCGCGCGACGCCAACACGCTGTCGCTGATCCCTGCTGCATTGGCGCGCGGCCTGCCGGTCCTGGCGATCTGTCGCGGCCTGCAGGAAGTCAACGTCGCCCTGGGCGGCAGCCTGCATCCGAAGGTGCACGAAGTACCGGGCCTGGCCGACCATCGCGAAGACGTGGAGGCGGCGCTGGAAGTGCAGTACGGCCCGGCGCACGCAGTGCGCCTGGCCACGGGCGGCTGGCTGGCGCAGATCGCCGGCGACGACAGCGTGCGGGTGAATTCGCTGCACGGGCAAGGCATCGATCGGCTGGCTGACGGCCTGATCGTCGAGGCGATCTCGCCCGATGGTCTGGTCGAGGCCTTTCGCGGCCCGGGGCCGGGTTTCCTGCTTGCCGTGCAATGGCATCCGGAATGGCGGGTGCGTGACAACGCTTTCTATCTCGGAATCTTCCGTGCTTTCGGCGAGGCCTGTCGCCGCCACGCCGCTCAACGCCTGCAGCCAACCCCATGACCACCGCCCGCCCCAAAGCGCCCAAGCGCAATCCCGAACAGGCCGAGAGCTCGCTGCGGCGCTGGCTCAAGGAGCGACACATCACCGAGGTCGAATGCCTGGTGCCGGATATCACCGGCAATGCGCGCGGCAAGATCATCCCGGCCGACAAGTTCTCGCACGACTACGGCACGCGCCTGCCCGAAGGCATCTTCGCCACCACCGTGACCGGCGATTACCCGGATGACTATTACGAGCTGACCTCGCCGTCGGATTCGGACATGCAGCTGCGCCCGGATCCGGACACGGTGCGCATGGTGCCGTGGGCAACCGACCCCACCGCGCAGGTGATCCACGATTGCTACACCCGCGATGGACAACCGCACGAACTGGCGCCGCGCAACGTATTGCGCCGCGTGCTGGCCGACTACGCCGCCGCCGGCCTGAAGCCGGTGGTCGCGCCGGAGCTGGAGTTCTTCCTCGTGCAGAAGAACACCGATCCGGATTTCCCGTTGTTGCCGCCCGCGGGCCGTTCCGGTCGCGCCGAAACTGCGCGCCAGTCGTACTCGATCGACGCGGTGAACGAGTTCGACCCGATCCTCGACCTGATGTACGACTACTGCGACGCGATGGAGCTGGACGTGGATACGCTGATCCACGAATCGGGCGCCGCGCAGCTGGAGGTCAACTTCACCCACGCCGATGCCTTGTCGCGCGCCGACCAGGTATTTCTTTTCAAGCGCACCATGCGCGAATCTGCGATGCGCCATGGCGTCTACGCCACGTTCCTGGCCAAGCCGATGGAAACCGAGCCCGGCAGCGCCATGCATATCCACCAGAGCCTGGTCGATGCGAAGGGGCGCAATGTCTTCAGCGGGAAACTGCAGGATGGGTTGAGCCCGACCTTCCTGCATTACCTGGGCGGATTGCAGAAGTACGTGCCGATGGCGATGGCGTTCTTCGCGCCGAACGTGAATTCCTATCGCCGATTGATGTTCGGCGAGGTGTCGCCGAGCAACGTGCTGTGGGGTTTCGACAATCGCACCTGCGGGCTGCGCGTGCCGATCGATACGCCAGAGAACACGCGCGTGGAGAGCCGCTTCGCCGGGTCCGATGCCAATCCTTACCTGGCCATGGCGGCGACCTTGGCGTGCGGATTGCTGGGGATTCGCGAAAAGCTCGAACCTACGCCGCCGATCACCGGCAGTGGCAAGGCCGAAGGGTATGACCTGCCGCGCTCGCTGGGCGAGGCGCTGGACGAGCTGGAAGCCTGTGCGCCGTTGCAGGAAATGCTGGGGCCGCGTTTTGTGCGGGCCTATATCTCGGTGAAGCGCAAGGAATATGAAACGTTCTTCCGGGTCATCAGTTCGTGGGAGCGTGAGTTCTTGTTGTTGAACGTGTAGGGCCGGTTTTCTTCGTCACCCTCGTATGCTTGAGGCTTACCCTCACCCGCCCCTTCGGGGCACCCTCTCCCGCTTGCGGGAGAGGGGGGATTGTTAGTGGAGTTGCCATGGATCGCGCCACGCTTGAACAGTTGCAGCACCTGGATGCCGCGCATCACCTGCATCCGTTCAATGACAATGCCGCGCTGGCCGCCAAGGGCACCCGCATCCTCACCCGCGGCGAAGGCTGCTATGTGTGGGATGCGGAAGGGCACAAGCTGCTCGATGCCTTCGCCGGGTTGTGGTGCGTCAACATCGGCTACGGCCGCGCCGAACTCGGCGATGCCGCGGCCACGCAGATGCGCACGCTGGCCTACTACAACAGCTTTTTCCAGTGCACCACCGAGCCGACCATCCGCCTCTCCGCCGCGTTGGCCGAGCTGACGCCGGGTGACCTCAACCACTTCTTCTTCACCAACTCCGGCTCCGAAGCCAACGACACCATCCTGCGCCTGGTGCGGCATTTCTGGGCCGTGCAGGACCAGCCGCAGAAGAACATCTTCATCGGCCGGCACGATGGCTACCACGGCACCACCATGGCCGGCGCCAGCCTCGGCGGCATGAAGGGCATGCACAAGCAGGGCGGGCTGCCGATCCCGGATATCCATCACATCGATCCGCCGTACTGGTTTGGCGACGGCGGCGACATGGACCCGGAGGCGTACGGCCTGCTCGCCGCGCGGCGGCTGGAGGACAAGATCCTCGAATTGGGGCCCGAGCGCGTCGCCGCCTTCATCGGCGAGCCGATCATGGGCGCGATCGGCGTGTACATCCCGCCGCGCAGCTACTGGCCGGAGATCGAACGCATCTGCCGCAAGTACGACGTGCTGCTGGTCGCCGATGAAGTGATCTGCGGTTTCGGCCGCACCGGTGAATGGTTCGGATCGCAGTACTTCGGCTTCCAGCCGGACGTGATGACCATCGCCAAGGGCATCACCTCCGGCTACATCCCGCTCGGCGCGGCGGTGTTCAACGATCGTGTCGCCGGCGTGCTGGCCGAGCGGGGCGGCGAGCTGGCGCACGGCTGCACCTATTCGGGGCATCCGGTGTGCGCCGCGGTGGCGCTGGAGAACCTGCGCATCCTGCGTGAAGAACGGGTGGTCGAACACGCGCGTCACGACATCGCGCCCTACCTGGCCCAGCGCTGGGCCGAACTGGGCCAACACCGCCTGGTGGGGGAGGCGCGCATCGCCGGCTTGATGGGCGCGCTAGAGCTGGTGCCGGACAAGCGCAAGCGCGAGTATTTCCCCGAGCGCGGCAAGGTCGGCGCCCTGTGTCGCGACATCGCCCTGCGCCATGGCTTGATCCTGCGCGCCACCTACGACGCCATGCTGCTGTCGCCGCCGCTGGTGATAACCCGGCTGCAGGTGGACGAGCTGTTCGACAAGGCCTGGAAGGCCCTGGATGACTGTGCCGAGGCGCTGGGCAAATAGGGCCGTGGTGGGTACGCTGCACGGGTTCGCCCGGCGCCCCCGTCACGCCACCGCCCACCGCCGGTGGCGCTTCCCTGGAGACCTTCGATGAAGCTGCGCATTCTTGCCCTGACCATTGCCACCACCCTGCTGGCCGCCTGTGGCGGCAAGGGCGACGAGACCGCCAAGGCCGGCGCCAACGCCGACGCATCCGGCGAGAAGGTGCTCAACGTCTACAACTACTCCGATTACATCGCCGAGGACACCATCCCGAACTTCGAGAAGGCGAGCGGGATCAAGGTCACCTACGACGTGTTCGACAGCGACGAAATGGTCGAGACCAAACTGCTGGCCGGCGACAGCGGCTATGACGTGGTGGTGCCGACGCTGAACTTCTTCGGCCGGCAGATCCAGGCGGGGGTGTTCCTGCCGCTGGACAAGAGCAAGATCCCGAACCTGGCCAACCTCGATCCGGAGGTGATGAAGCGCATCGCCCAGCAGGACCCGGACAACAAGTACGGCGTGCCGTACATGATCGGCACCACCGGCATCGGCTACAACGTCGACAAGATCAAGGCGATCTTCGGCAGCACCGACATCGCCAACAGCTGGGACCTGGTGTTCAAGCCGGAGAACCTGTCCAAGTTGAAGGACTGCGGGGTGACCATCCTCGACACGCCTTCGGACATGATCCCGATCGCGCTGAACTACCTGGGCCTGGATCCGCACAGCCAGGACCCGGCGCAGATCCAGCAGGCGGCCGACCTGATCAAGAAGATTCGTCCGTACGTGCAGAATTTCCATTCCAGCCAGTACGTCTCCTCGCTGGCCAATGGCAGCACCTGCCTGGCGGTGGGCTGGTCGGGAGACATCATCCAGGCCCGTGACCGCGCCGAAGAGGCCAAGAACAACGTGCACGTGGCGTACTCCATCCCCAAGGAAGGCGCGCCGCAGTGGTTCGACATGCTGGCCATTCCGAAGGACGCCAAGCATCCGCAGAACGCCTACGCCTTCATCAACTACCTGCTGCAGCCGGAAGTGGCCGCGGCCAACTCCAACTTCATCCATTACGCCAACCCGGTGCCGAAGGCGACGTCGTTGGTGTCGGAGGAGATCCGCAACGACCCGACCATCTACCCGCCGGCGGACGTGGCGGCGAAGATGTTCACCTACTCGATCAACCCGCCGGAAGTGGACAAGCTCTACACCCGGTTGTGGACGGAGATCAAGACCGGGCGCTGATCGCCGGTTGACCGACCGCTGGCGCGCCTGCGCGCCGCGGTCCATGCAGCGCGGCCACGCGCTGCAGGTTGCAGGTTGCTGGTCCGTCGCCGCGTGCGGCGTACGGACGAAGAAGGGGAGGGCAACACCGGGTGTGCCGCCGCGTGGCACCCGCAACCGCCGCCGCAAGGCGGCCATGGAGACCACGATGAAACACGCGAGTCGGTGGACGCTGGCGTTGATGGTGGTAGTGGGTGCGGTGATGGGGATGGCCGGCTGCAACCGAGGCGGTTCGGACAAATCAGGCGTCGCCGATGCGGGCAGCAAGCCTGCCGCGCCCGAAGCGAAACAACTGAATGTCTACAACTGGTCGGACTACATCGCCGAAGGCACCGTGCCGGGGTTTGAGCAGCGCACGGGCATCAAGGTGGCCTACGACGTATTCGACAGCAACGAACTGCTGGAGGCCAAACTGCTGGCCAGCGGCAGCGGTTACGACGTGGTGGTGCCGTCGTTGAGTTTCCTGGGCCGGCAGATCCAGGCTGGCGTATTCCAGCCGCTGGACAAGAGCAAGATCCCGAACCTGGCCAACCTCGACCCGGCGATGATGGCGCGCATTGCCCAGCAGGACCCGGGCAACCGCTACGCGGTGCCGTACCTGTGGGGCACGACGGGCATCGGCTACAACATCGACAAGGTGAAGGCCGCCTTTGGCACGACCGACGTGGTGAACAGCTGGGACCTGGTGTTCAAGCCCGAGAACGTGGCCAAGCTGAAAGACTGCGGGGTGACGATCCTGGACACGCCTTCGGAGATCATTCCGAGCGTGCTGCACTACCTGGGCGAGGATCCGAACAGTACCGACCCGGCGGTGATCGAGCGGGGTTTCAAGGTGTTGCGGCAGATCCGGCCGTTTATTCGGAATTTCCATAGCAGCCAGTACATCGACAGCCTGGCCAAGGGTACGACGTGCCTGGCGGTGGGGTGGTCGGGGGACGTGTTGCAGGCGCGAGATCGGGCGAAGGAAGCGGGCAACGGGGTGAACATTGCCTACTCGATTCCGAAGGAGGGCGCGTTACAGTTCTTCGACATGCTGGCGATTCCGAAGGATGCGGCGCATCCGGACAACGCGCACGCTTTCATCAACTATTTGTTGGAGCCGGAGGTAGCGGCGGCGAACACGAATTTCGTCAGTTATCCGAATCCGGTGATGAAGGCGACGCCGTTGATCGATGCAAGCATCCGCGATGACAAGACGATCTATCCACCGCCGGAGGTGGCCGCGAAGTTGTTTGGCTTGAAGGTGATGCCACCGGAGGTGGATCGGTTGTATACGCGGTTGTGGACGGAGCTAAAGACGGGAAATTAGAGGTTTTCTTGTATCCCCCGCGGCTGTCGCCGCGCCCCCCTTGCTTGCAAGGGGGGCTGTTTCTCCATTTGGATCTTTGCCGTTTTACTACTTAAGAAGCGGCTCTCTTGGTTCTGCGCTTGGCGTCCGGGGGCGATACCCTTATCGGGGGACGCCAAAAGCGTCCATCCATGGACTTGAGCTCATGTGGCGACATCCATGTCGCCACATGCCCCCGATAAGGGGTATCGCCCCCGGACGCCCCACAGATCCCAGTGACCGGATCGAAGATCAAATGCCGCTTCGTCGAAGTGGGGAAATGACGCGCCTTGCACCGACCCCTCGGGGGCAGGCGTTAGTGGGCCATGGATGGCCCACGGTCGGTGACTGAGTACATGGACGTACGCCGGAACCGAAACGCCTGCCCCCGAGGGGTCGGGGCCCG
>Ga0160473_100475_pt1 | contig 27686 bp, 22 predicted proteins | sample HID1975I_E11MG_FD_108217 | JGI IMG/M metagenome (GOLD analysis project Ga0160473, IMG submission 108217) | Enriched soil microbial communities from UW Madison campus, WI, USA - HID1975I_E11 MG | ecosystem: Environmental > Terrestrial > Soil > Unclassified | place: USA: Madison, Wisconsin... | reverse complement strand
TCGAGGGCTTCGACGAGGATACGGCCGAGGAGCTGCAGGCCCGCGCCCGCGAATTCCTGGACCGCAAGGCCGCCGAGCTGGACGCCAAGCGCGTCGCTCTGGGCGTCGAGGACGGCGTCATGGCCGTTCCTGGCGTGACCGGCGCCATCGCCGTCGCCCTGGGCGAAGGCGGGGTCAAGACCGTCGAGGACCTGGCCGATCTGGCGACCGACGAAATCCGCGGCGGCTATGAAGTGAAGAACGGTGAGCGGGTGAAGGTCCCCGGCGTGCTGGAAAGCTTCAACCTGTCGCAGGAAGACGCCGAGCTGCTGATCCTGCAGGCCCGCGTGGCGGCCGGCTGGATCGACGCCTCCGAGCTGCCCCAGCCCGAGCCGGAATACGTCGAGGAAGGCGAGTTCGCCGAGGCGGATTTCGCAGCCGAGGGCGACGAGGGCCTGGAGCAGGTCGAACTTGAAAACGGCGATGCGGAGGTCTTCGCCGAAGACCTCGAGCAATCGCGCGACTCGTGATGTGGAGCCGCGCCGTCCATGGGTCTTCGCGACGCGACGATTGAGCGAGAACGCCGCGATCTGGTGACGCACCAGGTCATGGATGAATCTCGCCTGATCCGCTTCGTGGCCGGACCCGACGGCGCGGTCGTTCCTGATCTGGCGCGGCGCCTGCCGGGGCGGGGCCTGTGGGTGGCCGCCGACCGCGCTTCGGTCGAGACGGCGACGAAGAAGAATCTGTTCTCGCGCGCGGCCAAGGCGCCGCTGAAGCCCGCTGCGGACCTGGCCGAGATGGTCGCCGGGCTGCTGGCGCGACGCTGTCTGGACCAGCTGGGTCTTGCCCGGCGCGAAGGCGTGCTTATCTCTGGCTTCGAAAAGTCCGCCGCCTCGATCCGCGCGGGCAAGGCCGCGTGGCTGATCGAAGCCGCCGACGGTTCGGCGGACGGTCGCGGCAAGCTTCTGGCCCTTCTGAAACACCAGACGCCGCCGCCGAAAGTCTGCGGCGCATTCGGCGCGGAAGATTTGAGTTTGGCCCTTGGGCTGGAAAATGCGATACACGGCGTCCTGCTTGCGGGCGGAAGGGCCGATCGCTTCACCGTCGAGGTCGAAAGACTGGCGGGATTTCGGCCCCTTCGTCCCCGGGACTGGGACCAGGCACGGCCTGGCTCCGATCCCGACAGTGGGTCAGACGAGGCCGCGAGACAGGCTTTGAGCGGGCGGGGCTCGGCTCCTTAAGGGGGGCGGGGTTACGCGCGGCTATTTGTGTTTGAAGAGAGATCGGCGGCTTTCCCCGCCCGAGTAAAGCGACCGGATGAGCGACGAGAACGACAAGACCAACGAAGGCAAGGGCCAGGACGCGGGCGCAGGCACGCCGTCCCAGACGGGGCCGCGCGCGCCGCTGAGCCTGAAGCCGCGGGTAGCCGGCTCGGTCCCGAGCGGCACGGTCCGCCAGAGCTTCAGCCACGGCCGCACCAAGACCGTGGTCGTCGAGACCAAGCGCCGCGTCGGCGCCGGGCCGGGCCATCAGCGCCCGCAGGGCTTCGACGTCGCCGCGCGTCCGCGCAGCGACGCGCCGTCGGCCGCCCCGACGCCGCGCCCGTCCGTCAGCAGCAACGCCGGCGGACTGTCGCCCGAGGAGCAGGAAGCCCGCCGCCGCGCCATTGAGCTGGCGACGCGTCAGCAGGCCGAGCGCGAGCAGAAGGCCGCCGCCGAGCGCGCTACGCGCGACCAGGCCGCCCGCGCCCAGGCCGCCGCCGCCGAACAGGCCGCCCAATCCGCGCGCGACGAAGCCGCCGCCGCCAAGGCCGCAGCCGACGCCGCCCGCGCCGAGGCCGCCCGCCTGGCCGCCAGCGCCCCGGCGCCCGCCGCACCGGTCAAGGCTGCGCCGGCCAAGCCCGCCGCGCCGGTCCCGGCCGCGCCCCAGGCCGCCGCGCCGACGCCCGCCGCTCCGACCGCTCCCGCGCGTCCGGCGCCGCCGGCGCGTCCGACGGTCAATTTCGGCCAGCGTGCGCCCAAGCTGCCGTCCGGCAACCCCGGCCGCGCGCCGATCGAGCGTCCCGCCTTCGGCGGCCGTTCCGCCCGTGAACAGGCCCTGGAAGGCCGTGGCGAGGAGGCGACCGATCGTCCCGTCGCCGACGCCCGCCCGCCCCGCGCCGGTGGCGCAGGCGCAGCCGCCGGTCGTCCGCGCAGCGGCGGCAGCGAGACCGTTCGCTATTCGGCCCTCAATCCGCGTCCGGCCCCCGGCGCCGCCCGTCCGGGCGCGCCGCGCACCGGCCCCGGCGGCCGCCCCGCCCCGAACCAGCCGCCGGCCACGCCGGAAGTCGCCCGTCCCAGCCGCGCGCCGGGAACCGGCTTCGGCCGTCCCGCCGGTCGCGAGGACGACCGCGATCGCCGCTTCGCCGACGCCGGCCCGGGCAAGGCCGTGTCGCGCACCCGTGGCGAGCCCAAGCGTCGCGAAGGCCGCCTGACCATCCAGTCCGTCGCCGGCGACGGCGACACCGCCGAGCGGATGCGCTCGCTGGCCTCGGTCCGCCGCGCCCGCGAACGCGAAAAGGAAAAGCGCAAGGGCGGCTCGACCGACGCGCCCAAGACGGCGCGTGAAGTGGTCATCCCCGACGTCATCACCGTGCAGGAGCTGTCCAACCGGATGGCCATCCGCGGCGTCGACATCATCAAATTCCTGATGCGTCAGGGCCTGATGATGAAGATCAACGACGTGATCGACTCCGACACCGCCGAACTGGTGGCCGAAGAGTTTGGCATGGCCGTCAAGCGGGTGTCGGAATCCGATGTCGAGACGGGCTTCCTGGCCGCCGCCGACGACGAGGACGCCACCACGCCGCGTCCGCCGGTCGTGGCCATCATGGGCCACGTCGACCACGGCAAGACCAGCCTTCTGGACGCGCTGCGCACCACAGACGTGGCGGGCGGCGAAGCCGGCGGCATCACCCAGCACATCGGCGCCTATCAGGTGCGCCTGGAGGACGGCCAGCGGGTCACCTTCCTGGACACCCCGGGCCACGCCGCCTTCTCGGCTATGCGGGCGCGCGGCGCCAATGTGACGGACATCGTGGTTCTGGTCGTGGCCGCCGACGACGGCGTCATGCCCCAGACGATCGAGGCCATCCAGCACGCCAAGGCGGCCAATGCGCCGCTGATCGTGGCGGTCAACAAGATCGACAAGCCGGACGCCAACTCGCTCAAGGTCGTCAACGAGCTGCTGCAGTACGAAGTCATCGCCGAGAGCCTGGGCGGCGACACCCAGATCATCGAGGTGTCGGCCAAGAACCGCACCAACCTGGACGGCCTGCTGAGCGCGATCCTGCTGCAGGCCGAGGTCATGGACCTGCGCGCCAACCCCGAGCGGTCGGCCGAGGGCGTGGTGATCGAGGCCAAGCTGGACAAGGGGCGCGGCCCGGTCGCGACCGTTCTGGTCAAGCGCGGCACGCTGAAGCGCGGCGACATCGTCGTGGCCGGCTCCGCCTGGGGCAAGGCGCGCGCCCTGCTGGACGAACGCAACGCCCAGCTGACCGAAGCCGGTCCGTCGGTGCCGGTCGAGATCCTGGGCCTGTCGGAGGCGCCGTCTCCGGGCGAGCCCTTCGCCGTGGTCGAAAACGAGGCCCGCGCCCGTGAACTGACCGAATACCGTGACCGCGTCCGCCGCGAAAAGGCGACGGGCGGCATCAACCAGGTCTCGCTGGTGGACATGATGTCCCGCCTGCAGACCAAGAAGGTCTCGGAACTGCCGGTGGTCATCAAGGCCGACGTGCAGGGTTCGGCCGAAGCGATCGTCAGCTCGCTGGACAAGATGGGCACGGACGAGGTTCGCGCCCGGACGGTCTATTCCAGCGCCGGCGGCATCACCGAGAGCGACGTCAACCTGGCCAAGTCGGCCGGCGCGCCGATCCTGGGCTTCAACGTCCGCGCCTCGAAACAGGCCCGCGACCTGGCCGAGCGTGAAGGCGTCGAGATCCGCTACTACTCGATCATCTACGACCTGCTGGACGACATCAAAGGCGTGCTCTCGGGCATGCTGGCGCCGCTCCAGCGCGAAACCTTCCTGGGTAACGCCCAGGTGCTGCAGGTCTTCGACATCTCGAAGATCGGCAAGATCGCCGGTTGCCGCGTCACCGAAGGCGTCGTGCGCAAGGGCGCGCGTGTCCGCATCATCCGCGACGACGTGGTGGTGCTGGAGCTGGGCGTGCTCAACACGCTCAAGCGCTTCAAGGACGAGGTCAACGAGGTCCAGTCGGGCCAGGAATGCGGCATGCAGTTCCAGGGCTTCCAGGACATCAAGGAAGGCGACTACATCGAGTGCTTCACGGTCGAAGAGATCAAGCGCACCCTGGACTAGGGCGACATCGGTCCCGCACCGTTGTTCGAGGACAAACGCCGGGCTTTGCAGCCCGGCGTTTTTTCTTGCCGCATTGCCGCCACAGAGCGCCGGGACACAGGGGCATGCGCCAGATCGTCCTGACCCTGTCCCTGCTCATCGCCGTCGCCGTCGCGCCCCCGGCGCGGGCCGAGACGCGCTTCCTGGCCTATGACGCCGCCGACCGGGTCACCCAGGCGCTGACGCGCGGCGTGACGCTGGAGGTCGATCGCGGTTTCTTTGGCGGCATCGCCGTGCGCAGTCTGATTTCCACGACGGCGCGCGGCTCGGCGCAGATGCGTCCGGGCGGGCCCAACGTCCGGGGCATCCTGCCTGCCGGCGCCTCGGCCGGCGATGTCTATTCCATCGTGCCCGAGGGCGACGGGCGGGGTCTGACGCGCGCCCTGTGTCCCGGCGCCGATGAGGCCTGGCTGGCCCTGGGCGTCGTGCGTCTGGGTCGCCCGCTGGATGTGGAGGCGGTCGGCCGCTGGGCGGACGGCACGCTGCGCCACTGCGTCAGCCTGAAATACGACTGGCGCGGCGAATGGGCCATGCCGCCGTCCGTCGGTCGCGATGCGCCGGAGCCCCTGGCCTCGTCGCGCTGACGTCGGGCTGGGGCGATCCCATGATGTCCAGACTGATTGCGTTCCTGGTCGCCGCCCTGCTGGGGTTGATGGCGGGTCTGTGGACCAGCACATCGGCGCCCCCGCCGCTGACCGCCGCCGCTGGCGGCGAACCCGTTGACATCTATCTGCTGGATAACGGATTCCACACGGACATGGCTGTGCCCCGTGGGATGCTCGAGGCGCGGGGCGGGCCGCTGGCCGAGGCGGTGCGCGATCTGCCGCCGGGGGACTGGATCCTGGTCGGCTGGGGCGACGCGCGTTTCTATGTCGACCAGAGCCCGATCAGCGACCGTCTGCCCGACGGCGCGCGCGCCTTCTTCCGACCGGGCGGCAATCCGTCGGTCGTGATGCTGGACCCCGAGGCGCTGCATCCCCTGCAGCGTTTCCCGTCCGAAGGTCGCCTTGTCCTGACCCTGCCTGCCGCGCGGTTCGAGGCGATGGCGGCGCGGATAGAGGCGTCATTGGCCCTGACGCCGGACGACCACGCCCGTCTGGTCGAAGCCCGGCCGGGCGATGAGGCGCGCTTCTTCGCCAGTCGCGAAACGTTCTGGATCGGCCATCTGTGCAACCACTGGACGGCCCAGGTGCTGAACCACGGCGGGGTGGCCGTGCGGCCGTTCGCCAGCGTGACCTCGGGCGAGGTGATGCGCGCCGCCGACGCCGCAGCGCTGGACAGGGCGGTTCGGGCCGACTAGACCCCGCGCCTTCGCTTTCCCTGCCGGCGTCCGATCCCCGGCGAGCGAGAACCAAGGAGAGGCCGCATGGCCCGCAAACAGCATACCCGCAACGCCTCGGGCCCGCAGGGGCCGTCGCAGCGCCAACTCCGCGCCGGCGAACTGATCCGCCACGCCCTGGTCGACATCCTGCGCGAGGAAGAAATTCACGACGAGGCGCTGCACGGCGTGTCCGTCACCGTGACCGAGGTCCGGCTGAGCCCAGACCTGAAGCACGCCACCTGTTTCGTCGAGCCGCTGGGCGCAGGCGTCGAGACGGCGCCGACGGCGGGCCACGAGTCCGAGATCATCAAGGCGCTGAACGCGCACGCCAAATTCCTGCGCGGGGTGCTGGGCCGGCGGATCGACATGAAATTCACCCCGGACCTGCGCTTCCGCCACGACGAGAGCTTTGACGCGGCTACCCATATCGATCGGCTGCTGGACGACCCCCGCGTCAGGGCCGACCTGGAACGCCGCGACGACGAAGGCGAAGACTGATGCTCCGGCCTCAAGCAGCGCCAAGCGCGATAGGCCCCGCATAATGGGCCGTCGCAAGAAGGGCGAGATCGTCAACGGCTGGATCTGCCTGGACAAGGCGTTCGAGCTGGGATCGACCGAGGCGGTGACCCGCGTCCGTCGGCTGTTCAACGCCCAGAAGGCGGGACATGCGGGGACGCTGGACCCGCTGGCGTCGGGCGTCCTGCCGATCGCTCTGGGCGAGGCGACCAAGACCGTGCCGTTCATGATGGACGCCGAGAAGGTCTATCGCTTCACCATCAACTGGGGCGTTTCAACCGACAGCATCGACCGCGAGGGCGAGATCATCGGCCGTTCGGACGTGCGGCCCTCGGTCGAGGCGGTCAAGGCGGCCCTGCCGGCGTTCGTGGGCGAGATCGATCAGGTCCCGCCCCAATTCTCGGCCATCCGGGTCGACGGCCAGCGCGCCTATGACCTGGCCCGTGACGGCGCGGAATTCGAACTGGAGTCGCGCCGCGTCGTCATCCACGAGGCGGCCGTGACCGACGCCCCTGACGCCGACCATGTCGAGATCACCATCCGCACCGGCAAGGGCGTCTATGTCCGTTCGCTGGCGCGCGATCTGGCGGTCATGCTGGGCGCCGAGGGGCATGTCTCGGCCCTGAGACGCGAGCGTGTGGGGCCGTTCCGGGCCGAGAACGCCGTCACACTGGATTTTCTCGCCGATCTGGCGCATAAGGGCGCCGCCTTGGAGGGCCTGCTGCCCGTTTCGACCGCCCTGGACGACATCCCGGAGCTGGCCGTTACGGATCAGGACGCCCTCTCGCTGAGGCAGGGACGGCCGATCGTTCTGCTCCCCCGTCAGGTTGAGACCCTCAAGAGCCGGCTTCCCGCGGGCTCCCGAACGGTTTCCGCCTTCGAGGGAGAGACCCTGGTCGCACTCTGTTCGATGCGGGCCGGCCGGCTTGAACCCGACCGTGTTTTCAATCTCTCCTGAACGCAGACCCCGGTCTGCTGATGGGGCCCAAACGCCCTGAAGACGTAAGCCTCCGCGAGGCGAGCATAGGGCACGAAAGGACTCCTCGATGTCGATTACCGCTCAACGCAAGGGCGAGGTCATCGCTGACAACGCCCGTTCGACCGGCGATACCGGTTCGGCCGAAGTTCAGGTCGCGATCCTGTCGGAACGCATCTCGAACCTGACCGACCACTTCAAGACCCACAAGAAGGACAACCACTCGCGCCGCGGCCTGCTCAAGATGGTCTCGCAGCGTCGTCGTCTTCTGGATCACCTGAACAAGACCGACCGCGAGCGTTACACCGCTCTGATCGGCAAGCTGGGCCTGCGCCGCTAAGGCGCGACCGGCAGCGGAAACGATTTTCGAGGCGCGGGCGGTCACGTCCGCGCCTCGTTCCGCACCTAGAGCAAATCGGTTCTGACTGACGCAGTCGGTCAGGGTTCAGATATTGCTCCTCTTTGAAGCTGGATACCCGCGCGCCACGGGATTTCATGGCGCAGACGCGAGGGCCTCGAAACCGGTCCTCTATCACCCGCCCGGCCACGATGACGTCGCCGGGTTTCCAAGGGACCGAAGGACGAAACGCCTGACGCCCAGCCCTCATGGGCCACCCCCGACGGGAATACGCCCGCGGGTTCTGAAAGAAGAAAAATGTTCGATATCAAACGCAAGACGATCGAGTGGGCCGGCCGCCCGCTGACGCTGGAAACCGGCCGCATCGCCCGTCAGGCCGACGGCGCCGTGCTGGCGACCTACGGCGAGACCGTGGTTCTGGCCACCGTCGTGTACGGCCGCGCGCCGAAGCCGGGTCTGGATTTCTTCCCCCTGACGGTCAACTACCAGGAAAAGACCTTCGCCGCCGGCAAGATCCCGGGCGGCTATTTCAAGCGTGAAGGCCGTCCGACGGAAAAAGAGACCTTGGTCTCCCGCCTGATCGACCGTCCGATCCGCCCGCTGTTCGTCAAGGGCTTCAAGAACGAGACCCAGGTCGTCGTGACCGTGCTGCAGCACGACATGGAGAACGATCCGGACATCGTCGGCATGGTCGCCGCCTCGGCCGCCCTGACGATCTCGGGCGTGCCCTTCATGGGCCCGATCGGCGCCGCCCGCGTCGGCATGATCGACGGCGAGCTGGTGCTGAACCCCGCCATCGACACCCTGGGTGAATCGACGCTGGACCTGGTCGTCGCCGGCACCCAGGACGCCCTGATGATGGTCGAATCCGAAGCCAAGGAGCTGTCGGAAGAAACCATGCTGAAGGCGCTGATGTTCGCCCACGCCGGCATGCAGCCGGTGATCGACGCGATCATCGACCTGGCCGAACACGCCGCCAAGGAGCCCTTCGACTTCCAGGGCGAAGACCATTCTGACGTTGTCGCCTCGATCAAGAAGCTGGTCGGCGAAGACATCAAGAAGGCCTACACCCATCCCGGCAAATACGACCGTCGCGCGGGCGTCGATGCGGCCAAGAAGACCGCCTCCGCCGCCTTGGTGAAGACGGACGAAAACCCCGAGGGCGTCGACAGCTCGAAATTCTCGGCCGCCTTCAAGGAATGCGAAGCCGAAGTCCTGCGTCGCGATATCATCGAGAACGCTCACCGCGTCGACGGCCGCGCCCTGGACAAGGTCCGCGCCATCGTTTCGGAAGTCGGCGTCCTGCCGCGCACCCACGGTTCGTCGCTGTTCACGCGCGGCGAAACCCAGGCCCTGGTCGTCGCCACCCTGGGCACCGGCGAGGACGAGCAGTACATCGACAGCCTGCAGGGCACCTACAAGGAGTCCTTCCTGCTGCACTACAACTTCCCCCCCTATTCGGTGGGTGAAGCGGGTCGCATGGGTTCGCCCGGCCGCCGCGAAATCGGTCACGGCAAGCTGGCCTGGCGCGCGATCCGTCCAATGCTGCCGACCAAGGAAGACTTCCCCTACACCATCCGTCTGGTGTCGGAGATCACCGAGTCCAATGGCTCGTCCTCGATGGCCACGGTCTGCGGTTCGTCGCTGGCCCTGATGGACGCCGGCGTGCCGCTGATCCGTCCGGTCTCGGGCATCGCCATGGGCCTGATCCTGGAGCCGTCGGGCGAGTTCGCCATCCTGTCGGACATCCTGGGTGATGAAGATCACCTGGGCGACATGGACTTCAAGGTCGCCGGCACGAGCGAGGGCATCACCTCGCTGCAGATGGACATCAAGGTCCCCGGCATCACCGAGGAGATCATGAAGCAGGCCCTGACCCAGGCCTCGGCCGGTCGCCTGCACATCCTGGACGAAATGTCCAAGGCCATGGACGCGCCGCGCGCCGAACTGGGCGAGCATGCGCCGAAGATCGAAACCATCAAGATCGCGGTCGACAAGATCCGTGAAGTGATCGGCTCGGGCGGCAAGGTGATCCGCGAGATCGTCGAAAAGACCGGCGCCAAGATCGACATCGGCGACGACGGCACCATCAAGGTCGCCGCCAACGACCAAGAGAAGATCGACGCCGCCAAGGCCTGGATCCAGTCCATCGCCTCGGAGCCGGAAGTCGGCACCATCTACACCGGCAAGGTCGTGAAGGTCGTCGACTTCGGCGCCTTCGTGAACTTCTTCGGCGCCAAGGACGGCCTGGTCCACGTGTCCCAGATCGCTCTGGAACGCGTCGCCAACCCGGCCGACGTCCTGTCGGAAGGCCAGGAGGTCAAGGTCAAGTTCCTGGGCTTCGACGACCGCGGCAAGACCAAGCTGTCGATGAAGGTCGTCGATCAGGAAACCGGCGAGGACATCACCGACAAGATCAACGCTGAGCGCGCTGAACGCGGTGAAGCCCCGCTGTCCGACGACACCGGCGGCCGTCCGAAGCGGGATGGCGGTGATCGCGGTGGCGATCGCGGCCGTCGCCGTCGCGACTAGGGTTCGCGCCTGAAATGACGAAGGGCCCCGCCGGCGACGGCGGGGCCTTTTTTTGGCGCTTCCATGGCATCAACGATTTTAAGCTCTGGACAGGCGCCGATGATTCGATGGACGCTACCCGAGCTGGGAGGTCCGATATCGTCGTCGGGTATCCTCTGGTTCACCGTCGCGGGATGTGACGGATACTGAACACAGCAATCCTTGGCTGCACCTTGTGGGTCGGGAGACGGGAAACTCGCAACGCCAGCAGGACGACCAAGGGTAACACCGGATGCGGTTCGAAACGCCGAAGGTGGCCCGATAATCGTGCCAACCAGGGGTCAAACTGGTTCGCACGGCGCATTCACCGTTCTCCCCAACCGGGTGGGCGGCGCGTCGCCACCCGAGGGACCAAGGACCATGAAGTCCTCCTTCGAGTGCAACGTGAAGCTAACGCTGAATGTGAACGTAGCCTCATGCCTCGCGGCATTGGCAGCGATCATAGCGGTGTTACGCTGATCGGAACGGGGCTTGGGCAACCAAGCCCCGTTTGTCGTTTTAGCGCCGCTTCATCCCGCCCAGAACGCCGCGCAGGATTTCGCGGGTCAGGGTCGAGCCGGCGGTGCGCAGAACGGACTTGGTCAGGGCCTCCATCGGCGTCTGGCGGTTCGAGGCGCGGGGGCGTGGGGCGGCCGGCGCGCGCTCGCGCGTGGGGGCAGGGGCCGCGCGGGCGGCCCGTTCGGCGGCTTTCGCCTGAACCTCGGCGGCTTGGGCTTGGGCCGCAGCCTGATCGGCCGTGGCGCGGCGGGCGGCCAGGACCTCTTCGGCGGACTCGCGATCGATGACGGTGTCATAGACGCCGCGCACCGGGCTGGCGGCCATGATCTGGGCGCGCTCGGCCTCGGTGGCGGGGCCCAGGCGCGAGTCCGGCGGACGGATCCGGGTCTGCGCCACGACATTGGGCGCGCCCCTGGCGTCCAGGGTCGAGACCAGCGCCTCGCCTACGCCCAGCGCCTGGATCGCCTCGGCGGTGTCGAAGCCGGCGTTGGCGCGGAAGCTTTGCGACGCGGCCTTCAGCCCTTTTTGCTCGGCCGGCGTATAGGCGCGCAGCGCGTGCTGCACCCGGTTGCCCAGCTGGGCCAGGACGCTGTCGGGGATGTCGGCCGGGTTCTGGGTCACGAAATAGACGCCGACCCCCTTGGACCGGATCAGCCGCACCACCTGCTCGACCTTTTCCAGCAGACCGCGCGGGGCGTCGTTGAACAGCAGGTGCGCCTCGTCGAAGAAGAAGACCAGGCGCGGCTTTTCCGGGTCGCCGATCTCGGGCAGTTGCTCGAACAGTTCGGACAGCATCCACAGCAGGAAGGCGGCGTACAGGCGCGGGCTGTTCATCAGCCGGTCGGCCGCCAGCACATTGACCTGGCCGCGACCGTCCAGACCGGTGCGGATCATGTCCTCCAGCCGCAGCGCCGGTTCGCCGAAGAAGCTCTTGCCGCCCTGTTGCTCCAGCTGAAGCAGGGCGCGCTGTATGGCGGCGACCGACGTGGGCGAGACATTGCCGACCTCGCGGCCGATGCGGGTCGCGTTTTCGGAGACATAGGCCAGGACGCTGCGCAGGTCGTCCAGGTCCAGCAGCAGCAGGCCCTCCTTGTCGGCGACGTGGAAGGCGACGGTCAGCACCCCCTCCTGCACGTCGTTCAGTTCCAGCATCCGGGCCATCAGCACGGGGCCGATCTCGCTGACGGTGGTGCGGACGGGATGGCCCTTCTGGCCATACAGATCCCAGAAGACGACGGGCGCGGCGCGGCCGGTCAGGGTCAGGCCCATCTGACCCGCGCGCTCGGCGAATTTCCCGACATCGCCCGGCTGGCTGATGCCCGACAGGTCGCCCTTCACGTCGGCGCAGAAGACCGGCACCCCGGCGTCGGAGAAGCCCTGGGCCATGATCTGCAGGGTCACCGTCTTGCCCGTGCCGGTGGCGCCGGCGACGACGCCGTGACGATTGGCGCGGTTCAGCAGAAGCTGTTCCGGCGCGCCCTCGAACGACTGGCCGAGGAACAGGGCGTTGGCGGGGGAGTCGGACATGGGGGCTGCGTCTCCGTTTGCGTTCTTCCTGCTTACCCCAGGCCTGCGCCGCCGCAAGCCGGAACCTTGGGCGGAGCGAGGGATTTGAGACCGGCGGATTGACGCCGCTCCCGGGGCCTCCGACAACATTCGCATGAAGAATCCCATCGCCATTCCGACCTCGACCGTGGCGCGCAACGCCCTGGTCACGCTGGCCGTCGTGGCCGGAGGCGCGGCCCTGTACTGGCTGCGGGACATTCTGACGCCGCTGGCCATGGCCATCTTCCTGATGATCATGATCGACGGGGTGAAGCGCGCCATCGAGCATCGCACCCCGGTGCCCGGCCGGTTCGCGGGGATCGCCGCCCTGGTCGTGGTCATCCTGGGCTTCTTCGCCTCGATCTGGCTGATCGTGGACGGGGCGGCCAGCTTCTTCACCGATGCGTCCGGCGTGTCCGCCAATATCGGCCCCCGGCTGGACCAGATCATCGGCGATGTGTCGCACCTGTTCGGGATCACCGATCCGCCGACCCTGCAGGACCTGATCGCGGGCATCGACCTGCGCGGCTGGCTGACCCAGGCGGCGATGCAGGCCCAGGGCGTCGTCTCGGGCGCCTTCTTCGTGCTGGTCTATCTGGGCTTCCTGCTGGCGTCGCAGGTCGGTTTCCGCCGCAAGATCGTCGCCATGTTCCCCAACGGCCAGGCGCGGAGCGAGGCGCTGGAGGTGTTCCAGCGCGTGCGCGGCGGGGTCGAGGGCTATCTGTGGGTCCAGGCGGTCACCGGGGTGATGATCTGTTTCGTCGCCTGGGTGCTGATGCGCGCCGTCGGCCTTCAGAACGCGGAGTTCTGGACCTTCGTCATCTTCATCGTGGGCTTCATCCCGGTGCTGGGCGGGGCGATCGCCGGCTTGGCGCCGCCGCTGTTCGCCCTGGTTCAGTTCGAAAGCTACTGGCAGGCGCTGGTGTTGCTGGTGGGGCTGCAGACCATCCTGTTCATCGTCGGCAATCTGATCCAGCCGCGCATGCAGGGCGACAACCAGAACATCGACCCGGTGGTGGTGCTGCTGTCGCTGGCGCTGTGGGGCAAGATGTGGGGCGTGGCGGGCATGTTCCTGTCGACGCCGCTGGCGGTCATGGCCATGGCCATCCTGGCGGAGTTCAAGGGCTCGCGCTGGATGGCGATCCTGCTGTCCGGCGACGGCGCGCCCTATGCCCAGGCCTCGGCGCCCAAGTCGCCCGGCAAGACATCGGCCCAAGCGTCGACCCAGGAGCGGGCCAAGCCACCCGCCGACCGCGTCAAACCGCCGCGCCGCCGCAAGGCCCCGCCGGCCGTCTGAGGGCCTTGAACTCCCCGCCCGGCGCCCTATTTCCACTCCAGACGCCGTGGCCCCTCCCCTCCCCCAAGCCGCGGTGTCCGATCGACCGGCGCATCCCCTCCCGCGCCGGAGCGACGCAGGCCGCCGGACATCCCCCGTCCGGCGGCCTTGTTCGTTCGAAACGCCATCTGAACGCCGATCAGTCGCCTGCCTGAGCAGTTCCCCCTTCCTGTTCCGTCCCGCCTGGCCTAGTCAGCGACCACGGTGGTTGATCCGCCGTGGCGGCGGTCTAGTCTGTCGCCTTATCCGGCGGCCGACGGCCGCGCTTCAAGAGACTCATCATGGCTGGCCAGGCCCGCACCGCGTCCCCTCAGGCGACAACGCTGGAGGCGCTGGAAAGGGCGTTCGCCGCCGGCCTGGGGGCCGGCGGGTCGGTGGGACCGCTGGAGCGTTCCTTCCTCACCCAGGCCTATGAAGACTACGCCGCCGACGAAACGCCCGAGATCGACGGGGACGACCTGGCCGCCGTGCTGTCCGCCGCCTGGCGGTCGTCGGCCGTGCGCAAGCCGGGCCAACCGGCCAGCATCACCGTGGGGCCGCTGACCGGCCGTGACGGCCGCGCCACCGGTTACGACAATATCCAGATCGTACAGGACGACGGCCCCTTCCTGGTCGACAGCGTGCTGGGCCAACTGGCCGATGCGGGCGTGTCGGTGCGGGCCCTGTTCCACCCGGTGGTCCCGACCGGACGCGACGCCGCCGGCGCGCGGGTCGAGGGCGCGGGCCGCGAGTCGATGATCGTGGTCATTCTGGACCCCCTGCCGCAGGAACGTCGCGACGCCCTGGGCGAAGCCCTGTCCGAGACGCTGGCCGACGTGCGCGCGGCGGTGGGCGACCACGCCGCCATGACCGCCCTGATGGAGCGGTCGGCGCAGACCCTGACCGCCTGTCCCGCCGGCGCCGATCCGGAGGTGCTGGCCGAGAATGTCGAATTCCTGAACTGGCTGACCGCCGACCGCTTCGTCTTCCTGGGCGCGCGGGACTACGAATATCCGCGCAGCGCCGACGGCGGCTATGAAGCCGAGGCGCCGCTGAGCCAGTCGGGCGAGGGGCTGGGCGTGCTGCGTGATCCGGAACGCCGCGTCCTGCGCCGTGCGTCCGAACCCGCCGTGCTGACCCGCCAGATGCAGCGCCAGCTGGATCTCAGCGAACCGGTCACCGTGGCCAAGGCCAACATCCGCTCGCGCGTCCATCGCCGCGCCTACATGGACTACATCGGGGTCAAACGGTACGGCGCGGACGGCCGCCCCTCGGGCGAGACCCGCTTCGTCGGCCTGTTCACGGCCGAGGCCTATGACAAGATGGCCAAGGAGGTGCCGCTGATCCGGCGCAAGGTGGCCAATGCGCTGGAGCGCGCGGGCAAGGCGCCGGGCAGCCACAACCACAAGCGCCTGAAGAACATCCTCGAGAATTATCCCCGCGACGAACTGTTCCAGATCGGCGAGGACGAGCTGCTGAACATCGCCCTGGGCATCCTGCACCTGTACGACCGCCCGCGGATCAAGATCTTCTCGCGCAAGGATCCGTTCGACCGGTTCGTTTCGATCCTGGCCTTCATCCCGCGCGAGCGTTTCCACACCTCGATTCGCGAACGGATCGGCGCCATCCTGGCCCGCGCCTGGGGCGGCCGGGTCTCGGCCTGGTATCCCGAGCTCAGCGACCAGCCGCTGGTGCGCATCCACTATATCATCGGCGTCAATCCGGGCGATCATCCGTGCCCGGACGAAGCGGCGCTGGAGGCCGAAGTGGCCGAGGCGGGCCGCAGCTGGGTCGACCGGTTCGAGACCGCCCTGCGCGTCGCCGATTTCGACGAAGTGGCCGTCGGCCCGCTCAGCGCCCGCTGGGCGCACGCTTTCGGCGCCGGCTATCGCGACCGTTATGACGCGGCCGAGGCCGTGCGCGATCTGATGTCGATCGACACGCTGAACGCCGACGGCCAGGTCGGCGTCGGCGAGCCGGTGGCGGTTCGCGCCTTCCGCGCGTCCACCGACAACGCCCTGCAATTCCGGTTCAAGCTGTATCGTCGCGGCGCGCCCGTGCCGCTGTCCGACGTGCTGCCGATCCTGGCCGACATGGGGCTGAAGACGCTGGAGGAATTCGGTCACGCCATCCGGCCGAGCGAGAGCGACCCGATCCACATCCACGAATTCCTGCTGGAGGACCCGCGCGGCGAGGCGTTGAGCTTCGACGCCGTGCGCGGCCCGTTCGAGGACGCCTTCAGCGCCGTCTGGAACGGCCGCACCGAAAGCGACGGCTTCAACCGGCTGGTGCTGGAGCTGGGCGTCGACTGGCGCGAGGCTGCGCTGATCCGCGCCCTGTCCCGCTATCGCCAGCAGACCGGCCTGGATCCCAGCCAGGGGGTCCAGGAAGAGGCGCTGCGCGAATATCCGACCGTGGCGCGCGCCCTGCTGGCCCTGTTCGCCGCCAAATTCGACCCGGCCGGCGGCCCGGTCGAGACGCGCGAGACGGCCGTGGCCGACTTGCATGACGGGCTGCTGGCCTTGTTGCAGGAGGTGAAGAGCCTGGACCACGACCGCGCCCTGCGCCGGATCGCGGCCCTGATCCTGGCGATCAAGCGCACCAACTTCTATCAACTGGCCGCCGACGGCCGCCCGCACCCCTATATCGCCATCAAGATCGCCTCGCGCGAGCTTGATGATTTGCCGCTGCCCAAGCCGTTCCGCGAGATCTTCGTCTGGGCGCCGCACGTCGAGGGCGTGCACCTGCGCTTCGGACCCGTCGCGCGCGGCGGCCTGCGCTGGTCCGACCGCCGCGACGACTTCCGCACCGAGGTGCTGGGCCTGGTCAAGGCGCAGCAGGTCAAGAACGCGGTCATCGTGCCGGTCGGCTCCAAGGGCGGCTTCTATCCCAAATGCCTGCCGCGCGGCGGCGACCGCGACGCGATCCAGGCCGAGGCGATCCGCGCCTACAAGACCTTCCTGTCCGGCCTGCTGGACCTGACCGACAATATCGTCGGCGAGGGCGCCCCGGTGCGTCCGGCCAATGTCGTCGCCTGGGAAGGGGACGATCCCTATCTGGTCGTGGCCGCCGACAAGGGCACGGCGACCTTCTCGGACATCGCCAACGGCGTGAGCCAATCCTACGGCTTCTGGCTGGACGACGCCTTCGCCTCGGGCGGGTCGGCCGGTTACGACCACAAGGAAATGGGCATCACGGCGCGCGGCGCCTGGGAGGCGGTCAAGCGCCACTTCCGCGAGATGGGCAAGGACATCCAGTCCGAGCCCTTCACCGTGGTCGGCGTGGGCGACATGTCCGGCGACGTGTTCGGCAACGGCATGCTGCTGTCCAAGGCGATCCAGCTGGTCGCCGCCTTCGACCACCGCGACATCTTCATCGACCCGACGCCCGATCCGGCCAGGTCGTGGGAGGAGCGCAAGCGCCTGTTCGAACTGCCGCGCTCGTCCTGGCAGGACTATGACAAGGGGCTGATTTCAGAGGGCGGCGGGATCTTCCCGCGCTCGGCCAAGTCGATCACCCTGACGCCGCAGATCCGCGCCCTGCTCGGTATCGAGGCCGAAAGCGTCGACCCGGCGACCCTGATGCAGGCCATCCTGCGCGCTGACGCCGAACTGCTCTATTTCGGCGGCATCGGCACCTATGTGAAGGCCGCGCACGAGACCCACGCCCAGGCGGGGGACAAGGCCAACGACGTCATCCGCATCGACGGCGGTGAGGTCCGCGCCAAGGTCATCGGCGAGGGCGCGAACCTGGGCCTGACCCAGGCGGGCCGCATCGAAATGGCACGCAACGGCGTGCGTCTGAACACCGACGCCATCGATAACTCGGCCGGCGTCGACAGTTCGGACCACGAGGTCAATATCAAGATCCTGACCGGGGCGGCTATCGCCTCGGGCGCGCTGAAGGCTGATGATCGCAACGCGCTTCTGGCCTCGATGACCGACGAGGTGGGCCTCAAGGTGCTGGCCCACAACTACGACCAGACCCTGGCCCTGACCCTGCAACAGGCCGAGGGGGCGAACGCGCTCGACGCCCAGCAGCGGTTCATGCAGTGGCTGTCGGCCAAGGGTAAGCTGGACCGCAAGGTCGAGGGCCTGCCCGACGACGTGCGGATGACCGAGCTGAAGGCCACGACCTCGCCTCTGGTCCGGCCCGAACTGGCCGTGCTGATGGCCTATTCCAAGCTGGAGCTGTTCGACGACATCGTGGGGTCGACCGCGCCGGACGATCCCTTCTTCGAAGAGACGCTGGTGCGCTATTTCCCCGGCCCGCTGGCGAAGTTCGAGGCGGATATGCGCCGCCACCGCCTGCGCCGCGAGATCGTCTCGACCGTGCTGGCGAACGAAATCGTCAACATGTGCGGCCCGACCTTCCCCGAGCGGCTGCGCTCGGCGGCGGAATGCGACACCGGGGCCATGGTCACGGCGTTCGAGGCCGCACGCCGCATCTTCCGCCTGGACGAGGCCTGGGATGCGGTGTCGGCGCTGGACCTGAAGATTTCGGCCGAGGCGCAGACTGCGCTCTATACCGAGATCGCCGTCGTCCTGCGCCGCCAGACCTTCTGGCTGGCCCGCCGCGCGGCCCGGACCGAGACCTCGGTCGGGGGCCTGATCGCCACCTATCGCCCGGCCGCCGACGCCCTGCGTCAGGCCGGGGGCGATGTCCTGTCCCGCTTCGAACAGGACCGGACCGAGGCGCGGGTTCAGCACTTCATCGGCCTGGGCGTGCCCGAGGATCTGGCTCGCACCGTCGCGGCCCTGCGTCCGCTGGTGGCCACGGCCGATATCGGCGACCTGTCCGCCGCGGCTGGCTGGAGCGCTCCGGCCATGGCGCGCCTGTATCACCAGGTCGGCGCCGCCTTCGACTTCGACCGGCTGCGCGCGGCGGCGGGCTCGGCGCCCTCGGCCGATCATTTCGACCGGCTGGCGGTGCGCCGCCTGATCCAGGACTTCATGAACGAGCAGGTCCAGCTGACCCGCGCCGTGGCCGCCGCATCCGCGGAGCCCGTCGGCGCCACCGAACTGGCGGCCGAGAAGGCCGTCGACGCCTGGATCGGCCCGCGCCTGTCGCTGGTCGAAGGGGTCCGTGCCTCGGTCGACGAGATCGAGGCTTCGGGGTCGGGCTGGACCTTCGCTAAACTGACCATCGCCAACGCCACCATCCGCGAAGTCGCGGCGACGGCGCAGGCCTGATCGAAAGGGGAGGGGCCCATGCCGCGTAAGTTCCTCGTCGTCGTCGACGACAGCCCGGAGTTCGGCGCGGCCCTGGGCTATGCCGCGCGCCGCGCCCGTTCGACGGGTGGGCGCGTGGCCCTGCTGCGTGTCATCCCGACCAGTTCGGACGAGCACTGGTCCGGGGTGCGCGACGAAATCCGCCGTCAGCAACGCGAGGAGGCTGAGGTCCTGCTGAACCGGCTGGGCCAGGAGGCGGCCGATCGCTCCGGCTCCTCGCCCCTGTTCCTGATCGAGGAGGGCGAGCCTCAGGCCGCCATCCGCAAGGTCGTCGGCGACGATCCGGACATCAAGATCCTGGTCCTGGCGGCCGGCTCGGGCGCGCGCGGTCCCGGGCCGCTGGTCACTGCGGTGCTCAAGAGTGGCGGCTTCGGCGGCCGCAAGCTGCCGGTGACGATCGTGCCGGGCGAACTGAGCGAAGCGGATATCGAGGACCTGGCCTAACCCACACCGCCTCACCCTCTCCGTCCCGGGGAGGGTGGCTGAGCCCGCAGGGCGAAGCCGGGTGGGGGCGGTCAGGCTGCACATCCCCGCACCCAGGATCACCGCGTCCTTCCCACCCCGTCTCCGCTTCGCTGCGACCACCCTCCCCGGGAAGGGAAGGGGAGGGAGAGGGTTGCGATCCGGGGCCTTCGAGCGCATCTCCCCGTCATGTTCATCCAGACCGAAGCCACCCCCAATTCGAACGTGCTGAAATTCCTGCCGGGCCGTGAGGTCTCGCCGGAGCGGCCGCTGGAATACCGGACCATCGACGAGGGCGCCGCTTCGCCGCTGGCCGAGGCCCTGTTCCAGCTGGAGGGGGTCGAGGGAGTCTTCTTCGGCGCCGACTATGTCTCGGTGACCCGCGCCCCGCAGGGGCCTGACTGGTCGGAGCTGAAGGCGTCGATCCTGGGCGTCGTCATGGATCATTTCGTCTCGGGCGCGGCCCTGCTGCGCCATGACGACGGGGCCGACGGCCATGCCGAGGACGACAGCGAGATCGTGGCCGAGATCAAGGCCCTGCTGGACAGCCGCATCCGCCCGGCGGTGGCCCAGGACGGCGGAGACATCCTGTTCGACGCCTTCGACGAGGAAACCGGAATCGTTCGGCTGCGGATGCGCGGCGCCTGTTCGGGTTGTCCGTCGTCAGGCGCCACCCTCAAGGCCGGGGTCGAGCAGATGCTCAAACACTATGTGCCCGAGGTCACCAGCGTCGAACAGGTGCTCTAGCTCGCTGCCTGGGCGCATGAAACGCTGTCGTTGGGGCGGCGGCTGGGGCATAAGGCGCTATGGCCCGTTTCACAGCCAGTACCGACGCCGGCGCCGAGGCGCGCGCCCTGGGCGAGGCCCTGGCCGCCCTGCGTTATGAGCGCGGCCTCAGCCAGGCCGAGGCGGGCGCCCGTGTGGGCATGACCAGCCAGGGCTGGGGCCTGTACGAGGCCGGGCGCCGCGCGGGCCTGTTTCGCCCCGACGTGCAGCGCCGCCTGACCGCCGCCCTGGATGCGACGCCCGAGGATCTGGCCCTGCGGCTGGCGCGCGCCGAACCCCTGACGGCTTCCCCGTCAAATGGGCTGGAGGCCAAGGGCCGGGCCTATGCCGACGCGCCCGCGCCGGTCCGCGCGACCCTGCGCCTGTCGGACGACGCCCTGGCGCCGTGGGCGTCGTCCGGCGTGCTGCTGGAGTATGAGCCCGGCCGATGGCCGCGCCGCGACCAGGGCTGTGTGATCGAGATGCAGGACGGGCGGATACGCGCCCGCCTGTATGAATGCTCGGACGGTGACGTGGTGGTGGTGCGTGGCGCCGGGGCGCTGGATCGGGCCGAGCGGATCGCCCGCGCCGACATCCGCCAGATATCCGCAGTCCTGTCGCGGCATGAAACCTGATGAAACATAATAGTTGCACATCGGATTGTTTCATGAAACCATCTACCCATGATGATGTCCGCCCAGCCTCGCCACGCCGACTCGACCGATCTGTGGGTGGGGACGCGCATCGCCGCGCGGCGAACGGCGCTGGGCCTGTCCCAGACCGCCCTGGCGCAGATGATCGGGGTCAGCTTCCAGCAGCTTCAGAAATACGAGACGGGGACCAACCGCATCTCGGCCTCGCGCCTGCATCGCGCCGCCCTGGCGCTGGGCGCGCCGGTGGCCGACTTCTTCCCGCCTGCGGACGGTGGGGGCGAGGCGCCGCCGACGCCCGGCCCCGAATGGGCCGCCCTGCGCTTCATGACCGCGACGCGCGAGGGGCGGGCGGTGGCCGACGCTTTTCCGCTGATCGAGGATCGCCGTTGCCGCGCCGCCGTGGCTCGGATCGTCACCGCCCTGGCTCGCGCCTGATTCGCGCGGAGGCGGCGTCGTGAGGGTGTTGGCGCTGGATACGGCGCTGGGCGCTTGCACCGCCGCGGTGTTCGAGGATGGCCGCGCGCTGGCCGTGGCCGAGGTCGCCATGACCATCGGTCACCAGGAGCGGCTGGCCGGGCTGGCGCGCGACGCGGTGGCCCAGGCCGGCGGCGGGTTCGCGGCGCTGGACCGGATCGGCGTCACCGTCGGGCCGGGATCGTTCACCGGTCTGCGGGTCGGGCTGGCCTTCGCCCAGGGGCTGGGCGCGGCGCTGGATCGGCCGGTGGTGGGTGTCTCGACGCTGGATGCGCTGGCGGCGTCCGCCGGGTCCGCCGGTCTGGTCGCGGCCTTGATCGACGCGCGCCGGGGCCAGGTCTATGCGCGCCTGTTCCGCGACGGCGCGTCGGTATCGCCGGCCGAACCGCTGACGCTCGACGTAGCCGCCGAGCGACTGGCGGCGTTTCGGGACGGCTCGCCGGGCGAGCCGTTGACCCTGGTCGGCTCGGGCGCGGTCCTGCTGGCCGAGGGGCTGCCGGGCGTCGCCATCCTGCCGCTGGCGGCGCCGACGGCGGCGGCGCTGGCCCACCTGACCGCCTCCGCCGATCCCAAGAGCGCGCCGCCGCGCCCCCTGTATCTGCGCGCGCCCGATGCGACGCCGCCCAGCCGCCTGCCGGGCCAGCCGCGCGCGCCACGGCCATGACCGCTTCGGCCGCGCACGCGCCAGATCCAGCGATGCTGGCCGCTGTGCATGCCGAGGCGTTCGAGACGCCATGGGACGCCGCCGCCTTCGCCGACCTGCTGGGCCAGACGGGCGTTTTCGTCGTGGTCGAGGACGGCGGTTTCATCCTGATGCGGCAGGTGACGGACGAAGCCGAAATCCTGACCCTGGCGGTCCGGCCCGCCACGCGCCGGGCTGGCCTGGGCGGGCGACTGGTGGGACAGGCGGCGGTGTTGGCGGCGGCGCGCGGGGCGACGCGCATCTTTCTGGAGGTGGCCGAGGGCAACGCGGCCGCCCGCGCCCTTTACGCCCGCGCCGGGTTCAGCGAGGTGGGGCGCCGGCGCGGCTATTATTCGCGTGCGGACGGTGTTCGCGAGGACGCGCTGGTGCTGGCGCTGAACTTTCCCCGACAGCTTCCATAAGGCGGCGCTCCGTCCTATCCTGCCTGCATGGACCGGATCGAAAAACTCTGCGCCGAGCGCGGCATGCGCATGACCGAACAGCGACGCGTGATCGCCCGCGTCCTGTCGAACGCCGAAGACCATCCGGATGTGGAGGAGCTGTACCGCCGCGCCTCCAGCATCGATCCGCACATCTCCATCGCCACCGTCTATCGCACCGTGCGCCTGTTCGAAGAGGCCGGCGTGGTCGAGAAGCACGACTTCGGCGACGGCCGCAGCCGCTATGAAGAAGCCGGCGACGACCACCACGATCACCTGATCGACACCCGCACGGGCGAGGTGATCGAATTCTTCGACGCCGAGATCGAACGGCTGAAGACCGAGATCGCACGCAAGCTGGGCTATGAGCTGGTCGGTCACAAGCTGGAGCTTTATGGCCACGCCATCCCCGGCGCCGCCCCGACCGAGCGCGAGGGCCTGATCTACAAGCGCCACGTGGCCAGGGTCGATCCTGACGCTCTCGACAGCTGACGCCATCGCTCGGCGCCCGATGGCGCGACGCGCATTGGCGCACTAAAAGACCTGCATGACCGATACGCTCGACACGCCCGTTGAGACGATGGACCACGCCCCGGCCAAGCGGCTGTTCATCAAGACCTACGGCTGCCAGATGAACGTCTATGACTCGGAGCGCATGGCCGATGTGCTGCGCCCGCTGGGCTATGCGCCGACCGACGCGCCCGAGGGGGCCGACTTCGTCATCCTGAACACCTGCCACATCCGCGAAAAGGCGGCGGAAAAAGTCTATTCCGAGCTGGGCAAGCTGAAGCAGATGCGCGAGACCAAGCTGGCGGCCGGGCGCGGCGGCATGACCATCGCCGTCGCCGGCTGCGTCGCCCAGGCCGAGGGCGAGGAGATCATGAAGCGCCAGCCGGCGGTCGATCTGGTCGTCGGCCCCCAGGCCTATCACCAGCTGCCGGAACTGCTGACCCGCACGGCGCGGGCCCGGGGCGAGCGTATCGGCGCCGACTTCGCGCCGCATGAAAAGTTCGACGCCCTTCCCGCCGCGCGCGGCGGCGACGGCGTCACCGCCTTCCTGACGGTGCAGGAGGGTTGCGACAAATTCTGCACCTTCTGCGTCGTGCCCTATACGCGCGGGGCCGAATGGTCGCGGCCGGTCGCGGCGGTGCTGGACGAGGCGCGGGCCCTGGCGGATCGCGGCGTGCGCGAGGTCACCCTGCTGGGTCAGAACGTCAACGCCTATGACGGCGAGGGGCCGGACGGAAAGCCGTTCACCCTGGCCCGGCTGGCCTATGCCCTGGCGGCGATCCCCGGTCTGGACCGCATCCGCTATACGACCAGCCATCCGAACGACATGTCGGACGACCTGATCGCCGCTCACGGCGAACTGGACGCGCTGATGCCCTATCTGCATCTGCCGGTTCAGGCGGGGTCGGACCGCATCCTGCGACTGATGAACCGCAAGCACGGCCGCCAGAAATATCTCGACCTGATCGACCGCATCCGCGCGGCCCGGCCGGACATGGCGATGGCGGGCGACTTCATCGTCGGCTTCCCCGGCGAAACGGATCGCGATTTCGAGGACACGATGGATTTGGTGCGGCGCGTGACCTACGCCGGGGCCTTCTCCTTCATGTATTCGCCGCGGCCGGGCACTCCCGCTGCAACCATGGGCGCCCAGGTTCCGGCCGAGGTCATGCGCGAGCGGCTGCATGCGCTTCAGGGCCTGCTGACGGAACAGCAGATCGCGTTCAACGCCTCGCTGGCGGGCCGGGTCCTGCCGGTGCTGTTCGAGAAGAAGGGCCGTCACGGCGCCCAGGCCATCGGCCGCTCGCCCTATCTGCAATCGGTCCACGTCGATGACGCGGATCATCTGATCGGCCAGATCGTTCAGGTCGAAATCCTGAGTGGCCAGCAGAACAGCCTGACCGGCCGACTGATCCCGACGATGGAGACCTGATGGCGCGCGAGTCCGAGTTCCTGTCCCTGGACGATCGCGCCCTGCGCGCGGTCATCGGCCCCAACAGCCGTCACGTCGCCCTGATCGAGGACGCCTTCAAAGTGCTGATCGAAACGCCCGGCGGCGGGGTGTCGATCAACGGCTCGGCGCGTGACCGGGCCCAGGCCAGGCGGGTGGTCGAGACCCTGGCCCAGCGCGCCGACACTGGCGCCGAGATCACCGAGGCCGATGTCCGCACCGCCCTGGGCGCCGCCGTGTCCCAGCCGCGCGCCGACCAGCGCCCGTCCTCGGGCCGGGTCGTGCCGGACGCCGTCGCCCTGCCGGTCGGACGGCGCGGCGCCATCGCGCCCAAGACGGCGGCCCAGGCGCGCTATATCGACCTGCTGAGCCGCTGCGAGCTGACCTTCGGCGTGGGTCCGGCGGGCACGGGCAAGACGTTTCTGGCGGCGGCCTATGGCGCGTCCCTGCTGCGGCGCGGGCAGGTGGACCGGCTGGTCATCACCCGCCCGGCGGTCGAGGCGGGCGAGAAGCTGGGCTTCCTGCCGGGCGACCTGAACGAGAAGGTCGATCCCTATCTGGCCCCCATCTGGGAGGCGCTGAACGACATCCTAGGCGTCGACGACGTGCGCCGCCGCCGCGAGAAGGGCGAGATCGAGGCCGCGCCCATCGCCTTCATGCGTGGCCGCACCCTGAGTCACGCCTTCATCATCGTGGACGAGGCGCAGAACACCTCGCGTCTGCAGATGAAGATGGTGCTGACCCGGCTGGGCGAGGGCGCGCGGATGGTGGTCACCGGCGACCCGTCGCAGATCGACCTGTTGAACCCGCGCGATTCCGGCCTGGCCCACGCCCTGCGAATCCTGAAGGACGTCCAGGGCGTCGGTGTGCAGCAGTTCAAGGCCGAGGACGTGGTGCGCCACGCCATGGTCGAGCGGATCGTGCGCGCCTATGACGCCGATGCGGCGCGCGGCCGTCCGCCTGCGGATCTGGAAGACCCGGCGGGCGAATGATCGAGGTCGAGATCGAGGACGACGCCTGGACCGCGGCCCTGCCCGACGCGGCGGCCCATGTCGCGCGCGCGGCCGTGGCGGCGCTGGGCGCGGCGCAGGGCGATGTGGTGATCGCCCTGGCGGACGATGCGGCGGTTCGGGATGTCAACGCCCGCTTTCGCGACCGCGACGCGCCGACCAATGTGCTGTCGTTTCCGGCGGCCGAGAGCGCCTTTCCGCACCTGGGCGACCTGATCCTGGCCCATGGCGTCTGCGCGCGCGAAGCCGCCGAACAGGGCAAGTTGCTGGCCGATCATCTGTCGCACCTGGTGGTGCACGGCGTGCTGCATCTTCTGGGCCGCGACCACGACGTGGACGCCGAGGCCGAGGCGATGGAGGCTGAGGAACGCCAGATCCTGGCGGGACTGGGCGTCGCCGACCCCTATGGGCATGAGCATGACTGAGATGATGACGCGCCCGACCGGTCGGCGCGCACAGGCGGTGCGTTTCGGACGCATCGCCCTGGCCCTGCTGGCCGGGGCGGGCGCCGCCCTGGCGCACCCGCCGTTCGGTCTGCTGCCGGGCCTCGTTGGCTATCCGCTGCTGCTGATCCTGTCGGAGCGGTCGGGCGCCGGGCGCGGCGCTTTCTGGATGGGTTGGCTGGCGGGGTTCGCCTATTTCTTCATCAGTTGCTGGTGGGTGGCCGAGGCGTTTCTGGTCAACAGGGACCAGGCCTGGATGGCGCCGTTCGCGGCCAGCCTGTTGCCCATGGGGCTGGGCCTGTTCTGGGGCGCGGCCTGCGCCCTTTATCGCCGCTTCGCGCCGAAGGGCGTGGTTCGGGTGCTGGTGTTCGCCGCCCTGTTCAGCCTGTTCGAATGGCTGCGAGGCCATGTGCTGACGGGCTTTCCCTGGAACCCCGCCGGCGCCGGCTGGGCCGCCGGATCAGCGCCGTCGCAGTTCGCCGCCGTCGTCGGCGTCTATGGACTGGGGCTGGTCACGGTGGCCGCAATGGCCGCCTTCGCCCCGCTGGTCGGGCCTGACCCGATCCGGTCGCGAGCCGTTTCGGCCCTGGGTGGGCTGGTGGTGCTGGTCGCCCTGTTCGTGGGCGGCGCCCTGGTGCTGTCCGGCGCCCGCCCGACGCTGACGCCGACCGTCGTCCGCATCGTCCAGGCCGATGTGAAGCAGGAATCGAAATGGTCGCCCGAGGTCTATCGCTCCATCGTCGACCGTTACGTCCATCTGACCGCGCGGCCCGGCGCCGTCCTGCCCGATGTGGTGGTCTGGCCCGAGGGGGCGTTGCCGGCGTCGGCAAACGATGTCTTTGCGTCAGAGGACGGGACCGCCATCGCGCGCGCGCTAAAGCCCGGCCAGACCCTGCTGATGGGGCTGGCGCGGGGCGAGCTCGACCCCAGGGCGCCGGATGGCGCGCGCTATTACAACAGTCTGTTCGCCCTGCATGACGAAGGCGGCGAGGGGCTGCGGATCACCGCTGTCTATGACAAGCATCGGCTGGTGCCGTTCGGCGAATATCTGCCGGTCGGCCAGTTGATGAGCCGGCTGGGCGTTCGCAGCCTGGTCCATATGCCGGCCGACTTCACCGCCGGCGCCCGGCCGTCTCCGATCCGCCTGGCCAATGCGCCGTCGGTGCAGCCGCTGATCTGCTACGAAAGCCTGTATCCCGGCTTCACGCCCGCAGGCGGGGCGGATCGTCCGGCGTGGATCGCCAATGTCTCGAACGACGCCTGGTTCGGGCAGACGTCGGGGCCGCTGCAACACCTGAACCTTGCCAGCTATCGCGCCATCGAGACGGGTCTGCCGGTGGTGCGCGCCACGCCCACAGGCGTCTCGGCTATGATCGACCCGTGGGGCCGGATGGTGAAGGGCCAGCGCCTGGACCCGGGCGAGAGCGGGGTCATCGACGCCCGCCTGCCCGCACCGCGGGGCGTCACCCTGTATGGGCGGCTGGGCGATCTGCTGTTCTGGATGATGCTGCTGGCAGCGCTGGCGCCAGCGATCGTGGCGTCGTGGCGCGACGTATCCCCGCGCCTCCGCTGATAGAATTTGCTGACACGACAGGTTGTATGCAAAAGCAGATGACAAGGCTTTGCAAAAGCGCAATAAGCCTTGCACTTTTGTAAGTGGGACGGAAAGCACCATGGCCCGAGGACGCGGCGAAGACGGCCCTCACCCGGTAGATCGTCATGTGGGACGTCGGGTGTGCGAGAAGCGCATCGCTCTGGGTTACAACCAGAGCGACCTGGGTCGCGCCCTGGGGCTGACCTTCCAGCAGATCCAGAAATACGAGAAGGGCGCCAACCGGATTTCGGCGTCCAAGCTCTGGGACATCGCCCGCTTCTTCAAGGTCGACATCGGCTATTTCTTCGACGGCCTGACCGCCCCGCGGCCGGGCATGGCCGAGGGCGACGCCCCGGCCTTCGACCACGACTTCCCCTCGACCCGCCACACCATCGAGATCGGCCGCCTGGCGCCCCAGCTGTCGGTGCGGCAACAGAAGCTGGCTTTGGACCTGATCCGCGAAATGGCGGGCCGGGGCGAGGACGGCGAGCG
>Ga0160473_100457_pt1 | contig 28186 bp, 32 predicted proteins | sample HID1975I_E11MG_FD_108217 | JGI IMG/M metagenome (GOLD analysis project Ga0160473, IMG submission 108217) | Enriched soil microbial communities from UW Madison campus, WI, USA - HID1975I_E11 MG | ecosystem: Environmental > Terrestrial > Soil > Unclassified | place: USA: Madison, Wisconsin... | reverse complement strand
GGCGGCGGCGGCGGCGGCGGGGGAGGCGGCGGCGGCGGGGGCGGCGGCGGCGGCGGCGCAGCCGGTTCGCCAAAGTTGAAGATCAAGCTTCCGAGCACAGTGTGCGACCGGAAGCGGCTGTCCGCAGTGGCGCCGTTAGCGAGCGTGTAACGCAAGCTGTCGACGTTGAAGAAGCGATACTTCAGGCCCACGTCGATGTTGGAGCTGAGCGGCGCACGCACACCGGCGAGAACCTGCCAAGCGAAGCGCGAATCGCTGTCGTCGAGGAAACCGCGACCGCTGTTGATCAGGCGATAGTTATCGGCCTTCACGCGAGCAATACCGGCACCGCCGCCGACGAAGCCACTGATCCCGGTGTCTTCACCGAAGTCGAGCAGGCCGTTCAGCATGAAGCTGAGAGCCGAAGTCTTGCCGCCCGTGATGCGGTAGAGGCCAGCTGGAGCAGCCGCCGACGCGCCGCCCGGCAGTGCAACGGTTGTCTGGAACTCATCGGTGTCGGCCTGCTTGTAGCCGACTTCACCCTCGACCCGGAACATGCCGAAATCGTAACCGATGATGCCGTCAACGTCGAAGCCGTACTTGGAATCCAGATTAACGGCGTTGTTGGTCGCGCCGATATCATAGTCCATGTCTTCGACGATCATCGCGCCGCCTTCGACGCCGACGTACCAGGCACCGTCTCGCGCCAGCGCCGGCGTAGTCAGCGCCGATGTAGCGAGCGCTGCCATGATGGCGAGCTTACGCATAGAAATCCCCTTCTCGTTCATGTCCCTGCCGGAACTCAGAATACCTATCCAATGCGAGGTATCCACGCAAGCGTGCATATTCCCGTACTGTTGCCGAAAAGCCGCATGTTGAGTGCGTCAGCACCATGATGCTCCGACCGCGCGTAAACACCACCCGGAGAGATAAGTTGCTCCGTCCGCTAAAAAAACTAGCCGGCGATCAATCCGTGGCCACGGAGCGCCTCCAGCGCCTCGGTAATCGCCGTCCTGGCCTCGACGTCCACTGTGCCTCCACCGGCCGGATCGGCAATCGGCGCCTGTTGTGTACCAACGACTTGGACGCCATCGATCCAGAGCCCAGATGCGACAGCGTGTCCCGCGATCCACACGCCACCGATCCATTGCAGCCACACATTATCGGCCATGCTCCAGATCAGCATGCCTTCGCGCGGCTGGACGAACCGCCATCCGCCAGTCGTCCAGCCGGCAATGGCGCCGGCCCGTCCTGTCCAGGCTCCGCCGGCGGGGGAGGCAACGATCCAGCACTGACCCGTCACTGGGCTCGCGGGTGGTTGGGATACCTCCGCGGACTGGACGGCAGCGTGCACGGCAATGTCCAGCATTGCCAAAGCTTCGTTGTGATAGAGTTCCTTCTGTGCCTGGCCGGGCTGCAGAAATGGCAAGGCCAGACGCGCGCTGGTTTCCGTCATTGGCTGTTCCTTACAGAATGAAGAGGCGACGTGCCGGGGGATCCGAGGATGCGACCGCCCCGATCTGCGCAACTGTGACGAGGATCTCGCCGGCTGCCGCCGCCCCGTCCGCGAGCTGCTCGGCGGATCCGTAAAGGTAAACGGAAGCGGTGGTCTCTACTGCTCGCGGAGCGCCGGTCTCAGGCGTTATGGTCAGAGCGTAGCGCTCGGCCTCTTCCCCCAGTGGCGCGTCCGTACTGTCGATCCACGCCCACCCGGAGCGGCTGCGCCGAACCCACTCGATCCGGATCGTGCCATCGGGCAACCGCAGCGCGGAAAGATGGACAGGCAACGGTGGCCGCAACGCCCGGCCGGTAAGCTTTGCCTCACGCAGAGCGGTAACGGTATCACCCACGCCGGATCCGAGGACCCGGATGGTTGTGCCGATCGCGCTTGCCGCCTGTTCGACCGGCACGAGAGTGGCCGCGGAGACGAGCACGAAACGCTCGCCTGTCGAGTGCCCGGCCATCGCTGCTTCCGTGCCGCGGCGACCGCGCAGCAATCGCCCCAATCGAAATCGACGCAATCCGATCGGTTCCACGGAGCCGAACTGGATGAGCTCATCGCCCAGCATCGCCAGGTTCGCGCCGGCAACCAGAGCGTCGTCGTCCCGGCTCTCAAGCCACATCGTCGGGTCGGCGAGTTCCACCTCGATCGCCGCCGTACTGTCGAACAAGCTCGGCTCACCCGGTGGCAATGTGCCCAAGGCGGTCCCAAGAACGGCCTTTGCAGCGGTCTGTCCGATTGCCCGGAAGCTCGCGCCACCGTCGGCGCTCACCAGCAGTTGCGCCTTGCGCCAACCAGCCCCAGTCCCTGCGGCGGCGATCCACAATCGCGGTCCTGCACCAACGTCGTCGAGCGACGGGAGGTCGAGCAATTCCAAGATCGTCGTGCCGGCGGGCTGGTCGTTTTCGGCGACAGCTCGGCCCGCGCTCGCTTGCTGGGGCATCGCCGCCGGACCGGGACAACCCACCAGCATCAGCTCAAGGGTCATATGCTCGACGGTCCAGCTCGCGATCCGAAAGGTCTCGCCCCTACCGGGAAGCTCGACCAGGCCTCCGGCCCGGAGCGGCAGCCACCGTGGAGGAAGGAAGATCGTCGCCTGAACCCGTTCCGCCCAGGCGCGGGTCAGCCTTCGTTCCGCGGCCGCCTTGGCTACCTCGGCTGGTAGTGCCGCCGCCAGATCGAGGCTTTCGACCCGACGTCCCGGCCCGCCGCGTCGTGCACGTTGCAGCCCGGCCTGGTAGTCGCGCAACGGCTCGTAATAGCTGAGTGCAACCTCGTCCGGCAGAACCCCTGCCGCAATCCGCTCCAGGTCGATCCGGCTGCGGCCTGTGCCCGCTGCTGACGCACCCAGGCCCTGCTCCTCGATCGATCCCGCTAAGTCGGCACCGATCTTCAGCACCGACCCGTCATCCACGACCGACATCGCGGACAATGGAGCGAGCGCCTCCACCGCCCCGCGAATGCTGTCTCCGATCGCGGCATAGCCCACGACGCTCTCGTTCGTTTCACCGAGCACTGCCCCTAAGCTCAGTGCCTCGGCGATCGTCGCGACCGACACCGGACCCGCGTCCGCTTCGACCTCGAACGTCAGCGAAGGGATGCGATTGCCGAAGTCAGCGAGTTGCAGATCCTCGAATACGACGTAAGCGATGCCGCGGTACGCCGGCGCCCCTCCAATGCCCTCTGCTGAGGCGATGAGCGGGTCGATCGCCTGATCTTCGCTGCCGGCATGCAGGCGAAATCCGGTCTCGATCTTCCAGTCTCCGCTCCTCCCGCGCAGCAGCTTTCCATCGGCCCAGATGCGGTGCACTGCCCTGATCGGCCTCCCGGAAAGTGCCACCGCGAACGACGCCGAATAGCTGTACGTGGTCGTCCCCGGACGCCCCTTGCCGCCGCTCCCACCACTCTCCTGTCTCTCGCGCAGGTCTGTCGCCCAGATCACCGTGCCCGCGACCCGCATCGTGCCGAACAACTTGGGGATCGCTGAACCATAGCTCGACGTCTGAACGGTCAGGTCGCCCAGCCGCGGCCCCCGCCGCCCCTTCGGTGCCAAAAGCCTCTGGTCGACGCCTTGCCCGATTATGGCGCCGATCGCGCCGCCGATGGGACCACCGACGAGAGTGCCAACGGCGGTTAGAACCAGGGTTGCCATCAGCCTTTGTCCGCCACGCGCCACACGCCGAGCACGGGCCATCGTAGGGTTCCGGGCGTCTCAACCACGCACCGCAACCCAGCGTCGGCGTGAACCAGCCCGTGCGCAGTCAGTATCCCGAAATGCCACTGCGCTGCGCCTGGCATCATAAGGAGTACGTCACCCCAGCCCGCTACGTCCGGCTTGATCCTTGCCAGACCCGGAAGCGCATCGATCCTTGCCATGATCTGCAAGTGATCACCGCCCCGCTGCGCATAATCCCGAGGCACATCGATCGAGCGGCCGACAGCTGCGAGTGCAGACGCCACGACGCCTACACAATCCAATCCAAAAAGAGGGTCCCGGCCCTGCGGGCGAAAGGGCACACCGATCAATTCGCGCGCCGCCGACGCGAGCGCTTCCTGCAGGCTCGTCATGTCTCAAGCTCCCGGATAGCGCGTAAGCAGGTCGTTGCCGGGCAGATGCGGCTCGCCGCGGAAATTGGCGCTGTTGGCGAAGCGAGAGCGGCACGTGCCGAAAGCTTTGTCGCATCCCTCGATGACCTCGACCCGGCTGCCGGCATCGATCGCAAAGGGCGGCGGGTCACGCAGCGTGAGGAAGGCTCCGTCGGACGCCAGGACCGCGGAATCGATCCCGCAGCTCGGCCCCTCGGTCCAGCGTATTCGGCCATAGCCATAAGCGTTGGGAGAAGGCTCCAACTCGCTAAGCTGCAGCGTCAGCGGGTCGATCGCGGCAACAACGGTGACAACGCGACGCCGGCTAGCCAGATCAACGCGACATCTCTTATCGCCCAATTCGGCGCGGCACTCGGGAGATGTATGGTCGACCACCGGCCGCTCCAGAGCAGCGGTCGGCCCGCGCAGTTCAGCGGTAAAGCCGCTATTCTGCATGCCCACGTCGCCCAGTTCGCCCCTTGCGAGCGGAAGCACATCGCTCCCTGGAGACTGCCAGTCGGCAGCGAAGATTCGGACGCGCGCGCCGTCCCACCGACCGGCGGAGAGGTCTTCGGCCGTAATCGCGTCGCTGGTGAGCGCTCCGGCAACGTCGAGCGTATCCACGTCGAACCCGTCGGACACGCTGATGGCCGAGGGCACCATGCCAGGTGCAGCACGATAGGTCAGGGCGGCGATCACGATGTCCCGATCGTGGGTGGTGAAACCCAAGGTCACCCCGTCTCGCCGATCAAGGCGCCAGCACAGGGCGATGCTCGTCAATGCCGGATCGAGCCAGGCCGCCATGGGCTCAACCCTCCCGAATTTCGATCAGCGGCACGGAAACCGCTTCGCCTGCGGCAAAGCCGGCGCGATTCACCTCCAAACGGTCTTCCGCGAAGCGTACCGGCACATCGAACCTATAGCCGGCGGTCACCAGTTCCCCCGCCGCCGGCGCAATCGTGAACGTGATCGTCCCGCCTGGCTCGACCGACCAGTCCGACGTCCTCTCGACCCCGTCCACCGCAACGCGCAGGGTGCCCGGAACGGGCCGCGTGATCCGCCGCCGCTGCGGTTCATCGCCGCTCCCATAATGCTTCACCAGGTCGAAACGCGTGCGCACGCCGTCGCCGATGCCGAGCAGCTGATCGGTGTAACCGGGAATGCCGGTCATGCCGTTCGAGCTGTCGTCAAATGGATCCCGGAAGCGGAAACCCTTCGCCGCGCCGCGCCGCGCCCGGAAGAAGCCGATTAGGGCCTGCATGTCGGCCTCGGATCGAACGCCGGGTCCGGCATCGAAGCGGAGCCGGGCGTCGGCCCAGTCGGAGTTGCGCTGTTCGTATCCCGAAGCGGTCGTGACCACCGCAGTCGAGAAGCCCGTCTCGACGCTCGCCTCCTTGCCCAGGGCAATCGGGAAGCTTACTTCGTCGAACGGATTCATCGCCGTCTCCTGACCTATCTCGAAATGAACGAAGCCGTCGCGCGTCACCTGCGGCAGCGCCCAGATGAATACTTCGGCCGTGCCACGCTTGAGCGCCGCTTCCGCTGCCGCATCGATCTCGGCCCAGAGCGGTGCCTCCTCCGGCCGCAAGACAAAGCCTGCAAAGTAGTGCTGCTCCGCAACTGGGTAGCCGAGGCGCGTGGTCGCCTCCGCTACGCCGCGCGCCGTTGCGCCGCGATTGCCGCTCGTCACCCAGTCATAATCTTCCAGCTGCAGCCGATCGAACACCGGGCTGGCCCAGCCGATCGGGAGCGTCGCCCGTTTGACTTCTGGCGCAGCGGCATCGAGCACCGTGGGCAGGTAGGCCAGCAGCAGGATCTCCGCGTCCGGCACCTGGTCTCGAACCGCGTTGCGCAGCGCCGCCGTTGATGCGGCAAGAAGCGCCCCCGCCTGATCCAGCAGCAGCTTCTGCGCCGAGGACATGGGCTGGCGCACGTCGGCGATCGATGCCGCCGCTCCGCCCCACGCAGCTCTCGCAGCGTCGTCGTAGAGGCACGGCCGTCCATCGGCCAAAACCCACCACCACGGCTCACCGATTTGGAAGTGCACCGGCTGCCCGGCCATGACGGCGATGCCCACGAACTTCCGTGCCACAGCTTGAAGGTACGCCATCGCCTGGGCATTGGCGGGGGACAGCAAGGTCGATGGTGGAACCCAGCCGGTGAGAGCCGGGTCGCCATTCTCCGCGCGCTGCTTCCAGGCTTCGGGCGTATGTGCGTCGAACAGTTCGTAGGACAGCGAGAGGATGATCTCGTAGCCGAGCCGCCTGGCCCGTTCGGCAAGATCCGCATGCCACGCCGCGCAGGGCGTGTTCAGCGCGGCCGCACCGGCATCGACCAGGAGCGCACCCTCCGCCGCACTCCAGCCGAGCCGGAAGTAATGGCTCATCCCGACATAATGGTTGATGATCCCACGGTAGCCGAGCTGGAAGGCGTTGCGCAGCAGCCGCGCCGGCGTCTGATTGTAGCTGTCGTCGTAGCCGGTCGCGATCCGCAGCGAATGCGCCGGCACCATCGTGTCGCCGATCGCCAGCACCGATCCCGCACCATCGCAAGCGATGCCGCTTATCACGATCCAACCCTCCGCCGGGGCAGGCAGCGCGGCGTCCGCCCCCGTATAATCGGGCGGGATGATCGAGATGAACATCCGGTCGACATCGCCCGCCCAGACCGGATCCGCCTCCCCGGGCAGCAGGAAGCCGCCATCGAGGGCCGCAAAGTCGAGGCTGACGGTCGCGTCGTCCGGATCGCCGACCGCGTAATTCCATAGCCGCACGTACCAGGCGCGTGGCTCGCCCAACTGGTCCCGGCCCTCGATCGTCAGCGTCGGTCCGCTGATCGCATCGAGCTGCTTGATACCCGACGAACGCCAGCGGAAACGCAGCCGGCAGGCGCGGAAATCCCGTGAAGTCTCATAGCTCAGCAAAGGATGATCGTAGCGGTCCTCCGCTGCCCAGATCAGCCCGATCAGATCGTCCGCCTTGTAGAACACCGCATCGACGCGCATCGCGTCCGCCTCAACGGTCGTGACCGAAGCCATCGCCGGGCGCGGAAAATCGACGGTCCAATATTGCGGGTCGAACCGCTTGATGAAGCTGCCATGCTCGCGCGCAAACGCGGCATCCTGGGGCCCGGCCAGCCGCCAACCCACGGCTCAGCGCTCCGCCGCATCGAGCGCTGCGCGAACGGCACGCGCCACCTGCCGGCTCGATCGGCCGAGCGCCTCGGGCGCACTTCCTGCAGGCGCGTTGAGCGTGATCGAGACACGCACGTCCCGCCCCGGACGGCCACCGCCGGTCTCCACCCGTCCGCTGCCGGTCGGCACGAACAGTTCCGGTCCACGCTCGCCGACGACGTAGGCGCGGCCGGGCGAAACCGGCCCACCTGTCGCGCGTCCCGGCAGGCCCAGTGCCGCCGTCACCAGCCGGGTTCCGGTTGCGAGCAGCCCGCCCGTGCCGCCCCCACCGAACAGCGCGCCGACCCCGCTCCCGACCGCCGCAGAGGCGATTTCACCAAGAGCAGAGAGCGCCACGCGCCGTAGGTCGTCGAACCCCAGCTTGCCGGTCCGCGCTGCCCGGACGAGCGCGGACTCGATGGCCCGCCCGGCGCGGTCCGCGCCCGCACCCAGCGGCCCTTCCAGTTCACCGCGCATCGCCGCTACGTCTGCGGCAAAAGCGTTCGTATCCGCGCGTACGCTGACCACCAGCCGTTCGATTTCCTCATCCATCGGGAAACATCTCCTTCAACCGCGTGAGGTCGTCCGTGCCTGCGCTCGCCGTCTCGTCGTCGCCAAGTGCGTGGAGTAGTGTCGCCAGTTCGGTCGGCGTGGCCCGCCAGAACTCGTCGGGGCGCCAGCCGGCGAGCACGCCGGCGATGCCCGCCAGGCGCGCCGCGGCGTCGGCAAAGCGCGCGCTCATCTGCCCTGCAGGATTTGGCCGATCAGCACCCGCAGCGCCGGCGTCGCTCGTGCAAGTCCCGCTGCGGTGACCGCATCTGAGAACTGCTCCCGATTCAGCTGTCCGGTCGGCCCCGCGCAATGCCAGAACAGCGCCACGATCTCGCGCAAGAGCAGCCCGCCTGCCGCCGCGCGTTCGACAACCGCGAACAGCGGACCCAGCTCTTCTTCCGCCGCGACCAGCGCCTCGAACGTGGGCCGCAGCGTCACCATCGTGCCGCCGATCTCGATCGCCGCCTCCCCCCGCGCCGGATTCACGCCGACACGACCGCGCCGGAGCTTTCCAGCGCCAGCGCGTAACTGCGCTCGCCGTTGAAATCGCCGGCATAATCGAGCCGGGTCAGCAGGAAGCGTCCGCGCAGCCGTTCGCCGCTTTCGAAGCTCAGTTCGTAATCGTCGATCAAACCGGTCAGGGCGTTGCCCTTCAGCCGCGTCTCCGCGGTCGACCCGGTGAAGATGCCGCTACCGGCGACCGATACCGATCGTACGCCGGCACCGGACAGCAACTCACGCCAGCCGCCCGAATCCTTTGACGTGATCACCACCGCCTCGCCGTTGATCGACAGCTGCGTGGTCCTGAGGCCCGCCACCGTCGCATAGACGGGCGGCACCGCGCCGTTGCCCACCTTCAGGAGGAACGCGCTTCCTTTTTCCGCTGCCATGTCGAATTCTCCTTGGCTGTTCAGTCTTCGAGCGTGCGCGCCCGATATTCGACGATGCCCGCCCACGGCCCGTCCGCGTCGCGGATCACCCGCGACCGCAGGAACACGAGGTTCACGATGCGATGGCCGTCGAGTGCAGGATCGATCGCTTCGATCGCGTCCTCGGCCTCGGCCATCAGGCGGTGGAGCCGCGCCGGGCTTTCGCCGTTGTCCCAGATCGTCACGGCCAATCGGTGCTCGCGGCCGCGGGCCGTCTTGTGGCTCCAGTCGGCGGTCGCGCCGGCCCCGATTGCAACGTACGGAAAGTCTGCCTGCGCCGGCGGCCCGTCGAAGATGCCGGCGACACCGGCTGCCAGGCCCGAGTGACCGGCCAGCGCCGCCACCAGGGCCGCCTGCACGGCCTCTGCCGCGCCGCTCATCGCCTGGTCCCTTTGATCAGCAGGGTCAGGCCGCGCAGCCGCGGATCGAAGGCAAGCCGCCGAACGAGCCCGCGCCCGCCGATCGCGATGCCGTCGGCCTGCCGCTCGACGACGAGGTCCGGCGGCAGTTCGGCCTCGGCAGTCTCGACCAAGGCGTCCGTCAGCTCTGCCACACGCCGCGCCACCAGCCCGTGGCCGCGGGCAAGGATACCGCGCATCACCGCTCCTCCTCCGCCTCGATGGTCAGCCTGTCGGGCAGCGTAGGATCCTCGCTCCGCCGCCGGACTTTGAGCCTGCGCCCGCGCCAGACCAGCCGGTCGCCGACCACCACATCCGCGCCGGTGCGCAATGTCACCCGCCAGCGCGGCGCCATGTTGCGTGCCTCGCCCGCAACCGGCTCGCCGGTCCCTGCAGGCACCAGGTCCGCCCAGGCATGGCCGATCGGCACCCAGGCACCGTTCGCGCCGCCCAGAGCACCACGATCCGTCTCGCGCCGTTCGATCGCGACGCGGTTGCGCAGTCGCCCTGCGAGTTCCGCGCTCATCGTAGGCGCATCCGGCGCCACGGCCGCCACAAGGCCGCCACCGCCGCTGGCGGACCGGCATCGTCGGCGGCATCGCGATGGCTGTAGAAGTGCGCCGCCAGCCTGGTGATGCCCTGCCGCAGCGTCTCGGGTAGATCAGCCCAGCCCTCCGCCTGCCCGGCCTCGTACTGGATCGTTACCCGCCGCGCCGTGCCCGGCTGCGTTACCCGTACCCAGCCGTCGCCGTTCGCATCGATGTCGACGCCGTAGGCCTCGGCCGGCAGGGTGAAGCTCACCCCGTCGGCGCCAAGGCCGACCATGCTTACGATTGCGCGCACCGGCGTGACGCTCAACCGCCGCCACTCTGCGCCGACCGGAATTGTCTCTCGCACGGGCCGCGCAAGCAGTTGTGTGCCGGTGAAGCTCTCGCACAATGCCGTCGCTGCCCCGATCAGGCGACCGATCAGCCCGTCCTCGTCGTCGCCTTCGATGCGGAGGTGGGCCTTGGCCTCGGCGATGCTCTCGTCCGCGACCGGCACAGCGTCCGTGACCGCGCTCATCGGCCACCGCCGATCTGCACGGCCAGCGTGCGCGTAGCCGTCCGTCCGTCCGATAACCGGACATGCCCGCGCACCGAATAGCGCGCGCCTGGCACCCCACCGGTGATCGTTGCCCGGGTCACCCCGTCCTCGCCATCGGCCGCGATAGCCGTGAGGCCGCCCTCGGCTCCGTCGATCGTCCAGTCGGAGGCGACGATCCCGGCCGTGCCCAGCCAGCCTCTGCCCCAGTCGATTGTATAGGCGACCGGCGCGACGCTGCGTTTTACACATATGCTCATGATGGCCCCCGCTCGGGTAAGGCGAAGAAGGTGCGCCGCGCACGGATCGGCCAGGGGAGAAAACGTCCCGCGCGCGGCGCGTCCGGCGGGCGGCAGCCCACCGGATCCGGTCAGCCGTCCACGTCAGCTTGCGGCGAACTTCATCAGCTTGATCGCTTCCGAATTGGCGACCGCGCCGCCGATCCGCTTGGTGGCATAGAAGTGGACGAACGGCTTGTGGCTGAACGGGTCGCGCAGGATCTGCGTCTCCGTCCGCTCGGCGATCAGGTAGCCGGCCTTGAAGTTGCCGAACGCGATCGACAGGCTGTTGGCGGCGATGTCGGGCATGTCTTCCGCCTCGACGATCGGGTAACCCAGCAGCGTGTCGGGCCGGTTCTCGATGAGCCCCGGCTGCCACAGGAACGCGCCGTCCGCGGTCTTGAACTTGCGGATGCTGGCTGCGGTCGCCGAATTCATCACGAACACCGCACCCTGCCGGTACGGCGAGCGCAAGCTCTGGACGAGGTCGATCAGCTTGTCCTGCGGGTTCGATCCGGGAAAGCCGCCGGCGCTGCCGCTGGCGACATATTGCAGCGTCCCGAATGCGCGCACCGCATCGGCCTCGCCGGTGGTCGCATAGGTCAGGAAGCCCTTCGGCTTGTTGACGCCATTGCCGGCAACGAACGCAGCCCCCTCGGCGCGGGCGAACTCGGTGGCGATCTCGGACGCCAGCCAGCCCTCGAGGTCGAACGCGGCATCGTCCAGCATCGCCTGGCTCGCCGCCGGATTGGCGTAGAGTTCGCCCGAGGGTGGTACGATCTCGGCGAAGTCCGGCGTGTCCGTCTCCGGCCGTGCCGCATCCTCGGCGACCCAGCCGGACGGCGTGCCGCCCGTCGTCACCAGCTTGCGGTAGCCGGCGCTGCCGACCTTGACGACGTTGGCGACGGCGCGGATCGGCGAGATCGCCAGCATCGTCCGCTCGATCACCGCGTCGATCTCACGCGGCACGGCATAGCCGCCGTCGATGCCGCTCGTGCCGACGATGCTCTTGGTCTCGACGGCTGCGGTCAGCCCGCGGCGCAGATAGCCGCCGACGAACGCCTGCGTCTCGGCCCCCGCGCTACCCGCCTTGGCGCCGTCCAGCGCCGGCCGAGCGGAGGCGATCGCCGCCCCGTCGACGCGCGCCTTCAGCACCGCCATTTCGGCACGCAGCTCGCGCACCTCATCGCCGCCCGCCGCCTCGAAACTCTGCTCGAGCGGATCCGCTTTCACTTCGTACATACTGGTCTCCTCGGGGAACTCCCCTTCCGCTCGCGGTTGGGGTTGGGGTGGGAACGAGATCTGAAATTGCAGCGGTGGGCTCAGGCCTGCTCGTCCAGCGCATGGACCCGCGCCAGCGGCTGCATCGGAAAGGTCACCAGCGAGATCTCGACCAGGTCGAGGTCGGTCAGCTCGCGCACCGCACCCGGCCGCGCCGCGCGCACCCGGTATCCGAAGCTCAGCCCCCCGACCGCGCCGTCCTTGAGCAAGGCCGCAGCCTCCCGGCCGGCGGCCGCCTCGGTCGAAAGCCGCGCGATCACGCGCAAGCCGCGTTCGTCCTCCGCGATCCGCTCGATCCGACCAATCGGCTCGCCGGTGCGGTGCTGCCAGAGCAGCGGCACCCGGTTCGCACCGGCCGCTACGGCGCGGGCGAAGGCACCTCTGCGCACGACGTCACCGCCACGATCGGTCCGGTCGAACACCGCCGCATAGCCGGCGAAGCGGACCGCGCTCATGCCTGCACCCGCGCGACAAAGCCCAGCTTCACCGCCAGTCCGAGCACCAGCACGGCGAGACCGATCCGCACGATCCAGGCCACCACCGTGTTACGCGCGGTGCGCTTGGCGTCGCGCCAGGCACTCAGCATCTCGCGCATCTCGTCCAGGTCATGCCGCGCCCGCGCGTCGGTCAGGCCGATCCGCTCAAGCGCGCGCTGTGCCCCCAGCTCCGTCGCCTCCTCGGTCAGCGCGCGCAGCGTCACCAGGTCGGCACCCTCGTCGCGTGCCTGCTCGATCAACCGCGCCAGCACGCTCGCACCATCAGCGATGTTCATTGTTTGCTCTCCGGAAAGCCGAGCATCACCCGCTTCTCGCCGTCACTCAGGAAGTCCGCCGCGGCGAGTTGCGACCACAGCCGCTCCCGATCCGCCGCGAGCGCCGGCACCCCATCCAGATCCAGGCTGAGCTCCAGCTCGGGCCACCATGCTTTCAACCCCTGTCCGATCCCGCCCAGGATCTTGTCGGCGAGCGGCAGGACCGTCAGCCGCCACAGCGCCCGGTTCGCCTCGGTATAGTTGGCGTAGGTGTTGTCGCCGGGCAGGCCGAGCAGCATCGGCGGAACGCCGAAAGCCAGCGCGATCTCTCGCGCCGCCGCCGCCTTCAGGCCGACGAAGTCCATGTCCGCCGGCGACAGGCTCATCGCCTGCCACTTGAGCCCGCCTTCCAGCAGCATGGGCCGCCCGGCATTGGCGCTGCCGGCGAAGCTCGCCTCCATCTCCGCACGCAGCCGTTCGAACTGCTCGCTCGACAGCGCCGCCCCCGGCTCACCCGGATCGTAGACCAGGGCGCCCGAAGGCCGCGCCGCATTGTCCAGCAGCGCCTTGTTCCACCGCGTCGCCGCGTTGTGGATCGCCACCGCGCCCGCCGCCGCGCCCAGGCAGCCGAGGCCATAATGGTCGTCGAGCGGATGCATCGTCTTCAGGTGCACCAGCGCCGGCCGGCCGAGCCCGTCCACCATCGGTAACCGCGACACGCTCTCACCGGCCTTGTAGACGTACGCCGCCGGCCAGCCATTCGCGTCGGGCTCAATGGAGACACGCTCGGGCCGGAGCGGAAAGAGCTCCACTGGCGTGCCTTCCGCGTCGCACACGATCTGGACGAAGGCGTTGCCGTGAAGCAGCAGCTGGCTCGCCACCGTCTCGAACAGCCCCTGGCCCGCGACCGTCCCGCGCAACAGCGCCTCCGCCCGGTGACCGTCCGAGGCTGCATAAAGCGGCACGCCCCCGCACGCCTCCGCCACCATCCGCACTGCCCGTTGCGCCACCGCGTTGCCGAGATAGGCGTCGCGCACCTGCGCCTCGTAACTGCGCGGCCACTCCGCCGCGCCGATCGCGCTCAACATCGATCGCACCAGCGCAGGGCGCACGGCCCCCGTCGCCGCCTTCCGTCCGAATAGGCGCATCTGGATCTCCTGAAATGGCGTCGCCCCGGCTCCAGGCCGGGGCCTATGTCTCGCGCCGGCAGAGCTGCCGTGGCGGTCGCGCACCCGTGCTCGACAGGGGCCCTAGAGCCGCCGCATCCCCGGCTGCCCGCGCGGCGCCCCGAGCATCAGCTCGGTCATGGCCCACACGAGGGCGTCGGCACGATCCGGGGATCTCCCCGGCCCGGCATAGCCGCCGCCGGCGATCAGCCCCGCCATCTCGTCCTCCAGCTCGGGGAACGCCCCGACATGGAAGGCGCGCTTGGCCTCGTAGAGTGCCGCCACCGGCTCGGCCCGCGCGCTCTTCCCGCGGGATGCGTGAACCAGCCTCACCGGCAGCACCCGATCGGCGGCGCGCAGCACCGTCTCGACCATCGCTCCGCCGTTGTTCGCCTCGGCGATCACCCGATCCGCGCCGTGACGAGCTGCGGCGTCGGCCACCGCGCGCGCCCAGCGCTCCGGGCCGGCGCTGGCGACGCTCGCATCCTCGATCACATAGGCCGCGCCCTCACCTGCCTGCGCCACCACCACGATGCCACACGCATCGCCGCCGATCCCCGCCGGCGGATCGACGCCGACCACGACCCGGCTTGGCGGCGGACAGGTCCGCGCGCGGCACCGCTCGATCAGCGCGCGGGACCAGAGCGCCCCTGCCATCTCCTCGATCAGCTCGCCGTCCAATTCCTGCCGCCCCAGCCGCGTGCCCGCATAGGCATCGCTCATGGCCTCCAGATAGGCCGGCGGCAGATGCGCCCGATTGTCGACCGTCCGCCCCCGCGTCACGGTAACGCCCGGTGCTCCGATAAGCGATCGCACCAGCGGCACCGGCCGTGGCGTGGTCGTCGCCACGATCCGCGGACGCTCGCCCAGCCGGAGCCCCATCGTCAAATTGGCCCAGACCGTCTCGCCCTCGGGCCACTTGGCGATCTCGTCGGCCCAGGCGTGGTGGTGCTGCGGCCCGCGCAGACCTTCCGGCTCTGCCGCCGAATAAAGAAACGCCTGCGCGCCGTTGGCCCAGCGCACCCGCCGAAGCGATGGCTCGTAGGTCGGCCGCATACCACTCGGCGCGATGGCCAGCAGGCCACTCTCACCCTCGATCATCACCGCCCGGCCCTCCGCAGTCGTCGCCGCCACCAGCGCGATGCGCAGCCGCCCGTCCGCCTCGGCTAAGCTGCGCACCCACTCGGCGCCGGCACGCGTCTTGCCAAAGCCGCGCCCCGCCAGGATCAACCAGGTCCGCCAGTCACCCTCCGGCGCCGCCTGCGCCGCCCGGCTCCAGAACATCCAGTTGACATCCATCGTCGCCAAGTCGTCGGGGCGCAGGACGTCGATCACCTGCCGCCGGTCCTCTTCGGACAGGCGGGCGATGCGCTCCGCAATCGATGGCATCAGCTTGCCGCCCCGCCATCCTGCTTGGCCAGCCGCGCGTTCATCTCGGCCAGCTTGTCGAGGATCCGGCGGCGCACCTCCTCGGGCTCGGACGCCGCGGCCTTGGCCGCGGTCCCTTCGCCCATCACCGCCTCGCGATGAGCGGTGAGCAGGGTCAGCGCCAGCCGGTCCGAATATTCCGTGACCTGTCCGACGATTTGGCCGGCGTGTACGATCGGCTTCTGCGTGCCGTTCATCGCCCGCTCGAGCACCATCAGCTCCAGGCGGGCATAACCCTCGCGCAGTGCCGCCATCCACTCGGCCCGGAACTCAGGAGAGCGCTGGCGCAGGCGGTACACCGCCGATTCCGACATGCCGATCGATCGGATCGATGCCTGCACGTTGGCGGTCGCGGCCAGGTTGGCGAGGAAGGTCCGCTTCATCTCGGCGGTCCAGGTCTCGCGCTTCGGTTTCGGCTTCGCCTTGGCCCGCCGCTTCGGGGCAGGCTTTGCCACGGTCGGCTCGGCCGTCGCCGGGTTCTCGGAAACGGGGGCGCGGCGGGCGCGCAACGGGATCACCTTCTGATCGGTCATCTCTGCTCCGGACACGAAAAAGGGCCGCGAGCGGTTGTCCGCTCCGGCCCTCGACGCAATTTCTCAGCTTGCTTTCTATGTACCGAAACAGCGGGTCGCTGTCAACTGCTTTTAACCTATCTGGTTACTGGCTACTTCGATCAAAATTTCGTTCCGGCGGAGCGGACCGGGTATGAACGGCGAATTGTAGAAAGCGTGCTCTACCTTGCCTGCCGCCAAACCACGTTGCAGCATCCACTCGCGAAGCGCTGCCTCTTGCCGCGCGAGATCGGCGTCCCCGGCCCGCCCGGCGAACCGGATGGCCGCCATGGTCCGCGCGGGCAGTTCCTCGATGGTCACGCCCGGTCCGGGCTCCGGCAGCGTCGCGCGCGTCCACTTGCTTGGCATGACGAACCGGATCCGCCAGTCGTCGCCACGTCGATCGGCCAACACCGGTGCCGTCATCGCGATCGCCTCGCCTTCCCGGGATTCTGCAAAGATATAGTCGGCCAGCACGCCGAAGCCGTTGCCGAGTGCGCGCTCGCGCTTGCCGTGCCGCACCGTCTCGGCAACGATCACGCCCGGATAGCGCCGGATCGAACAGGCGCCGTCCTTTTCGATCAGATCGAACGCCGGCTTCTCCGTCGCGAGCTCGCGCACGTAGAAGAACGCCGCCCCGCCGGCGATTGCCGCGCCGATCCCTGCCGCTACCTTGCCTGCCGTCCGCATGTGCCGTCCTCCATCCGCCCTGCCAATGCGTCGCGGACGGTGCAGGTTCCGGAACGGCGGCGACGGTCAGGCCGCGGCGGCCTGGCTTGCTTCCAAGGCCTCGGTTGCCGTCAGCCAGCGTGCCTCGGCAGCCGCCAGCCACTCTTCGGTCAGCGCCCGTTCCTTCATCAGTTCCGTCATCGATCGCCGCGCGTCGGAGGGGGCCGCCGCCTTCGGGTCGAACATTGCCAGGTCGATCGCCTTGCGGCGTTCTGTGAACCGCGCGATTTCGGCCTCGGCTTCCTTCACCACCTTGCGCAGCCCGGCGCTACGCTCGCGCGCCTCCGCGGCGGCGCGGCGATCCTCCTTCTTGTTCGACCGTGTCGCGGCACCGCCGGCCCCGTTCCCGCCGCCGCTCCCGGTCTTGCCGAGCACGAAGTCGGTATATTCGTCGAGCGTGCCGGCAAACTCCTTCGCCGTTCCACCGTCAACGAGCACCAGGCGATCGGCCGTGAGCTCCAGCATGTGACGATCGTGGCTGACCAGGACCACCGCGCCCTCATAGTCGTTGAGTGCCTGGATCAGCGCCTCGCGCGTGTCGACGTCCAGATGGTTGGTCGGCTCGTCGAGGATCAGCATGTGCGGCGCATCCCGCGTGATCAGCGCCAGCGCCAGCCTCGCTCGTTCGCCGCCGGAAAGGCTGCCGACCTTCTGCGTCGCCTTGTCGCCGGGAAAGCCGAACCGGCCGAGCTGGGCCCGCACCGCTGCCGGCGTCGCCCCCTTCATCAGCCGGCTCATATGTTCGAGCGGCGTGTCGCCCGTATCGAGTTCCTCGACCTGATACTGGGTGAAGTACCCGACCTTCATCTTGCCCGACGCCGCCATGCCGCCGTCCTGCGGCGCCAGCTGTGCGGCGAGCAGCCGGGCCAGCGTCGTCTTGCCGTTGCCGTTGCGGCCGAGCAGCGCGATGCGGTCGTCCGGATCCAGCCGCAGGTTCAGCTTCGACAGGATCGTCGTGTCGCCATAGCCGACCGCCGCCATGTCCAGCGTGATGAGCGGCGGCCGCAGTGGCTGGGGATTGGGGAAGTTGAAGACCAGGCTCGGATCGTTCGCGACCTCGGCGATCGGCTGCATCCTGGCCAGCGCCTTCGCGCGCGATTGCGCCTGCTTGGCGGTCGACGCCCTGGCGCTGTTGCGGGCGATATAGTCCTGCAGCTTGGCGCGCTGGCTTGCCTGCGCCGCCCGCGCGCTCTCCAGTTGCGCCAGCCGCTCCGCCCGCTGGCGCTCGAACGCATCGTAGCCACCCGGGTACAGGATGGTCTGCCCACCTTCCAGGTGCAGGATGTGATCGACGACGTTGTTGAGGAAATCGCGCTCGTGGCTGATCACCACCATCGTCGCACGATAGCTCTTCAGGAAGTTTTCCAGCCACAGCACCGCCTCCAGGTCGAGGTGGTTCGACGGCTCGTCGAGCAGCAGCAGGTCCGGCCCGGAGAACAGCAACGCCGCCAGCGCGACGCGCATCCGCCAGCCGCCGGAAAAGCTGTCGAGAGGCGCCCGCTGCATCTCCTCGTCGAACCCTAGACCGACCAGGATCCGCGCGGCTCGCGCCGGCGCGCTGTGTGCTTCGATCGCGTTCAGCCGGTCGTGAATGTCACCGATTCGGTGCAAGTCGGTGGTGTGCTCGGCCTCCTCGAGCAGCGCTGCACGCTCCGTGTCGGCGGCCAGGACGGTTTCGAACGGCGTCGCTGCTCCGGCCGGCGCTTCCTGTGCCACGTAGCCGATCTTGGCGCCCCGCGGCATCTCGACCGCACCATTGTCGGGCTCCAGCAGTCCGGCGACGACCCGCATCAGCGTCGACTTGCCGGCGCCGTTACGGCCGATCAGGCCGACCCGCGAGCGTGGCGGCAGCGCCGCCGAGGCACCGTCAAGGATGGGGCGCCCGCCCAGGCGCACCGTGATTCCGGACAAATTGAGCATGGGGCAGCCCCCTAGCGGATGCCGTAATGATCCGCCACCCGGTCCAGCGCCATCAACAGCACCAGCTTGCCCGCACGCTTAGGCCAGCCAAGCGCCTTCTCTGCCCCCTCGAGCCCGTCGCCGGCACAGGCCACGCGCCACAATATGTCCTTCAGGCCAGGTCCCGCCGCATCCATGGCCGCTTCCATCCGCCGCTTGGCAGAGATCTGCGCCATGGTCGGGTCGATCCCCTCGCTGGGTCCGCGTCGCCCGCTCGTGGTGGGCGAAGCATCCCAGCGCATCGTCACGCGCGGGGCGAGCCCAGCGGTCTCCCAGTCGCTCCGCAGTCGCTCGCCGGCCTCGAACTGGCGCGGAGTCACCAGCCCGCGCGCCTGCAACCAGCCAAGCGGCGATTCCGCCAGGTTCACCGTCACGCTGCGTGCCGGCACCCGCGGGCTCGCGGCGCGGTCGCCCGGGAGCGATCTCTCCGTCAGCATCCGGTTCGGCAAATCGGGCCGGGCGCTGCGCGCGCTCCAGCCTCGGCCCGCCGCCGTTAGCACGAGCCGGTCGCCTTCCTCGCGCACCAGGTCACGCCGCTTCAGATCGGCGACCAGGCTGTCGGGCGCCGCCAGCGGACCCGCCGTCCACCGGTCGCCCGCACGCCGCAGGGCGCGTCCCTCGTCCAGCGCCGCGATCACGCGGCGGCCATGTGCACTGATCCCGCTCGACACGCTGGAGGCTCCTCCGAAACCGAGCGGTTCCCTTGTCATTTCAACAACCTTGTAGGAAAGCGCTAACCATTCTGTTCGGGATTTGAACCATGATCACGTGCATCCGTGAGGTCCGCCGCGCCAAGGGTTTGACGCTTCAGGACGTGGCTTCGCGCTGCGTCCCGCCGACCACGCCACAGACGATCGGCCGCCTCGAAACGGGAATGCGCACCGTGTCCGTGGGTTGGCTGAACCGTATTGCCGAGGCGCTCGATGTCACCGCCTCGGATCTCGTCCGACTGCCGGTCCGAAGCGATCTCCCGGTCGCGGCGGTACTCGGCTCGCACGGCGCTCACGCCCCCCGTCGGGAGGCGGTGGTGATGCCGCCCAAGCCAGACTCCGGGGTGCTCGCCGTGACGGTCGAAGCGGGCGTCGGCGAGTATCGCACTGGCGATCAGATCTGGTGCGAGCGGATGAACGCCTCCGATTATGGTGGCGCGCTCAATCGCGACGTCCTGTTGCCGCGGCCAGCAGGTCGTTTCCTGTTCGGGCGCCTGATCGGCCGGGAGGACGGCAAGTTGCACCTCGTGCCGCTCGGCTGTGGTGGACGCCAGCAGGTCGTCGCCGATCCGCCGTGGCTGGCGGTCGCCTCGCGCCTCGTCCGCGCTCTGTAGTGGCCGCGGATCGCACCGCTTGCCCGATCGCCGAGACCGTGGCATCGGGCGCTGCGACCCCGGGCGGTTAGCTCAGTTGGTAGAGCATCTCGTTTACACCGAGAGGGTCGGCGGTTCGAGCCCGTCACCGCCCACCATTTCGCCGAGGCCTCATTCGAATCGAGGTCGCTCGGCAGCCGGTTACCGAGATCCTGAAAGACGCTTCGCTCTAGACGAGCACGTCGTGCTCCGTGCCCAAGCTCGATCCCCATTGCTGGTCATCGTCGATTGGTGCCGGCCTACCTAGAGGCCAGATCACCGACGCTCGTCCGTCAATTTACGAGGATGGGCGCTTCCAAGCTCGTGGCTTGGCCGAGACTTGATGCGCTACCGTCGCGCGCAGCGTCCACGACGGCCTGAACCCGCAATCGCGGAAACACCTCTTCGAGCGGCTTGGTGTCGGGCAGCACGTAGACATAGCCGCCCTTCTTCTGGAACTGCGGCCGCAGGAACTTGCCGTAAAAGGCCTTCGGCACGTTGATGCACCCGAAGGTGATGCGGTTGTCGTCCGGTGTCGGCGACAGCATTCGCTCCTTCCGCCGCTCCTTCTTGCCCACGTCCGTCGGGATCGGGTGGAGCGCCACGGAGGTGGCATAGTCGACCCAGAGGATCCGTTCCTTCCGGAAGGCCAACCCGAACTTCGCAAGAAAACGCCCGGCCGGGGTCGTCTTTTCAGCGGGACCGATCTCGGCGAGCTTCTTGCTCCCGACACCGGGGGTGGCTTCGTCGCCCGCAGCGATGCCGATCAGCACCGGAACCTGGTCCAGGGGCTTGCCCGCGGCGTCGAACAGGAACAGGGCGCCGTTCGTCTTGTCGACGATGGCGTAGGGCAAAGCGTGGTTATCCCCGGACGACGCCACCCATTCCGCGACACGGGTGGCCGCGAGCGAAGGCATGATCGCCTCTTCGGCGCCGGTGGCGCTCGACACCTGCGGCGTCGGCTTTGACGAAGTGGGCTTCGGTTTGGATTTCGAGGACGTCGACGAGGACGTCGACTTTGAAGACGTGGATTTGGAAGACGTCGGTTTAGCTTTCGTCGCCACCGACTTCGGCGGCGTCGATTTCGCGTCACCCGCAACTGCCCCGGCTGGAAGGACAAGTGCGAGCCCGGCCAGCAGCCGCAGGATAGGATTCATCTATTCGAAGCGCTCGCGTTTCGGTCGTCCCCGAAGGGACGACCGATCGTGAAAGTGGCGTACGCGATCAGTGCCGCGGCCGCTTGGGCCTGGATTCCTGCGCCTGCAGCCGCTGCTCGACGCCGTCCACGCGGCCGGTCAGCTGATCGAGCCGCTGCCCGTTGCCTTGTGCCAGACCAGAGGCCGCCCGTGCTTCGGCGAGCGCCGCCTTTGCGGTGCCGTCGGTCTCCTGCAGTCTCGCCTCGAGCGTATCGACCCGCTGACTCACCGGCGCGATCTGCTCACGCACGAACGACTTCGTGGCGCAGCCGCTGAGGCCGACAGCGCCGACCAGGAGGAGCATCGCAGGAGCAATCTTGGAGGCAGACAATGTCATAGTGTTTCTTCCGATCGTTAACCCGTCGGAACAACCAACCTGATCGACGGGGTCGCAACAATCCGGATTCTGTTCGGATGTGCATCTTCTCAGATCAACGGATGCTATCCGCGTCGTTCCTGCCCGCGAGCGGCACGCCACGCTACTTCTTTGGCTTCCGCTCCGACTCAGGCGCAAACGGATCTCTCGGGATGGAGTCGCCGCGGGCCTTCTCGCCGGTCGCAGCGGCCGGCTTGGCGTCCTGCGCGTCGACGCACTTGCGCAACTCGGCAACAGCCGCGCCGCTTCCATCGAGGTTCAGCCGTTCGACGGGCACCTCGCCACGGAAGATGTGCAGCGATCGGGATACGGCGAAGCTGGCAGGAAACTTCGCGCCAAAGCTGGTGACGAATCCCTGCTTGCCACCAGAGGCCATGCCGACCGCAAAATGCTTCGGAAAGCTGTCTTTGGAAAGCCGGAAGGTCAGCTCCAGCCGGTCCTTCGGCTTGATCGACCAATTGGCATTGAGGACTGACAGATGGTTCGTCCCGTCGGCGTCGAGGCCGAGGAGCAGCGTCGTCTCGCCGGGGCTGTCATACGCTCTCGTCAAAAAGCAGCCTTTGCCGTCCTTGCTGGCGGTAACCGTCCAGCCGCCGACATCCCGTGGCGCATAGTCGCGGGCCAGCGAAGGCGCGCTCCCGACCATCCCCAAGGCAAATGCGAGAACTGGAAGGATCGGTCTCAGCACTGCCGGAGTCGATGAGACGGCGGCGTCGGTCGTTCGTCGGGGCTTGGCCATGCGCATTCTTCTCCAGCGCGGCATTAACCGCCCATGGCGCGATTGGCATGCGCACGTCGGGCATGCCGATCACGATGCCGTCGCGGATCCGAGTTCACCCGGTGACGATCACCTTTCGGCGCCGCCTCAGCGCGCCCGCGAAAAGTACCGCGTCATGTCGCGTAGGATGAGCTCGAGCATCTGGGCGCGCACCATATCGATCGGCTGGGCGGCGTCGATTACCCGCGCCTGCTGCATCGATCCCGCCAGCTGCAGATAGGCGCCGCGCTGCCGGGCTGTTTCCTCGGGCGTCACTTCCTGCTTGCGCGCCTGGACCGTCGCGGCCGGTGCGTCGAGAATAAGCAGCAGATCGGGCTGCGGCATCAGCCGGGCGATGAAGCGCGCCACACCGCGGCTGCCGCCGTAGCGATAGCGGCGCGGATCGACGAGGATGTCATGGAAGTAGCGGTCGAACACCTGGATGCTGAGGGCAGGCCGCATGTCGCGCAGCGCGTCCACCCAAGCCTCTCCCAGCCAGAACAGGATCTTCGCGGTCGACCCCGCCAAGCCTCGCGCCGGCAGCTTGTGCGGATCGGTCACGACCCCACGCGATGCGACGCGGCTCTTGCCGACGAGCGTCGGTTTCAGGTGGCGCAGCCGCACCTCCTTGCACGCCTCTTCGAGCCTCGGGAGGATTCCCTCCAAAGCAGTGCTCTTGCCCGATCCGTCCGGCCCCAGCACGCACAGCCGATAGCCGCGGGCGTTGCGCCGCCACGCCACGACTTCCGTCACCGCATAACGCAGCATGGCGCCGGCTGTGGCGAGCGGGCGGCGCGCGAAGCTGCGCTGGCGTAATGTGCTCCGCAGCGCCGGCAGGAGCCGCATCAGCGCCGCATCCTCGCCGTCGCCGACCGCACCGGCGAGCCGGCGGGCCATGTTCTCGCCGAGTGTCGGCACGAGGGCATCGATCGTCGCCTGCGGGCGCGCCGCGATCGTCGCCCTGACCTCGGGCATGTAGCGCTCTTTGACGAAGCCGCCGACCAGGTAGCTGGCGAACAGCGACACGAGCGCCTCGTCCTGCGGCGCCGGCACGAACAGCCAGTCCGGCCCGCCTGCCCGCGGCGCGCGGCGATCGAGCACGGCTTCGGGATCGAGATAGTCGATCCCCTTCCAGTAGAGCCGCGTCACGAAATCGACTTCTAGGATCGCGCGCCCGTTGAACGACACGCCGTCGACGAAAGCAGAGACGACGTAGTCGCGCCCGGCGACGGCCACCACGCGCACGTTCGGCATCGATCGCAGCAGCGTCATCGCCAGGTCGACCTGCTTCGGGGAGACCAGCAGGTCGATATCCGCGCCGTCGTTCGTGTCCGGCAAACCCGCATGGTTCCGCAGCACACAGAAGCGGACCCCGCGGGAGGCCATGCCGCTGAAGAACTGTTCGACGAAGCTGCGAAGATCCAAGCCGAATTACCCCCTCTTTGTCGCCCCCGGGCGAGCCAGATCCTTGTGGCTCGACGGCTGGGCCGTCCTGAACCTGCGCAGCACCGGCGGAACATGCCGTTATGCTGCGTCGCATCAATCCAATAGAGATCGATCAAACCAGATGATATACCGGAGTGGTTAGCGGGGGCGCTGGCATCCGGCACCGCCCGACGCCTGTGCGAATTACCAGGGAGGTTTGCCTATGTTGACGCGCCTGAAATATCTCGGCCGCGTCGGTGCCGTCGCCTTGCGCAGCCCGATGGAATTCGCCGACCGGCTCTCGGGACAGCTCGAGGTCCGCGGAGAGCGTGGTCTGCGCAAGCCGACACTTACCTCGACCGGCGAAGCCGTGCCGGAACTCTGCCGCATCGTCGGCATGACGCCCCCCGCGGGCCTATCCGACGAGTTCGAGAAGGTTTGGGCGGCCGTCGCTGCCGAGTTGCAGGCCAGCGGCCACGTTCTGGGAAAAGGCTATGATGGCGGCCGCGCTCTCGCCGAGGTCGCTTATGCGGCGGTGCGGATGCTGAAGCCCGAAGTCGTCGTCGAGACCGGCGTCGCGCGCGGCATCACCTCTCGCGTGATCCTGGAGGCGATGACGCGCAACGGCGTCGGCCATCTCCACAGCATCGATCTGCCGCCGCTCGCGAGCGGCTGGGAAGGCGATTCGGCGACGGCGGTCTCCGCTGCGGTGAAGTCGCGCTGGACCTATGTTCGGGGAGCGAGCCGGCGCCGCCTGGAGCCGCTGCTGCGGAGCGTCGGCCCGGTACCGATGTTCATCCACGACAGCCTGCATACCTACAAGAACATGCAGTACGAGCTGCGGACAGCAGTGCGCTACCTGCGCCCGGGCGGGCTGATGCTGTGCGACGATATAGAGGATAATGAGAGCTTCGGCGATTTCGTTCGCGAACAGGGCGGCGCGTCGTTCATGGTCAAGGAGCCGTACCGCACCGGCTTCATCGGCGGCATCGTTCCGAAGCCGGGCCGGTAAGGCGGTAGGTCCGGGGCCCTGCCACCCCCGGACCTACGCCCGCTCACGCGGCCAAGCCGAGCGCGAGCAGCTTTCCACGCAGATCGTTGACGAGCGTCAGCGCGGTCGCGAGGTCCGTCGCCGCCGCCGGCGTCGCCGCCGGCTGCACAACCGGCGTCGCCCCGAAGAAGCCCAGCTTCTGCGTCGCCGCCGTGCCGATCCGCGTGCCCGTCGCCGTACCGACCTGAAGGTTCTTGCCTTCGGGCAGGTATGCGCCGGTCGTCGAGATCCGGAACTGTTCGGCATTCCCGACCAGCAGGCCGATCTGGTTCGATCCGCGCACATAGGTCGGGATCGCGTCGTTGCCGAGGTTGGCGATGTTGCTGCCGTTGATTACCCCCAGCGGATAGGTCGTCACGCCGTCCGACCCGTAGCCCTTGTAAGACTGGCCATTGGGCACGACCATGCCGCCGCCGGTGGTGACGACGTCTCCGGCGGTAAGCCTGCCGCCTTCCAGGTTGAGCGGGGTTGCCGACCCGCCCGCCGCCAGGAAGCCGTACAGCACCAGCGCGCTCTTCAGGTCGACGGTCGCCGCCTGCTGCGCCACCGGCGCCACGCCGAAGAAGCCGAGCCGTCCGCCCCCGGCGATCGCCCGTGCCTCGATCACCGTCGCGAGCGTCTCGGCACCCTTCGTTTGGGCACCGTCACCGACGACCAGCTTCAACCGATCGGTCGTGGCGAGCCAACCGGCGGCATAGAAGGTCGATCCGGTCCCGGAGTAGCGATAGGTCCGGAACCCGGTGTCGCCGGCGCTGCTACCGGAGAGGTAGGCCTCGCTCGGCTGAGTCAGGCTTTCGCTGGTGGCCCGCACCATGCCGGCCGAGCTCGTGTCCGGCGACACGCTCTGGATCGTCCGACGCCAGTCGATCACGCCATTGTCGGCGTTGATGTATCCGGCCGTACCGCCATTGTCGCCGACCTTGAGCCAGGTCGCGCCTGCGCTGACGCTGCCGCTCGGCGCCATGTACAGCATCGGCTGCGTCGTGCCGGAGACCATCGCATAGCGGCCCCACGGCGCGACGTTGCTCTGCTGAAGCCCGAAGAAGGCGTAGGCCGTCGGTGAGGATACCCACGGCAGCTGCTGGACGTTGAGGCCGATCCCCTTCCAGTAGTTGCGCACCACGACGCCGGTACCGCCATAGCCGACGCCGACCGCGAACACCGCGCCATTGGGATTGCCAGTCAGGCTGGCGCCGATCTGGGCGCTCACCCCGGTCGCCGTCTCCGTGGCGTTGGCGCTGAGCGTCGCCTGCGTGGCGGACTGAACCGAGGCGATGACGGTGCCGGCGGGAATGCCGGCGGCGATGACGACCTTCTGGGCGTCGCTGCCGGTGGTGCCGTTGGGTGCTCCGAGCGCCTGGGTGCGGAACGCCGCCGTCGCCGAGGTGACGATCTTTGACCCTGCCGTTGTGACCAGATCGGCTACCGTTCGGCCGGCTTCGGTGTTCGGCCCCGTCGTGAAGTGCAGGACGTCACCGGCCAGCCCGTCATGGACGACGTTCCACGGGCCGTTGATCATGCCGTCGCCGGGGGTGCGGCCATTGATGGCGACCGTCTCGCCTGACGCGCCATGGATTTCCGGCATCGTCGTGAAGACGTACTTGCTCGACACGATGGTCGCGTCGGTGGCGGCGCCGACGGCAGCTACGGCAAGCGAGGCATCGGCCTGCGCCTTGGCGGCGAGGCCGCGTGCGATGGGATCGAAACCGCTCATTGTGCCACCCGATAGGTCAGAGTGCCCGAAGCGATCGTGATCGCGAGGTAGTAGGTCGCTGAGGCGTCGCTTTCCTCGACCACCGGCTCGTTGGCGGAAGCGGAGAAGCTGCCCCAGACGGAGCCGGCGACGGTGAGCGGCAGCTTCGTGGTGCCACCATTGGTCGAGCGGAGCAGCTGCGCACTGCCCGTCCACGTTCCGGAAAGCGTCACCCAGATCGGCCGGCCGAGCTGCGGCACGAACGGACCGACAGTCGTGTTGGCAGCGGCGGTTCCGGCGAGCGGCACGCTGATCGCCGCGCCGACAGCGGCGGTCGTCGGCAGCGGATGCGCCGCATCGACGAGCTGGGCGAGATCATCGCCGACGCGGTAGGCGATCGCAGTCTCGGGAACGGCGGTCGCAAAGGCCTCTATCGGCCTTGGTTCGGATGGGGGCATGTGGTCACCTCAGGACGTTGCAGAAGGATGCGACGCGAGTCACCACGCGCATATGTTCCACACCTGTTCCTGTAGGACAGCTCTATCTGTGCTCGAACCCCGGCAAACCCAAGCCGCTGGGCAAAGAGGTCGCGAAAAGCCTGCTGGTTCTTCGCAGTGGTACTGATCGGGATCTTGCGATTATCGGCGAGCATCGGCACCGAGAGCGGCCGCAGACCATTGGTTAGTCGGAGACAGGCGTAAGCCGATTGGAGACTGAGATCGTCAATTGCACGGGCCGGTTTCGGATCAGCCCGCCTTAGCGATGCCACGTGTACGCCTCATTCCCCATTGCACGAGCCATGGATGCTGCATAAGCGCACTCCGATTGCGAACATGGGTCCCACGCCAAGGTCGGCACCGTAAGCCGCCTCCGGGCTGGTACGATTAAGGACAAGGGGGAAACGCCTGTGCCGGTGCAGTTGATCGAACCCCGGCGCTTCGGTGACGAACGTGGTTGGTTCACGGAATTCTACAGCGTCCGGGCCTTTGCCGAACGGGGCATCGACGATGTCTTCGTCCAGGACAATCACTCCCTCTCCGCCCCGGCGGGCACGCTGCGCGGCCTTCATTTCCAGGCGCCACCGGCCGCTCAGGCCAAGCTCGTGCGCTGCATCGCCGGCGCGATCTGGGACGTCGCGGTGGACGCGCGCCGCGGCTCGCCGACGTACGGCCGCTGGGTCGCCGCCGAGCTTTCAGCAGATAATGGGCGGCAGCTATTCGTGCCACGTGGGTTCCTGCACGGCTTCGTGACCTTGGTTCCCGATACGCAGGTCACCTACAAAGTTTCGGATTTCTACGCGCCCGCCCAGGATGGCGGCATCGCCTGGGACGATCCGGATCTGGCTCTGCCATGGCCGCTGGATGGCCGGGTGCCCGAACTTTCGGCAAAGGACCGCACCCAGCCCCGGTTTCGCGACTGGGATAGCCCGTTCGACTATGACGGCGTCCCGCTAATGCCCCTCGAGGAGTCTACTCGTTGACTGACACCGCTCTTCGCGTCCTCGTCACCGGCGGCGCCGGCTTCATCGGTTCGGCGCTGGTTCGCCACCTGATCGACGCCACGCCGCACCAGGTGCTGACCGTCGACGCGCTCACCTACGCCGGCAACCTGTCGTCACTGGCTTCGGCGATGGCAAGCGACCGCCACCGCTTCCTGAAGCTCGACATCTGCGATGCCGCAGGCGTCGCGGCAGCGATTGCCGAGTTCCGCCCGGACGTCATCACCCATCTCGCCGCCGAGAGCCATGTCGACCGGTCGATCGACGGGCCGGCCGCCTTCGTCCAGACCAACGTCGTCGGCACCTTCACGATGCTGCAGGCCGCGACCGACTTTTGGCGCACATTGGACGATGCGGGCAAGGCGGCCTTCCGCTTCCACCACATTTCGACCGACGAGGTCTTCGGCTCGCTCGGCGATGACGGCTTTTTCACCGAGACGACCGCCTACGATCCGCGCTCGCCTTATTCGGCCTCGAAGGCGGGATCGGACCATCTCGTCCGCGC